>Ga0116143_10002242_pt1 | contig 21428 bp, 30 predicted proteins | sample AD_UKC034_MetaG_FD_89745 | JGI IMG/M metagenome (GOLD analysis project Ga0116143, IMG submission 89745) | Active sludge microbial communities of municipal wastewater-treating anaerobic digesters from USA - AD_UKC034_MetaG | ecosystem: Engineered > Bioreactor > Anaerobic > Digestate | place: USA...
CACAAGTGCATCGGCTGTATTGCCCCCGAATGGCAAGAACGACGCACCGCCAAGATGATGTCTGTGGATGACCTGGCGCAGCGCATTGCAGCTCTACCCGACATCACCGGGCTGACACTTTCCGGTGGCGAGCCAATGCTGCAGGCTTCTGCACTGGCCAACCTGGTAGAGAAAGTTCGCTTACAGCGTCCAGCCTTGGATGTGATTTGTTTCACCGGCTATACCATGAATGCTCTGCTGGCGCGGGCAGCACTTGGCGAGTCTGAGATCGAACGGCTGCTCGGTCAAGTAGATGTACTGATTGACGGCCCATATATCGAAGCCCAGAACAACGGCATCGGTCTGCGCGGCTCTACCAACCAGGTCGTCCATCGCTTGACAGAACAAGGGCGATCCCTGGCCTATGATTTCGAAAACAGCCCGCGCCAGGTGGAAATATTTATTGACGACGGCCAATATCTGTTTACCGGCGTCCCACCGGCCGGGATCCTGGGATCTCTACCAAAATGAGAGTGACGACACACAACTATCGGATTGCCCGTTTTGGGAAATCAGCCCAATACAACCGTAAAGCGAACTGCCTGGTCGTGATCCGCTGCACGTGTGGCATGGACAATCAGGTGCCAGCGGGAACAAGCGTTGTTTGCTCACGCTGCGAATCGGTGGTGGGTGTGCGCCGGGATAATACCAGGCTTACGCCGTGGGTGCAGATTTGGCGCAACAGCGGGACCAACAATCTCGTTGAAAAGCCCGCCATCATCAAGGTGGAAGAACATGCTGCGTAATCTATCCAAGCGCCTGAGTGGGCGCTCCCGCTCCCAAGCTATTGCTATTGCGCTATTCAGCCCGCTCTCGTGCATGGCTATGGTTGCCGCGATCTGGGCCGAAAATAAAGGTTATACCGTATTGGGTTTTGTAGCTCTGTTCGTTTTGCTTGTGGCAGTTTTGGGGCCCGCCAGCTATGCTAGAGCCAAATTTAACGAAGCAATGCGGCAAGAAGATGTCGAACACGAGAGGAAACAATGAGCGGACGACGCGAGGCAACTATCACAATTTCCGAGGCCGAATATCGCCGGCTGCACGATCTGGATATGAAACAACGGTTTGGTTCTGACGAGCCGTGTCATCGCTCAGCAAGCCAACCTATACACCAATCGAACATCGAGATCAACGCCAACCAGGTTGATGAGCAAATAGTATATGCTCTGCTGGGTGACGAGCACCCCGATAACGAGCGGTTGTTGACATCCCTGGCACGGACCGCCACACACCCAACAATCGCACGCTTGAAAGCCGAAGATTGTCGTCGGGCAGTGTCTATGCTGCGTCCTCAGCTCATTGGCCAGGCCGAATACCAAAACCGACGCCGGGAATACGCCCGCCAACTACTCGTAACCTTTCGCGGGAATCGGCATCCCGAGCAGCACGAAACTGCTCAAACTGATCCAGCTCTATGCGCCAGGCTCCGAGTTGCCGCCCAGCTACAGAACGCCATTCAGTTAGCCGGGTATCACTACGCTGGCGTAGACACGGACGATGCTCAAACCGCCGCTTTCGTGCACCTGGAGCGGGACAGCGACGGTAGCCGGGTAACGTTAGTGGTTAGCAAAAATGGCAGTCTGTTTGATGCTGCTCAACCGCCTGCTAGCCGGACACAGGAAAGCCCAACGTCAGAGAACGCAGCGTTGATGTTCCAACGCTCTGCCGCTTGACAGAACAGCACCCAACCACCTGGCCAGGAGTGCAAATTATATGGACAATGACCTATGGACTGTCGAACAAACGGCTGAGTATCTGAGCCTGAAGCGCGGCACCGTGATCAAGATGGCCGCCGCCGGTCGTATCCCTGCCGTGAAAATTGGGGGAGGATGGCGCTTTCTGGCAGATCGTGTCCAAAAATGGGTCCAACAATCCGAGGCTTGTCTGGTCATTGTAAAACAACAACCCGACGCAGATGTTACCGTTGCCGAAGGCATCTATTACCGGCCCGGCGAAACTTTACCAAATGGGAAAACCTGTGATATGGGAGTATATATCGGACGCAGATCAGCCGCCGAGAATTTTGTATGTCAATATGGCGGGCTTCTAATCACAGGAGATTTAGCATGAATCTAAAAAACCAATCCGGAAAAATAGAACCTTTTTTGACATCCGATGAGGTGGCTAACTATTTGAGACTAAAGCGCGTCTCTGTTCAGGCAATGGCCCGCGAGGGACGCATTCCAGCCCACCGGATAGGTCGAATTTATCGCTTTAGCAAAAGCGAGATAGACACATGGGTGGCTGAGCAAAAGCAGAACGCTGAGAGGAGCCAGCCGGCATGAAAATTGGCATGCTATGGTTTAACAATGACACCAAAGTCGCCCTAGAGACCAGGGTCCAACAGGCGGCAGACTATTACCGCAATAAATACGGCAAGACACCAAACATGTGCTTTGTCCATCCCAATACCCAGGGTGTCGGCGAGTACAAGGCCAACGGCATCGAGCTGCACACGACCCGCACAGTGATGCCCAACCACTTCTGGATCGGCGTGAACATCGAATAAACGGAGGCGAAAATTATGGCAACGAAAGTAATCGTATGTGCGAACCAAAAAGGGGGTGTCGGGAAAACTACCACGGCTGTCAGTTTGGCACATGGCCTGGCAATGCAGGGCAAGGAAGTATTGCTGATTGACTTGGATCCGCAGGGCAACTGCGCCACAGCACTCGGAATGCAGCCCGAATCCGGAGCCTTCTATCTTTTGACGCTAGGCCAGACGGCAGTTGACACTACCTATATCCGGCAGTATGTACGCAATACAGGCCGGGAACGGCTTTGGTTAATTGCGGGCGACCGGCAAACCGCCGCAGCCCAAATGCTCATGAATGCCCTGGACAAGCCCGTCTCGGCCATCCGGGAATGTTTGGATCGTTTCCTGCGCAATGGACTGAGCTACATCGTTATTGATACATCACCCAGCCAGGGCGGATTACAAGAGCGTGCCCTGTGGGCCGCCGATCTCGTGATTATACCTACAGCGGCCGACTATCTTTCTACCGATGGCGTACGTCAAATGGTGGAAACCCTCACCGTGCTGCAGGACGATAAAGGTTGGAAGGGAGCTTTGCTTGGCGTCTTGCCCACCTTCGTAGAAGATCAGGTACGCGAGCACAAGGCAGGCCTGGCTGACTTGCGCACTCTGTTCGGAGAGCGCATATTATCACCTATCCATAAGGCAGCCACCCTGCGCGAATGTCCTGGGATCGGGCAGACCATTTTCGAGAAGGACGCCGGCAGCCGGGCTGCTGACGAATACACCCAGCTCGTCAAACTGGTCTTGAAATACTAGAGAGGATATTATGAGTGATAAACCAGCTCGTCGCAGTCTGGCATCTGCAGTAGTGGCTGACCAATCACCCAGTGGTGGTTGGTCAGGGCGAGGCAACCTACCTGATCCTGTCCTAAAACTTCGGGATGCGGAGCCGACGCGAAAGAAACCACGCGACCGGACATGGGAAAAAGGACATCGCGGCATCACGATCCGCGGCATTCCTCTTGATCTGCGCCAGGAGATAAAAGACATTGCCGATCATCTCAACGCTTCGTCCGATGACGCAGCTCGGGCATTTCTGGAATACGCGCTGGAATGCTACAAGCGCGGGGAATTGCAAATCGAGCCAACGCTCGATCGAGGCCGGCGATCACTGGTGATCCGCTGGGAAGAGCGCAAGAACAACCCGGTTCCTCCGAATGGAAAGAAACAGCAAAAAGGAGCCGCATGGAAACAAATGACCCATTACCGTCTGCCGGCCGAGTTGATCGAGGATATAAAAATGATCTGCAAAAAGCAGGTGGTTGTACGTGGCGATCTAGCCACCTACCTCCTCTCGTACTCGCTGGCGGCGTACAAACGAGGCACCCTAGTTCTGGCTGCCGAAAACAAATAACACTCCTTGCGCGAAAAAATAACTATTTTGGGCCCTGATTTTTATGCCGCTCACGTTTCCGCTCTCGCATTTATCACGCATATATCACGTTCCGCTCTCGTTCCGCTCACGCTGCCGCTAACGTTGTCTCGCCAGGACGGCCCAGGAGCGTTTTTTGCAGACACCCATGTATAATTCGACCTCCCCCCAAAAAGCTTCAACACAGGGCTTCTTGACGCCATCCACTCTAACAGAGGAGACCATTGATTGACCGAGCGGGAAACCGACATTTTTCGAATTCTGGTAGGGGCGTTCATCCTCTCTGCCAGCATGCTCGTCGGCGTGCTGACCGCGGCAGCCATCCATGCAGGGCAAGCAGAACAACTGCCCAGCTATGCAGCGATTGGCAGATGTGTGCAGGCTGGAAGGTCGTATGCCGATGTTACAAGTTGCATCGGACGCCCGCCAAACGCAAAGCAAGGCTCTGCTCCCTATCCAATAACTTGTATTTATTCTCTATTGGACGGCGAGCTAAAGCTCACCTTTGCCCCGTCTGGCTCGCTCTACAGCGCGAAGCTGACGCTGAAGAACGGGAACACACGGACCATACTTCCGTAAACAGCAGCGCTACAACACAGACAAACCATGACTGATACTTCCCAAATTCCTCACAGTCGCGAAGCTGAAGAAGCCGTTATCGGCTCCATCCTGATTGACCCCCACGCCTACCATGACGTGGCCCAGTTCCTGCAAGCCGATGATTTTTACATCCATCGATATCGCTATATCTGGGATGCGATCACGAGTCTGCAAGAACAACTCACTCCGGTTGATATCCTAACCGTCACGGATGCGCTGGAAAAGGCGGGGCATTTAGAAGAAATCGGCGGACCATCTCATCTTGTTGCCCTGATCAACAATGTCCCTACAGCTCTGCACGCCGAATCCTATGCCCATATCATCGAACAAATGGCCATACGCCGGCGCATGCTGGAGGCTGCCAACCAGGTGGCGAAACTCGCCTACCAGCATGATATGGCCCTGGGCGAGATCCTGGATGCTTCAGACGCAGCCATTTCAGACGCCGGCGCCCGCCTGGCCACCCAAACCCTAAGACCGCTGAGCGAGCTGATTAACTCCCGATACGAGCAGATCGTCGATGCGTCTCATAGTTCCGAAACTCCAGGAATACCCACCGGGTTCCTCGATCTGGATCGGTTGCTGAACGGGATGCAGCCGGCTGATTACCTGGTTATTGCCGGGCGTCCATCTCAAGGGAAAACGAGCTTTTTGCTAAACATCGTGACCCACGTTGGTCTATCCGTAAAAAAACGTGTGGCAGTATTTTCGATGGAGATGTCGTGCAACCAGGTGGTAGATCGTCTCCTGCAGCAGCGCACAGGCATAGACAGCCAACGCCTGCGATCTGGTAAGTTATCCGATGACGAATGGGGGTTACTTACGGACACGGTCAGCGCATTGTCAACTGCGCAAGTTTACGTAGACGAAACCGCAGCGCTGACTGTCGCTCAACTGCGCGCCAAGTGCCGGCGATTGCAGGCTGCCCAAGGCTTGGACTTGGTAATCCTGGATTACTTACAACTCATGTCTGGGGGATCCCGTCACCACAATCGGCAAGAAGAAGTCAGCTATATTTCGCGCAGTATAAAGGCTCTTGCCAAGGAACTGAATGTACCTGTCCTGGCCGCAGCCCAACTCTCACGCGCCGTTGAACAACGCCCCGACAAAACCCCTGTGCTCAGCGACTTACGCGAGTCAGGCAGTATCGAGATGGACGCCGACACAGTGCTCTTTCTCCACCGTCCCGATCCCAAGCAGTTTGTCACCAATGTCACCGTCGCCAAGCAGCGTAACGGCCCCACTGGGGCAATAGACCTGGTGTTCAAGGCCACCGCCACGCGCTTCGAGAATGCAGCGCGAGTATAACCACCGTCGCCGGAGCATCCAACCAGATGACAAAACAACACGTAATACAATTCGAATATCAACAAAATCTGGCCTACTCTAGCGACCGTCCCGGCTGGAGCGAGGAATACTCGATATCAGTCCGTATTATGTCGGAGGCAATTACAAGCGGCTGGTATGCAGAACGCTTTGGCAAACGTGGCACCGATTTTGTGGCGCTGCTTGCAATCGTAATGCACTCTCGCCCGTTGATCGGCGATGATCTTGACCTGCTGATCCGGCTTGGCCTGGCTACCCGCGAGGACGAAGGCCGGTTGTATTCACGAATTACCGATAAGGGCCTGGCAGCCGAATTGGGGATTGATCGAGATACCGCAAGTGCGTGTGCAAACCGATTAAGTTTAGGGAAATTCATTAAGGTCGCCAGCTTACCGGATGGAGCATCCCTACACGATTCACGCGGTCATTTTTCCGGGTCCAAAGTGTATTTGGTCTCCGGCGAATTGCAATCCTTATTGCAAAAAGGTATTGAGCACCGTGCGGAAAATTTCCGCACGGTGCATGATTTAACCGCCGACCGTGCGGAAATTTTCCGCACGGTTAATGGCGATTCCGAGCTTCACCGTGCGGAAACTTTCGGCAACATGGGGGAAAGTTTCCGCACAAATATAGAGGTTAAAGATTCGGCAGATGGGGAGGATAACGGCAGCGCCGCTGCCCCCCAGTCCCCTGAAGAAATTTTTGCTTTTTTTGCACAATGCAAAGGCACTGCCAACTACACGCCATCCCAGAAAGAAATCACGGCACTCGACGCTTTGCTTCTGGATGGATTTTCATCCGAACAAATTATCCAGGCTATCAAAATTGCTTTTTCCCGACCATCGAAACCACGATATTTCACGCTTTGCGCCAATATTGCACGCGACTTAGCCAGAAACCCGCAGCCGGAAACCCGAGAGATGGATGCCCGCCAATCGGTAATCCCATCACAGCCGGAAGCCCGCGAGCCGGAAGCCTGTCAAGTCGATCCAGATCTGGCGCAAGCAGCGGAAATTTATGCCAGCACAGGACGCAAAATTACCGAAGATGTTCTGGCCCGCTTGCGCCGTATGTCACAGCGCTGTCACCAAGCTGCTCAGGCAAACGGAGAAAGTGGAGCACTCTGGGTAGTGAATGCTCTAGAAATATCCTTGGGCAATGCCAATCCAAAGAGCTTGCTGAACTATGCCGACACGGTAATACGAGGCTGGCAAAAGACGGGCGGACGCAATTCTCACAACGCGAAACAGCCCGACGAGAACGACGACGCACTTCCTCCTGAGATTCTAGTTTTTCAGGAAGCCACCAAACGGTTGCCTCTGCGCGACCAACGCTCACTTGTGATCCGAGTCATTCAAGAAAACAGTTTTACTGCCGACGATTTACGCCCGTTCTGGGAAGCACACATAGCTCGCGACAAGAAACGCTCCGACTTGACCTGGTTGTTGGACTGGACCGTAAAAGGCACAATTCCAAACGCGGCAGGGGGTGACCGTCCATCCGGACTAGATCGTATGGCGCAGACATTACAGATTTTGGCCCAGAAAGGAGAATGAGTTTGGCTACTCGATCTGAAGTAATACGCGTTTTAGCCGTCCTAAGTGCTGCCTATCCAAAAGAGGCTGCTGCCTATGGCGAAAAAACAGTGACCGGAGAATTGTATATCCGCATGTTGGCAGATATACCGGGCAAATGGCTGGAGGCCGGTGCGCTCCAACACATTAGCAATTCAACCTGGTTCCCGCTAATAGCCGAACTGCGTAAGGCTGCCTTTGATATTCAAGAGTCTGTTCATCCTCTTCCAGATGCTTATACCGCCTGGGCAGAGGTACAAAACCTGATCCCCAGTGTGACACATCTCGGAACGCCAACCTTCAGCCACCCGCTGATCCAGGAGACAGTGGATCTGTTCGGATGGCGTTTTCTTTGCCTGTCAGAAGATATGGTCTCTAATCGCTCGCACTTCATAAAGGCCTACGAAGCGAAAGTGGAGCAGCGGCGCGCCTCCGCACATCGGCACAAGGAAATTGCCGATTTGATCCAGGATGCCCAATGCCTACTTTTGTCCGAAGATACCCAATCTTAGCCGACACGTGTCGGTATAAAACAAAATCATCGTCAAAATGCCAAAAAACGCCCAAAATAGCCGCCTGAGCCACCACCAGTACCCCTCTACCATCCTGTTAAACTTCCCAATTGGGGGCTGCCACCGCTTTGCGCTATCATCAACGCCCAGGGCCGGGTGCCCGCCTATTGACCGGATGCAAGTTGAAAGCCAAAGAAATGTCAAAGGCGAACGAACACTGGCAGTATTTAGACGCCATGCACCTTGATTAGAACCACGAGATTATCCATGAGTTACATGAACTCACAACATCAAGTGGCTTATGCTCAGGCCTTGGAGTTAGCGGCCGAACTAGGCAACGACGAATTACACGACAGTGTAACAGCAATTGCGAACACCATTCGCCGGCTGCCAGGCATGTATCACAAGCGTTCTTTGTGCGAGCGTATGGCCCGCAAAGCAATTGATTTCGAGACTGCCAGACGAGAGAGGGTTGTCTATGATTGAAGATTTTCCATCCTTAAATCACCTGGTAATTGTAGGGATAGCAACGAGCTGGTGTGAACGCCCTGGAAGAAAGCTCCCGTTAGAGTGTACAGTTGACATTCCCAGAGCTGGTTTGACCTTCCAGTGTGGTTTTCTTGACCTTGTGGATTTAGCTGAAGTAATGGATATGTGGGTCTTGCTTAGCGGAAAGGCGAAGTCGAATGGGTACATGCAGGTGCGTACATTGACTTGCTTGGGGAAAGATGTTGGCAAATATAATCCCCCGTCTATCCATCACTTGTCCGCATTGGGAAGGATTGGGGAGACTGAAGACAAAGAACACGACCTGATTATTTATCGCGAATATATCAGCCAAGGGACCGAAGATCTAGAAGCTGCCATACGCTGCCGGTATAAACAAGATCATGGCTACATGACAGATCAATGGGCCACTGTTCAAGGAACTTTTTATCCTGACGGGTACCTTGACGTGCGCGCTGCTCACAATTTTGCGATAAAAAGGGGAAATCAATCCGGGGGATACGGCCGGTGGAATGCTTCTCAATTTTGAGCAGCATAAAAAAGATTAAGGAGTTTGCATGGAAGAGCTTTTACCAATTTTACTTACTGCTTGTGTGATCGGCGTTATTGCCATCAGCATCATCCTGGGTGGATGGGTACTAATACAACGCGCAACAAGAGGCGGGATCAACGCTCAAGATATGCAATGGCTGAACGGGGTTGTCTGCGAATACTGCGGCCAGCGAGTGCCACCCGGCGCCGCAGCCTGCACCCACTGCGGCGGGCGCCTGGGCGAGACAGCCGCCACTGGTGGTTTGCCAATGGCAATGGGAGGGGATATAACCGAAGAAATCTCACAAGAGAGCATTCCTGGGGGCACCCGGGTACGCCGGACTATTCGAGTAGGCCGGAGGACGGACGATGAATAGATCAAAAGCGATCTCCAAAGGCATCGCCAACCTTTGTCGTCGAAAAAGCCTATCTGACTATTTGATGGACGAATACCAGGCATGGAGAAAATGGCGCGCTCCGTTGAGAAAAGTGCTGTCGCAAGCAGCGTTTGCCGAGTGGATCGGTGTGCCATATACCACCTTGCAAGCGTGGATAGATGGCGAGCAGTTTCCCACAGCAAGAGATCAATACTGTTTGTCTCAACGTTTGGGCAGCGGCATTTGGCGGGTATCAGGAGCTGAACACCCAGATCGGGATACATACGATTACTTTGGGTTTGAAACGATGATGATGCGCCTGTCGGATGATGAGCGCAAAAAAACCTTAGCTGATATGGATGCCTACATAGCAAAACACAATCCCACAGGAAGAGTGTATGTAACACTTCCCGAAGATGTCAACGAATGTGCTGACTGGGACTTGGATGTTGTGTATTCGGGCTACCCTTCGGCGGTGGAACTTGAACGGGTACGCTTGTTTGGATTTATATACAATCTACTGGCAGCATCTGCGCTCTTTTTCTTTCAGGATTATATACAACGTGCCTTCATGTGGGCTTATGAACAGAACTTTTTTGTAAGATTACTCTTTGTAATTCCGTTTGTGTTGGGCACTCTTTTGGGGCCGGTTTTTGTCGTGTTCATAATGTACGCGTATCAAACCTGGTGGGAACGAGAGAAAAAACGTCGATAGGGAAAAGAGAAGCTAAATGGTTAATCACAACATCGCACTACAGGACGGAGAATTAGTTTGCCAGGTCTGCGGCAGCAGGTGGAAGCGCACCCCAGGGTATCCATTTTCTTGTCCCGGAGTGATGATCTACTGGAAGTGGGGCACTGCTCCCGAGCATCTCCAGACGAGGCGGCAGATCGGCGAGCAGGGTCTGAGTGTTGGGTCGGATGCGCCGGCCGGATGCGTACCGAACAGCCAGGCTAATCGTAAGCGAGGAATGGATTGGATTTGGTTGTATGATGTCCGCCAGGCACGCCCAAAGCGCCCGTTGACGCCGGCGCAGCAAGCTGCGCACGAGCGCACGGCCGAAAAGCACAGGCTGGCTCGCACCTGCAAAGGATGCAACCGGGAACAAGAGTCTAGAGGAGATTTGCGAGGTGGGCTTTGTGAACATTGCCGATTCATAAAGATGCTGCGCAACGCCCGTTTTGAGGCAGCCGAGTGGGCGAGAGAGATGTTGACCCATCCCGATGCCTGGTTGCTAGTAGATACCGAAACGACCGGCCTGGAGTGTCCCGAGGCCGTGCAGATCGCCGTAGTCGCCCCGGACGGCCAGGTACTTTTCGACAGCCTGGTACGGCCCCAGGGCGAGATCGAGCCGCAAGCGGTTGCTGTACATGGCATCACCCCAGAGATGGTGTCGGATGCGCCGAGCTTCTCTGAGATTTACGCACGCCTGGCTGCCGTGTTGGAAGGAAAGCTGATCGTAGCGTACAACGCCGATTTCGACTGGAGCGTACTGGACGGAGATTGCCGGCGCCATCACCTGCCTTCCCTGGACATCAAATGGTACTGCGCGATGATCCAGTATGCACAGTTTTGCGGTGATTGGAGTGATTACCATCAAGATTTCCGCTGGCAGAAACTTCCCGGAGGAGATCATTCTGCCGCCGGCGATTGCCGGGCAGTGCTTGATTTGATGCGTAAGATGGCCCAGGATGGAAAGGATAGTAAGGATGAAAACTAGACTGATCATTCTGGCGGGACTGGTTGTAACAAGCATGGTGTTAGCCAGTTACTTGATAACCCGATACGACCGCCAGACGCACTATGGGCTGTACAAGGGGATGACGTACCAGCAGGTTGTGCAGCTGCTCGGACAACCTGCAGAGGACATTGGAGTAGGCATCCATGTCTATGTGTGGGAGAGCAGCCAGATTTATGCCACATTTTCACTTTACGACAGCAGATTGATTGCTGCCGTTCAGGTAATGCCCGATGGGCAACTGCGAACGCTGGTGAAGCCATGATATCGATATCATGCGGAGAAGTATTTGATACTACTTTTGAAGCTCTTTGGCAACGCCTACAGCCTGTAATTGGGCAATACGAAGGCGAGCCAACAGATGCGATCCCGTTCTATCTAGACGAGTTTGTCGACCTGGTAGCAGCTCTATCCACTTTAGAAGAACAGGACCCCATAACACTCCAGCGAATCTCTGTACCAGGGCTGGCGCAGATTGCCTATGGAGACGGATCGATGTCCCGGGTACCATTCGTTACCTGGTGGAGCAGAAGAAATATCATGACAATGATCTGCTCCAGGCTTAAAGATAGGATTTTGGCACCCAAACGAGAGCGAGAGCGTACACGCGCAGAGCATTTGCGGCAGCGATACATTAAAAGCCATCCTGATCTGGTTACGGCAGAAGCAATCCTAGAAATGTTAGGCCTCTTTCCTTCCGCATTGAAGGTTGCGCTCGACCGGGGTTGGGTTGTCCCCGCAAAGTTGCCATCCTATTTTTCCGGGATTGTCGAGTTGTACTCTCTCTCTAAGATAAAACTCGATCCCGAACGACTTGAATACTGCCGAGACAATGCCGTAATCAACAAGCGGGAAGCTGGGGAGTATTTGGGGGTGCGAGACTCTCAGTGGCGAATAATTCGCCCGGATCTCACTCCAGCAGATGGCAAACCCCTGCCTGATTGGGGGGGGCTATTCCGTGTGGGAGACGTGAAAGTTGCACTCAAAAAGGTCGATGAGCAAGGTCGGTTCCGCGGTCCCTACAAAAAAAAGAGTACGCCATGAAAGGAAAACAAATGTCCAAGCCACGTAACACCAAAAGAAAAGCCATAGCCACTCCCATCCTATTCTGCAATGAACACAAGTGCCCGATGATCCAGGTTGGCGATGACTACGTTTGCGTCTGCGAATACACCAGCGACTTGATCGGTACCCATAAAGTTGTAGACGCTGTCCCTGGAAACATGGCTGCTGATCCCCCTGTGCCAATCAGCTTGATTTTCGACAATGGGTACAGCCTACCTCTGCTGTGCCCGTGCTGTGGCAGTCCAATCGGGTTAGACCTAAATGTTACCGGGGAGCAATTACTAGAAACGGTAAAGGACGCTTACCTGGTCGGGCTTGGCTACAACAATGACCAAAACGCCCTGATTATGCTGTTTTCGCTCGATCCTGAAGCCGACCTCTACGGCGAGGACGTTTCAGACATTACCGTTCACTTTGACAGCGTTCGCGGGCTTGAAAATAAACCCATGAACGTACCAGGACTGGATACATCGGTTTGAGCTTGAGCGGCCCGCAGTGAAAGCTCTTGTCGTTAGTTGCTCGCCCCCATACTACAATCTTGGCGCCAACAAGCTGGCTGATTGGCTGAGTATCCAGGGCTATCAGGTGACGTACTACGATGGCGATCCAGGCCTGTTTTCCTATGGCTATGACCTGGTTGCCTTGTCGGTGATTTTCTCATGGGACGCGCCAACAGCCAGAGATATTGCCGTGCGAGTAAAGTCCAATTCCGATGTTTGGGCTGGCGGACCGGGCCTGTTTGCCCTTGTCGCCTGGTGGAAGCGTGAAACTGGTCTGGATTGCGTTCGCGGGCTTGATCCTCGCTTTGACCATCAGCGCGGCGTTTACCAGATGACATTTGCCAGTCGGGGATGTCCGGCCGGGTGCTCGTTCTGCATTGTCCCACGCATGGAAGGAAAACGATTCTCCCTGGATTGGGATTTCCGACCGGCGCCGTACCTGATGGATAACAACCTGAGTGCTCTGCCGGTGGAGTTCCAGACGCATATTGTTCGGCGCTACATGGAAACCGGTGTGAAGCTTGTGGATGCCCAGGAGGGGTTTTCTCCCGCCCATTTCGACGAGGCCACCTATGAGCGCTGGTCGCCCATCCTGCACAGGCGAGCGCCCTGGCGATTGGGCTTCGATACGCTGAGCGAGGCCGACGCTGTGCAGCGCATGCTCCATATCCTACGAGGAGTGCCGGCATTCAGGAAACGTGTTTATGTGCTGATCGGAAACGAGCCTGTTGCATCTTGCTATGAGCGTATCAAGATGGTGATTGAGCTGGGGGCCGAGCCGCACGTGCAGCCGTTGATCGGTCTGGCCAGCCTGACCAAGACACCTATCGTGCGCCATGACTGGGGCAGCGCGCAGCGGTTGAAGGATATGGCCCGCTGGGCTAACCGCAAAATCTGGCGAAGCGGCGTGCCTTTACAGGAGTACAGACCACGCGTAAGCGACAATCCGCCGTTTCAGAACAAAAACGAAATGAAAAATCTCCTATGACAAAGAATTATTATGTTGTTCAACTTGGACTTGTATTCGAGAATGAAGCATCTGCCAAACAAGGGGAGTGGTGCGTTGAATTATTTTTTGTAGAAGCTTGTGACGAAACCAAAGCCTATGCTGTCGCAACAAGACAAGCACAATTTAGAGATTGGGCACCGAGGGGTGCTGTTCGTCACCTGATCCATATTTTTCCGGTTTATATCTGTGATCTTGAACATTGGGAATTCGTGTTCGGCAAAGAAATAAAACGTGAGCATGATCCATCTTTTATTGCTCCGCTAGATCGGCAAGCAAAAGATGAGAGTTTGAGCATAGCGGAAAAGCTAATACGAAAACAAATAAGCGAACTACAAGCTCCTCCCAGATGTAAAAATGCCCTCTGCCGAAACATTAGAGAGCTTTTTTTCTTGAGCGATTTTGCCTTGATGCCATTTGATATCTGGTGTGAACGTGTGCTGTCTGGCGAATTAGACGAGATGCTCTTACGAGATGTACGCAATTTTGGCACGCGGTCTCTTGAGGAATTGAAAAGCGCGCTTAAAACCCGTCAAGAATAGTTGTCAAAGATAAATGGATGAGATAGTGGATAATGCGCGCCGCTTCAATTTCATTTTGCCACCAGGCTACACGTTTGTCATCCCGCACCGGCGTGGCATGGACGCTGCCGGCAGTGATCAGACCGCACCCGAAACTCCCATCGTGGCGCGCGGCCTGGCCAGCCTGATCGCAGCATTAGAGTAAGACTTATCTAAAGAGGATACACATATGGATTTTAAAATCTTACAAATCGTCCCTGCGCAACCTGGTTGGTATGCCCGGTTCGCTGATTGCGACGCAGATGACGATGCAGTGAGTATAGCCCCGGTTGTGTGCTGGGCGCTAGCCGAGACTGAAGAAGGTCAGGCTGTAGAGGGTCTAGTACCAACAGATTTTATGCCTGGCAATGGCGTCAGCCCGGTGAGTGATGTGAGTAGGATTAGTGAGTTAGTGTTTGTTGGTTATACCCAACAGCCGCCCGAGGGCGCAAAGTTGTTATGAGACAACTAACTGCTATCTTGCTTCTGGCAGTATTACTGATGATCGTATCTGTTCCTGTGGACGTATACGCACAAGCGACCGTGCCGCCGCCGCCAGACTCAACTGACACCCCACCGCCGCCGCCAAGCGAACCCACTGCCACGACCCAGCCACCGCCGCCGACCAACACCCCCAGGCCGGAGCCTACCGATACTCCACCGCCACCGCCTACCAACACGCCATTACCGCCACCCACAAACACGCAAAAACCACCACCCACCAGTACGCTTCCTCAGCAGCCTACCAGTACACAAAAACCAGGCGGCAGCGCGAGCGATGATCCAACCAAAACACCAAGCATTCCTTTTCCTGGTAACACAATGCCACCGCTTATTCCATCAACAACGCCATCATTGTCGTTGTCAAAGGTTGTTGTTTATGTCTACATGGACATCAACGGGAACGGCCTGATGGACGCCGGCGAAGGGGTAGAAAATCTGCGTGTGGTTCTTACAACGAATGGCCAGCGCATAGGCGATGAATGGACAACTAATGGTGTTGTCGAATTCTCCCTTGAGATGCCCAGCGGTGCCAGCGCGCAAGTCGCTACCCCGTACCTGCACTGGAGCACGATCGTAAGCGCACCCGAGGCCGGCATTGTCGAAACCGCCACATTGCAGCTCGCAGTACCAACGTACCCATCCCAACTCCCATAGGTGGTTATGGCAGACACAATTGTTGGCAAAACTTTAGCAGGTATTTACCGGATTGACCGACTGATCGGACGCGGTGGCATGGCGCGCGTATACCTGGGTCACGATACACGCCTGAATCGCCAGGTCGCCGTCAAACTGTTGGATATGGACAAGAGCAGTGATGACGAAACATATGCTCAGCGTTTCGTGCGCGAGGCCCAGGCTGTTGCATCGTTGCGCCACGAAAACATTGTCCATATCTACTACGCCGGGCAAGAGGACGAGCACACGTACTATTACGTTATGGAGTACATCGATGGCCTGGCGCTTAACAAGGTCATCCACGATTATGTGAACGATGATGAGCTGATGCCTCATACCGATGTCATGAGCGTGGGCCGGTCTATCGCAGCTGCGCTGGATTATGCCCACAGCAAGGGCGTGATCCATCGTGACGTGAAGCCATCCAACGTGATGATATCTCGCGAGGGGCGCGTTATTTTGACCGATTTTGGCCTTGTTATGATCTCAAGCCAATCAACCAGAGGCGAAGTGTTTGGCACGCCCCACTATGTATCGCCGGAACAGGCCCGAAGTTCGAAGGATGCCTGCCCCCAGTCCGACCTGTATTCGCTGAGCGTGATTCTGTACGAGATGCTGACCGGGCATGTACCGTTTGATGATCCGTCATCGACCGTAATTGCAGTCAAACATCTCATCGAGCAACCACCCCCGCCGCGCGAAATCAACCCTGCGCTAAATGTTCAAACAGAGGAAGTGCTCCTAAAAGCGCTTAGCAAGACCCCAAAAGACCGCTACCAGTCTGGAGCAGTGCTGATGGCTGCTCTGGATGCGGCCCTTAGAGCGTCGCCTGATCCATCGATCCAGGTGCCTGCATCAGCTCGCCGGCAGTCATTGATCTCGCTTAACGAGCGCATGAGCACGGGAGAGCGTCCAACAACCGACAAGGGACCCCAACTTGAAAACCTGGTTGGGAAGCAAATCGATGAGTATTACATCGAGAGCGTGTTAGGTAGAGGCGGTATGGCATGGGTATATGCGGGGCGCGATACGCTGCTGGACCGGCCTGTGGCAGTCAAAGTCATCGCTCCCGCCTTTCGGGACGACGAGGATTATCTAATACGGTTTCGACGAGAGGCCCAGGCCATTGGTCGCCTGGAGCACCCTCACATTGTGAGGATGTACCGCTTCGGGAACAACAACGGGCTAATGTTTATTGCCATGCAGCTTGTGCCAGGCGCATCCCTGAGAGAAGTGATGGATAGCTATTTTCGAGACGGGGATTACATTGAACCGGAGCATGTGCTGCATATCACCCGGCAGATATGTGATGCGCTTGATTATTCTCATTCTCTCGGCGTCATACACCGAGATGTGAAACCAGAAAACGTATTGATCGACGCCCAGGACAACGCCACACTCACCGATTTTGGCCTGGCATTGATGCAGGACATCGGCACTCATGGCAAAATTTTTGGGTCACCATCCTACATATCGCCAGAGCAGCTTATATCGTCAGCCAATGCCGTACCACAATCCGACATCTACGCTTTAGGAGTGGTGCTTTTCGAGATCTTCACCGGGCGACTGCCTCACGATGATGCCACGACATCTCACCCAGGCAAATCCCCGCGTTTGCCTCGCCAGATACGCCCAGAACTCAGCCCGGCCATAGAGAGGGTTATTCTGACGGCGATGGCAGAAGATGTAGATCAGCGATACGCCAACGGGAAAGCCTTGGCCGATGCTCTGGAAAAAGCATTGCGGCCTGAAATAAATCCGGCATCGACCAGCTCTCTGCGCAGGCCAGGGGCGCGCCCGTTGCCGGCGATTTCCTCCCCAGCCCCTGTACCAGCCCCCGCAGTAGTAATAACGCCGGCGCCGGTCGCTAATGCGTGGCCGCAGGTAACGCCCCAGGCAATGCCCCTGGTAAAGCAGAAATCATCCAGACGCAACCAGTGGTGGTGGCTAGCCCCTGTTGCTGCGATTGGTGCAATTTTGGCGCTCGGAGCATTTCTGGCCATGTTTTTGGACATCCCTTTGGACATCCCATTATCGTCTGTCATACCGCCTGCCGTTACCCCTACAATGGCTGTCGTCTCCCAGAGCACGCCCACTGTCCTGGTGCCAACCGTGCCTGCTGATGCCGGCACGGTTAATTATGGTCCCTATGAGCCAGTAAACGTTGATCTGGCCGGAGTGAGTTTTGCACTTTCAACATCATCGCCCGTTACAGAAGGTGGTCAGTGGCTGCCGACCGGAGCAGAATGGTTGATCGGTACTGATCTGCGCCGCGTTATCGCTCTCCCTTACTCGGACAGCACCAAAGATACCATCGAGGCGATGCGTCCAGCCGACATCATCCGAGTCAAACTGGCTAACGGAGATGTGATCGAGTATGCGTTTGTCCAGGTTGAGCGGTTGGGAGTGCAGCGCACCGATGTGCTGACAAGCATGGAACCATCGTTGGTAATTATTCTATATGGCGATGCAACGTCGGACCGCTATGTTGTCACTGCAGCAGCAATCCAGGAGTGAGTGAAATTATCTGAAACGAGTGAGGGGCTGGATCTATCGAAGGTCACGGATTACCCGACGGATGCTTTGACGGTTGCTTTTAGGTCGAGGCCGATCTGTGAAGAGCCGGTGTGCAGTCGGCCGACCAGAGTAATCTAAATTAGACTAATCTAAATTATGCAATGTCAGTGCCAGTTCTACAAAATGCTGAATACCGAACAGGATAAGGAGCGGTAATGTCTTGGTCTAATTCCGGCAACACTCCCGGCGCTCGACGCCACAGAACCACAAAAATGCGACTGGTCAGCCGATCACCAGGTGGTTATGGTGGACAGTACACGGTCAATATCTGCTGTCCGTTTTGCGGTCAGTGGGTTACAGCCTATCTCTGGTCGTTGACCGGCACTGGTAAACGCTGCCCCTGCGGGGCAAAACACATAGGAAACAACATAACACTCCCGCCAGCCCCAAAAGGGCGTTGAACCACCATTACCTACAAAAGCATTCCTCATACACAAAAGGAGACTTATGAAAACATTCAATCTGATCGATCAACCCTGGATACCGGTTAAGGGATGCAAGATTGGCCTGGCAGATACGTTTCGCCAGGCGCATCAAATACAAGGTCTGGCGTCTGAAACCTCGCTGGTTGACGTTTCTCTGCTGCGCCTGCTCCTGACAATTGCACAACGGGTATATCCAACAGATGCCGATCGGCTGCGGTTATGGCGACAGGGTGCTTTCGACGACCGAGTGCAACACTACCTAAATCAGTGGCGGCAAGCTTTTGATCTCTTTCCCAAGGATGAAGCACAACGCCCGTTTTTCCAATGCACGGATATGCCAACGCGTTCGACATCACCAATCAACAAACTGCCCATTCATATGGCGTCCGGGGATACCATCACTTTTGCAGATCATCATGTGGATGGTAGATCCAGGCTGCCGTTTGATGAAGTGGCGCGCAATTTGGTTGCTACGCAGTTTTTTGGCCTCGGCGGGCTAACCGGTTACAGCAAGGCACCATCATTCCAAGGATCTCCGTGGGCATATCACGTGGTCACCATGTTGACAGGACAAAACTTGCTGCAAACCATTCTGCTCAACTATGTGCCGGCAGAGCATTTCGCCGCCATTAACGAACCCGACTTGCCTACCTGGGAGCAGGCAGATCCTTGGCGCGAGCGTGAAATTCCAGATGGGCCATTGGATTACCTGACCTGGCCCATGCGACGCGTCAAGTTGGTGATCGAAGATGGTGATACATCGTGCCGGGACTTCATGTGGTTACCTGGACTAGATAGGCCGGATACCAAGACGTGCCCGGATCCTTATCTTTTGGCAGCCATGACGCATGACAAAAAACCAGTGCGTTACTTTTTGCGAGCAGAGGATGACAATGCTAATTGGTACAACTACTTATTCTCGTTGCTGGTATCAGAAACACGCTCCCCGATCGTGACATATGCCGAGGCATTCTGCCGGGAAACAGGTATGGATGATAAGTGCGTAGTACGAGCAGTGGGAGTACCTGGAGATAAGGGACGGGTAGATGGCGCCGTGGATGTCAATGTGCCTTGGTCCTTTGACAACGCATGGCAATCGGAAAAACTCGCAATGCTTGCTCTGGCGAAACAAGGAGAGCAGGTCGTAAGGCGAATTTCATACGGTTACGCCATGGAACTGTCGCCCAAGGGCGACCCGAAAGTCCAGGGTGATTGGGCTAAAAAGCACATAAAGAGCTGGGATATTCAGGGCCGTTATTGGGCCAGTTTGATCCCTGATTGGAGTGCTTTGCGGTCGGCTGGTAACACAGATGCTTGGGGGAATGCGGTTATATCAGCTGCTTACCGCGAGCTGCTAGCATTGGGTAATAGCCCTGCTGGAACAGATGGGAAAATTAACTTGATGATGCGCCTGCGCCAGGAGGTATATGAGACAACCAGCACCTAGTCACATAGCATACATCGACTACCTACACAAGTTGTCCGAACGCGAGAACGGCCGGCAGCGCGTTGCCTTTGCTGCTCTGCGAGCCGGGTTGACAAATCCGCCAGAATCTGTGCAAATGGCGCCTTATGTAGAAAAGTGGGTCAAGGGTGCTAGAGGTTGGTGGCGGGATTGCTATTACATGGTGGGCGCGCTGTACACCCTGCAACCAGCAATCATAAACGAGGGCAATTTGGGCGATCATCTGCGCCTGCTCAAATGCCCCGACAATACAGCAATCGACAAGCGTATAACCCGATTGCTCAAAGCAGATCGCTCGACCGTATATCCCGAAGTTCGTTCCAGCATATCTATACTGGCTAGTGCTGAGCTACCGATCAATTGGGTACAGTTGCTCTCTCATATGATCGGCTGGAATCACCCCAGTCGATATGTACAAAAACAATGGTCTCGCTGCTACTACTCACAAACAATAATTTCAAACAATCCAAAGGAGCATATACAATGACTACAAATGTAACAGTTCACATTTTAAGAAGCTTACCCCCAAATTCGGTGAACCGCGACCGCGAGGGAGTGCCAAAAACCGCCGACTTTGGTGGCGTTACGCGTGGACGCTTCTCATCACAAAGCACGAAGTACGCATTGCGCTTTTTTCTAAAAGAGAAAGGGCTGCCAATCAGTATGCGCTCTCGCGAGGTCTCCCAGATACTGGTTCAGCCGCTGGTAGACAAAAAAGGCCATACATTTGAGGATGCCTGGACGATTACGGCAGCATTTTTGACATTGCATTTCACCAAGGTTGATGTCAAAGATGAGCGTCAGGTTTCCAGCGCCCTGATGGCGCTTTCCGATGATGAAATCGCTGACATCATTCAATCGCTACACGAGAATTTTGAAACGGCCCTGCAAGCCATTTCGAAAGACGATAAAGGTGACCTGGTAGTAGAAAAGAATAGTGTACTGCATCAGATAAGTAAAAAATTGACCAAGCAATACGCAGACTGGAGCAGCGCAGTCGATATCGCTTTATCGGGCCGTATGGTAGCGTCCAATACCGATCTAGAAATGAGAGCAGCAATGCAACTCTCCCATGCCATTACTACAGGTGCTTCGAGCCCGCAACTTGATTTCTGGATAGGGGCAGACCGCATGGCAAAGCCGGCCGCTATGATAGGAGATGCCTATTTTCTCACCGGTTGTTATTATCAGATGTTCAACTTAGATTGGCAATCGCTGAATGACAATCTGGCAGGCGATGTTGATCTGGCGCGTAGATCGGTGCGGGAAGTTTTACGCGGTATTCCGCTGTCCATTCCAGGCGGTAAGCGCAATACGTATTTTGCTGCCAGCGTTCCGGGATTAATGCTGGTTGAACTGCGTACAACAGGGTCCCCTTATCTGTATGCAAACGCCTTCGAAACGCCCGTCTCAGCCCGCGATGGTGGACAGATGCGGCACAGTGCCGAGGCTTTGGCAAAGTATTATCCGTTTGCCGCTGCATACGCTGGTTATCCGGACTATATCGGCGTTTTACCTGGTGCGCCTGAAGTGAA
>Ga0116143_10002247_pt1 | contig 21396 bp, 28 predicted proteins | sample AD_UKC034_MetaG_FD_89745 | JGI IMG/M metagenome (GOLD analysis project Ga0116143, IMG submission 89745) | Active sludge microbial communities of municipal wastewater-treating anaerobic digesters from USA - AD_UKC034_MetaG | ecosystem: Engineered > Bioreactor > Anaerobic > Digestate | place: USA...
CATGTTGACAAGCCGGTCCGGTAAAACATACATTCCGGCCAAGATGATGATTTGCGCCCGCCCGGCAATCCGCCGCGGCGGGCGTTTTCATGTGCAAAAAATCGGGAACGCCTCCCATGATTTCCTTCCGGCTCAACCGGGCGGAGTTCGTCCGCCAGCTGGCGCGCCAACGCAGGCGCGAGGCGCTGGCGGCCGTCTCGGCGCTCAACGCTACCGCCTATGACATCGTCCGCAAGGACCTGCCGCGCACCATGGCGCGGGTGTTCGACCGGCCGACGCGGTTCACGCTCAATGCCTTCCGCTATGACAAGGCGACACTGGCCGAGCCGGTCGCCTCTGTCGTCTACCGCTATGGCGGCAAGGGGGCGCGTTTCGGCCGGCGCCACTATCTGGTGACGCAGGTCGAGGGTGGCCGGCGTCCGCCCAAGGCGGTCGAAACCAAGCTCGCCAACAGGGCGCGGGCGCTGGGAGCGGCGGGCTTCCCGGCGCGGCTCTATCCGACAGCCGCCGTTCCGCGCGATCGTTACGGCAACGTGCGCACGGGCTTCTGGAACCGCGTGCTGTCGGATGTACAGGCGCAGACCGAGCAGGGCTATGGCGCCAACCGGACGGCGGCCTCGCTGAAGCGCAACCGCAACTATCGGGCGCAGCGGTTCTTCATCGCCGGCGTCGGCCGGAGCCGGCATCTGGCGCCCGGCGTATGGATGCGCCGCGGCAACAGGATCGCGCCCGTCCTGCTCGGTGCCGACCATGTCGACTATGCCCGGCGTTTCCCGTTCTGGCAGGTCGCCGAACGGGCTGTCCGGCGCCGGTTTCCCCTCTATCTGGCCCGCGCCCGGGCTCGCATGACGCGGGCGGGGGCCGCTCGGGCGGCCGCCTGAGGGATGCGGGTCCTCCCGGCGGCAGCCCTCGGCCACGGTTATTTCGCACCCCGGTCAATAGGGCTGTGAAATGGTCAAGACCCGTTGCGGTTCAGGTTTTTATTGTTTGAAGCAATCGAATGCGTGACACGCCGGTACTGAGCAGGCGCGACCTGGCGGCTCTGCGGCGCAGATATCCGCTGCCGGACAATGTGCCCGAGGCCGAGCTCAACCTGACGCAGGTGGCGCAGTTCATGGGCGTCAGCCAGGTGACGGTCAGCAACTGGCTGGCCGCCGGAATGCCGTACCGGCAGAAGGGTGGCAATGGTCGCGAGTACTGCTTCAGCGCTGGCGATGTCTACGCCTGGCGCAAGTCTCGCGAAGCCGACGAGGACGCTCGCGGCCGCCGCGCTCACGAGGCGATCCAGGCGATGCGGCTGGAACTTATCGGCGGCGGACTCGGTGAAGATCTCGACGCATTAAGCCCGAAGGACAAGCGCGAGGTTATCCAGACACAGATCGCTCATGAGCAGTTCCAGCGTGAGCGCAATGAACTGCTCAAGCGCGATGACGTCATCGATGCCTTCGAGGTGATCTTCAGTATGATCCGTGACCTGCTCGAATCGCTGCCCGACCAGATACATCGCGAGGCGGGGCTGACCAACAAACAGATCGATATCGCGGCCGGCATCTGCGATCGCGGCCTTGCCGAGACCAAGACGCGGATCGAACGATTCTTCGCCGACCGTCCCAGGCGACAGAAAAGCCGCGACCGGCTGTTCGACTTCAACTGAGATGAGCCTCAACCGGTTCCTGCCACCGCTGCCGCCGCCGCCTTTCGCGTCGGCCGGCGCCGTTGTGATCGAGGCGCTGCCGGCGCTGGCGCCGTCGCGCCGCATCGAGGTGCCGACCTGGGCGGAAGCCAGCCGCCGCATCGACACGCTGACCTATCGCGGCCCCTGGCGCAACGAGTTTGCACCCTACATGGTCGAGCCCAGCCGGATGACGACTTCGCGCCGCTTCGGCGCGGTGGTTTTCGTCGGGCCGGCGCGTTCGATCAAGACCGAGGCGCTGGTGCTCAACACCATCGGCCATCGCATCGACTGCATGCCGCGCAACATGCTGGTCGTGGCGATGACGCAGGAGTCGGCCCGGGAATTCTCCATCGAGAAGCTTGACCCGTTCCTGCGGGCCAATCGGAGCCTCGCCGAGCGGCTGCTCAAGGTGCGCAATGCCGATGTCATTCATGCCAAGCGTTTCATGGGCAACATGCGGCTCAGGATCGGCTGGCCGGTCATCTCGCAATTGTCGATGGCCGACATTCCCGACGTTCTGTTGACCGATTATGACCGCATGCCGACCGACATCGGAGGGGAAGGCAACCCGTTCGATCTGGCGCGAAAGCGCGCCCAGCAGTTCGGCACGCTCGGCAAGACGATCGTCGAATCGTCGCCCGGCCGGCCGATCCTCGACGATGGCTGGCGGCGATCGAGCCCGCACGAGGCTCCGCCGTGTACCGGCATCCTGGCGTTGTTCAACCGTGGTACTCGCGGCAAGTTCTACTGGACGTGTCCGGCCTGCAAGGAGCCGTTCCAGCCGCTGTTCGAGTATCTCCACTATAGCGACGCCGGCACGCCGGGCGAGCGGGCCAAGACGGTCGAGATGGTATGTCCCCGTTGCGGACACTGCATCGCGCCAGACCAGAAGACCCGGCTCAACCGGGCCGGTTTCTGGTTGCATGAAACCAATGACGGCGCGCTCGTCGGCATCGACGACGACAGGGTGCGCGACACCGATATCGTCAGCTTCTGGTGCGAGGGACCGGTCGCGGCGCTGCAGGACTTCGGCCAGCTGGTGTTGCGCTATCTGCAGGCCGAGGAGGAGTTCCGGATCACCGGTGACGAGCAGTCACTGAAAACGACCGTCAACATCGACCAGGGCCGGCCGTACCGGCCGCAGGCCTTGACCATCGGCGACAGCCTGTCGCGCGACGGGCTCAAGGCGCTGTCGGAGCCCTACCCGATGGGTATGGCGCCGGCCGGCACCCGTTTCATCACCCTGCAGGTCGACGTGCAGGGCAGTCGTTTCGCCGTCGGCGCCGATGCCTGGGGCGAGGGGCTCGAGCGGTGGTTGATCGACCGCTTCGACCTGGTCAATCCGCCAATGTTGTCGCCGGGCGCATCCGCCCGGGCGATCTCGCCGGCGCAGTATTTCGAGGACTGGGCGGTCCTGTACGATCTGCTCGACCGGCCCTATCCGGTCAGGGGGAGCGCTGTCGGACTGCTGCCGCGGGCGATGATCGTCGATTCCGGCGGGGCGCCGGGCGTCACCGCCAACGCCTACCGGTTCCTGCGCGAAGCGAGGCGCCGCGGCGCCGGCCATCGCGTGTTCCTTGCCAAGGGCCAGGGCGGGGACCGCGACCGGGCAGTGCTGCGCGAACCGGAAAAGCAGCTGGGCAACCGCAAGGTGCGCCGCGGGGGCGACATCCGCATCGTATTCGCCGGTACCGACAAGCTGAAGGACGAAGTGACGGCGGCGCTTGTCCGCAAGGCCGCCGGCCCCGGCAAGTTTCACCTGCCCGAAGAATTGCCCGATGCGATCATTGACGAGTTCTGTGCGGAGCAACGGCTGCCCAAGGGATGGGAGCCGAAGAAGTCGGGGCTGCGCAACGAGGCGCTCGACCATGCCGTTTACGGCAAGGCGCTGGTGATCGTCATCGGCGGAGAAAAGATCGACTGGTCGTCGCCGCCCGAATGGGCGCGTGCGCCGGAAGCCAACAGCTATGGCGTGCGGGCCACCGTGTCGGGAACGGCTGAACCGGTCGCGCCGGCGGTCGCCACGCGCGGCCGGCGCATGCGCTCAAGGGGAATCTGATCAATGGCAGGCATCACGCTCGCCCAAGCCCAGGCGAAGCTGGACGCATGGCTGGCGGCCGAGACGGCCATCGCCGAGCGCGGGCAGACATACACGATCAACGGTCGCTCGCTCGGCCGCGCGAACCTCAGGGAGGTGCGCGAGTCCATCGATTACTGGAACGAGAAGGTCAAGATGCTCACCTCTTCCGGCACCGGCCGTCGCGGGCCGCGTTACGCGGTTGGCGAATAGCCATGGTGCCTGCCGCCAAAACGACCCTGTTTGACCGCCTGATCGGGACATTTGCGCCGGGGCTCGCCCTGTCGATGGTGCGCAACCGCACCATGCTGGCGATGGCGACCGGCGAGGGCGGCTATCGCGGGGGGAAGCGCGGCCGTCGCGCCACGAAGAACTGGCTCCCCGGTGGCGGCTCGGCCGATGCCGATCTCCTGCCCGAACTCGATGATCTGAGGGGGCGATCACGCGATCTCGCCCGCAACATGCCGATTGCCACGGGGGCCATCGCCACGACGAAGACGCACGTCGTCGGCGACGGGCTGGTGCTGAATGCCGAGTGTGATCGCGCCGTGCTCGGGCTGAGCGAGGAAGCGGCGGCGGCATTCAACGACCAGGCGGAACGCGAATTTGCGCTGTGGGCGAAGGCGGCCGACTTCACGCTGGTGCAGCACTTCGCCGACCTGCAGCGCCTCGTTTTCGGCGGCGTCAAGGAATCGGGCGATGTTTTCGTCATCCGCCGTTTCCGGCGCGATGCCGGCCATGTCTATTCGACGCGGTGCCAGGTGATCGAGGCCGACCGGGTGTCCAATCCGGGTCGGACGACAGATACCGACACGCTTGTCGCCGGGATCGAGCACAGCGCTGACGGGGTGCCGGTCGCAGTGCATGTATCCGACCGGCACCCGGGCGAATTGCGTGGCAAGGCGCTCAACTGGCGGCGCGTGCCGATGCGCTACGGCGACGGCCGCACGATCGTGCTGCACGTCTTCGAACGGCTGCGGCCGGGACAGACGCGCGGCGTGCCGTATCTGGCGCCGGTCGTCGAGGCGCTCAAGGAACTGGGCAGCTACACCGACGCCGAGGTGCGGGCCGCCGTGGTCTCCGCGATGTTCACGGTCTTCGTCACCAACAGCGCCGACACCGATCAGGGGCCGCTGCCGAGCACCGAAACGGGCGTCGGCAACAAGGAAGAGATCGAACTCGGCAACGGCGCCATCATCGATCTCGGCCCGGGCGAGGATGTGAAGACGGCCAATCCGGGTCGGCCGAACCCGCAATTCGACAGCTTCGTGCAGGCATTCCTGCGGCAGATCGGCGTGGCGCTGGAACTGCCGCACGAGCTGCTGATCAAGCACTTCACGGCCAGCTACTCGGCGTCTCGCGCGGCGCTGGAAATGGCCTATCACGCGTTCCGGCGCGAACGCAACTGGCTGGTGCGCGCCTTCCTGGCACCGGTCTATGAGTGGTTCATGGAGGAGGCGGTGCTGCGCGGCCGGCTATCGGCGCCCGGCTTCTTCGACGATCCGCTCATCCGCGAGGCCTGGCTGAAGGCGAGCTGGACGGGGCCGGTGCGCATCTCGCTCGACCCGAAGAAGGACGCCGAGGCCGACGAGATCGATGTTTCCAACGGGTTCAAGACGCGCCAGCAGGTCGCCACCGAGCGCACCGGCGGTGAGTTCGAGCAGAAGGCGGAGCGGCTGAAGCGCGAGAACGCGATGCTGGCCGAGGCCTCCGGCGGGAACGGCCGCCGGAACGACCGCCGGCGCGCCGTGGTGCCGCGCGGCAACGACGACAGCGACCGCGAGGAAACCGACGAGGGCGACGAACAATGAGCCAATTGATCCACATCGCCGACCGGGTGCTGAACCGGCCGCTGCTGGTGACGCGCGACAAGGCGCAGGTGATCCTGTCGGCGCTGGCCGGTCGGATCGGCGTCAACGCGCCGGAGATGAGCCGCTTCGAGGGATCTAACTGGGATGGGGCGGAGTGGAAGCCCTACAAGGTCACCAGAGAAGGCGTGGGCATTGTCTCGATCACCGGGTCTCTCGTCAACCGCGGAGCGTGGATCGGGGCGAATTCTGGCCTAACCTCATATGAGGGTATCCGGCATCAGTTGAAAAAGGCGCTGGAGGATGATGCCGTCCATGCGGTCATCCTCGATCTCCACTCGCCGGGCGGCGAGGCGGTCGGCGCTTTCGAGACGGCCGAAGCGGTCAGGAAGCTGGCGGCCACGAAACGAACGGTTGCCGTGGTGAATGGCATGGCGGCGAGCGCCGCATACGCAATTGCGTCTGGTGCGGCCGAGATCGTGACGACGGAAACAGGCGTATCGGGATCGATCGGCGTGGTGCTTCTGCATGCCGATTTCTCGCGCCAGCTCGATCGGGAGGGCATCACGCCGACGCTGATTTTTGCCGGCGAGCACAAGGTCGACGGCAACCCGTTCGAGCCGCTGCCAAAGAATGTACGCACCGATCTCGAGGCTGAGGTCAACGCCTTCTACGACCTGTTCATACGCACCGTGGCGCTCGGTCGGGGTGATCGCCTTACCGCTGAAATGGCACGCGCGACGCAGGCGCGCACCTTCATCGGCCAGCAGGCCGTCGGTGCAGGCCTCGCCGACCGCGTCGGCACGTTTGAGTCCGTGCTGGCCGAATTCTCCCGCGACCCTGTTTCAGCAGGGCGCACAACCTCCGGAATGAAAGGAAATGCCATGACGGAGAAGACTGGCGCACCCGCCGCTGAAAACGCGGGTATCGCGAAGACCGATCACGACAAGGCCGTCGCCGACGCCAGGGCCGCCGGCGTCGCCGAAGGCACCAAGGCCGAGCAGGACCGGGTCAAGGGACTGACGGCGTTGCTCGGCAAGGGCCATGACGCGATCGTTACGGCGGCGATCGCCGACGGCAAGTCCACGGCCGGCGAGGCCGCGATCAGGATGGTGGAGGCCGGCCTTGCTGCTGCGCCGGCTACCGACGCCGGCCTGGAGGACGTGTTGGCCAGGATGGACCGTGCGGCCACGGGCGTGAGCTCGACCGTTTCGGCGACCGGCGGCAGTGCGGCGCCGGCAAAGGCCTCCACCCCCGACGGCTGGAGAGCCGAATGGGAGGCGAGTGCGGACCTGCAGGCCGAGTTCGTCAAGGCCGACGATTACGTCGCCTTCAGGCAGGCGGAGTCCTCCGGCAAGATCAGGGTACTCGGCGCGCGCAAATAGAGGGCCGGCGGCCCCTTTCCCCGAAAATCAATTGAAACAAAGGACAAAGGCAACATGACGACTCTCGCAGCAAACAGGCCTCGCCACTACGAGGGCGGCCGGGATGTGATCGAGGAGTACCAGCTCCCCGTCGTCGCGGCGGACATCATCTACGAGGGCGCCGCAGTCGGCATCGTCGCGGCCTCCGGACACGGGCGCCCGCTGGTCGGCGGCGACCGCTTTGCCGGCTTCGCCAACGCCAAGGCCGACAACTCGGCCGGCGCGGCTGCGGCGATCAGCGTCGACCTGCGGACGAAGGGCAAGGTACAGCTCAGCGTCGCCGGCGCGGTAATCACTGACCGCGGCCAGCCGGTCTATGCGACCGACGATGATACGTTCGTTTTCAATCCGACCGGCGGATCGTTCATCGGCCGCGTTCACCGCTTCGTCTCGGCCGGCGTTGTCGTGGTCGAGTTCGATGCCAGCAACATGGCCGATCCCTACGCGAACTGGCCCATCCGCGAGACGCTGACCGGCACCAAGACCTTCGATGCGCAGGACTGCGGCAAGGCCTTCTTCGTGACCGCCGATGGTGACGGCGATGCGCTGACCTTGCCGGCGATCGCCGACGGGTTGCATGACATCCTGATCGTGGCGATCGACGCCTTCGGAACAACGCAGATCAAGATCGATCCGGCCGCGGCCGATTCGATCCGGGCGGCCGATCTGGCGGCGGTGGACAACAAGGACCTCTTGCTGACCAAGGCGACACAGAAGCGCGGCGACTGCGCCCGCATCGCATTGGGCGACGCTGACGGCTACTCGGCGTCGCTCGGCAATCTGGCACTCGGCGTCACCTCGATCTGGACCGCCGAAGCGTGATCAACGCGGCCGGCATCGCCGGCCGCCGCCCTCTCTCCCGGCGCGGCTGCTTGGCGCGGCCATCGCCAAAACCCCAAGCAAAGGAACGAAGACCATGAGCGATTTCCAGCTCCTTTCGAGCCGCGCCATCATCGGCATGTACTATGCGCGGCTGTCGGCTGATACCGGAATGGCGTGGATCGATGGCGTCTCAAACCTGTTCGGGTCCGACCAGTCGTCGGAAACCTATAACTGGATCGGCATGGTTCCGGCCATGCGCCAGTGGATCGGCGCCCGCCAGGCCAAGGGGTTCACCGGCCAGGGTGTCACCATCATCAACAATCACTACGAGGCGTCGATCGAGATCGCCAAGAGGGATGTCCGCCGCGACAAGACGGGCCAGGTCCGCGTGCGCATGGAGGAACTGGCCGACCGTGGCCAGACGCACTGGGCAAGCCTGCTGTCGGAGCTGCTGATCAACGCGCCATCGGCGACGTGCTATGACGGCCAGTTCTTCTTCGACACGGATCACGTCGATCCGGGCGCGGATTACCAGACAGCACAGTCCAACGATATCGCCGTGGACATCTCGGAACTGCCGGCGACCGTGCACGGTGTCGTGACGGCGCCGAGCGTCGAGGAGATGCAGCAGACGATCCTGCGCGGCATCGCCGCCATGCTCGCGTTCAAGGACGACCGGGGCGAGCCGATGAACGAGTCGGCGCGCCGGTTCCTGGTCATGGTGCCGGTCGGACTGTATCTGACGGCCGTGGCGGCAGTGTCGGAGCTGACTACCGCAGCGCTGGCGCCGAATCTCAACCCCAACCTGATCGCCGGTATGACCGTCGACGTACAGATGAACGCCCGCCTCACCTGGACCGATTCGTTTGCGATCTTTCGCACCGACTCGCCCACCAAGGCGTTCATCCGCCAGACGGAGCAGGAGATCGAGATGAAGGCCAAGGCTGAAGGGTCGGAGTTCGAATTCGACACCGACTCGTGGCAGTTCGGCATCGATGGCTGGCGCGGTGTCGGTTACGGCGACTGGCGCCGGGCGATCTACGTCACGATGGTGTGACCCGTATCCCGGCCGGCATGAAAAACCGGCCGGGGCCCGGCCCACGGAAAAAAGGAAGAAAATCAACATGCAGCGATATGAAATCGTCGCGAAGCCGATCCGGCTGGCCGCCGGAACGCTCATGCAACTCGCCGACGACCAGGTCCGTCGGCGGCGCCATGCCATCGAGTGCGTCGACGCGGCGGCGGGCATCTGGCGGTCGCTGGCCCCGGTCGAGTTCAAGGTCGGCGAGCGGCTCGGCATCGAGCCGGCGCCGCCGAAGGCGCTTGCCGCCATGGTGGTCGAGGCGGAGAAGGCCAAGGCCATGCGGCCGGCCAAGAACAAGGCGCCGGCGGCGTGATGCTGACCGCCCGGCGGACGCTGGCCTGGCATGGCGGCATGGTGGCGAAAGGCAGGCCAGTGCCATCCGGTGTTCCGGAGGGCATCGTGGCCGAGTGGCGCGCGGCCGGCCATCTCGACGAGGCCGATGACGACGGCATCGCCGTGCCGGCGCGCAAGAGAGGCGCGAAAGATGCCGGTCGAGAATGACACCGATCGGGCGATCTTCGTGGCGCTCGACGATTTCGGCGTGACGGCGATCTTCACCGGCCTGTCCGGGCGGCCGATGGTGACCGGCATTTTCGACGACGATCCTGCGCTTGCCGGCCAGGGCGTCGGGGTGCAGTCATCCGATCCGCTGTTTATCTGCCGGTCGTCCGATCTGCCGGCGCTGGCCGTGGACGGCACGCTGCTGACGATCGACGGCGTCGAATACAGGCTGCGCAACCCGCAGCCGGACGGCACCGGCATGACCGTGCTGCAGCTGGAACGGGTGCAGAATGCCTGAGGCGGCCACGACGAGCGTCGTCGATGCCGCCTATGCGGTTCTCGACGCGGAGGCCGAGCTCTCCGGGCGCGGCAGCAAGGAGCGCGCCCACCCCTGGAACGATCCGCCGCGCTGGCTGATCGAGTGGGAGAACGAGAGCGTCGCCGGTTTCCAGTCGGGCGCCTATGAATGCGATCTCGACCTCGTATTCACGGCCTGGGCGGCGGGCGACGGCGCCAATGCCAGGGTCGACGCCATGCGCCTGGCGGCGCAGACGGCGCTGGCCGGCTCCGGCAAGCTTGGCGGTATCGTCCAGTCGATCCGCCTGGTCGAGGCGAGCCGTGACCTCGACGAGTCCGGCCGCGCCGTCACCGGCACCGTCCGCGTTATTTTCAGGGTGCGCTACGACGCGGATGTGAACGGCGTGCTGGCGTGATCGCTGAAACAACTTTCAACCAGAAGGAACTCCGGCAATGGCAACAATCTCCGGCAATGACGGTGTCGTCAAGGTCGGCACCACGGCAATCGCCAAGGTGACCGCCTTCACGCTCAACATGAGCGCCAATATGGAGCGCGACGACGGCATGGGCGAGGCCTGGCAGTCGTCGAAGGCCGGCAAGAAGCGGTGGACCGGCACGATCAATTTCCGCTACGACGAGGCGGATGGCGGCCAGGACCTAGTCGAGGTAGGCGACGAGGGGACGGGCAATTTCTATCCGGCCGGCGACGCGGCCGGAAAGAAATACTGGACCGGAGATTTCACCGTCTCCGAGGTCTCCCACAATCAGGACCAGGACGATCGGGTGAGCTGGTCGGTAACCGTCGAGGGCCGCGGCGCGCTGACCGAAGCGGTGTCGGCATGAGCGGCGAGCCTCTCCAACGGGCGCTCGCGCATTTCGCGCAGCGCAAAAACGCAACGCTCGACATTCCCGAATGGGGTGTCACGGTGCACTATTGCGTGCTCAACCTGATGGAGCGCCAGGCCATGATCGGCGGCTCATCCAGGCCAGAGGACCTCGCCTTCCGCATGGCCAAGCTGGTCGCCGAGAAGGCCAAGGACGCCGACGGCAAGCCGCTGTTCGGCGAGCCGACGCCGGAACTGATCCGCCAGATACAGCACGAGATGGACCCGGTCATCATCGACCGCATCGCGGTGGCCATCGTCGGGCGGGGCGAGGAGCCGGCAAAAAACTCATGAGCGATCCGGCCCTGCAATGGGTGTTCCGGATCGCATGGGAACTGAAGATGCGGCCTGACGACGTGCTCGCCTTCGACGCCATCGAACTGGCGTGCTGGCGGGAATTCTTCCGGCGCATGGATCGCAGAAAATGACTCCGCTCTCCTTCGACATCGTCGCTCGCGACCTGACCGGGGGCGGCTTCGCCTCGCTCGAAAGCGGCCTTGACCGGGCCCGGCGCGCCTCGGAACTGACCAGCGCGGCGATGCAATCCGGCTTCGCCCAGGCGACCGGCGAGATCATGCGGACGACGGCTGCCGTCAACGCCAATACGGCGGCGCTCGGTCGTAACGCGGTCTCGACCGGAGCGCTGGCGCAGCGCAGTCGGCAATTGTCGTTCCAGCTGATCGATATCGGCCAGGCACTGGCGACGGCCCCGACCATGGGCATCTATGCCCTGCAGAATCTCGGCTTCCAGGTGGCGCAGATCGGCCAGCTCTACATGGGGCAGGGCGGTTTCAACCAGGCGATCAAGGACAGCGCCCGGCAGGTCGGGGCGTTTGCGGCGCGATTGGGGCCGCTGGCGGCGGTTGCCGGCCTGGTGGCGGCCGGCATCGCCGGCATGCGCCATGAGATCAACAGGACCAGCGCGGTCACGGTGACGTTCGGCGACGTGGCGCTTGGCGTGATCCATGTCATCCGGGACGGCCTGTGGAACGTGGTCAGGCCGGCCGTCGAGGCGCTGGCACCATGGTTCGCGGCGGCGTGGGAACTGATCGTCGACTTCAGCAAGTTCGGCATCAATTCGCTGGTCGGGCTGTTCGTCGGCGGCTTCGGCGCGATCAAGGCAGTATGGAAGGGGTTGCCGGCGGCAATCGGCGAAACCACGGTCAGCGCGGCTAACACGGCGCTCAGCGCCATTAACGAGCTGGTGCAGCGATCGGTGGCGGCGATCGACTGGCTGACCGACAAGATCAACCGCATTCCCGGCGTCAACATACCGAAATTGGCGGGCCGGTTCTCGATCGGCGGCATCGACAATCCCTTCGCCGGCGCCCTGTCGGGCATGGCGGGCGAAATCAGCGCCGCATTCGCCGACGCGCGCCACGACTATGCCGGCGACTTCTTCGAGCTGGTGCGCGGCAACGCGATCCAGAACGCCATCGCCCGCACGACCGATGCGGCCAGGGGGGCCAATGAAAGCCTGAAGGCACTGGCGCGCCAGTCGCTGGCCGACATCCGGGCGGCTGCCGACCAGACCAACCGGGCGGTGGAAGCGGCGCGCGAGCGCCTGGCCGACGCGGCCAATTTCGTGGCCGGCGCCTTCGACCGGTTCTTCGACGGCCTCCGTAACGGCCAGTCGGCCTGGGAAGCGCTGCGCGAGACTGGCCTCAGCGTCATCGAGGACCTGTCGCGGGCGCTGCTGCGCAGCGCGATCCTCCAGCTGTTCACCAGCGGCGGCGCCATCGTGGCGCCGCTGCATGTCGGCACGCCGATGTTCGGGGAGGCCGATTTCGGGCTGGACGGCCGGCTGCTGCCGCGCGCCGCCGGCGGCGACTTCCGTTCGGGCGACTGGCTGCTGGCCGGCGAGGAGGGTCCGGAGATCATCAAGGCGCGCGGCAACGGCACCGTGGTGCCCAATCATGCGCTCGGCGGCGCGCAACAGATCAGGCTGGCACCGGTATTCAACATCCATGGCGGCAGTCTGTCGCCGGCCGAGATCGCCGGCCAGGTCGAGGCACGCCTCGACCATTTCGTCCGCTACCGTCTGCCGGAACTGGCGCGCCACCACGCCGGAACCGGTCTGCTGGAGCGCGGCTAGTGGCCTACAGCTTCCCGCGCACGCTCGCCCAGTTCGCCGACCTGCTCAAGGTCGACAGCGTCCGGCCGATCCTGGTGCGCAACGAGGAAATGGCGCTGGCCGGCTCGGGCGAATGGCTGAGCGCCAAGCTGGCGCCCGATCTGTGGCGCTTCGAGGTGACGACGGCCTGGCAAAAACATGACGCCATCGCCGCCGCGCTGGCGGAACTGGAGGCGCTTGGCTCGCAGAACACGGCGATGCTCTACAACCCGGCGCGCGCCTATCCGATTGCCGATCCGACGGGCAGCCTCTATGGCGGCGCGTCGCCGCTCATCGCTTCGATCAATGCCAGCCGCCTGCAGATGGCGCTCAAGGACTGCGTCGCCGGCCAGATCGTCAGCAAGGGCGACATGCTGCAGATCGATTACGACAGTGGCAGCCGGGTGGCGCTGGTCAGGGTCGGCGAGACGGCGACGGCCAACGGTTCCGGCAACACCGCGCAGTTCCAGGTGACGCCGGCATTGCGGGCGGCCGTCAGCATCAATGACGCGGTTACGGTGATCAAGCCGGCCGCCAAGGTTAAGATTGCGCCGGAATCCGCCAGCGTCGAGGCCGGCCGCGACGGCTTTTCGCGCATCGTGTTCACGGCCGTCCAAACCCTCGAAGCCGACTGATCCCCCATGGTCCGATCTCTCGACGCTGCAACGCAATCCGCGGTGCGCGACAAGTCGCGGCTGTGGCGTGCCAATCTGGTGCTGGTCACGGCCAAGGACATGGTGACCGGCGATCCGGTGCTGTTCGGCTTCACCGATTACGGCGACAACATCACGCTCAACATCGTCGACGCGGTGACGGGCGGCACGGTCAGCCGGTCCTACATTGGCGACAATGCGCCGATCCTGTCGATCGACCCGATGCCCTACAAGGTGGGGCTGGAGGTCGACACGACGCAGGTTGTGCTCAACCCGCTGCACCCGCAGGTGGAGCTGATGGCGCGCGGCCACGATATCCGCAACGCGCCGGTGCAGATACATCGCGCATGGCTTGATGCCGGCGGCATGCCGGTGGCCGATCCGCGCGCCCGGCGCGTGGGGCAGATCAATGGGGCGCCGTTCGAGACGGCGGCGGCCGGCGGCGGGTCGCGGCTGGTGCTGCGCATCGTCAGTCACACGCGCGAGCTGACCCGCACCAGCCTGCTGCGCTGGTCGGACGAAAGCCAGCGGCAGCGCTCGGACGACCGCTTCATGCGCTACACCGGCATCTCCGAGGACGTGCCGGTGTGGTGGGGTGAGGAGGCGGGCGAGGACTGATGCCTCCATTCATCGTCAATCTCATCATAGCGATCGTCCTCAACGTCGCGGTGACGCTGATCCAGCGCGCGATGGTGCAGGATCGCGCGGCCGAACAAAGGCTGGCCGGCGTTCGCGGCACGACGACCGGGGGCACTGCGCCGGGGACGATCATTCTCGGCTCCTACATCACTGCCGGACACCGGATCGCTCCGCGGCTAACCTGGGGCGACAGCGGCAAGACGCCGAACGAGTTCCTCGTCGATGTCATCGGCCTGTCGATCCTGCCCGTGCGCGGGCTGGCGGGCGCCTATGTCAATGGCGAGAAGGTCACGCTGCTGACCGGCGAGGCGCACGCCGACTTCGGCTATCCGGTGGACGAATACCGGGACGGCGGCGTCGATCACCTGTGGATCAAGTTCTACGACGGCAACCAGACGGCCGCCGACGCCTATCTCGTCGACAAGTTCGGCGGGCACCCGGATTTCCCGTGGCAATCCGACATGATCGGCCGCGGCGTCGCCTACTGCATCTGCACGGCGCGGATCAACCGCGAACTGTTCACCGGCTTCCCGGCCTACCGCTTCCAGGTTGACGGCATCGATCTGCAGGACTGGCGCGACGGCAAGGACGAGCAGGAAAACCCGATCGTCGCCATACGGCGGCTGATGAAGGGGCTCTATTTCGGCTCGCAATGGGTCTACGGGCCGCAGTCGATCGGCGACTATGCACTGCCGGCCGCCGCCTTCGCGGCACAGGCCGACAAGTGCGACGCGCTGGTCACGCTGGAGGACGACAGCCAGGAGAAGCGCTACCGGTTCGGCATCGAGGTCAGCGTCGACACCGAGCCGCACCTTGTCATCGGCGAACTGCTGAAGGCATGCGCCGGGCGCATCGCCGAGGTCGGCGGCATCTACAAGGTGCTGGTGGCCGAGCCGGACTCGCCGGTATTCGCCTTCTCCGACGAGGACATCATCGTCACCGAGGGGCAGAGTTACGAGCCGTTCCCCGGCCTGGAGGCAACCCACAACGCCTTCACGGCGACCTATCCAGAATTCGACGAGTCCGGCGGGATGAAGGAGGCGCCGCCGCTCTATGACACGGCGCTGGAGGACGCCGACGACGGCCGCCGCCTGGTGGTCAGCACCGAGTTCAAGGCGGTGCCGCACGCCATACAGGTGCAGCGGCTGATGCTGGCCATGCAGGCCGAGGCGCGGCGCTTCCGCCGGCATTCGATCACCGGCCGCCCGGAGTGGTGGGAGTACGAGCCGTTGGATGCGGTGACGTGGACGAGCGACCGCAACGGCTACGCGAACAAGGTCTTCCTGATCACGGCCATGGAGGACCTCGACAACTGCCTGCAGGTGGTCGGCCTGCAGGAGCAGGACCCGGACGACTATTCATGGACCTCCGACCTGCAGCAGCCCTATACGCTGACGCCGATAAAACCGCCACGGCCGGCGGCGCAGGTCGGCACGATAACGTTCAGTGCCGCGACGGTCGTCGACAATGATGGCGTCGGCCGGCGGGCCGGCATCCGTGCGACGCTGGCCTCGGCCCTGGCGGACGTGCGCGGTGTCGAAATCCAGGTGCGCCTGCAGGGCGGCGCCAATGTGTACGACCGCGAGACGCCGTACGACCGCACCGAGACCGACCCCTACTGGCGCGACATCACGGCGCCGGGCATTCTGCCGAACGTCACCTATGAGGCGCGCGGACGCTACATGCCGACCGGCAAGCGCCGCGTCGGCGCATGGTCGTCGTGGCAGGTCGTCACGACACATGACGTGCGCTTCGATTTCGTTGAACTGGCCACGGCCATCCGCGAGTGGCACCGCTGGATGGGCGAGGACTTCACGAAGGCCAAGGAGGAATTGCTGGCGCTGACCGACCTGGTGGCGCTGCAGGATTTGCACAATTTCGCCGACAAGCAGGAGCTGCGGCGCGAGATCGCCTCGGTCTACCAGAATTCGCGGGCCGAGTACGAGGAGGCGATCATCGTCGCCACCGGGCCGGGCTCGTCGATCGTGCTGCGTCTGGAGGAGCTGGAGGCGGCCGTCGAGGCAGCCGACTTCGATGCTGTCGTGACGGCACTGTCGGCGCTGACGACCCGCGTCACCACGGCCGAGAACACGCTGACTCTCGTCGGCGCCGACGTGACGACGATCAATGCGGCGCTCTCCGGCTATCTCGGCGTCAACGCGGTAGCCAGCGCGTTCTCGTCGCAGGACGTGCGCATCACCGCCAACGAGAACGGCGTCGCGGCGCATGCGCAGAGCCTGCAGGACCTGTTCGTCGCGATGGGCGGCAACACGTCGAGCGTGCGGGTGCGCGCCGTCGCCGAGGCGGGGCCGTCGGGCTACTCGGCGCGCTACGGCATCGAGGCGGCGACCAGCGCCGGCGGCTGGCGCTCGGCCAGCATCTGGCTCGACGTGCCGGCGTCCGGCAGTACGCCGACGCGCGTGGCGGTGGCCGCCGACCAGTTCGTGGTGTGGGCCGGCGGCACGGCGGCTGCCGTGTTCGACAGCGCCGGCCTGATCGTGCCGGCGCGGATCGCGGCAGGGTCCATCACCGCCGACAAGATCGCGGCAGGGTCCATCACCGCCAACAAGATCGCGGCAGGGTCCATCACCGCCGACAAGATCGTGTCGAATTCGATCGCGTCGTTCAAATCGGCCTCGCTCGACAGCGACCTCGACGGGGCGGGCACGGCGTGCCAGGTCAATTTCTCGGCCCCCGCGACGGGCGCCACCGGGCAGGCGATCGCCAAGATAAAGGTGGGCGGCCCGGGCGATGCGTGGGCGGCCACCGTCACCATCAAGCTGCAGCGGCAGATCAATGGCGGCTCCTGGACGGATATCCCCGGAACGCAGGCGATACGGTACTACGATGGCGGCGGCTATGCGCTGGACGACTTCTTTATCGGCTTCGCCAACTCGTTCTCCGCATCCTCGTCCATCAATTTCCGCATCAGTTACGCCGTGAGCTCCCCGCCGGGGAGCGGCGCCGACTTCTGGCGCATGGCGGGCAGTCATCTCGGCGTCGGCCGGTTCAACACCTGAGGCATCCATGGCCCTGCAACCCCCCTATTTCTCGGCCGGCACGATCACACTGACGAACGGCAGTGCGAACTTCACCACGTCCGGCGCCAATCTGCAGACCAACGGTATCCAGCCCGGAACCACCATCGCCTGCAACGGCTTCACCGCCGTCATCGCCACGGTGACCGGCGAGAATGCCGGCACGCTGGTGACCGCCTGGGCACCGGCGACGCAGACGGCACAGCCCTACGTCATGGTCCGCCCGGCACCGGGGGTGCAGCTCAACGAGTCTGTGCGCGCGCTGCTGGAGCTGCTGAACTCGGGCAATCTGGCGGCATGGGCCGGGCTTTCCTCGGCGGCCGACAAGCTCGCCTACTTCGACGGCGCGGGCAGCGCCGCCGTCACCGATTTCGGGCCGGCCATGCGGTCGATGCTCGGTCAGACGGCGGCGGCCGACCGCATGCCCTATTTCACCGGCGCCAGCACCGCGGCGCTGGCTACCCTGACCTCCTTCGCCCGCTCGCTGCTCGACGATGCCGACGCGGCGGCGGCGCGCACCACGCTCGGGGCCTTCGGCGATTCGGACTGGGCCGCCGGCACGTGGACGCCGACCATCGAGGGGTCGACCGTGGCCGGCAACCATACCTACTCGACCCAGGAAGGGCGTTACGCCAAGTTCAAGAACCTGGTGTTCTGCGCCTTCCACATCGTCATGACGGCCAAGGACAACACCATGGCCGGCTCGTTCATACGCATCGCCGGGTTTCCCTATGCAGCGGCCGGCAGTTCCGGCCGGCAGGCAGGCCCGATCTCCGACACGGTCAACTGGTCCACATCGTTTGTCTCGGCCACGCTGCGCATGAACGGCAGCACGGCCTTCGTGATGCGGCGGACGGCCGCCGGCAACACGGTGGCGGCCACGCCGTCGGACGTCGGCTCGACGACGCAGGTCGGCGGCGCTGTCGTCTACTACTCGTGAGGAAATATCACATGAAACTGCACCTGCCCGACCACTCGCCGATCGTCACGGTTATCGGCGACGATGGCCACGCCCGTTCGATCCGGCCCGGAGAGAGCCTTGCCGGCCTGCCGGCCAAGATCGTCCAACAGATCAGGGAGCACTGGACGCAGGAGCGCGTGGCGGCGTGGCAGCGCGAGACGGCCGTCATCATGGCGGAGCTGACGCCCTCGCCGGGCGAGCGCGTCAACGCAGAGCGCGACCGCCGGCTGGCCGCCGGCACGACGATCACGGCCGGCGATGCGACGATCCGCGTCACGGTAGCCGACCGCGAGGCGCTGGCCGGGCTGGCGCTCTCCGGCCTCGCCGGCACGTACACGGTGCGGTTCCGCGACGCCGACAATGTGACGCACACACTCGGCGCCGAGGCGGTGAAGGTGCTGTGGCACGCATTCGTCGCCTGGCAGAGCGGCATCCATGCCGTCGCATGGCGGCTCAAGGACGGCGCCGTGCCGGCTGATGTAAGCGACGACAAGCACTGGAGAAGCGAACAATGAAGAAGGACGAAGACAAGATCGAGGCCGGGTCGGTCACCGCCGACAAGATCATCGACAAGCAGGCGCAGGCGGCGGCGTTCGTCGCACAGGTCGCCAGTGAGGAAATCCGGCGCTCGCTGGACGCGGTGGTGCAGGCGCTGATCAACCGCAACGTCGAACTGGCCGTCCGCCTGCGAGCGGCCGAGTCGCGGCTGAAGGACGCGGAGTGAAATGGCAACGCGATACGTAATCCGCGGGTTGATCCTGCCGGGCGGCATGGACGAACTCGACGACCTGATCGATGCCGGCTACACGAGCTGGCTTCTGTCGGGCTTCGTGACGCGGCGCCTCATCGCCGCGCATCGGGCCGGGCGGCTGGATGAGCCGGTCGATATCGTCGGCCATTCGCTGGGCGCCAATGCGGCCGGGACGATGGCCAATGCGCTGGGCGATGCCGGAGTGCGTGTCGGCGCGGTCCTCATGCTCGACCCGACCTATCGGCGCCGGGTCAGTCACGGCAGCCCGGTCATCGCCTTCCAGTCGCGCGACTGGCGGGCCCGGACCATTGACGGGGCCATCAACATCGCGCGGCCCGACCTCGACCACATGGGTCTGACCACGGACCCGGTCGTCATCCGCACGATCATCGACAATCTGAGCCGCTGACGATCGGCAGACATGTCCGACGCCATCCCCGGCGACGTGCTGGCCGCCGTGCGCAAGATGCGGGAGGCGGGCATCGCCTGGAAACGGATCGCCGCAAGGACGGGTGTGGGCGAGTACCGCCTGAAGGCCGCGCTGATCCCCGGCTGGCGCGAGAAGCGCCGGGACCAGATGCGCGAGTGGCGCGGGCGCGCGGCGCCAGCAAAGCCCCGTGAAGTTGAAGCGTCCATCCGGCTCCCGCCACTGCCGCAAGACAATCGCGACCTGACGGCGAGGCTGATGGGCGATCCGCTGCCGGGGCGCTCGGCATTGGACAGGAGGCAATCATCATGAGGGTGACCGCAGAAATGCTGGCGGCCATTGCCGGGCGCAGCCGGCCGACCCGGCCGATGGCCGATCTGGCGACCGCCATCAACCGCCATGCGCCGGCCTACGGCATCGACAGCCGCATGCGGATGGCGGCGTTTCTGGCCAATGCCTGCCATGAGACGGGCGGCTTCGCACGGCTGACGGAGAGCCTGAACTATTCGGTCGCCGGGCTGAAAACGACGTTCGGCCGCCACCGCATATCGCTTGCCGAATGCGAGCGATACGGCCGCAAGCCCGGCCGCCCGGCCGATCAGCAGGCCATCGCCAACATCGTCTATGGCGGCGCATGGGGGCGCAAGAATTTGGGGAACACGCATCCGGGCGACGGCTGGCGCTTCCGTGGCTCCGGCCTGATGCAGACGACAGGGCGGGCCAATTTCCAGGCAGTTGCCAACGCCGGCCTTCCCGGAGTGATGGTCAATCCAGACCTGCTGCGCACTCCCGATGACGGCACGCTGGCAGCGTGCATCTTCTGGCGCAGCCGGCGCCTCAACGAGCCGGCAGATCGAGGCGACATTGATCGGGTGCGCCGCGCCATCAATGGCGGGACGCTCGGCATGGCCGAAGTGCGCGCCGCCTTGCGCCGGGCGCTGGACGTTCTGCCGCCGGACAAGCCCGCTGATCGCGTTTTGCCGAAATCCGAACCGTCACCCGCGCCGACCCCCGAACCTTCACCAGCGGCCAAGCCTGCCGGCGGAATCGGCGGTTTTCTCGGGTGGTTGCTGAACTTGCTCAGGAAAGGAACCCCGTCATGACCTGGATCATCATTCTCGCCGTCCTGCTTGCCGCCTTCGTGGCCTTCGTGGCCTTCTGGACCTTTGACCGCTTCCGAAACCTGATGGCCGACTCCGAAACCATCCTTTGGGCGCGGTTGCAGACGATGGCCGGCGCCATTGCGGCAGCGATCACCTTCGTCGATCCGACGCTGCTGGCCGGTGTCCTGCCGGGCGAATGGCTGCCGTGGGTGCTGCTCGGCAACGGCATCGCCACGGAGTTCCTGCGCCGGATGCGCGCGAGCGATTTGTGATGCTCGCCGCTGGCATGGCCGGCGCCGGCGCCACGCTCATGCGATGGCTTACCGGCTCGACCCTCGACCGCCTGCTGACCCCGGTCGAGCGGCGTGTCGATAATGAGACGGAGCGGGAGCGCGTCCGCGCGGACGTGGTGGCCGAATACCTGAAGGCGCAGGTTGCCATCTCTACCGGCAGAGGCTGGTGGTTCCCGCTGTTTTTCGTCGTGCCGCTTGGCCTGTGGTTCGCGTCGGTGTGCATCTACTCCGTCCTGTTCTGCCGGAGTTGTGCGCTCCCGCAGGACTGGACGATTGCCGCCCTTCCGGCGCCGCTCGATGAATGGGGCGGGGCAATCGTCGCCTCTCTGTTCATCGGGCGCGTCGGACAGGACATCATCGCGCGGTGGCGCAAGTAATGCGCGTACTAGCCATCGTGACACTGGCGCTGACAGTGGCGTGGCCGGCACCCGCCATCCCGCTCGCCCCGCTGGCTGGCAAGGCGACTGGGCTCAATCCGCTGCTGGTCAAACGGCTGCGGGGAATGAGCGCGCATTTTCACAAGACCGTCGTCGTCACATCCGGCTGCCGGTCGAGGCGCACCAACCGAGGCGCCAAGCGGTCGCTGCATCTCCAGTGCAAAGCGGCCGACGTGCGGCTGGCAGGCATCTCACAGCACCAGATTGTGGCATACTGGCGGCGCACCGGTGGCGGCGGGACCGGAACCTACGGCTGTTCTCCTGCCCATGTCGATATCGGGCCGACGCGGACATGGCACTGGCCATGCAAGAGGAGAAGGTGAGATGAAGGAATTCCTGCGCTTCTGGCCGGGATGGATCGTCTTGGCCGCCATGCTGGCGATGCTGTGGTGGACATGGCCGGCGGCGG
>Ga0116143_10002251_pt1 | contig 21380 bp, 41 predicted proteins | sample AD_UKC034_MetaG_FD_89745 | JGI IMG/M metagenome (GOLD analysis project Ga0116143, IMG submission 89745) | Active sludge microbial communities of municipal wastewater-treating anaerobic digesters from USA - AD_UKC034_MetaG | ecosystem: Engineered > Bioreactor > Anaerobic > Digestate | place: USA...
CGCGGCGCGGGCGCGCGCGTTCTCGGCGGCGTCGTTGTCGGCGATCTCGTCGACGATCGTGCTGCGGATCCCGTAGGGGTTGTCCTTCGGCACCACCGGCACCGCGGCGCAGCCGCAGTTGATGGTGTGCCGGGCAGGCGCACTCGGGTCGCCCGGCTGCATCATCCGCACGGCCCCGCCCTCCAGGATGAAGGGCTTATCCACCGGCTGCAGCTGGCCGTGGATGGCCACGTGCTCCGGCCTCGGCTCGCGCTTTCCGCTGCGCAACCACTTTTTCTGCAGCCCCGGCACGTACTGCGCGCTTTGCTCCATGCGCAATTGGTTTGCCGCAGAGAATGCGCGGTTCAGCTCCGTGCTCACGATCGTGGTGCCCCGGCGCAGCGTGGTCTCGCCCAGGATCTTGCTCACGCTCTTGATGGCGTCGAACGGGTTCTGCGCGCCGATCACCACCAGCCCCAGCTGGCTGTTGATCAGGTTCGCCGCCTCGAGCGTCACATCCTTGATCTTCTCGGTCAGGAACTGCCGCATCGCCGAGAGCTGCTGCGGGTCGATCTGCGGCAGCACCACCGACACCGCCGACGCCGCCAGCACGCTATCCACCAGCGCCGACCCCTGCCGCCATGCCGTCACCTGCCCGGCATCCACCGCCGCCGCGGCCTCCTGCGCCAGCCCCTCGAGCGCGCGGCGGATCTCCGCCTGCAGCTGCGGCAGATACCACGCCTGGTAGTCGCTCGGCAGCGCGGCCAGCAGCGCCAGGATGTCGCGCTCGGCCTGCTGCAGCAGCGCGCGCAGCTCGGCCAGCGTGCCGTTGATCAGCCGCGTGCGGCCCGTCAGGGCGGCGTTGATGGCCTCGGACGGGGTCACAGGCGCCCCTCGGCTTCCACGTCATCGGCCACGCGCGAGGCCGGCGCGGCGCGGGTGTTCCAGACCGATGCCGCGGCATACATCGCCTCGTCGCGCAGGCCGTGGTCCGGGCCCGGCTTGTAGCGGATGTCCTGGGCGCGCGCCCGGCACTCGGTGCAGGCGCAATACACCAGGCGGTTGCCCATCACCCAGTCGACGTTGTTCAGCGCCCCCGCCCCGCCGCAGAACGGGCAGGGCAGCAGCTCGGGCAGCACCGGCGCGTCGCACTCGCGCGGCGGAATGCGCGCGCTCATTGCCCGGCCTCGCGCGCCGATGCAGCCACGGCGGCGTCCTGCGCCGCGTCCGCCTGCGCCTCGTCGTCGGTCACCGGATCGGGGCCGACGAACACATCGTCCTCGGCGCGCGCCTCGCCCGCCTGCCGCGCCGCCTCGAGCTCCGCCTCGGGGTCGATCTCCACGCCCAGCCGGCCCGCCACCGACGCAATCAGCGCCACGCCGGTCTGCTCCGACATGCGCCCGCCCTCGATCGCCATGTTCACCGCCGCCACCACCTGGGCCAGCGCCGCGGCGTACTTGGTCGTGTCGCGCGCCGTCATCTCCGGGAACACTGCCTCGCACGCCAGGCGCTCGTCCCACCAGTCGGGCTCGCCGGCCTCGGCGATCAGCTTCTGGCGGATCACGTAGCGGCCCAGGGATTCCAGCACGTGCTTGAGGAAGCGCTGCCGCATGCTGAAGGCCTTGAAGGTCGGCTCGCCCATGCTATCGCCGGTCGCGCGATTCACGTCGCCGCCGCCGCCGAACCAGTGCTCGGGGATGGTCGCGCCGCCAAGCACGTGGTTGCGGAAAAGGCGCGCGCCGTCGGCGGTGTCGCCGGCCTTGATGTCCGGGCTTTCGGCCTTCCAGACCTCCGACTCGTTATGCACGCGCACGCTGCCCGGCGCCGGCGGCTTGATGGTGCGCGCCTTCTCACTGATCTTGGTCGGGTCGGCGCCGCTGATCGTCACGTCCCACACGAACGCCCGCAGGAAGTTGTAGCGCTCGATCTCGCCGAACAAGAACTGGTCGTAGGCATCCACCCAGTCCGCCGGCGCGCGTAGGTCGCTGCGCCCGCGCCGGGACACGGAAAGGTCATTCACCGTGAAGTAGAACGCCTCGCCATCGGCAAACGTCGTGCGAATCTCTTGCGTGCGCTGGGTGAAGACCGATTCCGGACCATTCACGATCACCCGGTAGCGCAGCGCGCGCCCCTTGCGATCGCGCACCGTCACGATCCCGATCGGCTGCTCGGGGTTGTCCGGATCCACCACCACGGTCTCGATCAGCGCCGGGTCCAGGTAGCCCAGGCGCACATGGCCGTCGACCTCGTTCACAAAGGTCGGCCACACCTGCTCCCCGAAGATGGAGAGCTCGCGCACCTTTTTCGGCAGCTTCACGTCCATCGAATTGATCGGGTCCGACCAGAAGCGCCCGATCGTCTCCTGCATCGCCGGGTCGGTCGCGCGCAGCTCCACACCCTCCGCCAGCATGTAGGCCAGCGGCAGCTCCACGATGCGGTTGGCCAGCAGGTTCGCGTCCCACAGGTACAGCGCCGTCTCGCGCATGCGCGCCTGGCTCAGCGGCGACAGGTCGCGGTCGGCGTCGCCACTCAGCCGGCGCCAGCCCTCTTCATCGTCCGGGTCGATCGTCGCGCCGGCGGCCTCCAGCACGCGGGCGCCGCCCTCGGAATCGGCGGCGCCACCCCCGCGGCGGAACAGAAAATCAAGAATGCCCATCGGCCTAGCCTCTCGGTGTTGGTTATAACGCGTGTTACACGCCCTCAGGCGGCCTTACACGCTCTCGGACGGGTCATCAGCCGCCCCACAGGGCGCACAGGGCGCCACGGGCCGCGTTTGCGTTTTGCCCGTCGCCGTGCCCCAGGTCTCGCCCGCGTGGCGTGCAATCGGCTTCCTCTGGCGCTGCCGCAGGCGCTTGCGCGCCCACGCCAGGCGGGCTTCGAGGTCGCGCGGCTTCATGCCACCGCTCGCCGGCCGAACAGCCCGAACTGCGGCCGCGGCGCCCAGTAGGTGTCCGCCTCGGCCTCCACCGTCTCGCCTGCCGCCGGCGGCACCTCGGCGCGACTCGCCGCGTAGGCCAGCATGATCGCCACCGCCGAGTCGCCGTGCCGCTTGCCGCCGTCGGCGCCGTCCGTGCGCACGTCGGGTATCAGCGGGATGCCCTTGTCCACCACCACCAGGCGCAGGTCATCGAGGATGTACCTGTCCATCGGCAGCTCGATCCCGCCATCCTCGAAAGCGGCTTTCAGCGGGGCGGTGTTGTCCCGGTACCAGGGGCGCGACAGCATCACCTGCTCGATCAGCGCGGCGCCGTACTTCTGCATGGCCTTCTCGCCCAGGTACTGGCCGTTGCCGCGTGCGTCGAGCTTGCCGGCCCGGAAGCGCGGCAGCCGGTCGCAGATGTAGAAGAAGACCTCGCGCTGCTGGTCGAACGGGCAGTTGCGCAGCTCGAGCAGGAAGGGGAAGCGCCGGCGCAGGTTGGCCAGCAACTGGCACGGCGCCATCACCGTCAGGTCGCCCGTGCGCCCGAAGTCCTCGCCGATAAAGCTCGGCGCCTCCGGGTCGAGCGCCAGCAGCAGCGGCAGCACGTGGGTGTCGAGCCATTCGCGCATCTCGGCCGTGCGCAGGTGCTCGGGCCAATGAACGAAGTCCGCCGCCGGCGGCGCCCAGCGCAGCACCGGCAGGTCCTTGTTCATGCGCTGCTCGATCAGCGCGCGCGTCAGCCAGCTGCCCGAGCCGTTCTTGGGGATGCAGTCCAGCTCCTCGCCGGCGTTGTCGCCGTACGTGGCATAGATGCCCCTCACCCAGATCTGCTTGTCCGCGTCGGTGGGCTGCACGCCCCGGCGCAGGCACACGCGCTCGTACAGTCCATCGGCCAGCGCGTCCTGGAAGGTGATCGTGTGCACGCTGTACGGGTACTTGCCCGCGCGAATGTCCTTGATCCACTCGTTGAACGGATTGGCGTCGCCGTCGTGGGTGCTGATCACATGCACCTGGCCGCCCCAGATCACCAGCGCCATCGCCGCCTTCAGCAACTCCCCCAAGCTCGAATGGAACGCCGCCTCGTCGATGATCACCCGACCCTGCTTGCTGCGCAGGTTGCGCGGGCTGCTGCTCAGCGCGGTGATGCGGTGACCGGACGCGCAGCGGATCGTGAAGGTGAGGATGCTCTTCTTCTCGTCGCCTTCGATGAAGACCTCCTCGCCCTGCTCGATCTCGCTCGCGGCCATGCCGTAGAACTTGAGCCAGTCGCCGCAGTCGCGGATGAACTCCTCGGCCATGTCCTTCGTGTAGCCGATGTACCACACGTCCATCCCGCTGGCCGACGCGGCCAGCAGCGCCGAGTCGCCGGCCTCGCCCCAGCTCAAGCCGATGCGGCGCGACTTCTCGCAGAACTTCACCGGCGTGGTGTCCTTCGCCCACCGCTGCTGATAGGGCAGGAAGGCCATGGGCGTGCGCTGGTCGCGGGACTCCAGCGCCTTGGCCACTGGGGTCAGCTGGGGCGTGCTCATCCGCGCACCCGGAACAGCAGGGCGAAGTCGGCAAAGCCGAGCGCGCCGAGCAGCCACATCAGCATCACCACGTAGCCGATCACGGTGGCGGCGAGGCGGGAGAGGTCGACGACGAACATCAGTGACCTTCTCCGATGAGCTCGACCTTCAAGAGCCCCGGGTCTGTCAGCGCCCTCAGGATATGGACGGCGTCTCCCGTGTCCTCGAGGTTCATGATCCGGGAGAGCATCTCGGCGAAAGCCTCGGCGAAGGCCTCCTCATCCTCGCGGCTCAGCTTGAACTCGATCTTCTGCGCCATCACACCACCCCCAGAATCTTCTGCCGGATCAGGTCCGCCGCCTCATCGCTCAGCCCGCTCGCCTTCGCCTGCTTGACCGCCTCCACCGCCGCGCGCTTGGCCACCTCCTGGCGAATCATCAGGATCCGGTCCGCGGTCAGCTTGTCCGTGCTCGCCAAGTCCTTCATCGCCTTGGCCAGGAACATCACCTCCTGCGCGTCGCCACCTTCCTCGCGGTCGCCGATGCTGCCCAGCGTCTGGAATGCCACGCTGCGCAGCATCTCGGGCAGCAGCCGGGCCACGTCGCCGTCGGGCTCGCTCTCCAGCTTGTTCACCCACACCTTGGCCACCTCTTGCGCCTCGCGGTACCGGCGCATCTGCTCCTCGGCGCGCTGGGCGTAGCGCCCCAGGGCGCTGCGGCTCACCGGTGCGGCGCCGCCGTTGATCGTGGCCAGGTGCGCCAGGATGTCGTCGAGCGTGTGGCGGCCGTCGCGCAGCAGCTCGTCCACCGCGCTGCGCAGGCGCACGTCCAGCTTCTGGATGCTGCTCTTGCGCGCCATCGCTCAGGCCCCCGGCGCGGGGCGCGCCACGCCCGGCACCACCACGCGGCCGTGGGCCACGTCGGCGCCGCGCTGGGTCAGGGTGGCGATGCTCACGCCGCCAACCGCCTCGAGCTTCAGCAGGTCCTGCTCGGCCAGCCATGCCAGGTCGGTGCCCAGCCGGTCCATGCCCACCGCGTGGCCGAATCCATCCAGCGCGCGCTGCAGGAGGAAGGCGTTGCCCCGGTAGTCCGGCGCCTGCTCCAGCAGCCGCAGCACCACCAGCCGGCGGTCGGCCGTCACGTGTTCGGCAAAGGAATTCACTGCTTGCCTCCGGTCATCAGATAGGTGTGGATCAGGTGCAGCGTGTTGTTCGCGCCCTTGAACTCGCCCTGCAGGCTCGACAGCGTCGCGCTCACCTCGTCCATGCGCGCATGGATGCGCTTCAGGTCCTCGTGGCTCGGGGCGTGCTCCAGGTCCTTCTCGACCCGGCTCAGCCGGTCGGCGTGGCCGTCCAGTCGGTGGTCCATGTCCGTCCTCATGCCATCCAGCCGCGTCTGCAGGCTCGCCTGCAGGCCGCTGATGCGCTCGTTGGTCACGCGGTTGCGGTTGGCGAAGTACGTGTAGAGCGCCGCGATCCAGATCACCAGCGTGTTGGTGATCTGCAGCCACATCTGTAGGTCTTTCACTTCCATGCTGGCACTCGGTCTGCTTCGGGTTCGGGCGGTTTGTCGTGCCAGTCGATCAGCGCGTCGAGCCTGCGGGCGCACGCGTCGTAGCGGGCGCCGGCATTCAGCGCCCAACGGGCAAGGTCGGTGTCGCTGGCGCTGCGGGCGTCGGGCTCGGGGTCGGCACCGCCTGCAGGCTGCGGGGGATCGGCGGCAGGCTGGGCGCCACCCGCTGCAGCAGCGCGGCGGGCGGGCGGGGGCACTCGGGCGGGGGCAGGGGCGATGCCGGGGGCACGGTCGAGCACGCGCAAAGCAGCAGCGTCAAGGCAGGCGCGGCCCTTCGTGGCCAGGGTGATCTGTTCATCGAGTTCTCCTCGCAGGGCGTCGGCCTGCCGGTTGGCGGCCTCCAGTTCGTGTGTCAGCGCGTCGCCGCGCGCCTGGGCGGCCTGCAGATCTGCGGCCGCGCGCTCGGCAGCGGTGCGCCATTGCTCGGCGTGCGCGCGCTTCACCGTGTCCAGCGCGCTCTGCAGCGCGGCGATCTCGCGGTCCTTGAAGACCCCGTTGAGCCAGCCGCCGGCCAGCGCCGCCAGCACCAGCGCCAGGCCGATGCCGACCATTTTCGTGGCGCCACGAAATTGATCCACCCACAGCGCCAGCGGGCTCATGTGCGGATCGCCTGGCTGGTCACGATGCGCAGCATCGCGTTCACCACCGGCAGGCCCACGGCCACGGCGGTATACAGATTCACCGGCAGCAGCGGCTGCAGCATGCCGGTGCTGGCCTCCAGTGCCAGCAGGCCTGCCGCCAGCACGTTGATCCAGATCGTGCGGCTGTGCCACCAGTGCTTGCAGGCGGGCTCGGGCGGCAGGGGCTCGACGGCGTAGTCGCGCGGGGCGTCCATCACGCACGCTCCTGGGCCACGTCGGCGCCGTCGCTGTCCGCGGGGTCGCTGTCGTCGGTCTGCGGCAGCTCGCGTACCACCAGCACGTTGTTGCGGTTCAGGTGCACCATCGCCGACCCGCCCGGCGGCAGCTCGTACACGCGCACCGGGTGGTCGCTCACCTGGCCATACAGATCCACGTGGTACACATCCGCGCGCAGCTGCGGCGCGCCCTCGGGTTCGTGGTGCGTCACGGTCACGCAGATGGTCATGGCCGCTCCCTCCGCTCGATCAGGATGTTGTCGGGCTGCGGCTGCAGTCCGTTGGCGAGCCACCGCTCCACGTCGAACCCCGGGCAGATCTTGTTGGCCCCGGTGTCGCGGTGGCCGCACACCCCGCGCCAGTAGGTGTCCGAGTTGGCGTGCTGCAACGGGATGCCGTGCCGGCGGCACAGGTGCTGCACCTGCTGCGCCAGCTGGTCCCACTGCAGGGGGGTGAATTTGTCCGTGCCGACGAGGCAGACCGACAGGCTGTTGCCGTTGTGGCCGCGCGCATGCGCGCCCGGCTCCGACTCATGCCGGCCCGTGGCCAGGCCGCCGTTGGTGTAGATCACCCAGTGGTAGCCGATCGCCGACAGCGTGGGGTTCCACTTGCGCGCCTCCTCGGTGCGCGGCGCACGGCGAAACCCGGCCTGCTGGTGCCAGTGGTCGATGTCCAGCACGCTGGTCCAGCGCCCGTTGGGCGTGGCCGCGCAGTGGATGATGATGGAGTCGATTCGGCGCAGGTAGCTCATGCCCGCAGGCTACGCGGGCGGGCGAGGGGGGCCGAAGTAAAGCGGTTTGGGGGTTATGCGGGCAGGAAAGCCCTATTGATCGCTCTTGGGCAAGGGCAGGTCGAGCAGATGCGCCAGCGGCCAGCGCAGCACGCCCACTGGCCGGCGCACGCCACCCGGCCTCGCGGCCGCAAGCTCGTTCTGGCAGATGCGGACCAGCACCCCGAGCGATGCCGGCTCGGTTGCCTCGAGCAGCGCGACGCGTGCTTCCCAGTCGCGCAGGTTGTCCTCGGTGTAGTCGCGCTCGCCCACGCGCAGCATCTCGGCCTGCACCTGCTTGAAGTTGCGCGCCAACTCCGAATGCCGGCGGGCCTTTTCGCCGAAGCCCAGCACCAGCGACAGCGCCGAAACCACGGTGATCGCCGCCGCAGCGACCGCCACCACTTCATCCACGCCGAGCTTGTAGAGCGCGGCCGACCCGCCGACGATCGACACCACCTTGGCGCCGCGGTCACAGAAATCGAAGAAGCGCTCCCGCTTCTGGTGGTACAGCGCCGACAGCTCGACTCGGTACAGCACCGCGTGGCGCCGTTTCCACAGGTAGTCCGTTTCGAGCTCGTCGCTGTTCATTTTTCCGATCTCTTCAAAGGTGGCCTGGGTGGTTCAGGCGGCGCCGGATCGCGCGGCGCCACTTCCCGCGGCCGGTCTCGCACACTCTCTCTGAACCGCTCGACATCCTCGTGCAGGCGCTTGTTCCCGTCATCGCGCGAGGGGGGTTTGGAAGGCGTGTCGTTCGGCATTATGGTTGCTCTCCTGCAGTTTGATGATTTCTTCTCACCTGCACTCGCTGAATCGCGTGCGCTTCAGTTCTTCGATCCGGCGGTAGTCCTGCTCGCGCAGTGCCGGCGACACCCACTTGTCTTTCGTCCCCTCCAGGCGCGCGATCTCTTCGTCGTAGCCCTTACACGCCGCCGCCTTCGCGTCCTTCCTGTCCTGCACGTCCTGCGCATAGGACTGCGCTCGACGCCGGGCGGCGGCTTGCTCGCCTTCCACCTCGGCATTGAACGCCTGGTTCTTGCGCTTCTGCACCTCCGCGCGGCGTCGCTCCGCTTCGGTCGGCTGGTGCACCTTCAGATCCACTTTGCCGCCCCCGCCTTCGCATGGCTGAGCCTGGTATGTGACGCCGCCCGGCCCAGGACACTTGTAGACCTGAGCAACAGAGGGCGCAGCTGCGGCGCCAAGTGCTGCCGCGAGAATGAGGTTCTTCAGCATCTCAGTCTCCAATCGTGCGGCGGATCCCGTACGGGTTGCCTCGCTGCGAAACCGACCAGAACGCGCAACTCGGCCGCCCTGACCGCACCATCTCGCAATCCGGGCTCGGCACGATCTGCTGCAGCGCATCGCCCACCGGCAACTCGCGCCCCGCCAGCGCCTGGCACGCTGGGCAGGCATCCAGACCGGCGCGGATCTCCACTGCAGCAAAGCCACGCTCCCCGATGTCCTGCAGCTGGTGCGCGTAGTACCAGCGTGCTGCCGCCTCGCGCCGCGCGTCGTTCTCGGCCAGCGCCATGAGCTGCCCGGCCGCCTGCATCGCCGTGCCGTGATCGCGCAGATCCATTACGCGCTCCATCAATGCCAACCTCAGGCGGTTCGCGGTCATCCCCGGCGGAAGGCCGAACAGCGCCGCCGCCTCATCCACCCGGCCCTGTGCATACCGCTCGCTCCACGCACGGTCGATCGCCTCGGCCGCGGCTGCGCTCACCAGCCGGCGCGTCGGATCGTTCGGCGTCGCGCGGATGAACATGTACTCCCCGCAGTGCGGGCACTTCGTCTTGCGCTGCGGCACTTTCTTCAACGCGCCGCCGCAGCCTGGGCAATTCGCAGACATCACTTCGAGTCCTCCTCGTCGCTTTCCTGCTGCCTCCGCGCCCGCTCGGCCCGGTACGCCAGCACCAGGGCGAATTCCTCCGGGGTCAGGCACGACGGCACCACCTGCTGCACCACCACCACGTCACGCCCGGCAACGTGCTGCACCGGGCCGTTGAACTGCTGAATCAACCAATCCTCCCGCCCTTGCCTTGCTTCACGTCGCCCGTGGTGACGTGCTTCACATCGCGCCCGGCGATGTTCTCAACCGGGCCGTTGAACACCTGTCCCGGCGCCCCCTGCGTCAGCGCCTCGATCATCGCCGTCACCGCCTGCCGCCCCTTGGCGTCGAGCTTGCGCCAGCCCTTGATCAGCCCCAGCTCGGCCAGCGACAGATTCCCGGCCGGCCCCGGCTCCGCCGTCGCGTAGCCATTGCCCGCCGGCGCTCGCCGGCCCGTGAGCACGTAGAGCACATCCACGCCGATCGCCGCCAAGCGCTCCAGGTAGGCGGCGTCTGGCTGGCGCTCGCCTTTCTCGTAGTTGATCTGGGCGCGCTTCTGCACTCCGCCCGCCTCGCCGAATGCCGACTGGCTCAGCGCGACGCGCTTGCGTTCCTCGATCAGTCGCTCTTCAAAAGTGCTCATTCGTGCAAAAACCCGTTGACAGGTGCACATACGTGCACCATCATTCACTCACAACACACCGCCAATTCACGGACACCACGCCCCCGCATGTCGCCCATGAAACCCAACCAGCCAGGAGGCCAAGTCATGACCCCGGAAACCTTCAAGGCCCGGCTTCACAGCCAGGGCAAAACCATCCGCCAGTGGGCGGACGAAAACGGCTTCCCGCCGCTCGCCGTCTATCGCGTCCTCAACGGCCTGGAGAAGGGCCGCTTCGGCCGCGCCCACGACATCGCCGTCGCCGCCGGCATCAAGGCCCGTGACGCCGACCACATCGCAGCCTGAGGCCGGCCGCCATGACTCCCGACAGCCTCGTCCGCCAGCTCCACGACCAGGGCGCCGACCCCCGTGAGTTCGCCCTGGCGCTGATCGACCTCCTCGTCTGGCTCGACGCCGGCGACCACACCACCGACCAGCTTGCCGAGCGCTACCGCATGACGCCGGCCCAGGCCCTGCAGGCCGTCATGCGCCATGAAGCCACTGTTCAAGGCACGACCGGATTTTAGCTCCGCAAAACGCGTTTTCGCCTATTCCAAACGCCTTTTCTTTTCGACCAACTCACCCGCCTATCACCAAGGTCATAACCAATGAGCCGCAGCCATTCGAAACCCCTGCCCACCAGCCTGCGCGCTGCCTTCGAAGCGGACAAGGCGCACGCCCTGGCACGTCACCGCCTCAACGTCGAGCGCCTCGCCGAGCTCATGTGCACCACCCCGGCCACCCTTTACAAGTGGCTCGAGACCGACGCCATGCCGGTCAATCGCCTTGCCGCCTGGGAGCACATCACCCGCAGCGATTGCGTGGTGCGCTACCTCGCCGCCAGCGCCCACAAGGTGGTCATCGACATCCCCCACGGCCACGCCTCCGGCCCCAGCGACGTGCAAGGCCTGCAGACCACGCTCAACCACGCCGTGGGCGCGCTGCTCGACTTCCACGCCGGCCGGCTCGACCGCGACGGCTGCATCGCCGCTATCACCGGCGGCCTCGAGGTGCTCGCCTGGCACCGCGAGAACGTCCGCAAGAACGATCAACCCGAACTGGAGCTGAACTGAGATGACGCCCGAGAAATACGGCACCAGCGACCAACTGCGCCGCGCCTGCCGCGCCATCGTCGTGCTCGCCGGCCACACCGTGAATGGCCTCGCCCCCGGCGAGCTGGCCAAGGCCGTTGATGCTTCGCCGAGCAACATCACCCGCCTGCTGGCCAACCTGAAGCAAGAGGGATTCGTCGAGAAGATCGAGGAGACCGGCCGCTGGCGCCTCGGGCCGAAGATGGTCCAGATCGCCATCTCGTTCTCGCATGACCTCAGCCGCGCAAAGACCCGGCTCGACGAGATCACCCAGCGCTACACCCGAACCATCTGACACGAGACCCGATCATGGCCCGCACCGCTCACACGCCCGTCATCCACGAAACGCCCGAGATCGACATCCAATCCGTCGCGCAGGAATCCAGCGCACTGACTGCCGTCTCCATCGCCGAGCAACAGCAGAGCGCCCGCGTCCGCGCCGTGGCCCTGCGCGTCGGCTACCAGCTCCCGGCCGATGCGATCGACCCGGACCTGATCCAGCGCGACATCGCCGCCAACATGCGCCGTAGCGTCGAGGCCTGCCTCGAGGTCGGGCGCGGCTTGTCAGTACTCAAGGAGGCGTGCGAGCACGGAAATTTCCTAGCGCGCCTCGACGTGCTCGGCATGGACCGCACGGTTGCTTCCCGCTTCATGCAGGCTGCTGCGAAGTTTTCGAATGTTGCGACGTCGCATCATTTGACCAAGGCTATCGGCTCCCAGTCGAAGCTGCTCGAGCTCCTTGTCCTTGATGACGAACAGATAGAAGAGCTCACACTTGCAGGCCAGACCGGCGAGCTCAAGCTCGACGATGTGGCCACCATGAGCGTGAAGGAACTCCGCGCAAAGCTGCGCGAGATGCGCCAGGAGAAGGAGGCTACGCAGCGACTGCTGGCCGACAAGAACGCCAAGATCGACGAGCTCACCACCGTCAAGCTTGCCGTGTCTGCCTGGGACGAGAAGGTCAACACCTTCAAGGCCGCGATCGGCACCCACTTCGACCAGCTCGAGCAGGGCGTGGCGCAGATCCACCTCTTCCACGGCGCCATCCTCCACGAGGAAACCCAGTGGGGCGGCGACGAAGAGCAAGAGCGCCTGATCCTGCGCCAGTTCGCCACCCTCTACGGCGACCGCCTGCGCCGCCTCACCCAGCAATTAGCCGAGCTGCGCGACCACTACGACGCCACGCTCTCCGGCTGGGCGGCCGAGCTCGACACCCGCAATCTGGATCTGTTCCAGCCGGAGCAGGGCGACGACGACGGCGACGAAGTCGACTGCCGCGATCTGGCCGCGTAAGGACATCATCATGGCCACCGCGCCCAACCCACCCACGCAACGCGCCAGTATCTGTGCGAGCTTGCGCGCCGGCTCGACGCCGCCCAACACGGTGGCAAGGGCGCGCTGCTGGCCGAGGCCTGCGCCCTCTACGGCTGGAGCACCGGCAAGCTCTACGCCGAGCTCGAGCGCCAGGCCGGCTGGACCAGCGGCCGCAAGACCCGCGCCGACAAGGGCCGCAGCCGCCAGGGCGAGGACGCCCTCGCCATGGTCGCCGCCATGCAGCGCGGCAGCGTGCGCGCAAACGGCAAACAGACCATGTTCACCCCGGTCGCCGCCAGCATCGCCGCCACCAACGGGCACGAGATTGCCGTCTCCACCCGACAGCTCAACCGGCTCACCCGTGCCCGCCGGCTCAACGTCCGCCAGCAGGCCGAAAGCCACGCCCCGGTGCAACTGCGCAGCCTGCACCCCAACCACGTGCATCAGGTCGACCCCTCGCTGTGCCTGGTCTATTACCTGCGCGGCGAGCAGCGCGTTATACGAGACGACGAGTTCTACAAGAACAAGCTCGACCGCCTGGCCAAGGTGCAGTTCAAGTGCTGGCGCTACGTCATCTATGACCACGCCAGTGGCCTGGTGCTGCCCTGGTACGTCGAGGCCGCGGGCGAATCGCCGCTCAACCTGTTCAAGTTCCTCATGCACGCCTGGGGCGCACAGCCCGGCCGCCGCTTCCATGGCGTGCCCAAGGTGCTGATGTGGGACAAGGGCAGCGCCAACACCGCCAGCGCGGTGCAGAACCTGCTCGCCGCGCTCGAGGTGCAGAGCATCACCCACGCCGCTGGCAACGCCCGCGCCAAGGGCGGTGTGGAAGGCGGCAACAACCTGGTCGAAACGCAGTTCGAAAGCCGCCTGCGCTTCGACCCGGTGCACAGCGTGGCCGAACTCAACGCCGCCGCCGCGGCCTGGGCCGAGGCCTACAACGCCAACGCCATCCCGCACCAGGACACGCGCCTGCGCCGCAACGGCATGGAGCCCATCGCCCGCTACGACCTGTGGATGAAGATCCGCGCCGACGAGCTGCGCATCCTGCCGCCGGTCGAGGTGTGCCAGCACTTTATGGAAGGCAAGCCCGTCACCCGCAAGGTGGCGCGCGATCTCACCATCACCTACGCCCACCCGCGCGCCGACGGCAGCCGCAGCTACAACGTCGCCGACCTCGCCGGCGTGTGCGCGGGCGACACGCTCGAGATCAGCCCGCTGCTGTTCGGCGACTGCGCCATCCGCCTGCGCGTGCCGCGCTTCGACGGTGAAGACCTGCTCTATCGCCTCGAGCCCGATGCCACCGCGCTCGACACCTGGGGTCGCCCGCTGTCTGCGCCGGTCATCGGTCAGGACTACGCCCGCCGCCCCGACACCGACGCCGACCGCGCCGGCAAGGCGCTCGACGGCCTGCTTTTCCCGGGCATGACGGCCGAGCAGATGGACAAGGCCCGCCGCAGCAACGCCGCGCTCATGGGCGGCCAGGTGGATGCCGTCCGCCACCTGCAGCACATCGAGATCCCCGCCGCGCTGCCGCGCAAGGGCACCGACATCAATGTGGCCGCCCCGGTTTTCGAAGCCCCGCCCATGACCCACTTCGAAGCCGCCAAGGCCCTTCGAAGCCGCGGCATCGAGCGCCCCGACCTGCACCCCTGGCTCGCCGCCCAGTACCCCGACGGCGTGCCCGAGATCGAGCTCGACGCCATCGTCGCCACCCTCAAGGGCGGCGCCAAACAAGCCCCGCGCCTGCAGGCGGTGGGCTGAAAAAGATTCGGCCCGGTGTGCGCGAACACACCAGGCCGAGAGGTGGGTAACGCAGCGCGAACTGCGAAACCCGTTTGCAGCAACAGCAACAACTGCACTGGAGATTGTACCGATGGAAGTCCCCACCAAGGGCACAGGCACAGGCACAGGCACCCGCCTCGCCAACCAGCCCGCCCCTGCGCCGATCCGGCTCAAGGCAACGCTGCTGCGTCACGGCATCCGCCACGACGAGGTGGCCGACCGGCTCATCCAGGCCGGCGGCAGCCGCGCCGGGCAGCCCCTGTCCCGCAGCGCCTTCACCCTGCTGCTCAACCGCGGCTGGCGCCCCAGCCACACCCCGTGGCCGCAGATCACCGAAGCGATCGAGACCTACCTGCTCGACCGCGGCGTCTCCGCCGAGGAGGTCGCCGAGATCTGGGACGAAGACCCGGTCCGCCACCACAGCACCAAGCCGCTCAACACCCGAATCGGGGAAGACCGTAGCGCCCGCAGCAAGACCAACGACAACGCCATCGAGATCGAGAGAGAAATGCTTTCTGCCCAAGCCCGCCGCCACTTCAACCTGTTCCGCGACCCGTTTGTCGACGACGTGCAAGGCCCCGATGACCTCTTCATGAGCGCCGATCAGCGCTACGTTCGCGAGGCCATGTTCCAGGCGTCCAAGTCCGGTGGCTGGTTCATCGCCGTGGTGGGCGAGTCGGGCAGCGGCAAGACCACGCTGCGCCGCGAAACCATCGACCGCATCAACCGCGAGCACGTACCCGCCGTCGTCATCCAGCCCAAGATCTTCGACAAGGAAAAGCTCACCGCCTCGAGCATCTGCCACGCCATCCTCGCCGACACCAAGCCCAACGAGCACCCCAAGCGCAGCCTCGAGGCGCTGGCGCGCCAGGTCGAGAAGGCGCTTACCGAATCGAGTCGCGCCGGCCTCTCGCACGTGCTCATGATCGAAGAGGCGCACGACCTCAACATCCAGACGCTCAAGTACCTCAAGCGTTTCTGGGAGATGGAAGACGGCTTCAAGAAGCTGCTCTCCATCGTGCTCATCGGCCAGCCCGAGCTGCACGAGAAGCTCGACGAGCGCCGCTACTACGAGGCGCGCGAGGTCATCCGCCGCTGCGAAGTGGTCAATCTGCTGCCGCTCGATACGCAGGTCGGCGACTACCTGGCGCTCAAGTTCAAGCGCATCGGCGCGGACATCGCCGACATCCTCGACGCCAACGCGATCGACGCCATCCGCATGCACCCGCAGATGAGCCGCACCGTGCGCGGCAAGGGCGGCGCCGAACTGGTCAGCCGTACCTATCCCCTCGTGATCAACAACCTGGTCACCAAGGCGATGAACGAGGCCGCGCTGCACGGCGCCCCGAAGGTCACCGCCGACATCATCAAGGGGGTGTGACATGGCCACCCAACACGAAATCGAGATGGCCCTGAACCTCGTCGATCGCGGCGCCCGCGTGGCGCTCACCGCCGGCGAGCTCGACGACGGCGACATCAGCGTGGTGGTGCATCTGGTCAGCGGCTGCGGCACCCCGCGCCGCATCGGCCACCTGCGCCTGTCCGAAGCCGCCGCCCTGGCGCTCACCGTGCAACTCGGGGAGGCGCTCGGACTATGAACCCGCTGCCCACCGTCCTGCGCCCCGAGTTCATCGAATCGCGCGTGCTGCCCGTGGTCGTCGCCTTCGGCTTTGGCGTGCTCGTCTCCGGCATCGCCGGCGACCTCGATGCCGCCCAGGCCCGCATCGAGGCCCGCCACGCCATCGAGTACGCCGAGCAGCTGCGCACCCAATGCGGTGCCCAGCCCGACGCCGACGCCGCCGCGCAGCACTACGCCCAACTCAGCCCCCGTTACGCCCCCGCTCACGAGGCCCAGCCATGACCCGCAAAGCCACCCCGGCCGACCACGCCCAGACCCTGCCCGATCGCATCCTCGCCGAGATTTCCTGGGCGCACAGCCGCAAGCCGGCAAACGCGGACGACGTACTCGCCCTCGTTGGCGGCGACGCCGCCGTGTTCTGGAGCGCCGTTGAGCAGCTCAAGCGCGAATGCCGCATCAACGCCGCCACCATCAAGACCCAGCTCGACGCCGCCCCCTGGATGGCGATCTGGCCCACCGGCACCCCGGTCAGGCACCGCAGCTGGAAAGACCTCAACGCCGTCGGCGCCTTCGGCACCCACCCGGCCGGCACCATCCACCAGCACATGCCCTGCCGCCGCGACCCCGAGCGCGACCCGCGCCCCGACCTGCGCCAGGTCACCGCCAAGGCCGCCGGCAAGGTCACCCAGATCCACGGCCCCGAGCGCCGCGACCGCATCGCCACGCTCGCCGCCGGCCGCACCCTCGAGCAGGGCATCACGTTCCATGATGTCGCCGCCGACCTGGGCATCAGCGTCGAGGGCGTGCGCTATCTGGTCAAGCGCATGGCACACGGCAGCCGGGTGGCAGTCGGCAAGCTCCCGAACGAGCACGCCCACCGCCTCTATGACCCGACGGCGCAGGCATCCGCCGATGTCTCCCTCACCAATGAGGGAGACATGCCCGCCCAGGCTTCCGACGAGGCGCCCGACCCGCTGCCGCACCAGGTTGTCGAGCCTGCCGACCAGGCCATGGTCGACCCGCTGCTGCGCCAGGTTGTCGAGCCCGCCGACACCGCGCGCCTGGCCCGTCTGCTTGGGGTGCCCGGCAACCCGTTGCCCGCACAGGAGGCCCGCACATGAGCACCTTCGACCGTTGGGACGACACCGACCCGCACCTGGGCGCCGACGCCTTCACCGCGCCCAAGCTCTTCATCAAGCGCCAGGACGGCGGCCTCGACATCCGCTACGGCCGCGAGATCGTCGCCATCAGCCCCGAGGACACCGTCCGCCTTACCAACCTGCTCAACGACAGCCAGAGGTCACTCTCATGATCTTCGCCCGTGCCCCGCTCCTGAGCCTCGCCCAGCAGGCGCGCGCCGCAGCCGCCTGCGCCGCCCAGCTTCGCGCCGCGTCCGCTCCCGCCAGCCTCACCCCGCGTAAGGCCGCCATCGTCGAGCGCGCCAACCTTCAACGCCTCGCCCTGCTGCGCCTCATGGCCAGCAAGGACAACCGCAGCAGCCGCGAGCTGTGCGAGCACGTCATGGCCGAGCTCAACGTCAGCACGCTCGTGGCCTCCGAGAGCAGCGTCAACCACCTGCTTTACGACCTGCGCGACCGCGGCTGGGCCGCCGCCCACATCCCCGCCACCCGCGAGGGCATCCGCGTCGGCACCGGCCGCGTCAACCGCTGGCGCATCACCCACCTGGGCCGCTCCGCACTCGCCGACCTCGCCGCAAGCCTTGACGAATCCCCCACCGAAACCCGCACAGGAGCCCACTGACATGGCCCGCAAACGCCTCTCCGCCACCACGCTCGAATCCTGGGCCGACGTCGACGCCTGCCTCAAGGCCATCGGCGAAGTCGACCGCGAACTCGCCCTCCTCGAGGCCGCCCAGCAGGAGCAGATCGACGCCGTCAAGGCCGCCACCAAGACCGCCGCCGAGCCCCTGCAGGCCAAGAAGGCCGGCCTCGAGCTCGCCATCCAGCAGTACGCCGAAGCCAACCGCGCCGAGTTCATCAAGGCCAAGACCCGCGAGCTCACCTTCGGCACCGTCGGCTTCCGCCTCTCCACCCGCGTCGTCATCAAGAACACCGGCAACACCCTCCAGGCCCTCAAGGACTTCGGCCTCACCGGCTGCATCCGCATCAAGGAAGAGTGCGACAAGGAAGCGATGAAGAACCTCCCCCTCGAAACCCTCCACGCCGTCGGCGCCGCCCTCAAGCAGGAAGACGCCTTCGGCTACGAGGTCAAGCGCGAGCTGATTCAGGAGGTGGTGTGATGGCTAAGGCGATCATCGTGCTCGAGGACGCCGAGGACGGCATCAGCGTCGACATCAGCGTCAAGTTCGAGCCCAACGGCATCGACGAGGAGAGCCGCGCCCACTTCATGGCCAGGGGCGCAATCCAGCTTTTCCACGACTGCCACCAGCCAGATGAAGAGGAGGGCGCGTGATGGATAACTACATCCCCGAAGCCTTCATCATCGGCATGTCGATGTACTACTGCGCCACGGAGATCGCGGATGCGATCAAGGAGTGCTGGGGGCATCGCGCCGAATCGCAGGAGCACGACGAATGAAGGCCGCCGCGAACGGACGCCCCGCCGAACAATGCCGCGCCCGCATGGATTGGAAGCCCCGTGCGCAGGTCGAGGCCGAAGGCGGCGACGTGTCGCGCCGCTGTGCTCGCTGCCGCTTCGTCGGCATCGTCAGGGTGCTCGGAAGAGGCGGGCGCCCTGAACACCCATATCAGTGTCGCTACCCGGTCGCGCTCGGCCAGGAAGCGATCCTGACCCGCAAGACCGCCACCTGCAAACACTGGGAGCCGCGGCCGTGAAACTCCGCTACCTGCCCCCCGGCACCCTGCGCCGCCTGCGCCTCAAGTGGCTCGCCCTGGGCGTGGCGCTCGGCGCCGGCAGCATGTCGGCCCTCGCGATGTACCTGGCCGCCATCGTCCCGCCCGAGCTCACCTACCGCAGCGCGACCGCCACCCACCGCCCGACGCCCGGCCCCGTGCCGGCGCCGGCGGCCCCGGTGGCCATCCCGCCCTGCATCGGCGCCGGCAAGGACTGCACACCGCTCGACGGCACCCCGCAGCCCCACGCCCACCCGCAGCACCTGCCCACCCACACCGTCCCCGAACCCGGCGCGCTCGCCCTGGTCGCCCTCGGCCTCGCCGCGCTCGCCGCCCACCGGAGCCAGTCATGACCATCACCCTGCACCTCAAGGCCAACAGCCGCGGCAGCTGGACCAACGTCTGCAGCTTCGCCCCCGCCCAGCTCGCCAACGTCAAGGCCTCCAGCCTCCAGCTCTGCCTGGCCGCCGGCGCCCGCGTCAGCTTCAAGATCACCGACGACCACAACGTCACCCTCCACAGCCTCGACGCCCGCCAGCAGCCCATCACCTGGCAGGACCGCCTCAACTGACCCATCCCCTCAACCGCAGCACCCGGAGCACACCACCATGACCAAACACGACCTCATCAAGAACATCGCCGGCGCCACCGGCCTCCCGCAGCGCGCCGTCGAGGACACCCTCAACGCCCTCGCCGACCAGGCCCACGCCGCCGCCTACACCGGCGAAGAACTCCCGCTCCCCGGCATCGGCAAGCTCGCCGTCACCCACCGCGCCGCCCGCACCGGCCGCAACCCCCAGACCGGCGCCGAGATCCACATCCCCGCCAAGCGCGCCCCCACCTTCACCCCCGCCAAGGCTCTCAAGGACGCCTGCAACGCCTGACCGAGCCCCCTGGCTCGATGGCCTGCCCCGCGCGGGCCATCCGGCAAGGCGACTCACCCCCAGGAGCAAGCCATGCGCACCCTCGCATCCGTAGCCCAAGCCATCGCCGCCGAGATCCACAGCTTCCTCGTCTGGCTCATGCCGCCCGACGAAGAGTGACCCCGGAGCCCTCAGCAATGCCCGTCTCGATCACCCACGCAAGCGCCCCCGGCATCGCCCTCGAACCCCGCGACATGGCCGACGCCCGCGGCCACCTGGTCAAGGTCTGCTGGACGCACAACGGCCAGCGCCACGAACACGCCGACGAGGGCTTCTGGTGGATGCGCTTCGGCGCCCACAGCCTGCGCATCTGCGCCCCGTTCCCCGCCGGCGCCACCCTCGAACTCCACTGGAAGTAAGCCCATGCCCGCCAAGCCCCCCACCACAGCCGCCGCCGCCCGCGCCGCCAACCGCGCCCGCCTCATCAAGCTCATCCACGTCGCCCGCCGTGACATTCAGATGGCCGACGACACCTACCGCGCCCTCGTCGCCCAGCTCGCCGACGGCAAGACCAGCTCCGCCGACTGCACCGTGATCGAGCTCGAGCGCATCATCGATCACCTGAAGAAAGCCGGTTTCAAGGTGCGCAAGCCCAAGGCCGCCCAGCCCGCCGAACGCCGCCCGCTGGCCACCGATCCCGAATCCGCGAAGCTGCGCGCTATCTGGCTGCTGCTCCACGAGATCGGCGCCACCCACAGCAACACCGAGGCCTCGCTCGCCGCCTACCTCAAGCGCATGACCGGCGTCGACGACCTCCACTTCGCCCGCCGCCGCGCCGACAAGTACCGCGCCATCGAAGGCCTCAAGGCATGGGCCGCCCGCGAACTCCCCGCCGCCATCGTCGCCCGCATCAGCCGCATGAAATCCGCCGGCGTGCTCCCGGATGACCTCGAGCCCTTCCACATCCACGCCGTCGTCGCGCCCACCCTCAACGCCCGCACTTTCGATGCGCTGCACTGCGCCTGGCAGTGGCTCGAGGCCCGCGAGCAGGGCCGCAGCACCTTCGACATCACCCCCAGCGCCACCCCCCGCGACATCCGCCGCGCCGCCCACCACCAAGCCGCCTGATGCACCCGCATTCCCGCGTCTGCCGAACTCAGCCACCGAGGACACAGCCATGGCCCTGATGCTCGACGACGACTACCCCGAGATCCTCGCCGCCGCCGCCAACGCGGCCTACGCCTGGATGACCGAGTACCTCAAGCTCGACCACCAGCCCGCCGCCGAGGCTGCTTTCGCCATCGCCGAAGCCATCCGCACCGAGGTCGGCGGCGCCTACGAGTACATCCCCAAGGGCCAGACCTGGCTCCTCTCGCGCCGCGATCGGGACATCTACGCCGAGTTCCGCGGCGACAACTACCGCCAGCTCGCCCGCAAGCACCACCTCAGCGAGATGCGCATCCGCCAGATCGTCGAGCGCTGCCGCGCCGCCGACATCAAGGCCCGCCAGTCGGGTCTCTTCTGACGTAAAAAATGGGCCACTCGGCCCCGTCCGCTCCCTTGCATCCTCCGCAAGGCCTTTGCATCCCCCGTCCCGTTATCCCCCGTCCCATCCCGCCCAGTCCCGCATTTTTCTTGCTCGACTGCTGACGTTTTTCCTGTCTCGTCTCAGATGGACGCTGCGCGCTGCAGGCGCTCGATCTCACCCATCTTCATGGCGATTACTCCGGCGCGTTGTCGCCCTCGATGAGGGCGTAGGCGGAATGGTTGTGGATCGACTCGAAGTTCTCCGACTGCACCCGCCACGAGGCCACGCGCGCGTC
>Ga0116143_10002253_pt1 | contig 21366 bp, 17 predicted proteins | sample AD_UKC034_MetaG_FD_89745 | JGI IMG/M metagenome (GOLD analysis project Ga0116143, IMG submission 89745) | Active sludge microbial communities of municipal wastewater-treating anaerobic digesters from USA - AD_UKC034_MetaG | ecosystem: Engineered > Bioreactor > Anaerobic > Digestate | place: USA...
CCGGCACGGGCATCGACGCCGGTCAGAGTTATGGCGCCTTTGCTGATGGTGAATTCGAGTGTTTTGAGCGCATCTGCTTCGGCTTTTTCGGTCTTTGCGTCACTCTGAGCGTAAGAATTGCCGGCAACAGCCACCTGTGTGCCATTTGAATATGAAGCATAGGTGCTGTTTTCGGCACTGCTCTTCACAGCGGCTTCAACAAAGTTGCCGCTCCAGGTTGAATCAGAATTCTGCTTGACGCCAACTGCGAAAACGCAGCGACCACCGGCCTGATAGCTGACAAAGGCAAACAGGTTTCCATCAGGGTCGACCTGAGCATACTCGGTTTTCGAGCTTGAGAAGGTGATTCGGCCGCCTCCGACCACAGAATAGGTTCCGGCGGTAAAAGCGCTTGCGAGCGAGTCTGGATTGTAAGACGACTTGACGGTAAATGCGCCTTCGCCGTCGAAGCTGAGTGAATACGCCTGAACTCCCGGTGTCGCCGGTTTGAAAGAGGCGTCGACGGCGTCAGAATATTCAAACACGTTGTAGGTGCCTTTGAGTGTGGCGTTGGTAGCGGCGGTTGGTTGCTTGATAAACAGGCCAATATAAGGGGTTTTATTGAAAACATGAACCATGGCGACATTGCCTGAAGTAGCAACTGAGCCGCGATTTTTGGTGACAGTCGAGAAGGTCAGTTCGCCGCTGCTCTCGGTTACGGTGTAGGTTGCATCAACCAGTGATGCGTCGGATTTTACCTTAACGGTTTCGCTGACATCGCTGTTTTTCAGATCGCTGTTGTAGACTACGGAGACGTCGCTGACGCCAACCCAGCGGATAGAACCGAGAGCGTTAACGAAAAACGCCCGGTAGTTGCCGGAAAAGCGTGTTTGCGAAACTTCAATGATTTTGATAGCGGCGACAGCGGTGTCTATCGCGCCTTTCAGCGCAGCTGCTGTTATATCAAGACTCACAGTGTTGCCGATCTTTTCAGCGGCAATGATCTGTTTCTGAATTTCAGTTTTTACGGCGCTCAGATCAACCGACATTTCATCGATGGTTTTGCTGGTGTTTTGCGACCAGGCCTCGTATACAAGAGCTTTAGCCGTTGAATCATAGTTTATCTCAACATTTTTGATGTCAGAGTCATTGGTCTGACCGGCAACTACAGTAGCATGACCAATGCGCTTCATGATAGCCGGAGCATCGGCAGCGGCGCCTTTGGCAACAATCTCGACAGTAACCCGGTGGGTTCCGGGAGATACAGAAGTGACGGCAGTCTCTGCCAGAGTGAGCGTATTGCTGTCAGCAGACAGATCAAGATTAAAATAGACTGGGGCGCCGTCATCGATTTTAACGCGAGCCTGAAAACCTTCGCTGATAGCAGTCCTGAGCGCCGCTTTTTCGCTGCTGCGCAGAGCCTCGACAAAGTCAGCCTTGTTGCCGGAATCGGCGAAGGCAGAAACCAGAATTTCGCCGGTCAGAACGGGAGAGTAGCCGGTATCGTTGTCGCTTCCGCCCATACAACCCGCCAGAAAAGCGACAGAACAAACAATTAGAGCTGCAATCAAACGACTGAAAACTTTCACAGAGACCTCCGAAAAATTATTTGCCGAATTCTAACACGGCCCGTTCTGTTTTCTAAGCAAAATATAAGACAATAAACGATTATTTAAGATTATTTGTTTGTTTTATGCCTGATAACCGCCAATCATCGTTGTCGCCTGATCCTGTGGCGCAAATGTGTTAGGCCATCCATGGCCAAAAAGCCAACTCTGAGCTGATTTCACAGACAGAGGGATTGCTTCGCTCGCAATGCGCTGTGTTAAAAGTCAAGTCGTTTTTGCTCTACACAGGCTAATTTCCTTATAATTTGCAGTGAAAGACTCTCGATTTTTGTCGTTGCAACGCAAAACAAAAACCCGCAGAACGATCGTTCTGCGGGATCTTCTCGTCTTCACGGCATTTTGCGTAAGCGCGCGATAACTGATCCGGTTGCTTAAAGGCTGCCGATACCGATCACTTTTGGGGTTTTGATGGACGGGTGGTTTTCGGGAACCATGATAGTAATCGGGGCTGGCAGGCCTGCGCCGCCTTTTTTCTTGGCGATCCAGATTTTGTACATCCAGCCGGCAATCGCGCTGTCGCCGTAACCATCGCCATTGCTGTAGCGTTTGTTTACGCGGGTAATTTCGAGCGGCATGGCATAGAATTTGAAGTTGTCATAGTCTTTTTTGAGCGAAAACCTTGGCAGGTCGATGTCAAGAGCTGTTCCGGCCGGGTTTACCAGGCTGCCGCCGGCAATTGCGAAAAACGCCTCGGCGCATTTTTCAAGGGTTTCCGAGCTCAATATCCTGACATACTCGTTGAGCACTTCAAGCACTTCCGCGGGCAACTGGCTGACAGGTATGTCATCCTTTTTACTCTGCGCCGCCGCTTCAAAAGCGCTCAGGCCAGATACCAGCAGAAAAAACAGAACTACCGACAATAACTTTTTCATTTTCCCTCCCATGCATATTCTCATGAGCCTTTTCGGCTCATTACAACTTTGTGTAGAAGCAATTTCTCATGAAATAATAACACACACGGCCATGAGATCAAAGGATATGAAATCACTGATCAGAGCGCTCATTTTTTCTCATACCATCGGGAAAGGACGCGGTAGACAACGAAACCCATGCGCTCATAAAGCCGATGCGCCTTTTGGTTGGCATCGATAACCGACAGCTTCACCGTCTCACAACCGAGCTGACGCAGCATTTCTATCAGGCTGGCGACAGCGGCACAACCGTAGCCATGCCCGCGGGAAGCGGGCAGCAGGCACACAGATTCGATCCAGCCGTCAGAACCATCGAGCTTGAGCTCGTAACTTCCGACCGTGCAGTTATCAGCACTGATAAGACCGCAGCGCAAAGTTCCGTTCGCCAGCAGGCGCCTTGCGTCATCGGCATCGATGGTTGTCCCGCCACAAAATTTCTGATATCATCGCGGCTCTGTTTCCCAGTAGTCTGCGCGCCAAAAAGCAGCTCAACCCCCCCGGCCGCCATGTGCCCGTTCATGTCACAAAGTTTTTGAATCATCATGACAACATCTTATTTTGCAACTGTGTCTTTAAGCCACAGGTAAAGCTGCTCGCAGGCGTCATCGCCGCAGCGCGTAATCTGAATTTTGCCGCCGACGATTTCGGTTCTGATTTTGTGGGCAGTAACAACCTTGCCAGCTATTATGATCGCCACCGCCCGATCGATATTGGCCGCGGTGAACTGCTGAAATTCTCTGGCATTACCCTCGCCAAGAACCACGTTGAGAGTCGTTTTTCCCGCAACCTTGTCACCGACTTCGGGCTTTGCTTCAGGACTGAAACCCACATCCGGCCGGTTCTTTACCCGGAAATGCCGGGCCGGCTGACCGGTTACGCCCAGGTGATCGAGGGTATAGGTGACGATGACTTCGTCGTCAGCCGTCTTTGCAAACTTTGCTGAATCGCTTTGCTCCTCAAGGATGAGGTAGAAGCCATTTGGCAGGGAAGCTTTTTCCGCGCCACTCTGCGCATCTCCGACTTCCTGAGAAAACCCGGCCGTGACGACAAAAAACAGAATAAAAGCAATCAATGCTGTGAAAACTCTATTCATTCGAGCATCCTTTATTGCTGCTGCAAACTTAAAGATCCCGTTCAGTCTAACGCAGCCAATCTGCAACGTCAAACAACTGCCTGATCGGCAGTTGTTAATATCGCGAGATGTTTCATTTCATCTGATGGTAATCTCTGGCGAGGCCGCCCTCGCCGGTTTCTTTATAGAGCGAGGGCAGGTCGTGACCGGTCTCTTTCATGACCTCGACGACCCTGTCAAAAGAGACACGATGCGTGCCGTCGGAAAAGGTTGCGAAAATATTGGCGTCGAGCGCGCGGGCTGCGGCAAACGCGTTGCGCTCGATACAGGGTATCTGAACCAGCCCGCAGACCGGGTCGCAGGTCATGCCGAGATGATGCTCAAGGGCCATTTCAGCTGCGTATTCGATCTGTGCGGGGCTGCCGCCGAAAAGCTGGTTGGCTGCGCCGGCTGCCATTGCGCAGGCTACGCCGACTTCGCCCTGACAGCCGACTTCGGCACCCGAAATAGAAGCGTTGTGTTTGACGATATTGCCGATCAGGCCGGCGGTGGCTAGAGCGCGCAGAATGCGGGCATTGCTGAATTCCCTGGTGGTCTGCAGATGATAGAGCACTGCCGGAACAACTCCGCTCGACCCACAGGTTGGCGCGGTAACGATTTTGCCGCCTGAGGCGTTTTCTTCGCTGACAGCGAGAGCATAAGAAAAAACGAGTCCGCGCGACTTGAGGGTCTGCGTGTAACCGCTGGCGCGGACATGATAAGAAACCGCTTTTTTTCTGAGGTTAAGCGGGCCAGGCAGCGAGCCCTCTTCTTCGAGTCCCCTCTGGATTGCAGCTTTCATCGTCAGCCAGACTTCTTCGAGATAATCCCAGATGCTGCTGTCTTCGCATTCCTGAACGTATTCCCAGTAACTTTTGCCCTTTTCTTCGCACCAGGCAAGCAGTTCTGTCATAGTGTTCATCTGGTAAATTTCGACACCTTCGCCCTCTTCGACTCCGACCTGATTGCCGTTTTCGTCAGAAAGTGCTCCGCCACCGACGCTGAACACTGTCCAGCTTTCCATCTCTTTGCCGTCATCAGCGAAGGCTTTAAAATTCATACCGTTCGGGTGACGTGGAAGAACGATCTTTGGCTGCCAGATGATTTCGGTTTTCGCTTTTGGTCTGAGAACCGAGAGAATGGCGGTGTCGGTCAGATGCCCCCTGCCAGTTGCGGCGAGGCTGCCGTAAAGTGTGACCACAAAGGAAGCCGCCGAGGTATGGCGTTCGAGAAAAATTTCGGCGGCCTTGCGAGGCGCCATGGTGTGACTGCTTGAAGGACCGTTACCGATTCTGAAGAGTTCTCTTAATGATTTCATAAACAGATTTGATAAGTTTTGATCAGAGAACTTCGAGGCGCTTTACCGCATCGATAAAGTCTTCGCGGTGGCCGAAGGCCGAGAATCTGATGAAGCCCTCGCCGGCGGGGCCGAAGCCTGAGCCAGGCGTTGTGACGATCTGGCATTTTTCGAGGATTTCGCTGAAGACATCCCAGGATTTGCGGCCGGGAAAATGCGCCCAGACATATGGCGCGTTGATGCCGCCGCAGGTCTTGAGGCCTTTTGCGTCGAGTGCCTTTTTGATGATCGCCGCGTTTTCCATGTAATAGGAAACCAGGCACTTCATCTCGGCCAGTCCTTCGTCTTCGAGTGCGGCCATACCGCCATACTGGGCGATGTTAGAGGCGCCGTTGAACAGGGTGGTCATGATGCGGTTCCAGTCGTTGCGAACCGGTGTGCCGTCTTCGAATTTGAGCTGGTCAGGCACTACTGTCCAGCCCAGGCGAACTCCGGTAAAGCCGGATGGTTTTGAGAATGAACTGACTTCGATCGCAACCTCACGCGCACCGTCGATTTCGAAAATCGTTTTCGGCAGAGATTTGTCGCTGATGTATTCGCTGTAAGCCGCGTCAAAGATGATTATCGAGCGATTCTTCCGGGCAAAAGCGACGAGCTTTTTGAGCTGCTCGCAGCTGGCAACTGCCCCGGTCGGGTTGTTCGGCGAACAAAAATAAATCAGGTCGGTGCGTGGCTGGTTGTCGAGATCAGGAAAAAAGTCATTTTCGAGGCAGCACTTCATGTAAACGATCTTGTCGAACTGGCTGCGCGACTGATCGTAAGGGCCGGTAACTCCGGCGATCACTGAACCATCGACGTAAACCGGATACGAAGGATCCTGCACCGCAATAGTCACTTCGCTGCCGAACATCGTCTGCAGGCGCGCAATATCGCACTTGGCGCCATCAGAAATAAACACTTCATCGCCTTTAACCAGACCGCCATAAAGCTTTGCGGCCAGCTGTGTGCGAAATTCGGTAATACCCTGTTCATCGCCGTAGCCGCTATAACCTTCGCGGGTGCTGAGACGATCGACTTCCTTGTGCAGGCCTTCGACGATGTGTGGTGTAAGCGGTTCGGTAGTGTTGCCGATTCCGAGGCTGATAATCTTCGCATCAGGGTTTTTCTGCAGATATTCGCGCTTGCGCCGATTAATTTCGGGAAAGAGATAACCGGCTGTGAGTTTTGCCATGTTCGGATTGCGTTTAACCATGTTTAAGCCTTGAATCCTTCGAGTTTTTCAAAGTTGAGCGTCGCAAAATAGTCATCGAGGGTTTCAGCCCGCCTGATCTGTTCGACCTCGCCGTTTTCGCGCAACAGCAGTTCAGCCGATCTGAGCTGGCCGTTATAGTTGAATCCCATGGCATGACCATGAGCACCAGTGCAGTGTATCACGATAGCATCGCCGATTTCCAGTTCGGGCAGCATGCGTTCGACTGCGAATTTATCGTTGTTCTCGCAGAGCGGGCCGGTTACGTCGTATTTGTGGTCGTTCGCCAGCTTTTCCTTACCGAGAACGGTTATGTGATGATACGAGCCGTACATGCCGGGCCGCATCAGATTGGCCATGCTGGCATCTAAACCGGCATAGCGACGATAGATGTTCTTGATATGGCGAATCCGGCTGACCAGCCAGCCAAAAGGCCCGGTGACCATACGGCCGTTTTCCATGACGATTTCGAGAGGTGCCAGACCATTGCCGACGATCAGCTCGTCATAGTCTTTTTTGATCAGTCGCGAGACCATTTCGAGATCGACTTCTTTGTCTCCGGGATGATAAGGAATACCATAGCCACCGCCCATATCTATCATTTCAATACGAATGCCAGTTGCGCGGCTTATTTCAACGACAAGTTCGAACAACATGCGCGCGGTGCCGACGTGGTATTCCTCTGACAGTTCGTTCGAAGCGACCATGGTATGCAGGCCAAAGCGCTTCACGCCTTTGCTTTTCGCAATTTTATAGGCTTCGATGATCTGGTCGCGAGTAAGCCCGTACTTGGCTTCTTCGGGCTTGCCGATAATCACGTTGCCTTCTTTGAGCCGACCAGGATTGTAGCGAAAACTCAGCAATTCCGGCGTTCCAGATGCTTTTTCGAGAAAGTCGATATGGCTGATGTCATCGAGGTTGATGATCGCGCCAAGTTTTCGCGCCAGTACAAATTCTTCTGCCGGTGTATCATTCGAGGTAAACATGATGTTTTCGCCGGTGATCCCGGCTTTTTCAGACAGCACCAGTTCGGCGAGCGAACTGCAGTCGGCGCCCATTCCTTCTTCTTTAAGAATCTTCATGATGAAAGGGTTCGGCAGAGCTTTTACAGCAAAATAATTCTTGAAGCCGGGCATCCAGTCGAAAGCCTTCTTAAGCCGCCGGGCATTGGCGCGAATCTGCTTTTCGTCGTAAAGATGAAAGGGCGATGGATATTTTTCAAATAGTGCGATTGTCTGAGCTTTGGTTAATGGGTACTGTCTGAGCATCAGTCGAAGTATCCTTTGGCTTTGAGCAGTTCGGCGTTGAGAATCCCACCGCCGGCGGCGCCACGCACGGTGTTGTGCGACAGGCCGACGAATCTTATATCGAAAACATTACATTGGCGCAGACGTCCGATGCTTACCGCCATGCCCTTGTCGGCATCGCGATCTTTGCGTGGCTGTGGCCGATTGGATTCTTCGCGGTAGATAATCGGCTGCGTCGGCGCAAAGGGCAACTGCAGCTGTTGCGGCAGAGATTTGAAATCATGCCAGATACGTTTTATCTCGTCGAGCGACGGCTTTTTATCGCCGAATTCAAGGCTGACGCAGGCTGTGTGGCCATCAACCACCGGCACCCGGTTGCAGTGCGCCGAAATCTTGATAGATTCATCATTAACGATGCGGCCTTCGGCGATGCGGCCGAGAATCTTGTGCGGTTCGACTTCTGACTTTTCTTCTTCGCCACCGATGAACGGCACTATGTTGTCGATCATATCGAGCGAGGGAACGCCCGGATACCCGGCGCCCGAAACCGCCTGCATGGTAGTGATGATCATCTTTCTGATTTCGTAACCAGCCTGCAGCAGGGCAAAAACCGGTGTCATATAGCTTTGCAGTGAGCAGTTCGGCTTGACCGCGATAAAACCCTTTTGCCAGCCGCGTTTGCTGCGTTGCGCGGCAATAACATTGATATGTTCATGGTTGATTTCTGGAATCAGCATCGGCACGTCATCAGTGCCGCGATGCGCCGAAGCGTTGCTGACCACCGGGATGCCACGCGCCGCGTAGGCGTCTTCGAGTTCGCGCGCGGCCTGTTTGTCCATGTCAAGCGCCGAGAAAACGAAAACGCAGCGATTATCGGCCAGAGCCGGGTTGTTGGCATCCTGCACGACCAGTCCGGCAACGCCGGGCGGCACATCTTGAACCATCTGCCAACGCCCGGCTACAGCGTCGCGGTAGGTTTTACCGGCACTTGCCGGTGATGCGGCGACATAAGCAACTTCGAACCAGGGGTGCTGCGCGAGCAGGCTGATATACTGCTGGCCGACCATACCGGTCGCCCCAAGAACTCCAACTTTTATCTTATTCATACTACCTCAAAGGGCACAAAGTTAAGTCGAAAATTTCTACAAATCGTGCTCGTGATCGTCATTCGTAATCGTAATCGATACGGTTGCTGATTTTTCGATTACGATTACCGCTTTGCTGATTACGAGCACCGCTGCGCTGAGCACGAATAATAAGTAACATGTGTCAGGCGGCCTCGAAGAAAGTGCGGTGCAGTTCTCTGATGCAGGTGTCGGCTTCACTGTCATCGACTATGAAGCTGATATTCACCTTGGAAGCTCCCTGCGAGATCATCTGCACGTTGATACCGCTGGCGCTGAGCACTTCGAAAGTGCGTTCGAGAATCTCAGACGAGCGTCTGACGTTGCCGACCATGGTAACAATGGTCTTGCCCTTCTTGATGGTGACGTTGGCGATCTTGTCGAGCGCCGCCTCCAGCGCTTCGATGCCGTTTTCACGGTTGTCGAGCGTCAGCGAGATACTGACTTCGCTGGTCGCCAGCATATCGACCGAGACCTTGTATTCGTCGAATATCTGGAACACTTTAGCGAGAAAACCATATTGGCCGAGCATGCGGGTCGAGACGATATCGACGACGGTAACCTTCTTTTTGAAGGTCAGCACGCGCAGCATCTCGTCTGAGTCGTCGAGCATGCTCAGGATAAGGGTTCCCGGGTGGGTCGGGTTATACGAATTTTTGACGCGCACCGGAATCTTTTTGCACATAGCCGGTATTATCGAGCGCGGGTGCAGCACCTTGGCGCCGAAATAAGCCAGTTCGCTGGCTTCTTCGAACGAGATGTTGCTGACCGGGCGGGCAGTGCTGACAATGCGCGGATCGGTGGTCAGAATGCCATCGACGTCTTTCCAGACCTGTATCTCTTTTGCACGCAAAGCGGCGCCGAGAACCGAAGCGGTCAGATCGCTGCCACCGCGACCGAGAGTCGTGATATTGCCATTTTTGCTCTTGGCGATAAACCCTGTGATGATTGGGGTGTAGGCGTAGTGACTGTTGAGATGGCCGAGAGTTTCGTCGATTTTTGCATAGGATTCTTCGAGAATTTCGCCGTTGTTATGATCGTTGTTGCTGGCGAAACCGATATCCCAGGCATCGAAAAACTTCGCCTCAACACCGATGCGGTTGAGATAACCGGCGATCAGCCGCACCGAAAGGCGCTCACCAAAAGACACCAGATAATCTCTGGTGCGCGGTGAGAATTCCTTGATCAACGCTATGCCGGAAAGCAGGTTCTTGAGCTCATCGAACAGGTCTTTGATGACATCAGGATTTACTTCGAGCTCTTCAGCGGTTGCGAGGTGCAGCTTGCGGATGTCTTTGATGCAGACCTTGCCGGCAAGGGCACGATCGACTGCTTCGAGCAGGTTATCGGTCGTGTCACCCATCGCAGAAGCTACAATCAAAGGCTTCTCGTCGATGTGCATCTTTATGATATCGACAACATGCCTGATTCTTTCGGCATTTGCCAGAGAGCTGCCGCCAAACTTCATGATGATCATCTGCAGTTACTCCTCACCCCGGTTTTTAGCAGGCAATGATACCCTTTTTAACCGCCAACCGCAAGTATCAACCATTATGAAGTGAAAGCGGCTGAGAGGTCTATTCGGGTTTCAGGATATAGCCTTTGATCACGGCTTCTACATCGGTCAGATCGGCGTCATCGATACCGATGTGGCTTTCGAGCTTTTTCTGAACCGCGACCAGAGAAGCTTCGACAAATGCTTCTGCCGGCAGGCGGTAGTTTTTGTTGAGGTCTTCTTCGATCTTTTTTATCTTTTCCTGATAGGCGGCAACACGGGTTTTCACTTCTTCGCTGACCATAGAATCGACGATATCACGGCCGGCGGCTTTGAGCTCAAGCTTTACCCGTTCGCGAATCGATTCTTCGAGGCGGTCCTGGATAAGACCGGGGTTGTTGATGATATTGTGTGCCTGCTGAAAGGTATCCCAGGCCTTTTTCAGCTCAGGTTGCGAGTCGATTACGCGCATCGCCTGCTCGAAACCGTGCTGCGCGATGAGATCGCGCATATTGCCGCTGCGCGCGGTGTTGATAAGATCGACGGCCTGCTCGACCTTGCGTCTGGTTTCGGGCGGCAGGCTCTCGATAACAGCTTCTTTAAGCAGTTCCTGGCGGTTGATCGATTCACCCTTGATCAGGCGCTGCACCAGCGGGTTGTTATAAACTTTGTCAGGCAGCAGCTTTGAGGCAAGTCGCTCAGTCAAGCCTTTTCCGGTAGCTTCTTCGAACAGAAAATTCACCGCTTTATAAGGATTGCTGCTGTTTTTAACGAGATCGACGACTTTTTTGAACTTTTCAAATTTTTCGACGACTTCATTCACACGGTCAAGTGTGTTGTTGATCCATTTGATCGCCTTGATGAAGCCTGAATCTTCTTTGGGCAGTTCGGTGAGAAAATCGTGCATGAGAAACTGTTCAAGCTCATTGCGGCGGGCGATAAGAGCGTCGAGTTTTTCGTCTTTGAGGCCGACTTCTTCCTGCAGTTTGAGAATCTCAATGTGCTTGTCCTGCAGGCTCTGGCGCAGATTTTTGCGGTTATCCCAGTCTTCCGAGGTGTATTTTTTCGTCATCTCGTCAATCTCAGCCTGGGTGCGGGCAATGACTTCACGACAGGTTTTTATCGAAGGATTGCCAAGACGACCGCTATAGCGATGCTGCATGCTCTCATCGGCAAGCGCCGCGTTGATTCTGGAGATTTCATTCTGATTGGTCTCGATCAGGCCTTTGAAATGGCCAGTGCTTGTCCAGTTGAAGGCCCGCGAGGTATAGGTGCCTTCTGCCATTCTTTTCGTCATGTCGGCAATCGACTTTTCCCAGCTTTCCGTTGCCTGCTCGGCGCTCTTTACGTTGTCAGCCGGCGTTTTGCCTTCAGCTACCTGTTTTTTAGTGTCTTCGACTCTCTTCATCTGCTCCTGCAGAGAATCTCTGGCAGCCTGCAGTTCTTTCGCATGCTCTTCAGTCAGCCGGGTCAGATCACTTTGAGCTTTCGCGATCTGCTCTTCATATTTTTTTATCTCGCTCGCAGCATACTCTTTGGTAACAGCAATCTGATCTTCATAATCTTTGATATATCTGATTTTCGCATGCTTCTGCAGAAAGAAGCCCCATTTGTTTTCTTCCATCTGATACTCGATCAGACGTTTTTCGGAATTGAGCCGGTCGAGCCGGTCGAGCAGAACGAGGCGCTGTTCGGCGCTCAGGTCGGGTGCATTGTCGTTCTGGATTTTTTCTATAGAACTTTCGGTGAGAGTCATCAGGTCACGAGCCCAGTTCTTTTTCTGATCGACGAGTTCCTTGATCTCAGTCGAAAGCCGCTTTACCTCTTCTTCGTTGCCGGCCTTGCGGGCAGCCTGCATCTTTTGCAAAGCGGTGCGTTCAGAGATATATACTGAGCTGATGATACCTTCCTGCGCGTATGATGCTGAAGTCGACAACCGCATAATTATTAAGATCAATCCAACCAACCATTTTGCTGCAACTCTCTGTTTAAACATTGCTGTCTCCCTTGTTTTATAAAGTAATGTCTTTTTTAAAGCCGTATTATATCAGGCAGCCAAACTATTGCAACCCTCAATTCATCTGGCTGATGGATATGGTATATAATTCAGGGTGGAGCTGGAGTTTTATGGAGGGACTTATGAGGAAAATCACATTGCTGGTAATATGCCTGTGGCTGGGCTGTGCGGCCATGCTGGCTGCACAGAGCGAGGCGACAACTACTGACATTCTGTTTGCGAGATACTATGTTAACTGGGCGGAAGGTCTTGATTTCAAAGGGATCACAGTTGACTCAGCCGGGCAGGTTCATCTGTTTGACTATGGATACAATGGGCGGATGCCGGAACTCGATCGCAATGCACTGACGTCAGATCAGCTCAAAACTCTCTATGGACCGGGAAAGAAGCTGATCGCGAAGGTTGCACCCGATAAGCTGCAGCAGATGATCGCTCTCGTTCCTGCTGTCGCTGTTGCAAGTATGTCTGAACGCGTGCACGAAGCCTGCGATATGGGGGCTTATAAAAGCGTGGCATATCTGCTGGATGCTCAGACAAAGCTTTACAAAGAGATAAATCTTAAGACGAAGGGTGACTGGAGTTCGCACAATCTGGCACCGGAAGCCGCTGAAATTGTCGAGTGGCTGAACAGTCTTAAAGAAGAGTAGAAAGACACTGATTATGAAAAGTCTCGTCGGTCTATATGGCAACCGTAACCGTCTGCAGGTATGGTTTTCGCTGCTTGTTTTCACTCTCTGCGCCTGGTGGACGCTCAACCCCAGATCTTTTCATCTGCTCGATGGCACCAGCATAACTCTGGCACTGATGTTTGGCGCTCTTTTCGACTTTCGCTTTCCGTTCAATGTAGCATCGGCATGGCCTGAAGCCGCTTTCCTGATGATTACAGTGTCTATACCATTTTTGCTGCACGTTCATTTTCTCAGAAACGGCCTGAAATACATGTCGGCGCTGAATCTTTTCTGGTTTGCCTATGCTGCGCAGAACTGCTTCAGACTGCTCGACGCCAAAATCTATCGCTGGCCGGCAACCTTGTTTTTTGTTCTGAGCCTTACTCTGACTGTCGTTGCTTTGCTTAAATGCCTGCAAAATTCAGAAACCAGATTCGAAGACGGCTTCAAAGACGAAATCGATGAGTTCGAACATGGCGAAAACGAGGGTAGCGTATGAAATCAGCGAAATTCATTCAGAAACGGCTGCTGCGAAGCTTGCCACCGTTAACACTGCTGATGATAATGATTTTGCTGCCGGCCGGGTTATGGGCACTGATCGGGTTTGGCCCGGAGTCTGCAACTTTCAGAATCATCGATGCCGTGCAATATCAGCAGAACGGGCTGCTGTCTCTTGATGTCGAGATTATAACACCTGGCCCTGATCTGACTCCCCACATCATGATGCCCGGCCGGCGTTTCAACCTTGAACTGGCAGCGCCGCAGCATCTCGAACTCAAGATCGGGCAAAAGCTGCGCGGCAGTTTTTCTGGTGCCATCAAAGATCTGGAAAATGGTCAGATAATGATGGACGTAGATCCGGCTTCACTGCAGATAATCGAAGAAACCACCGACAGCCGCGATATTCCTTATTCACACTGGGAACCAGTTTTCGAATATCTGCAGTACTTCAAAGTCGCCTTCATCGTTTTCTGGTGGCTGATCGCCAGCCTTCTGATCTCTCGCCGCAACGCCGAGGACTAGTTCTGGGGTTTGAGGGATTCGATGTAGCGAATGACGGCCAGAACAGAATCGAATTCTTCGTCGTAGGCGGGCAGAAAGGTGGGTGAGCCGGGCAGGGCTTCGGGTTTAACCTTCAACAGCGCTTCGAGAAACTTTTCGCGCAGGTTGATCGGGCAGTCCTGGCGGCAGACGATGACATCTGAAGGTATTTCGTTGGTTTTGCCGAGTATGATGATGCGTTCGAGCTGGGCTTTATTGAGCTTTTTCAGGGTTTCTTCGAGGCAGACACCCGAATCGACCTTGCCTTCGAGCACAGCGCGCAGCACGTTGTCGTGGTTTTTTACAAAATAGACTTTTGAATGTTTGTGTGGATCAACGCCAAGCTCTTTGAGCAGATAGAGAGGGTAGATGTAACCGCTTGCCGATTCCGGGTCGACGAAGGCAATCGAACTGCCCTTGATGTCTTCAAGGCCCTGCACCTTGCCTTTTGCGGGCGCAATAAAAACGCCGCGATAGGCGGTGGCTTCACCGAATTTGGCTTTGGCTACCGGCATCAGGTGATCCTGGTCACGCCGGTTCAGATAAGCAGTCGGGCCGACCCAGGCAAAGTCGATGTTCCCGCGGGCAAGCGCATCGAGAATGCTGGCGTAGCTGTTGCGGTTCGACACCAGGCGAACTTCTTTGGCGCCTGTTTCCTTCTGGAGGAAGCGCAGCAGCGGCACAGCCTGTGTCATCATGTCGCGCATACTCAGATAAGGAATGCGTCCGAAACGGATGCTTTTTTCTTCGAGTTTGATCGGTTCTCCGGCCGGCAGAGCTGGTGGTCGCGGGGCGGCAGTCGGCTGCTGGTAGCTGTCGCCGGCGTCGGCGCTTTCCCCGCTGTCTGACTGGTAATCGTCGCCGGGATAATCAGAAAAGTCGTATTCAACGTCGTCTTCGTAGTAACCACCACGAAAAAAATCCTGCTCTTCTTCGTAGGCCGGGTAATCATCACTGTAACCGTCGGCGTCGTCCTGAGCTGATGCTACTGAGAAAGGCATTAACAGAGCCGCACACATAAAAACGAGAAGCAGGCTGATTCTGAAAGTAAGTTTCATAATTATTGTCTCCTGGCAGGTGAGTGCGTGGCACGCTCTGCATTAAAATCAGTTTTTGGGGTCGACTGAAGTATAACTCATCTGCGAAAAATTTGCTGCATGGTCGTGCAGATTTTGCGAGCGCGGTTGTCATGATTTGAGTATAATTCGTTTGATATCAGAAGATTTAAAGGCAGGAAAATTTTATGCGAGTACTCGAGCGCTCACCCGAGGTTCTCAGCGAAGCTTACAAGGCATTCGACACCAATCCTTTTTTTGCGCCACTCAGCGATGCACAGCGCGACCTGGTCATCGAAAAGGCTGGCACCATCGAAGCTTACACTGATGGCGAATTCATTCTCAAAACCGGCGACCCGGCTGATTTTCTATTTGTTATCATTTCCGGACAGGTTGCGGTTGTGGTTGGCGAAGGTGAAGATCAGATGGAGCTCACCTGCCTCGAGCGTTCGCAGATGGTTGGTGAAATGGCGGTGATACTCGACGAGAAGCGCACCGCCTCAGGTATTGCGCGTGGCGAAACAGTTATTCTCAAACTCGCGCGCGAGGTGTTTCGCAAAGTGCTGACTGCAGTGCCTGAGGCCGGCATGTCGATGATGCGCATGCTGGCCGAGCGGCTCAAAAAAACCTCACGCCCGCCAGTACACCGTGATTTCAGAGGCGACGCGGCAATTCCGCCGGTCGAGGTGCTGCGTCTGATACCTGTCGGGTTTATGCAACGGCATCGTGTGGTTCCGGTGCGCAAGCTGGAAAACAAGTTGCTGCTCGGTTACTGCGACCGTATGGATGAAAATCTTATCGCTTCGGTTACGCAACTGCTGCCAAGCATGAAGATCGAGCCGGTGGCGATAGAAGCGGCCTATTTCGAAAAAATCATGCAGGGCTACGGTGGCGATGCTGCGGCTGAACCGGTTGCCAGCGGCGGTTCTGGCGCACAGCACATCGACGATCTGCTCAAACGGCTGGTCGCCGAAGGCGGCTCTGATCTGCATCTTTCGGCCGGGCAGGTGCCAAGATGGCGTATCGACGGGCGCATTCTGCCCATTGCCGGCTTTTTAAAGCTGGCTCCAAACGAGGTATTCAAGCTGATAGCGCCGATCATGCGCCCCGATTCGGTCGAAGAATTCAACAAGACCGGTGACGAAGATTTTGCTTATGCGATGGACAAACATTCGCGTTTCCGCATCAATCTGCTGCGCGATTCAAATGGTGTCAGTGCGGTTTTCAGACATATTCCGAATACTATTTTCACTCTCGAAGAGCTTGGCATGCCCGAAGTTCTGCGGCGCTGGGCCGAGTCGCCCAAGGGGCTGATTCTGGTTACCGGGCCGACAGGCAGCGGAAAGAGCACTACCCTGGCGGCAATGCTCGACCATATCAACCGCAACAAGGAATGTCATATTCTTACCATCGAAGACCCGGTTGAATTCGTGCATCAGAGCCGCAAGGCACTGGTAAATCAGCGTGAGGTGGGAGTGCATACGCAGTCGTTTTCACGCGCGCTGCGGGCGGCACTGCGCGAAGATCCCGACGTCGTGCTGGTTGGCGAAATGCGCGATCTCGAAACCATTTCGATGGCGCTGGAAACCGCCAATACCGGCCATCTGGTGCTGGCAACTCTGCACACTTCAACGGCAATCAGCACAGTGAGCCGCATTGTCGATCAGTTTCCGGCCGAAGCACAGGAACAGATCAGAACCGGGCTGGCCGACAACCTGCTCGGTGTCTGCTGCCAGACGCTCTGTCGCAAGATTGGCGGCGGGCGGGTTCCGGCGCTTGAGATTCTGGTAATGGATTACGCGATGGGCAACATGATTCGCGAGGGCCGCACCCACATGCTGCTTACCGCGATGACCACCGGTCAGGCTCGCGGCAACCGTCTTCTCAACGACGACCTCGCCAAACTGGTACAGTCGGGCAAAATCACCAAAGAAGAAGCTCTCGGCAATGCCGTCGACCACGCTGATATGATGCGTCGCCTCGGCATGAGCAAGTGAATTGCTGTTGTGAATTGAAAGTGGTAGAATTGACCTGAGCTTGCAGAAATGAGGCGGAATTCTCATGCGAAAAACAGCTATTTTTTTCAGCCTGCGGATCATGGCAGTCCTGATTTTGATGACATCCTGTACAGCCAGTCTTATGGCTGCTGAATATAAAGTCGGGCCTTACACGCTCGATGTCGATGTGCGTTCGAGCCTGATGCAGGTTATTCCGCACGCTTATGTCAGGTGTCGATTGAGCGGCAATGCCATAAAAATATCGGCCTCGGCACCCGGCTATGTTGCGCAGACAGATGAAATTACGCTTAGACCGGGTCAGCTGATTTACCCGGTTATCATCAGACTGCCCGATAAAAAAGTCGGTCTCGAAGTGATGACCTTTGATTACAAGCCGATCGTATCGGCCTATTTCGACCGCTACCAGGGCGGCACCCCGACCGATGATTACGCGATCAACCTTTATCTGCCGATAAAGAGCTGGCCGCACCCGAAGCCCGAAAACGTAAAAGTCAACCAGCCCGGCTACGGCTGGCCGATTCAAAAGACCTGCGAAATCAGCGTTTTTGCTGATTTTTACAAGGTGCGCATGCTGGTCGACCGCGCTGTTCTCGATGATCCCAAGAATGAACTGCTGATTTACGTCAATACCTCAGAAGAAATAAGCGTTGCCGCGGCTGAACAGTGGCTGCTGACGTTGGCGCAGCTCGAAGCAGACGACCGGCAGATGGCAGAGCAGCTGGCCGGGCTTCTGGCAGCGATAATGCCGGTCGCCGAATTCAGGGTTTCGCCGCTTCCCCGCTCGATTGCAGCAGCATTCTCCTTTAAACGGCGATTCAAAGAACTGCATCGCGACTGATCTGCGATAGTCATTGCTCCGGCAGGTTTGCCGGCGGTAATTCGTGATGATTGCCGTCGCCCTCAAGCTCTTTAATTCTGGCAAGGCGGTCGGCTTCCCAGGCGTTTTCGCGCCGGTGAAACATGATGATTCTGATGATGCTGTAAAGCGAAAACAGTCCCAGATACGCCCATGAACGCGGATACAGGCTGCGGGCTGCGATTATTTGCGGGTCGGTGAAGCGGTCGTAATAGATGTTGTGGTAGGCAAGAACCTGCAGCCCGAGAATACTGATAAATGCTATGATCATCACGCTGCTGGGGCGCGAGCGCAGGCGGGCCAGGCCTGACAGCGCAAAAACTATGGCCGTCGCAAAAAGCTGAAAAAACAGCGCCTGTATCATCACTGCAGTGAACGGAAAAATGCCGCCCATGTCGTAATCTATCGTGCCATCGGCCAGAACAACAAGGTTCTCGCGCATGATCAGGTAACAATACGGGCCATGCAGGCTGAAAAGAATGAACAGAAAAATATACATGAAATGCCGAAACAGAGACGGCGACACATATTGCCGGTTAACTGACTCATCGTTTGTCTGACTGTCGTTCATGCCGTTCTGCCTTTTCAAGTAGTTTGTTCAGCTGTTCCGTGTCTTCTCAGCTGAATGATTACAGGGTACCCAATGTTTCTGGTTTATTCAACCAGATTGCTTTGTCTTGTCTAGTTTATTGAAAGCTGCATTATTGGTTCCTGCATATTCAAAATCGGCATCACACGAATACCGCCCATTCGGTGTCCCGACTGGCTTGCCCTCATTCGCTACAACTCTCACCGGACGAAAGCTTATTTTGTAAGCTATGGCATTGCGTAAATTTTGTACAGGGGTATGATTAATAAATACGTCTTGTACAATGAGGTAAACAATGAACAAACGACATGCAATGCGGGCTTTGCTGGTCGTTCTGCTGGCGGCGGCGACTCCGGCGATGGCCTGGGGGCCGGTCAGTCATATTTCGTTGTCTTATGAAGCTGGAGTGAAGAGCGGGTTTCCGGTGAGCGACGATCTGCTGGGGGCTTACCTGGCAGGCTCGACTGAGCCCGACATCGGTCTCGACGACGGCAAAAGCGAAGACTATGGCGCTTATCACAGCGAAGACTTCGCCAGGGCCATGGAAACCGTAGCACAGCGCAAAAAGAGCCCTGACCGCGAGATTCTGCTGGCCCGCGCGGCCGGCATGCGCAGTCACATGGCCGGCGACTCGGCGGCACACGGCAAAACCGGCTATGCTGAAGCCAAGATCATGTTCCCCGATATTCAGAGTGGTCTGCCGAAGCACACCACAAATGAACTGATCGTCGATATGATCATGTATGACCGCAATAAAGAGGCTCTTAAGAAGCAGAGCCTGAATTTTCTCGACGTCGATACGTTGATCGAAATCCGCAAAGAATACAGTCGCATGACCGGCAAAGAACTCAAAAATGACCGCGATGCGCTCAAAAAAGAGTTGCTCAACCACCGCGCCCTGGTTCTGACCGAACTGAGCCTGGCCCACCATCTTTCTACCTCTGACCCGGCCAAGCTCAGCCAGATGAAAGAAGAATATTCAGATCTCAACGTGGGCACGACGGATGGCAACGGCGCCGACAAGGCCATGACCAGAATTGCTGAGCAGGCAAAAGCCAGCGAGGATCTCAGCAACTTCAAAACCACCAGCAGGGGCTTTATAATCAAGGATTACCTCAACAATTCTCTGCTGGCAAAAAGCATGCAGGCTCTCGAACGCGGCGCTCTCAAGCTGACTAAATCAGCGGCGCTACGCGATTCCCTTCAGAATTTCGCCGTCGGCAAGGTAGAAGCCGCCAGGAACAAGGCTTTCGTTAACTTCGGCGTCAATCTGCTCAACAAAGACCTCAGCTTCAAGCAGGCGGTCGTGCTCGCCGGTAAAGCCACCAGCGGCTATCCGGAAGATCAGGCCCAGAAGCTTGCCTATCTCGAAATCGAAGCCGAAGCGCTCAAAGCGCAGCGCAACAAGGCGCAGGCAGAATACAACAACCGCCCCTGGTGGAAGTTCTGGCTCTACTTCACGAACTCTGACAAAGAAAAATACGAAAAGCTCGAATCTCAGTATCAGGCAAAACTGCGCGAAATCGACACTGCCCGCGCGCTGATCGCTGCCAGCGCGAGTGTTGCTCCGGTTTCTGATGCTGATTATGCTGCCGCTGTCAGCGAATGTGCCGAACAGACTACCCGGTGCGATAACGCAGCAGCCGGACTCGCCGACCTGCAGGCTGCCGTCGATGCTGCTTACAAAAAATATGTAGCCGCCGCCGAAACTCAGGATCAGGCTGCTGCCAAGGTTGCCGAGCAGGAGCTGAATCAGGCCCGCGAAAATCTCAAAGCCGCCATGCAGCGCTGATAAACTTTTGCCAGCTTACATAAAATGATAAAGGTTTTTGTACGGTTCTATGAAGAACTTAACGACTTTATCAGGGCTGACTGGCGGAAGCGGCAGATAGAGCGGCAGCTCGGGCACCGCACGACAACCAAAGATCTCATCGAGTCTTTTGGCGTGCCGCATACCGAGGTCGATCTGATACTGGTCAACGGCGTTTCGGTCGATTTTGCGCATCGGGTCGATGACGGAGATATAATCAGCGTTTACCCGGTCTTTGAGTCTTTCGACATTTCAGAGGTGACGCGCCTGCAGGAAAGGCCGTTGCGCGACCTGCGCTTCATCGCCGACTGTCATCTCGGCAAGCTTGCCGGCAAAATGCGCCTGCTCGGCTTCGATGTCGAGTATCGCAACGATATCGATGACGACGAACTGGCTACGGCAGTGGTTAACGACAAAAGGGTGCTGCTGAGCCGCGACCGCCGCCTGCTGATGCGCAAAATAATCGATCGCGGCTATCTCGTTCGTTCGCAGAGTCCCGAAGAACAGGTATCAGAGGTTATCAGAAGATTCGATCTCACCAGGCAGCTGCGACCGTTTACCCGCTGCGCCCGCTGTAACGGTATTCTCGAACCTGTTGAAAAACAGGCGGTGCTGCATCTTTTAGAACCTAAAACGAAGCTGTATTTTGAAGACTTTTTTCAGTGCCAGTCGTGCCGACAGGTTTACTGGCAGGGCTCACATCTCAGCGCCATAAAAGAGTTGATAAAGAAATTCAGCGATGGCTCCTGATATTGGCATCAGATATAATCCTATTCAAGGCTCTCTGAAAATTACTCAAAACGATGGGATTGCTTCGTCGCTATGCTCCTCGCAATGACAGGAACAAACGGAGTGTTCAACATCATTTTATATAGCAATTCAAGCTGAACCATCCCCGGGCAAATATTCGTCCTCGTGCTCAGCGAAGCGGTGCTCGTAATCGAGAAACAAAAGATCACTTTGAAGTGCTATAATTCTCTATCAATCGTATTCGAGCAGCACGATGGAAACGTCGTCGCCCCATGAGGTCGTGCCGGTGAGTTTTTCAAGTTTACCGTACAGAGCCTCGATCGGGTTGTCGGAGCTTTTGACCGTTTTTGCGGCTATCTCTGCAAATTCCCTGTAGCCTATCATTTCACCGTCAGGTGTCATTGTCTCGACCCAGCCGTCGGTATAGAACACTATGGCGCGCTTCTCGCCGATGTTCATCCGGGCGCCAGGGATCTTCAGAGTTTTGGTGGCACCCAGCGGGAAAGAGTTCATTTCGATGA
>Ga0116143_10002262_pt1 | contig 21312 bp, 17 predicted proteins | sample AD_UKC034_MetaG_FD_89745 | JGI IMG/M metagenome (GOLD analysis project Ga0116143, IMG submission 89745) | Active sludge microbial communities of municipal wastewater-treating anaerobic digesters from USA - AD_UKC034_MetaG | ecosystem: Engineered > Bioreactor > Anaerobic > Digestate | place: USA...
GTCGCAGCGCCGATGGCCGGAGCGCCGCGAATCTTCATAGTCTTGATCGCGTCGGCTACACCCCGCCAGTCAGCGTATTCGAGAATGACCAGCTCCGATGGCAACCGGAGCTGATCGATCATTTTCACTTTGCCGTCTTGCCACTCTACGGTACGCACGGCCCCTCCACCATACTCTCTCGACACAAAAAAACTCTCCCGATGCTACTCCTGCGTTCCGCCGCAGGCGATGGGAGAGAAGGCGCGCTTCCCTCTCATCTTTCAGACTCCTTACTGCGAACAGGAGCTGCCGGAATTGGCACCATGAGTCGCTGCTGCGCTTCGCTACTGGCGCACAGCGCCTAGGTTGCCGGGGTTTCAACGGGCCGGTCCCTACACCCCTCTAGATGAGATTGAACTGTCAGCTATTCAGTTGGCGAACGGCGAGCATCCTATCACACCTGCATCGAATTGTCAAACATTACGTTCTTGACAGGGTGAGCTCGCCAGAGTGACGGGAATGTGAACGACCGCGGACGCCGCGGGACTACTCGCTCAACACCTGCCGTTGGGCATAGTTCGCCTCATAGTACTGCTTGTACCGCTCGCCCGACTTGATGGGGCGCCACCACCACTCGTTTTCCACGTACCAGCGTACTGTGGCGCGGATCGCCTCCTCGTGCGTGTGCTGCGGCTGCCACCCCAGCGCCCTGACCTTGTCGACGTTGAGACAATAGCGTCGGTCGTGCCCCGGGCGGTCAGTCACGTGCTGAATCAAGCTGCGCGGCTTGCCCAGCTCGTCCAGCAGAATCTCGACCATGGTCAGATTCTCCATCTCGCTGCCGGTGCCGATGTTGTAGACCTCGCCCGGTTTGCCTCGATGCAGAACCACGTCGAGAGCCTCGCAGTGGTCCATCACGTACTGATAGTCACGCCTCTGCTTGCCATCACCGTACACGGGCAGGGGCTGGTCGTCTATAGCATTGGTGACAAACACCGGCAGTACCTTCTCCGGATACTGATACGGTCCGATGTTATTGGCTCCGCGAGTCACCGTCACCGGCAGGCCATAGGTGATATGGTAGGCAAGGGCCATCAAATCGCCGCCGGCCTTGCTTGCCGCGTAGGGACTGCGCGGCGCAACATTGTCCGACTCGAGCGACCGGTGTTCGCCCGGGATATGGCCATAGACCTCGTCCGTAGAAACCTGATGGTAACGCTCGAGTCCATGCTTACGCGCCGCTTCGAGCAGCACGTAGGTACCATAGACGTCGGTCTTGATGAACGCATCCGGATCCATGATCGATCGGTCAACATGCGTCTCGGCGGCGAAATTGACAATGGTGTCAACGGGGTATTGCCTCAGCGCCGCTTCCACCGCCGCGCCGTCGCAGATGTCTCCCTTGACAAAGGCGTAGCGTGGATCATCGTCGACGTCAAGCAGGTTCTGCAGGTTGCCGGCGTAGGTGAGCTTGTCATACACCACCACGTGATAATCGGGGTACTTGCCCAGCACATACCGCACGAAATTGCTGCCGATGAATCCGGCCCCGCCGGCGACGAGTAGGTTACGCAAAGCTGCCAATCCTCCTAGTGGACTCGAAGCATGCGCTTGACGCGGCGCACGATCTTCTTGGGCTGGGCGTAGCGCTTCCAGTAGTAGCGCACCGAGCGCCTGAGCCGATTGGGCAGGGTGCGGCGCTGTGACTCGGCCAGCGCACCTTGCAGCCAGACATAATCGACGCCCTTGATCTTGGCTTCATCTGGGTTGCGGCGATAGCTGTCGTGACTCTTGATCAGCGACAGGTCGTTCTCCTGGCAGTAGGTGTACAGGTCGCTGCCAGGGTGGGGTGTATAGAACGCAGGGCTGTAATAGTCCGGGTCGATTTCCTTCAGCATCGAGACCGTTTCCATCACTTCTTCTTTGGTCTCGGTGGGCAGACCCAGCATATAGTTGGCCCAGATGGCAATACCATACCTGCGGCAGATGCGCGCCGCCTCCAGGTTCTGCGCTCGCTTGGTGCCCTTGCGAATGAACCGCAGGACTCGGTCGCTGCCGCTCTCAAAGCCGATCAGGTACCCTCGCAGACCCGCTTCGGCCATCAGGCGCACCATGTCCTCGTTCTTGACGATGATGTCGGCACGGCTCTGGCAGAAGAAGGGTTGACGGAAGCCCGCCTCGCGGTAGGCCTGACAGAAGGCGATGACCCACTCTCGATCCTCAGTCAGGCAGTCATCGTGGAACATCAAGCTGTTGAAGGAGTAGCGCTGGTGGAGCTCCCGCAGCTCGGCCATGACATTGGCCACGCTGCGCCGCCTCACACGACGGCCAAAGATGTGCCTCTCCGCCGGCTGACAGTAGCTGCAGTTGTAGATGCAGCCCCGGCCGGCGATGATGGTCACGAACGGCGGCGGCAGTTCAGCCACAAAGGGCGCCTCTGGCGAGTCCTGCTGATAGCCCCACTTGCGCCACTCTTGAAGAAACAGCTCGTGATCGGCGAACGGTATCGCGTCCAGATCAGGCTGGACCGGGCTGATGACCCTTTCGCTCGGATCGCCGCGCTGGCACCGCTCCAGGAAATCGGGGAAGGTAATCTCCGCCTCTCCCAGAAAGACGTGATCAATCAGCGTGCTGTCCTTGACTTCGTCGGGCATAATCGTGGGATGAGCCCCGCCGACAACGGCGATGGCGTGGGGTAGAACCTCCCGCACCACCGCCAGGCACTCCATTGCCGGGTTATAGTCTACGCTCATCATACTGACGCCGACCACGTCTGGCTGGCGGAGTTCAAGCTCTGAGCGCACGTGGTCCCAGTCGCGCAACGCTCGCAGGTCGAGGAGGTTGACCTCGAACCCTTTGGCCTTGGCACAGGCGGAGAGGATAGCCAGGCCGTGGCTGATCCAGCCCGAGTCCATACCCTGTCCCAGGCTGTTGAATCCCTTGCCGGCGATTCCAGCACAGACGAGCGTTACTTTCAAGCTCATAGCAACCCAACCCTGCTATTGTCACCCAGCACCATCTTGTAGGCTTTGGGCAGCAGCGGCGACCGGGTGACTTCGACGTTACGGCCAATCAGGCTGTTTTCGACGCGCTGGGGGATGTCCACCAGGCGGCTGTGTTCCAGCACCATCGAGTGCTCGATTTCGCTCTTTTCGACCAGGCAATGGTGATAGATCGACGTAAAGGGACCCACGAACGAATTCACAATGCGCGTCTCTTCACCGATGATGGCCGGTCCGCGGATCACGCTGTCAATGATCTCGGCGCCCTTCTGCACCGTGACTTTGCCAATCAGCTTGGAGGCCTTGTCGACATAGCCCTCCACCTTGGGCTCCAGTTCATCCAGCACCAGGCGGTTGGCGTCCAGCATGTCTCCCGGGGCGCCCGTATCGATCCACCAGCCGGTGTGAACGTAGGGGTTGACTTTGCGGCCATGGTCGACCAGGTACTGAATGGCGTCGGTAATCTCCAATTCGCCGCGCCACGAGGGTCGTATTCCGTTCACTGCCTCGAATACGTTGTGGTCGAACATGTAGATACCCACCAGCGCCAGGTCGCTCGGCGGATCGCGAGGCTTTTCCACCAGCCGTACAATCTGGCCGTTCTTGAGTACGGCCACACCGTACTGCTGCGGGTTCGTCACGCGGGTCAGCACGATCTGTGAGTTGGCATCGGAGGACTCGAACTGGCGGATCAGGCCAGAAATGCCGCCCTGAATCACGTTGTCGCCCAGGAACATCACAAAGCGGTCGTCGCCGAGGAAATCCTGGGAGATCTTGACCGCGTGCGCCAGACCCAGCGGGGCCTCCTGCGGGATGTAGCGGATCGCTACCTCCCATCGGGAGCCGTCGCCCACTGCTTCTCGAATATCCGGGGCCGTGTCCCCGACCACGATGCCAATCTCCGAGATACCCGCTTCCTTGATCGCCTCGATCACGCGGAACAGGACCGGTTTGTTCGCCACTGGTACAAGCTGCTTGGCGCAGGTGTAGGTCAAGGGATACAGGCGCGTACCCTTGCCGCCGCTGAGAATCAGCCCCTTCATCCACTGACCTCCTCGCGGGCGTCATAGTAGCGCGACAGACTCGTGTCCATTGTCGCGTTGGTCAGCACGGCGCCCAGCAGGTTGGCGTTGACCTTCTCCAGCTTGGCCTTGGCCGCCTGCACGCCCTCGCGCCTGGTATGCCCGGCGCTGACCACCAGCAGCACTCCATCCACTTTGGTCGCCAGGACGGCAGCATCGCTCACAGCAACGACCGGCGGCGAATCAAGCAGAACAACGTCGGCTCGCTCCTTCAGCGTCGTCAGCACAGCATCCATTCTCCGCGAACCAAGCAGGTCCGACGGACTCGGAGGCAATGGGCCGCTGGCCAGCAATGTCAGGCCGGGTACGCCCGTCTCCTGCAGGAGCGGCTCGGCGGATCCGCCCTCTGCCACCATCATCGATGTGAGCCCCTCGCGGCTGCCCAGGCCAAACAGCTTGTGCAGCGACGGGCGGCGCAGGTCGCAATCCACCAGAATCACCTTGCGCTCGCCCTGAGCCATAGCGATGGCCAGGTTGGCGATGAGGGTGGACTTGCCTTCGTCCGGCCCGGCCGAGGTCACCAGAATGGTGCGCAGCGGTTTGTCCAGGCTGACGAATTGCAGATTGGTGCGCAGCGTGCGATAGGCCTCGCTGATCGGCGAGCGCGGGTCAGACAGCGTAACCAGCAGGTCGCTTGCGGTCTTGTCAGTCATGTTCCTGTTCCTCCATCGTAACTCGGGGAGACACGTGATTCACCAGACGGGAGAAGATGCGGATCCCTCCCCGTTGCCGGTCTGGTTCGACTCTTGCCTAGCGCGGCGGCACCGCGCCCGCACCCGCCCGCCGGCTCTGCGTTGCGGGGATCGTACCCACCACGACCAGACCAGCGTGCCGTTCCAGGTCGCGGCTGCTGCGGATCAGGTCAGCACTGAGTGCCTCTAGCCCCAGCAGCACCAGCGCCCCCGCCACCAACCCGAACAACCCTCCGGCGATCACCAGCAGCCTGGTCTTGGGCCAGAAGACAGCGCCCTCCGTGGCGTCATCACGGATGTTCACATCTACCCGGTCGGACTTGTCCTGCTCGAGCATATAGACCCGGATCCGTTCGACAAAGATCTCTGCTGCAGTCTGGGCGATGATCTGAGCCCTTTGTGGATCAATATCATCGACATCGATCTGAATGAGGAAATCGGACTCGATCGGGCTGACCGTCATCTCGGCCAGCACATCGTCCACCTTCATGTCCAACTGCTTGAGGTTGATCACCTGCTGGGCCACGTCGCGCGACCGAATCTGCCCGCTATAGTTGCGCAGCAGGCCCTTGATCGTCTGCTGCAGTCCCCAGTCGGGACGGCCAGGCCAGACGTTGAGCCAGATGCTCGAGCGATAGGTGACGGTCTGCATCGTGCTGAACACGTAGGCGCTGCTGGCGGTGATCACAGCCACCAGCAAGATGATCCATCCCCTCTTCACCAGTACGTTCAGGTAGTCTCGGAACTCCATAGGCCTCCTGAGAGCTCATTGCTCAACGATACGCCGGCTGGCCTCCTCCGCTGCCCTGGCCAGCTCACAACCCGACTTGCTATTCTACCACGCGACGCCCAAATGCCGGCAATCCTGCCCGCCGACGCTGCGCTCTAACCTGACGGTTCCTTCGCGTCGCCTGCTTACGGAACGCGCCTGCCTCTGCGTTGGGGCGGCACTTGCGCCAGCACTGTCAACCCCCTGGACTCGAGCTCTGACTGGTCGCGAACGCTATCGTCCAGATAGTCTAGAAGGAGGATGAGAGCCAGGCCAGCAGCAAGGGCCAGAACGAGGCGGATCGGCAAGTCCATCTTGTTGCGCAGGCTCTGTCCGACCCCACCGATTGCCGGTGGGTCAATCAAACTGGCATGTACGCCAGCCGTACCTACCTGCGCAAAGTGCCGTGCGATCTCCGACGGCAACAGATTTGCCACCGCATTCGCGATGAGCGCCAACTGCTGTGCATCGCCCCAGACGACGCTCACCGTGAGGACGCGGTGCAGCGTCCCTGCCTGAGTAGAACCCTGTATGGCGCCCGCTGGCACGGTGATCCCGGAAGCGGCGAGGCTGTCGCTCACTGCCCGGGCAAAAGCGCCGCTGCGCACTAACTCAGCCACATCATCAACCAGATACTCGGCGGTCAGCCAGGTGTAGTATCGGTCGTAAGTGTAGTAATCTCCCGTCTTGGCCTCTGGCTCCAGACCCATCATGAAGCGCATCGAAGCCGCATAGACGGGCGCATGAGTGGGTCTGGTGAGCAGGCTCACCGCCAGGACAATGGCGACGATGGCCAGGACGATCCAACCCCGGCGACGGATGACGTTCCAATACTGGCGCAGTTCCATCGGTGCTACTCCTTGCCTGAGCCGGCAGGCCCGTTCATTGAGCTAACCAGTGATGCAAACTGGTCAACAAACACCGAGCGGTCGAAACGCAGGGCCAGCTCGCGGATCTGGGGTCCAGAGAACCGCCGGTAGTCGCTCTCCATACGTCTCACTGCATCCACCAAGCTCGCGGGGTCCGTTTGATGAAAGAAAGTGCCGCTCACCCCATCGACAACCGTTTCAAGCGCACCACCTCCGGCATAAGCGATCACCGGTTTGCCGACGGCCTGTGCCTCCAGCGGCGCAATTCCAAAGTCCTCTTCTCCAGGGAACACAAAAGCGCGGCAGCCAGCCAGATAGGCCCTGGCTTCCTGGTCGCTCAGCCTTCCCAGGAGGCGTACATTTGGTCCAGCCATGGCCTGCAGTGCTTGCCTGTCCCTGCCTTCGCCGATGATCACCAGCGGCAGACCCAGCTCGTTAAAGGCACGAACGGCGAGGTCGATGCGTTTGTACGGCACGAGTCGCGAGATGATCAAATAGTACTCACCCACATTCGTGGAGAGTCGCTGGCCCTGAACATCGACGGGAGGATAGATGAGCTGCGACTCGCGCTGGTAATGCTTCCGGATCCGCCCGCGCACGGCTTCAGAGATGGCCACGAACTGGTCAACTTCTGCCGCGGCGCGGCGATCCCACCCACGAAGGCTGCCCAGGAAAAGCGGCATCACCCGTCGGACTATGCCTCCCAGACCCTCACGGGCTACATAGCTCTCATAGTCCCACAGAAACCGTGCCGGCGTCAAACAGTAACACATATGCCTGGCCTGCGGGCCCCTCGTCACCCCGTGCCCGAAGGCACTGGTGACGCTCACCACCAGATCATAGCCCGAAAGGTCCAACGAGTGGAAGGCCAGTGGGTAGAGCAGCAGGAAAGCCTGGTGGCGGCGATGCACGAACGGGAGCCGATCCATAAACGAGGTTCTGATATCCCAGCCGCGGTAGGCTGGAGGCAGGGCTTGCGGCCAGAAGATGGAGGTGTAGATAGGCGCATCGGGGTACATCCCGTGGATTACCTCGAGCACGCGCTCCGCCCCGCCGTATTGGTTTAGCCACGAGCAGACCAGTGCCAGCTTCAAACCGCGACCACCTCAGCCCAGGCTGCCCGACCGGCACGGCCGTCGGCCAGCGAGAATCATGGGACTATTTTCCGATGCAGAAATCACCAAAGATAGTCGATAGCAGGTCCTCGTCGACGCTCTCGCCCGTGATCTCACCCAGCGCGCCTGCCGCTTGCCTCAGGTCAGAGGCCAGCACGTCCACCGGCACCCCGCTGGACAGCCCCTCAATCGCCGCCGACAGGCGAGCCAAGGCCCTGCTCAGGGCCTCCTTTTGTCGTGGATTGCTGACCACAGCCCGGTCAGAGACCAGCACCTGACCAGCCAATACGGCATCAGTCATCGCCTGCTCCAGGTCAGTCAGGCCGCTGCCGGTCAGGGCCGAGACTGAGACATGCACAGCGTCCGGCACGATGTTGGCACAGTCAGCCAGTTGCAGGAGGTCCGCCTTGTTGACGACCACCAGCACGGAGCGGTTCCGCAGTTCCTCATCCAGAGCGCGGTCCTCCGCCGTCAGAGGCTCGCTGCCATCCACTACAAACAATACCAGGTCGGCGTTGATCAGGGCCGAACGGGAGCGTTCGATGCCCAGTTGGTCGATGGGGTTGTGGCTCTCGGCGATTCCCGCCGTATCCACGAGACAGAACGGCACGCCGCTCAGGTCGAGTGTCTCCTCTACCGTGTCGCGTGTCGTGCCGGGCAGCGGAGTGACAATGGCCCGGTCATAGCGCAGCAGCGCGTTGAGCAGACTCGACTTGCCGACATTGGGCCGCCCGACGATCACCGCCCGCACTCCCTGTCGGTAGACGAGGCCCTGGTCCGCCTGCGACAGCAGGTCGCCCAGGAGCTGAGCGGTCTGGTGCAGCGCATCAGGCAGATTCAGCGACCCTGTGGCTCCCTGGCTGCTGGCATTCACATCCTCATCGGGGAAATCGAGCGTAGCCTCGAGGCTGGCCAGGCAGTGCAAGAGGGCGCTCCTAGCCTGCCGAATTGGCTCCGACATTCGCCCTTCGAGCTGACCCACGGCGATGCGCGCCGAGGCCTCGGTCCTGGCCCTCACCACGTCCAGAACGGCTTCCGCCTGGGCCAGGTCGATGCGGCCGTTCAGAAACGCGCGCAGGGTGAACTCCCCCGGCCGGGCCAGCCTCGCGCCGCTGCGCAGGACGAGCTCGAGCGTTCGCCGGAGCGGAACCACTCCGCCGTGGCAGTGAATCTCGGCCACGTCCTCTCTGGTATAGGTGCGCGGTGCCGCCATAAACACCGCCAGAACCTCATCAACGGTCTCGCCATTTTCCGGAACCACGACGTGGCCGTACGTTAGCCGCCGAGACTCAAGACGCGCATCGCGCCCTGCACGCGCCTCCCTTCCCGGGCTAAAGACGCGGCGCAGGATTGAGGCCGACTGAGGGCCACTCAGCCGCACGATGCCGATTCCGCCCTCACCGATGGGAGTGGCAATAGCGGCGATGGTATCATCAAGAGCGTACATGTTCGGGCTGGCTATGCGGCTGATTCCTGCCATACCGGTAACTCAGCAGAGCTGCGACAAGGAACAGCGTCGTGAGCCCGGCGAGCACTTCGGGTATGCCGACAAAGTCGGCCAGACCGCTCACCAGCAGCATGGGCAGCAGGCCGCTGATGTTGGCAAACAGGAACTCGGCGGTGATCACGCGGCCGCGGATCTCGATGGGGGTCCGTTCTTGCACCAGCGTCTGTGCGGCCACTGTGGCCAGAGTGCCGCCAGCACCAAGGGTAAAAGCCATCAGCACCACTTGAGCAATCAGACCAAGAGAGCCGGCAACCACCGTCTCTCCGGTAACCCTGTTGTTCCAGGCCACCAGAGTAAAGCCCAGCAGTGCCAGTCCCGACAAAAACAGCCCAACGGCGACCAGCATCTCGCGCCGGTATCGGTACCCGACATGGCTGGTGAACATGGTCACCAGGAACATGCCCAGACCGGCTGAGAAAAAGATATAGATAGCATCCGTCGCAGGCATCCCCAGCACGCGAGCCGCGAAACCCGGGGCGAGCACAGCAATGGTCATGGAGAGCATCTGCATCAGCGAGTGCTGGCAGATGGCCACAAAGATCGAGGTGCTGGAGATGACAAACTTCCAACCGGCCCGCAGTTCCTGCCACAGACGGGGCAGCACGTTGTGCACCAGAGAGGGGTCAGGAGGCGGCTCGTTAGCAGCGATTGGCCAGATGAGCGCTGATGTCAGCAGGTAGGTCAGCGAGATCACCGCAAAGGCACCATCAATGCCGGCCAGCTTGAGTGACAGGGGAGCCAGAAAGAGCAATCCGAGTACCTGTGAGACGTTGAACAGCATACGAAAGGCCGAGTTCGCTGCCAGAAGCTGGCCAGTAGGAACAAGCACGGGCACCATGGCCACTTCAGCCGGGTCCGATAGCTGCCCAATGGCCTGGAGGACAAAAGTCAGGACGTAGACCACCGACATCAGCCCGCCGCTCCACTCAAAGCGACGAAGGGGAATGAAGGCTGCCACCACAAAAACGCGCGAGATGTTGCAGAAGAGAAGAATGGCCTTTTTCTTGTATCGGTCGATCACCACGCCAAAGGGCATACTGAAAAGCAACGACGGCAGATTGTAGACCAGCACCATCAGGCCAACCAGTCCACTGGAGCGGCTGAGATCCTCAACCATCACCATCTGCACAAACAGTATCGCGTTTTGTGCTGACTGCCCGAATACCTGCGACACCCAGAGCAGGGCGAAATTGCGGTTTTGGAACAGAGAGGCCAGGCTGCTGCGCTGCCCTGTTTCCTGGTTGCTATTGGTCATTGGCTGCTCGGGTCGGTGGCATCTGACGAAGACGGTGCCTCAAACAACGGTGACCGCGATACAAACGCCTTCAGGCGCCGCTCAAAAACCGTGCGCGGAATCATAATGTGCCGCCCGCAAGTCAGGCACTTGAGCCCAATATCGGCTCCGATGCGCACCACACGCCATTCATAGCCGCCACAGGGGTGGACCTTTCGCAGACGGACCACGTCCTCCACAAAGACTGGTACCGGCATGATCAGGCGCTCCTCAGCAGGCCAGCGGGCTTGGGTTGCGACATCGGGTGCAGAATCGCGTCAGGGTACACGTCAGACTCCCTGGCCAAGCTGCCGCATGATCAGGGGAAGGCGGGGCAAGAGATCCCCGGCAACGCAGCCGGACGGTCCGATCTCTTCGGCGAGCATCTGGCCTGCAGCCCCGTGAAGATAGGTTCCTGCCACTGCAGCGTCAGCCGGGGAGAGGCCCTGGGCAAAAAGCCCGGCGATCACCCCCGCCAGCACATCGCCCGTGCCTGCGGTAGCAAGTGCTGCTGTGGCGAACGGATTCACATGCACCTTGCCCTCGGGCTCTGCGATCAGAGTGAAGGCGCCCTTGAGTACAACCACCACGTTCCACTCACGGGCGGCACGCTGTGCGACGCCGATTCTATCCGCCTCGACCTGATCTACGCTTGTCTTGAGGAGGCGCGCCATCTCGCCGGGATGGGGCGTGAGAATGGCCGGGCGATGGATCTGCTTCGGCCAGTCATCCAGGCTGGACAGTGCATTCAGCCCATCGGCATCCACCACGAGCGGCGGCAAGGCCGCCTGACGCGAGCTGAGGTCGGTGGTCGTGTCGACAAACCCCAGCCGTCCTTTGGCCGAGACGCTCGAGGTAGACAGGAGCCGCAACACGAAGGCAACCGTCTTCGGATCCGTGCCCAGCCCTGGTCCAACCAACAGCGAATCGTACTCACCGAGTCTGTTGTCAAGCACGCGCAGGGCATCAGGCACCAGCACGCCAAGTTCATGGGGCAGAAGCAGAAAGGTCGCCTCTACAAGGCGCGAAGCCAGAATGGGATGCAGCATTTCGGCTACTGCCAGGGTCACCAGGCCAGCCCCTGACCTCATCGCGCCGCCCGCCGCCAGCACCGGCGCACCGGTGTAGTTGGCCGACCCGGCGATGACCAGGGTCTTGCCAAAAGTCCCTTTGTTGCCATTGATCGGCCGGGCCGGCAGCAGGTCGGCCACCTGGCGCGCCGTCGTCATCTCCAGAAGCGTGTCGGGAGAAGCAGCAGCGGGTAGGCCGATGTCGGCCACTACCAATTTGCCCACAAAAGCGGCACCAGGGAATTGAAACAGTCCCACCTTCGGGCAGGCAAAGGTGATGGTCACATCCGCCGGTACAGCAGCGGGATCGATTGCGCCCGTGTTGCCGTTCAGGCCGCTGGGCACATCCACGGCAAGGATCTGTGGCGAGGCGCTCTGCGGAGGGGAAATGTGCGCAGTTTCGACCCACGGCACCGCAGCCTGCGCGTGACGTCGGCGGCGCTCCGCCCCGTCGCGGAGCACAGTCAAAGTGCGGAGCAGCTCTCCTGCCACCGGCCTGGAGACACCCGTCCCAAGGAGGGCATCCACCACCCAGTCCGCGTCGGCTACCAGATAACGCAGCCTCTTCTGGCGCGAATCATCCTCGAACCGCAGCAACGGGACCCCGGCCTTTTCGGCTCTGGACCAGTTCTCGTCCGCCAAGACGTTGCGCTGCACCGCATAGGCCGACACCCTGGCCCCCATCTGATGAAGGTAGCGCGCAGCAACCAGCCCATCTCCGCCGTTATTGCCGGGACCGGCCAGCACCAACACCCGCTGTCCGGCAATGCCCCGGGTCTCGAGCCATCGAGCAACAGACCGACCCGCGTTCTCCATCATTGCCTCATACGAGAGCCCACTCGCATCGGCGGATCGTTCGGCGGACCGCATCTGCTCGACTGTTACGACATGCACCAAGGTCCATCCTCTGATTTGACTTGTCCAACGCCTGGCATCAGGCTGTGGTAGGAGAACAACAGCTCTGGCGCGTCAGGCTGGTGAACTGCCATTCTAGAGAACATGCAGCGTTCTGTCAAAGCATGCGCCAGATTGGCCTGCGCACCAGGAGTCGCTACGGCCAGCACCAGCGCTCGAGCACTGTGCCGGCAGATGCCCATCCCCTAGCCAGTGCTTTTGACAACGGAGCTCTTGTCCGCTACAATGAGCACAGTCGCGGGTGTAGCTCAGGGGTAGAGCGTCTGCTTCCCAAGCAGAATGTCGTGGGTTCGAATCCCATCACCCGCTCTTTTCGTTGATGCCCAAGCCCTGGAGCAGATGGTATGCCCTCGCGGCCATTCAAGCTGGCAACGTTCAATGTGAACTCTATTCGCATCCGGCTCGAGCTGGTGACGTCGTGGCTTAGCCAGCACCAGCCCGACGTCCTCTGCCTGCAAGAGATCAAAGTACAGGATTCCGAGTTCCCGCTTGACGCGTTCAAGGCCATCGGCTACAACGTCGAGTTCCGTGGACAAAAGACCTATGCCGGCGTGGCCATCGCCAGCAAGGAGCCAGCAGTCGACGTGTCGTCGGGGCTGGATGATGGCGGAGAACCAGACCACACGCGGTTGATCCGCGCCGTGGTCGCCGGGGTACCCATCGTGAATACCTACATACCACAGGGCCAGGCTCTGGATTCCCCCTACTATCCCTACAAGCTCGAGTGGCTGGCTCGCCTGCGTAAGTGGTTTGAGCGTCACTATGCCCCCGACCAGCCGCTGCTCTGGGCGGGCGATTTCAACGTCGCCCCGGAACCCATTGACGTTCACGATCCCAAGGGTTTGGCCAAACACGTCGCCTTCCATCCTGATGTCCGCGCGGCGCTGCAGCACGTCAAAGACTGGGGATTCGTCGATGTGTTCCGCCAGCTCCACCCGGGCGAAGTGCACTACACCTTCTGGGACTATCGTCTGAAGGATTCTGTTGACCGCAATATCGGCTGGCGAGTCGACCACATCTGGGCTACTGTGCCGCTGGCGTCCAGGTGCGTCAAGTGCTGGATCGACGTCGACGTCCGCCGCGGCGCCAGGCCATCAGACCACACTTTCGTGGTGGCCGAGTTCGCTCTGTAGAGCCGGGGCTCTCTGGTGCTCCGGTGCAATTGGGGAGGTTTTCGTGTCCAAGTCCACAGTAGCCGTCCTGCGCACCACGCCTCAGACCGTTCTGGATGACTACCAGCGTCTCTGTCAGCTCGCCGGGATGAAGCAGGCCCTCGATCCTTCCAGCACCACCATCCTCAAGGACAACATTAGCTGGCACCTACTGTACCCTGCAGCGAACACTACGCCCTGGCAGCTCGAGGGGACCATTCAGGCGCTCAAGACCGAGGGGCTCAACGACCTTGTCTGCGTGCACAACAAGACGGTAGTCACCATCGCTGATCTTGGCGACCGGTTCAACAAGTACGGGCCGGTGCTCGAAAAGTACGGCATCCCCAAGAAGTACAATTTCAAGGCCGAAGACATGAGCTGGGTTCGCTACCAGCCCAGGGCCAAAATGCTGGTGCTGGACAAGATCTTTCCCGGGGGGATCTACATCCCGGACTATTTCGCCGGCAAGAACATCGTGCACCTGCCAACGGTCAAGGCGCACTCGTATACAGTCACCACAGGCGCGATGAAAAATGCCTTTGGTGGCCTGCTGAACGTCAACCGACACTATACCCACACCTGGATCCACGACACGTTGGTGGATCTCCTGGCAATTCAGAAAGAGATTCACAGCGGCATCTTTGCCACGATGGACGGCACCACCGCCGGCAGCGGCGCTGGGCCACGCACACTCGAACCAGTACGCAAGGATGTGATCCTGGCTTCGGCCGATCAGGTGGCCATCGATGCCGTTGCCGCTGCTATGATGGGCTTTGACCCGCTGAAGATCCAGTACATCGCCCACGCCGACGAACTGGGCCTGGGCCACGGCAAACCGCGGGACATTGAGGTCGTGGGCCAGCCAGAGCTGGCCGACGAGCGCTGGGGATTCCGCGTGGGGGTCAACCTTGGCACTGGCACGGGCATGCTGCTCTGGCGAACGCCGCTGCGTGTATTCCAGAAGCTGCTGTTCCATACGCCCATCGTGAACATCTTTATCTTTGCCAGCGAGACCTATCACGACCGGCTCTGGTACCCGCTCAAAGGCAAGCGAGTGGTAGACCAGTGGCTTGGCGAGAGCCCCTGGGGACAGCTCTTCCAGACCTATCCAGGCTGAGTCAGGCGCAGCAGGGCCGCAGTCTGGATTGTCTCTTGATCAATCGCCAGGCTGAACTCGGCGCGCCGGCGTAGCCTTGCCACGAGAACGGGGCGGAGTGGTGCCGAGACAGGTGACGTAATCAGCGATTCTGGCTGCCCAACGGAGGCGTGCAATGCACCTTTGGCTGCAGAAGCATCGCGAGGCAGTGCTAGTAGGTCTTGTTCAGAACCTTGCCTTCGGCATCCTCCTGGGTCTGGTCATCATCTTCCTGCGTCGACCCATTCCGGCCGCGATTGTCATCAGCCCCTTGGAAACCCCGGCCCCGCTCGCCGCCCTCCCGACTGCCACGCCTCTGCCGGTTTTGGTCTACATTCTCGGCTCGGTGGAGAGGCCAGGGGTGTACGAGTTGCCTTGGGACAGCCGGATTCGGGACGCCGTATCGCTCGCCGGAGGGCTAAGTCCGAACGCTGACCCGGCCGGCATCAATCTGGCCGAGCGGGTGCACGACGGTCAGCAGCTTTTCGTGCCAGCGCTGGGCCAGGCGCCACCCGCTTTGCCCACACCTGTCGTGGCGCAACTGGCCCCGGGAGCACCCTCCTCCAGTGCAGCGATCAACATCAACACGGCCGATGCAGCGACCCTGGCCACGCTGCCGGGCATTGGCCCGGTGATCGCTCAGCGAGTGATCGACTATCGGCAACAGAACGGGCCTTTTGCCCGTGTGGAGGATATCACCCGGGTCAAAGGCATCGGCGATGTCATCCTGGCCAAAGTGCGCGACCTCATCACCGTGCGCTGACAAGAGAAAGCGGGACGGAGTTCATCGCCCCGTCCCGCCCATTCCTCACCTCGCTTGAACCACCAGCCAGGAGCTACACGTTCTTCTTGTCGGCGATGGCCTGATGGGCCATCGCGATGAACTCGTCGAGCGGCCTGGGCCCCAGGTTCTCCTCCGAACGCAGCCGGACCGACACCGTGCCCGCCTCGGCTTCCTTGTCGCCCATCACCAGCATGTAGGGCACCTTCTCCAACTGGGCCTTGCGCACCTTGGCGTTCATTCGGTCGGCAGTATCATCCAGTTCGGCCCTGAACCCGGCTTCGCGCAGCTTGCCGAGGACCTGGCGTGCATAGTCGTTGTGGCGGTCGGCAATGGGGATGACCTTGACCTGCACCGGCGCGAGCCACACCGGGAAGGCTCCGGCGTAATGCTCGATCAATCCACCCACAAAGCGCTCCATGCTGCCCAGAACCGTGCGGTGTACCATCACCGGTCGCTTGTCCTGACCATCCTCGCCGACGAACTTTAAGTCAAACCGCTCCGGGAAGTTAAAGTCAACCTGGATCGTGGGTCCCTGCCAGCCGCGGCCGAGGGCATCCCTCATCTTGATATCGATGGCCGGTCCGTAGAACTTGGCCTCGCCGGGCATCACCTTGTACGCCACGTTCCTGAACTTGAGCGCCTCGTGGAGAGCACTCTCGGCGTTCTCCCACACGCTGTCCTCGCCGATGAACTTGCCCTTGTGCTCGGCGTCGCGCACCGAAAGCTCGACATCGAACTGCTCATAGCCAAAGGTGCGCAGCATGAAGAACACCAGATCCAGCACGCCGACGATTTCGTTCATAAGCTGATCCGGGCGGCAAAAGATGTGTGCGTCATCCTGCGTAAAGCCGCGCACGCGCAGCATACCATGAAGCACGCCGCTGCGCTCGTAGCGATAGACCGTGCCCAGCTCGCCCCAGCGCAAGGGCAGGTCGCGATAGGAACGAGTTCTGGTCTTGTACATCAGTACCGCGAACGGGCAGTTCATCGGTTTGAGCAGGTACTGGATGCCGTCGATGTCGATGGGCGAGTACATCGACTCGCGGTAGAAATCCCAGTGGCCGCTGATCTTCCACAGGTCTACGCGGCCGATGTGCGGGCTGTAGACGATGTCATAACCGCGTTTGCGGTGCTCCTCCCGCCAAAAGTTCTCGATGGTCTCCCTGATCACTGCGCCTTTCGGGTGCCAGTAGATAAGACCCGCGCCACCGATATCATGCGTGCTGTAGAGATCCAGCTCTTTGCCCAGCCGGCGATGGTCACGGCGCTCGATCTCGGCTAGCCTGGCCAGGTAGGCATCCAGCTCCTCACTCGTGGGGAATACCGTGCCATAGATGCGTTGCAGCATCGGCCGGTCTTCTCTGCCCCGCCAGTAGGCACCAGCGATGTTGAGCAGCTTGATGGCCCTGGGGTTGATTTCCCTGCTGTTCGACACATGAGGCCCGCGGCACAGGTCAACGAACGACCCGTGCCGGTAGACGCTCAGCGTCGGCGGGGCATCGGACGCCTCACCGTACTCATCGCGGCCCAGCTTCAGGATATCGTCGATGAGTTCCAGTTTGTATGGCTGATCTGCAAACAGCCGGCGAGCTTCTTCTTCCGATACCTCGCTGTACTCAAAGGCCTGCCCTTGAGGGATGATCTCCTTCATCCGCGCTTCGATGGCCTGCAGGTCCTGTGGCGTTAGCGCCCGAGGGAGATCAAAGTCATAGTAGAAACCCTCGTCGATGGCCGGCCCGATGGCCAGCTTGGCCTCAGGGAATCGCTCCAGCACGGCCTGGGCCATGATGTGCGACGTTGAGTGTCGCAGCCGGTGCATGAAATCATCGTGTTCGGACATGGTTCTCCTCCTTCATAGTACAATGGCCTCAGCGGCCTGCCGAGAACAAAAAAACCTCTCGCCCATGGGGCGAGAGGTTGACTCACGCGGTTCCACCCAACTCGGCTGCCCGCGAGACTTGGCCGGGCAACCACTCACTAGGGCCGATAACGGGTGCCTCCGGGGCTCCATACTCGGCGCGGAGCGCCTTTCCGAAGCCGGCTAGCAGGGGGTTTTCGCTGGTTGGCGCCGAAAGGGCTCTCAGGCGACGGCCCGTTCTTCCTGTGACGCCTCTGATCAGCTACTCGTCCTGATCATCGCCGATAAGCAAGGCCCGGGGGATATGCCCCGGGCCTCTTTGCCTTATGGGGCCAGTCTACACACGGAGACTATTTCTGTCAAATCGCCAGCAGAGCCAGAAGCTGCCGGCTCATGCTCTTCCCCCTGTGGAGGGCTCCGCTGGTGTTCGGAGAGCGGCGTCAGTGTGCCCTCGACGCTCGATATGATGCTCTCATCGCCTGACCTTGACGGTGCAGGGACCTCCACCAACGTGCCTTTCACCTGACGAACAACACCACCCACCCAGAACCTAGTGGCCTGGCGTCGCAGAACAGCAGCGCGACAAACGTCTCATCGAGCGACAGCTTGTCACTGGCAGACGCCCGCCTTTGGCCAGAGCCGCCTTCTGACCTATAATCGCGCACGATGTCAGCATTTGGTCGTCTCAGGCACCCCATAGGCAAGAGCGCGCTGGCACTCGCCATCGCCCTATGCAGCTGTGCGCCTTTGCCAACCTCCACGCCAACCGCGACCCGGCCGGCCCCCACCGCAACGACGCCGGCGACGGTTATCCCGGCTCCGTCGCCCAACGCCGCCGGCAGCGAATTGCACGTCTGGCACTCGCTCAGCGGAGCGAAAGAGGCCAGCCTGCGAGCCATCGTCGAGTCGTTTGTGGCGCAGAACCCGGAACAGATTCGTGTCCGCCTGGAATACCACGTCGACTTGCAGACCGAGGTGTTGACCGCCGCATCCGCCGGAACCCCGCCGGACCTGGTGATCACGCTGTGCTCTGAGCTGGCCCTGTTTGCCTCGCACGGCCTGGTCGCTACCCTGGGCCCCTACCTGCAAGACCCAACGTATGGGCTTGGCGGCGAGCAAGCCGCCGACCTGTGGCCGGTCGTGCTACAGGGCTGCCTGAAAGACGGCGGTGACCAGCCATTGGGCATGCTATTTGACCTGCAAGCACAGTTGCTCTACTACAACGCGGCCTGGCTAAAGCGCCTCAAGCCGGACACCGCGCCCACTAGCTGGGACAACCTGCGCACCCTCTGCAATTCCGCCCACGACAAAAAGGCCGGCACGTGGGGCGTTGCGTTCGACGGCTCCTCGCTCAGTGTCAGCGCCTGGATTGCCAGTCTGGGGGGCAGCCTGCTCGACAAGACAGGGCAACTGTCCCTGGCCAGCCCGGAGGCCAACGCGGCCCTCACGGCGCTGAACGACCTGCGCCGGGATGGCTGCCTGCTCTGTTCCTACGAGCCTGGTGCTGCCCGGCAGGAGCTGGCGTCGGAGAAGATCCCCTTTGTTTTCGGATCTTCGTCCGAACTGAACAGCTACCGCGAAGCGATTCTGAACCCCAAAACCAACATACCCAGGTTCGCCTGGGATGTGGCCCCGTTTCCATTTGTAACCAGCGAACCGGCGGTTATGGTCGAAGGCCTGACGATGGGGATCCTTCGAACCTCTCCCAATCAGCAGCTTGCCGCCTGGCTGCTGGTCAAGTGGTTCCTGGAGCCACAGAATGATGCGTACTGGGTGCTGGCCACTGGCAGCCTCCCGCTGCATCGCAGCGCGCTGGAGTCGTCCGAATTGAAGCAGTACGTAGAGGAGCATCCCCAGTACTTGACTGCCGCCAGGCTCGTGGCCTACGCCCACACCGAGCCAGCCGTTTCCGTGATGCCGATGGTCCGCAGCCTGATGAGCACGGCAGCCCGCGCGGTGTGCCAGGGTCAGGCCGAGCCGCAACAGGCGCTGTTGGCTGCGGATACGGCCGCAACCACAATTCTGAACCGGTGACACACCGATGCGTCCAAGACATTCCCGGGCATCGCATCTTGGTTTGATCGTTGCTGTACTGGCCCTGGTCAGCTCCTGCCGGAGCACCCCGGGCCCTACCCCGGGCGCGAGCCCAACTGCCAGCCCCGCTCCGCAGCCCAAGCCGCGGGCCGTGGTAGTTGCCTGGCAGGGCGCTCGTGCCGACTGGATAAGCCAATACCAGGCGGATGGACTCTTGCCGAACCTGGCTGCCCTGGCCAAGCGAGGCTTTGCTGCACAGTACCTATCGCCCGCCGAACCGTCGCTCGCCAGCGCGAGCTTCTTCATGCTCAGCACGGGCAAGTACCCGTTGAAGAACGGTCTGGACTCACCAGTGACCCCGCCGGTGGAGCTTGGGCGCCCTGAAGCAGACAGCCATACAGAGCCAGTCTGGCGCACTGCAATGCGCAGTGGCCTGCTGACGGCAGCTCTCTTCTGGCCTGCCGCTACCCTCGACAACCCGGCTCAGTATGCCGACCTCGTGATCGCTACGCGAGAGAGTGGCATCCCCGGCGCCGTGCACAGCCTCGTCTTGTCTGACACAGTCGAGTGGCAGGGCAGCCCTCCGGCCTTTGGCCCACCGCGTCAGGCGGTCCTGACTATCCACAGCTCCGCGGGCAATCCTGTCCTGAGCTTGCGAGTGCTGGCCCTCGACACCACGGACGACGGCCAGACCAGCTATGACCAGCTAGTCCTGGACGATGACGCTGACCCCGACAACGGGTCGGTCAGAGTCAACCTCGGCCAGTGGACGACCGTACCCACCAGCCCGAGATTGCACAGCTCACTGCGGCTCCTGTTTTCCAGTTCGACCGGCCTCACCATCACCCTGTACACGAGCCAGTCCGTCTACAGCCAGGCTCGTCCCGATCAACTGCTGCGGGACGTCAACCGGGAATTCGGCGCTCCGCCACCGCCACCGGACCTTGCGGCACTGAACGCCGGCTGGATCAACCCTGAGCAATACCTGGCCATGGCTCTTGACCGGGAGCGCTGGGTGGACGAGGTGACCCTCTACGTTTACTCCAAGTATGCGCCCGAGCTGCTGCTCACCTCAAGGGGTCTCATCGCCGATTGTGCACGGGCATTCCTGTTGGTCGATGGTCGCCAGACGGGATACGGGCCAGAGCGGGCCGAGGCCTTTGCCGGCTACCTCAAACGAGCGCACATCACTCTGGACGATGCACTGGGTGATCTCCTCAATCAGGTGAGCCTGGTCAATTCGAGCGTGTTTGTGGTGTCGCCCAATGGGTACCTGCCGGCCCACACTACGGTGAACATCAACACCATCCTGGCCGGTGCCAAACTGCAGTCAGTCAAGACGGGCGGTGTTCCTTCCCTTGACCTCGCCAAGACCAAGGCCTGGGCAGCCACAAACGAGGGATTGGCACACGTGTACATCAACCTGCAGGGGAGAGAGGAATCCGGGATCGTCGCGCCCGACAGCTATGCCAAGGTCCAGGAACAGGTGATGGCCGCACTCAGCGCAGTCAGGGATGAGGCGAATCAACCGTTTTTCGCGCGGGTTGCCAAACGGGAAGATCTGTCCCCATTCGACCTTGGTACTGCCGATGCCGGTGACGTCGTGGCGCAAGCTGCGCCAGGTTACGTATTGTCCGATGGGCTGGGCGTCAAGCAGGTGGAGGCGCCGTCCGCGGTCTTTGCTGCCCAGGGCTATGCCAGCTCGATTCCAGAAATGCGCGGCATCCTGGTAGCTGCAGGCGGTAGGCTGGCCAGCGGTTCCGTATCGGTGCCAGTCTCCTTGCTGGACATCGGCCCGACCATCTGTCAGGCACTCGATGTTCGCATCCCTGTCGGCCTGGACGGTTCGGTCATTCCAAACATCTGGCGCTAGTCCACAAAAAGAGGGGCAGAGCCGTGGCTCTGCCCCTCATCGCTGCACTTGTGCCCAGCTATTCCACTTTGAAGGTCACGTGGTAGTCGGGAGGCACGACCTCCATCCAGCTTTGCCCCACGCGCAGCGGTATGGGTGAGCCATCCAGGCGCACGAGCTGCAGGAACGCCTCGCGGGTCGGCCTGATCCACTTGCCTTCCACAA
>Ga0116143_10002263_pt1 | contig 21307 bp, 18 predicted proteins | sample AD_UKC034_MetaG_FD_89745 | JGI IMG/M metagenome (GOLD analysis project Ga0116143, IMG submission 89745) | Active sludge microbial communities of municipal wastewater-treating anaerobic digesters from USA - AD_UKC034_MetaG | ecosystem: Engineered > Bioreactor > Anaerobic > Digestate | place: USA...
GATCGTGGACGCCACCCAAGGGATCCAAGCCCAGACCATCAGCAACCTCTATCTGGCCCTGGAGCATGATCTGGAGATCATCCCCATCCTCAACAAGATGGACCTCCCTTCGGCGAACCCCGAAGAGGTGAAGGACCAGATCGTGGACCTACTGGGGTGCAAGCGGGAGGAGATCATGACCGCCAGTGGAAAGACCGGCCTGGGTGTGGACAAGGTGCTGGAGGAGATCGTGCATCGCATCCCTGCACCGAAAGGGGATCCGAACGCACCGTTGCAAGCTCTCATCTTCGACAGCGTATTCAACAGCTTCCGTGGCATCATCGCGTATTTCCGGGTGCTGAACGGCACCATCAAGAAGGGCGATCGCGTGAAGTTCTTCAACACCGGCGTGGCCTACGATGCCGACGAGATCGGCGTGTTGAAGATGGACCTGAAGCCGCAGCCGCGGTTGAGCGCCGGTGATGTGGGCTATATCATCAGCGGCATCAAGACCGCCAGCGAGGTGAAGGTGGGTGACACCATCACCCAGGTGGATCGTCCGTGTGCAGAAGCGATCAAAGGCTTCGAGGATGTGAAGCCCATGGTGTGGGCGGGCATCTTCCCGGTGGATACCGACGAGTACGAGGAACTGCGGGACGCCATGGAGAAGCTCAAGTTGAATGACGCAAGCCTGACCTGGACACCTGAGGCGAGCGCTGCCCTGGGCTTCGGCTTCCGCTGCGGTTTCCTAGGCCTGCTGCACATGGAGATCATCCAGGAGCGGCTGGAGCGCGAGTTCAACATGACGGTGATCACCACCGTGCCCAACGTGGGCTATCAAGTGACCACGACCAAGGGTGAGAAGATCGATGTGCACAATCCGAGCGAGCTGCCCGAGGTGGTGCATATCGAGAGCATCGAGGAGCCCTACATCAAGGCGCAGATCATTACGAAGGCGGAGTACATCGGGGCGATCATGACGCTCTGCATCGAGAAGCGCGGCATCCTCATCGGGCAGAACTACCTCACCACCGACCGCGTGGAGCTCACCTTCGAGCTTCCTCTCGGTGAGGTGGTGTTCGACTTCTTCGACAAGTTGAAGAGCATCAGCCGCGGATACGCAAGCTTCGATTATCACCCGGTGGGCAGCAAGGAGAGCGATCTGATCAAACTGGACATCCTGCTGAACGGCGAGAAGGTGGACGCGCTGAGCGCCCTCATCCACCGTGACCATGCGCATGAACTGGGCAAGAAGATGTGCAGCAAACTGAAGGAGCTGCTTCCGCGCCAGCAGTTCGACATCCCCATCCAGGCCGCCATCGGTGCCAAGATCGTGGCGCGCGAAACGGTGAAGGCCCTGCGCAAGGATGTCACGGCGAAGTGCTACGGTGGCGACATCAGCCGGAAGCGGAAGCTCCTCGAGAAGCAGAAGGAGGGAAAGAAGCGGATGAGGCAGGTGGGCAGTGTGGAGATCCCGCAGCAGGCCTTCCTCGCGGTGTTGAAGCTGGATTGATCAAGGTTGTGCACCACGTGCGAGCCAATTGACCCGTATTGAGGACGCATGATGCGACGCTCGCTCCTTGCGGTGTTCTTCCTCTCCGGGTTCGCCGCCTTGCTGTACCAGGTCGCGTGGCAGCGCATGCTCGTGTTCTACACCAGCTCGGACACGGTGAGCATCAGCTTGATCGTCACCGCTTTCATGTGCGGCCTGGGGCTCGGATACCTCTGCGGTGGTCACCTGGCCGACAGGCAGGGTCACCGGCGCAACCTTCTGACGTTCGTGATAGCGGAGACGGGTATCCTGCTCTTCGCCGTTTCCAGCAAGTTCGTCCTGTACGACCTCCTCTACCATCATGGCCCGCAGCCGGAGGACTCCCAGGCCGTGCTCTATGCCATGGTATTCGTGGTGTTGCTGCTCCCGACCTTCCTGATGGGACTCTCGCTTCCGTTGCTGGCCAAGGGGGCCATTATGGCGGATATGAAGGACCAAGGTCGCTTCATCGGTCGGTTGTACTTCACGAACACATTGGGCGCCGCGGTCGGAGCATTGGTCACCGGTGTGGTGTTGGTGCGCATCATGGGCTACCAGCACGTCCTGTGGGTGGGCGTGGCCATGAACGCGGTTTGTGTGCTTGCCACGCTTCTCATGGTAAGCGGATCATCCGAAGGTGCCGTGGATGTCGGCAAGCCCAGGCCAGCAGCGGAGCCACTCCCATGGAACATCTCCATGAAGGTGTGGGGGATCCAGTATGCCTTGTCGGGGTTTGCGGCGCTTTCCCTGGAGTTGATCTGGTTCCGCGTATTGGAAACGCTCATCAAGTCCGTTTCGCTCACCTTTTCCATCCTTCTCGCGATCTATCTGGGCTCGCTGGCCATGGGCTCGCTGGCCGGTGAGCGATGGGCTGCACGCATGGATCGGGCCCGGCGAGGATCCCTGTTCCTGGGCGTTCAGGCTGTTCTTTATGCCTACGTCGGGGCTTCGTTTCTACTTCTTCTTTGGGCCGTGGGTTCGTTGGATGCGCTGGCATTCCTGAAGACCTACTTCAGGAGCTACGAACCGGACCTCACTCCCGGCATCATCATCCCTACGTACGGGTTGATCCCGCTATTCCTGATGTTCATACCCACCTTCATCATGGGCGTGAGCTTCTCCACCTCCCAGCTCATCATCCAGGACGACCCGGCCTTCGTCGGTCGCAGACTGGGCTGGCTGCAGTTCATCAACATCGCGGGTTCGGCACTAGGCGCATGGTGGGTGACGTGGGTGGGCTTCGAGTTCCTGGGAACGGCCACCCTGATCAGGATCCTCACACTGCTCGCCATCATCTATCTGCTGGTAGCGTGGCAACGTGGGCACCTGGGACCGGTCGTTCTTGCCGCAGGTGCCGGTTCGGTCCTGCTGGTGGCTGTGCTGTTTCCTGGCAACACGGACTTCTGGCGCCGGATGAGCGGCATGGATGACCCGGCGACCTTCTTCCATGACGAGAACGCTTCCGGCCTTTCCGTGATCAAGCGCTACGAAAGGCACGGCTCCATGGCTGGGCTGGTCTTCTCGAACGGACTCGGCCAGAGCGTGATACCGTACAAGCTGGATGCGGTTCACACCAAGTTGGGTGCCCTGCCCGTCCTGCTCCATCCCTCCCCGGAACGGGTGGCGGTCATCGGACTCGGCTCGTCCGGCACCTTGCACGGTACGGCAGCGCGCTTGGAGACCAGGGAGCTGGTGTGCTTCGAGATCATGAGCAATCAGGCGGAGGTATTGATGAAGTACGCAGAGAAGGTGGAGGATCGCTCGATCATGTCCACGATGAACGACCCGCGCCTGTCCCTGGTGTTACATGATGGTCGCTATCGATTGACCACCGACACGACCCGGTATGATGTGATCGAGGCGGATGCGCTTCGACCGAACTCGGCCTTCTCGGGGAACATCTACTCCAAGGAGTATTACCAGCTGCTGCTCTCACGCCTCCGGCCAGGGGGATTCGCTGCCACCTGGTGTCCGACTCCGCGGGTCGCACGCACGGCCGCCGAGGTCTTTCCATATGCCGTGCTCATCGACGACCTGCTCATGATCGGGAGCAACTCCCCTTTGGAACTGGACCTCGAAAGGACCATGCGGACGCTTGCAACTGCACATGTCCAGCACCATTTCAAGAGCGCTGGGATCGATATCGACACGCTGGTGGTACCTGCATTGAGGAAGATCAAGGATATCGACGAGTTCGGGAGTGAGGGTGGCGCCGATATCAACACGGACCTGTTCCCGCGGGATGAGTTCGTGCTGCCATACACATGGTCCATGTTGCGCGGAAAATTGCTCGGGCAGGACGAGCACTGAGAACCGACGTTCCGTTGCGCGCTTTCCAGCACGACCGGCCTCAGTGAACGGTTCTTTCTTCCGTTCGGGGGGGGCGTCAGAAGGACCCGGATGGGTGCGGACATCCCCGGGAACGTGCTTCCCCTGGAAGACTTGCCGATATTGGTCGAGCGCGTTCCGGAAGAGCGATCACGGTAGTTGTTCCTGTCGCGTATTCGTAGGCACCGAACCCCCGATGCCGTATAGGATCAGGTCCCGATCGTTGTTCGCGCCACTGTACTTCACCGAGCCATCACAGTTCAGGTCCTCCTGTGCGTAACCATCCACCACATTGGTGGGGATCACGCCTCCGATGCGGGTCAGTACCCGATCACGATCGTTGTCCAGTCCCGCATAGCGCAACACGCCATCGCGCAATGCATTGCCTGCCCACAAGCGCATCGTACCGTTCGAGATCACTGCGGCCCCTGTACCATGGAGGTCGGTGGCAGGGTCGGTGAAGTCAACGGTCAAGGTGCCGGATACAGGCGCTATCGGCCCTGCCGTCATCACGCCAAGGTGGTTGCGATGGCGCACCGCGATATGAAAGGGAGCCGGACTTGATGTGAAGTGAAGGGCAGGTGATCCATCGGCAGCCACCACATCGCCATCGCGTTGCACGAGCCCCGCTTGGGTCGCCAGGACCATGGTCGGATCGGTCGGGGAGCGTAATTCCACCAGCAGCCAATCAACGATGGCGTTGGGTCCAATGACGGTGAGCAGTGAGTTGTCGATGGTCTCGCCCGCGGATCCCGCCCGCTCGAAGCCGAGCGCACTGTAAGGCTCCGTGATCGGAATGAGGGCCCGTGTGCGCAGGCTGTCATGCATGAGGCCCGTGCCGGGAACGAATGGCCCGTCGAGGATGGCGCGGACGACCACGTTCATGCCGGCCATCGGCAGTGCAAGGTCTGCGGTGAGCGGCAGATGATCACTGGCCAGGGAGCTGTCGAACTCCTCAAGGCCCGACGCAAGCAAGGTCGACGCGCTCATGGATGCCGTGCGAAGTGCGAAGGATCCCATGAGTTCGGCGACGGCACCCGTGAAGTAGAGATGGTCGAGCATCCCACACGGATAGGCGCTGTTGTTGTTCCGCCAGGTATAGGCCATGCGCGCTTCGTTCTGACGGCATGGCGCACGATCGAGCCCGCTACCGTCCCAGTCCATGGGTCCGTCCGGCCCGTAGGTCCCGTTGTCCTGGATGTCACCGGTCTCCAGTGTGTTCAGCTGTTGTGCCCAGCCCACTGAGTTCAGATCGCCGGCGTAGACCATCGGCGTGCCGCTCGGCAAGCTGATCAAGCCTCCCGGAGCGCGCGCATCCTGCACGAACTGGACGTACGCATCGAGTTGCGCCTGTCGGGCCGCATCCGCGGTGCAGCAGTTGAGGTGTGCGGCGGTGAACAACAGGTCGGTGGCATAGGTCGCCGGCAGGTCGATGAGCGCGGCGAACTGCCGGTTGAGATGCGTCCATGTCGTGAGGATCGGCCAGCGCGATGCGATGACCATGTCGAAGTCATCCTTGACCACCTGCCATCCGTTGCCATCAATGGGGATCCAGGCATCCAGCCGGCTCTTCACCTGTGATGGGGTGCTCGTCACGCATTCACTGAAGCCGATGATATCCGGGGCCAACGCCGAGAGGATGCGCTGGTAGGGCCCTTGAAGCGCGGGGTCGGTGATGCCGTCGCCGAGCACGTTCCATGCCGTGACCCGCACTGCCTCCGGATCCAGACGCATGAGCGGAATGGCAGCGGTGGTCGCCAGGAAAGCATCATCGAAGGTGTAGGAAAGGACGCTGCCTGCATCGGGCATGGCATCCCCGCCATCCGTTTCGCGGATGAGCAGCCCGATCGTGGAGGAACTGAAGAGCAGGTTCGTTCCATCAGGCCGCGCGTTCCGCGCGATGGCGATCTCGAAGACGGTGCTGGTGACCGTTGGAAGTGGCACGAGGTCCAGCGTGCTCCAGGACACGTTGGAAGAGGTGCCGAAGTATTCCGTGACGGTTCGTGTGTCGAAGCGGATCTGCAGCTCGGCACCATACCCGCTCTGTACCGCAAGCCCCGTCGCAGCGTTGTTGTCACCATCGATGTACAGCCGGATACCATGCGGCGTGAGGTCGTCCAGCAGATCGGTCTCCGTGCCCAGTTCGAGCTTGATGAACAAGTGGTCCTGGTCATTGGTGACCTGCATGGAGATCAGGTCCAAACCGCTGGAAGGGACGGTCGCGTCGTTCCAGGTGGTGAGCGTTCCACTCCAATCGTCGAATAGCCCGTCCATGGTGATCGCGGCTCCCTGGGCACCGGCTAACAGCGGGGCCAGGAAGGCGAACATGGTGGCGGCAGCGGAGTTGAACCTTTCCATGTGCGGGTCGACGGTCCGGCTAAGTTGGTGGAACGGGTCCAGAAGGTCCAAGCGGTTCGCTGAGCCATGGTTCCACGGAACTGGGAAAGCTTTTCCCCTTTGGACCGGTCATGGAGCCAGTATCCGTGTTCGATCGGGAAGCGGCACGGTGATAGCCGGGGTTGAAGAAACACCAACCCCATGAACAACCTGGTCAACATCATCATCGTGCTGCTCATCGTCGGATGGCTCATCGGGTACATCGGATTCGGCGCCATGGTCGGCAACTTGATCCACATTCTTCTGATCCTCGCTGTGGTCGCCATCGTGATCCGTCTCGTCTCCGGGGGGAAGGCGAAGCTGTGAACCAGCTGGATGAAACCTTCGAAGCTGCGGCTGGTTCCTCGGGTCCTGATCGTCCTGGGCATCGTCCTTGTGACGGGCTTGGCCGCCTTCGAGGCGCTCAGCTGGTGGGCGGTCCGTGAATTGAAGGACCGGATGCAACAAGCCGCGGCTTTCCATGGTGCACGATGGGTTGATGCCGACAGCTGCGTCATCGCTCTCGACCTTTGGTCTGGTGACCTGCTTCTGACCGGTATGCGCTGGGGATCGAGCACAGTGCGTCCCGACTCCGGCATGTCGATCACGGGATATCTGGATACATTGGAGATACAGGACCTGTCCTACAGTGCCCTCCTTTTCGATCGCAAGGTGCGCACCGCAAGCTTGCTTGTGCGCGTGAAGGACCTCCTGGTTCGACGCGGAACCACCAGCTCACCTTCTGCGAAGGAACGATCAACCCGTTTCCAACATTTCGTGGTCGATGACCTCGACATCCACCTGCGTTCAACGAACGTTCAGATGGAGGACTCGGTCCGGATACACCTTGATGAACTTGCCATTAACGGTCTGGAGGTCTCTTTCAGCCTTCGAGATACCACCTGGGACGCCGGGCGGTGCGATGCGAGCTTGTCGGACCTGCGCATCGAACCCATGGCCGACTCAATGCTCGCGGTTGAGCGGATCAAGCTCAGTGATGCAGCTCAGCGAGCGGAGCTGTGCGGTGTGCGTTTCGGTCCAGATGATGTGGTGGTGCCTTCCACGGCACTTGCCTTGGAACGGGATATCGTGAGTGGCCGCTTCGAGCGGATCACGATGAACGGCATTGCCCCGAACACCTTGATGCGGGGTGTGCTGCACGCGCGATCCATGCATATCGGGCCTGCTGAGCTGCAGGTGGCGAGGGACAAGTCCCGTCCCGATCCTGCCTTCCGCCATAAACCACTTCCGCAACGGCTGCTGCGCCTTTTGCCTTCCGGAGCGGGCTTCGATTCGCTGATCGTCGAGCGGATGAGCGTCCATTATCATGAACAGGTCGATCCTGCTCGTGGCTTCGCCTTTATTCCGTTCGACAGCATCCAAGGAGTTCTGACCAATGTCCATCACCTTCCGAACGATACGCTACGGGTGCATGCCTCCGGCATGGTCTTCGGCCAGACCCCGTTGACCTTGGATCTGCGTGGAGCGATCGGTGACAGCACGGACCTGATGTTCGTCGATGCCCATGTTGGACGCCTTTCGTTTTCTACCCTGAACCAGGTGCTGCCACCACTGACCGCATTGGCTGCCCCCGAAGGAAGGATCGATACCTTGATCATGCGCATGCGTGGCGGGGACCGTTCGGCTCGTGCCAGTTGCTGGATGCGCTATGATGGCCTCAAGGTGGAGCTTCGTCCTTCCAGGCGCGGCCGGGATCCGGCCTTGTTCGATCCCGTGTTCGATGCGCTGCTCAATGCGATCGTGAAGCGGGAGCGTAAGGGCCGTCACAAGGATGAAGGGTGGACGAACTACACGGTTGAACGCCGAAGGGACCGGGCCGTCTTCAACTACCTCTGGGCCGGCGTGCGTGAAGGGGCCAAGGCGAGCATGTTGCCCGGCGTCGTTCTCAATGCCACGTCGAACAATTCGCGATCCCGTGGCAGATGAGATCGGCCGTGGTGCGCAGGGATCGACCGGACCATCGTGGGACCGGAGGCGCCGAACGCTCATCGTTCCCGCTGGTAAGGAGCCGATGATTCGGAGCTGGACCCTGTGGTCAAGAGGCCTTGGCAGGGTCGCCGTTCTTATGATCCTGGTAGTACTGTCCGGACGCCGGACCGTTGCACAACAGGACACCACCTACGTGAAGGACTATTCCCGCCGGATCACTTACAGGACCTATTTGAGCCATAAGTTCAACAGCCTACAGGTGCGTTCAAGCGCTGCTGGTGATGACCTGCGTTACCGCCCGAATGGTCGCATCAATTATGGGGTAGGTGCCAGTCTGCGCAAGTTCACCTTGAACATCGGAGTGTCCATTCCGTTCCTCAACAACGACAATGACCGGAAAGGACGGACCAGGTACTTGGATGCGCAAGCCAATATCTACGGCACCAAGCAGGCGAGCAACCTCTTCCTTCAGGTCTTCAAGGGCTATCATATCACCAGTCACACCAAGGCAATGCTCGGTTGGGACGGCCCCACCGAGTTCCCTTACCGGCCTGACCTGTTGCAGTACAACATCGGACTCAGTTCGTTGCGGATCCTCAACCACCGTCGGTTCAGTTACCGCGCAGGCTTCAACCAGGATGCCATACAACTCCGTTCTCAAGGCACCTGGCTCGTCGGCGGCTACCTCACGGCCTACGTGATCCGCGCCGATTCCTCATTGATCCCCGCAAGGTTGCGCGACCAGTTCCCGGCGACGGCCGATGTCAAAGGCGCCTCCTATTTCGACCTCGGCCCAATGGTGGGCTATGCATACACCCACGTGATGGGCAGGAAGTGGTTCGCTACGGCGAGTGGAGCGATCGGCGGCGGCGGCAGTGTTCAGGTGTCACTACACGAGGGTGCCCCGGGTGGTCACACAAAGAGTCGCGCCGGAGTGGGCTGGCACAGTCAGTTCCGGGTCGCGCTCGGGTACAACACCTCGGGACGCTACATCGGTGCGGTCTTCAGTCAGGAACACATCGGCTACCTGCAGCGTGCAGGCGAGCGCTTCACCTGGGACGTAGGGGTGGTTCGCATTGTCTACGCTCAGCGTTTCCGAGAGCGACCGACCTCGGTGGAACGCGGGACCCGGTGGCTTCAGCGCAAGAAGAACGATGTGCTTCCCGGCCAGTGACCGAGGTGACCGTTCCACACGAACGGGTGGATATACCCCGTGACCGAGGCCGTTCATCGAACAGAGCAAGAGGGGGCGGTGCGTGGCTTCACTAGAGGGAAGCGGCTTCTGGCGTATCCATCCATCGGGTGGGGCGATCGGTATCGGGATTGAACGATTCCGTTCAAACAACAATGACATGAGAACCTACCTGATCAATGCGGCCGTGCTCGGCGCATTCCTGTCCTTCACCGCGTGCAGTGAGGCTCCGAACAACGCCGACCAAATGGAGAACAAGGTCGACAAGGCCATGGACGACGTGCGCGCCGGCAAGGAAGAGGTGAGCAATGAACTACGCGACCTGCGTGAGAAGCTGGTCGTTGAGCACGCGCGTGCCGAGGAACGCTTGAAGGACCCGGAGCTGACCACAGAGGAGCGGTCCGAGTGGGAAGCCTACAAGGCGGATGTGCAGACACAGCTGGACCGCGTGGACGGCAACTTGAACGATGTGGGGTCGGCCACCACCGAGATGTGGGATGACGTGAAGACCGGCACGCGCCGCACCGTCGATGACATCGGTGATTGGTTCGACCGCCAGGCCGAGAAGGTCGACCGGAAGACCGACGCGGACAAGGATATGGACGGCCATTGAGGAAGTGGTGGTGTCCTGCTCAACGAGCGGGACAATTGGTGGCGGGCCGTGCGCGTGAGCGTGCGGCCCGTTCCGTTCTGACAACTGACGCTCTGCTGCAGCCTGGTACTTGCGCGTGTCCGGGACACGCCGATATCACCGGCTTCTCGGTATGTGGTTCCTCGATCCGGGGTGCTTTCACCCCGATCATTGATGGACAGCGTGCTGGGATCGCTTCGGCACCATTTCCGCTCTGGACCTTCCAAACACCTGAACCATGCAGACCCAACGTCCATCACTTCGTATTGCCGGTGCAGCCGTCCTGGCCACCTTCGCAATGGTCGCCTGTGAGCGTGGTCCGAGCGAGAGTGAGAAAGCCGCACTCGCCGAGAACGCCCGACTGAAGACCGAGGTACAAAGCCGTGATTCCCTCATCGAGGACATGACGCGCTCCTTCGGGGATATCGAACAGAACCTGGCCATCATCGAGGACAAGGAGAAGTTGCTCCCACCCGGCGAGGAGAGCCTAACCGTGGATCAACGCGAGCGGATCATGCGCGACATCCAATTGATGAATTCGCTGATGCAGGAGAGTCGTGATCAAGTGGCCGAGCTGACGAAGAAGCTCGACCGATCGCGCGTCGATTCCGGATCCCTGCGGAAGAAGTTGAAGGCACTGGACGCGGAGCTCGCCAGCCGCGATTCCGCCATCCTGGTGATGAAGGAGGAGCTGCTCGCGAAGGACTTCAAGATCGAGGAGGTGAACCAGAAGCTGAACACCTTCGAGCTGGAGATGGCTCGTCGCGAGGCCACGATCGAGCAGCTGGGGAATGAGATGCATACCGCATACTACGCCGTGGGTTCTGTGAAGGAGCTGGAAGAGAACGGCGTGGTGAAGCGTGATGGCGGTCTGCTTGGGATCGGCCGATCGAGCGCTTTGAACGAAGCCGTTTCAAGCAACAAGCTGAGCACGATCGATACGCGCAACACGGAGCGCATACCCCTCTCCGGGAAGAAAGTGGAACTGGTAACGGAACATCCGTCTGGCTCTTACGAGATCGTCAAGGAGAAGGACGAGCTGGCCTACCTGAGGATCAAGGACCCCGATGCGTTCTGGAGATTGAGCCATTACCTGGTGGCCGAAGTACGCTAGTACGTTCGACGCCCGATGAAGAAGCCGTTCCGGGAGGGACGGCTTCTTCCGTTCCGTCCCGATGCTCCGATCGGCACGGTGCTGGCCGTGACCCAACCATACATGAAGAACATCGAACGCCCTTGGGAAGTGCAACGTGAGCACCGCGCGCGGCAACAGACCGTGATCAACGAGATCCACTTCACGCACGACCGCATGTCCAGGTTGATGCGTGCGATGACGGCACGTGAGACGAAGGGACCGATCGGCGATCTCATCACGGCACAACATGCGCATCATCTGATGGCCCTCCGCGGCATCATATCGCTCGCCCTTGATCTGGGTGCACCCCCCGGCCCTTGTGTCTGTGCCGAAGGTGCTGCTCTGGTGGAGGCCGTGTACACAGCGGACCGTGCGCCACGAGCGGATGTGAACCGGGCTTTGCGGATCATGGAACGCCTGCTGGAGGTGCATCGTTACGTCATCGGTCTCTGGAGTCGACTCGCGGATGAATTGAAGCTTCTTGCAGACGATGTTGAGTTGTACCGGACCGCCATCAAGTGCCAGACCCGGGAAGCGGACCTGCATCGATCACTCGTCCGGGCGATCGCAGGGATCCGAGGTGGGTCCCATGAGAGCGGAGCGATGCGATCGGCATGATGGGGAGTTTGAGGATCGCATTGTGGAATGGTCTCCACGGCGGATCAAACGGCAGGGACCGTTCAAGTGATGGATGGCAGCGGCGATCCAGCGTTCCGCCATTGTTGGCACACGGATCGAACAGGAAGTCATGAACTGAACACGAAGCCATGAACCCACGCATCAACCTCCTGCTACTGATCCTACCGATCTCGTTCACCGCTGCGGCACAGGAGTTCCGTCTGGGCGGCGGCTACACCGGAAGCAATGTGAGCGAAGCGGGCGAAGAACGATGGGTGGGTCGGGCGGGATACCATATGGGCGCCGACCTTCAGTTGGGGTCGACCTGGTTCCTCCGCCCTGGCTTCCATCTCCTCGTGCGCAACCTGAACTACACCCTTGCTGGAGTGGATCAGAACGGGGAGGGGATCGGTAACGATGTGGAATTCCGGTATACGGACCGGTCGCTTCGGATACCGTTGATGGCGGGTCTCAATTTGATCGACTCTACATCAGATCCTGCGATCAACATCTATGTCGTCGGAGGTCCCACGGCCCTGCTCAACCTCAACGCCGACCTGCGGAACGATCGCCTGGAGGTGGAGACCTCGCCTGCGGAATGGTACCTGGGTGCTGGTGCCGGGCTCACGCTTGGTTTCCTCTTCGTGGAGGGTGGGTATCATGTGGCCATGAGCAACGTGTTCGAAGGTGCCCGTTTCGAGACCAACCCGCGTGTCAACCTCATCAACCTCTCAGCAGGTATCCGCCTGCAGCTGGCCAACTAATAACCCATGACCATGTTCACCACCCGTTCGATCCCCGTTCTGTTCTCTCTCTTCCTCACCACCAGTCCGCTCTATGCCGCCCCAGTGGGTCATCGCCACGTCATCATCAACGAGGCAAGACCGCATGCGCTCAGCGAGGATGACCAACGATCCGTGCTGGAATTGCGTGACAAGCTTGATGCGGTCCTCGCCACCGATCGGAGCACCTTGGACCGCTCCGAGCGACAAGCGCTCCGTCAGGAGTATCGCGCCTTGAAGCAGGAGATGGACCGCTATAATACTGGCGGTACGGTGATCTATCTCAGTACCGCCGGGGTCATCATCATTCTGCTGCTCCTGATCATTCTGTTGTAGAACTGCTTGGCGAGTGATGGGGGGCGGGCATATCCATGGCCGACCCCCGTTCATTGTTCATTCCCTCGATCGCCGACCAAAAGGGCGTGCGACCCCATGGCCGTTGTGGACAGGCACGCGTGGTCGGTGTCCGATCGTATCCACAGGATCGGGGAATGTCCTCCACACGTGAACGGGACCCATCCTCATTTTCTCCTGTTCCTCAGCTGGTGATCAACGCGGCACGGTGATCGATGCGGTGGGTTCGTTCAAGTGTGGAGGACCGCGTGCCTGCCACATCACAGGTAACTTGGGCCGTCCTACTGAACGGTCATGGAAGAAGAGAAGGTCATGAAGTACGCGTTGCTGGTGGATGACGAACACGAGATCTGTGAACTACTGAGCGCCATGTTGCGACGCACCGGTACCCGCTGCACGTTCGCCCACAGCCTCGCCGAAGGTCGGGCTGCGCTGGCGCAAGGAGAGTTCGATGCGGTGTTCGTGGACGTGAACCTTCCGGATGGTCTGGGGTATGAGCTGATCCCCGAAGTGAAGGCTGCCAGGCCCGATGCGCGGTGCATCGCGATCAGTGCCATGGATTCCGAGCGGGGACGCGCTGTGGCCGCTGGCGCGGATGTCTTCATTCCCAAGCCGTTCAACCGCGAAGCCATCTTCTCCAGTATCCGCGATCTGGGTTTTCAAGCCTGACCACCTCACCACCACCAATTCCATCGCTGCATGGCCACCGCCAACCTACTCGTGATCGATGACGACCAGGACCTTTGCCTCCTCCTTTCGCGCCTGCTGACCAAAAGCGGCTATGAAGTGGCCACGGCCAACCGCGGGGCTGTGGCGCGTGACCTGATGAGCCGGAAGCGGTTCGATCTGGTCCTTTGCGATCATCGCCTTCCCGATACCGACGCACCCGCCATGCTGGAGCACATCCGCTCCACCTCGCCGGGCACACAGGTGATCATCATCACCGGTTATTCGGAGGTGCGGCTCGCGGTCGAGTTGATGCGGAAGGGCGCCTTCGACTACATCGGCAAACCCCTGTTCCCGGATGAACTGCTGATGCGGGTGCAGGATGCCCTGGCCGTGGATACGGCCCCGGAACCACGCGCCAATGGAAAGGAACGGGGCAAGGGCACCAGGTCCTCCGGCCCGGCCTATGTGGACGGTACCGGCTCGGCCGCACAGCTGATCGTGAAACACATCGGCCTTGTGGCTCCCACGGACATGTCCGTGCTGATCACCGGCGAGACCGGCACCGGAAAGGAGTTCGCGGCGAAACGCATCCATGCGGAAAGCACCCGGTCCGGAGCGCCCTTCGTGTCAGTGGACTGTGGTGCCCTCCCCAAGGAACTGGCCGGCAGCGAGCTCTTCGGGCATACCAAGGGCTCCTTCACGGGTGCTGTTAGCGACCGCGCCGGCAGCTTTGAACAAGCCGACGGTGGCACCCTCTTCCTGGATGAGGTGGGCAACCTTTCCTATGAGAACCAGATCAAGTTGCTGCGCGTGCTGCAGGAAAGGAAGTTCAAACGCATCGGCGGCACCAAGGACATCGAGGTGGATGTGCGCATCCTGGCCGCCACCAATGAGGATCTGCGCAAGGCGGTGGCCGAAGGCCGTTTCCGCGAGGACCTGCTCCATCGGATCCAGGAGTTCACCATCCATCTGCCGCCCCTGCGTGAGCGCCGTGAGGACATCCCGCGTTTCGCCGAACACTTCATCGGCCTGGCCAATGAACGGCTTGGCCGCCAGGTGGAGGGTTTCGATGATGCAGCCCTGAAGCACATCCTGGACCACGGATGGAGCGGCAACCTGCGCGAGCTGGGCAATGTGATCAAACGCGCTGTGCTGCTGAGCACGGGTCCGCGGATCACCCCCGACTGCCTCCCGGCCGTGGTGCTGAGCGGGGCAGCCGCGTCACGTACCTCGAACACCGTGGAGGCCGGTGCGCGTTCCCCCCAGGATGCCCAGGGGGCGGATGGGCTGAAAGGTGTGGCCCACCAAGCGGAACGGGAGGCGATCCTGCAAGCTTTGGAGCGTAATGGATACAACAAGTCCCGTACGGCGGAACAATTGAACATCGATCGGAAGACGCTGTACAACAAGCTGAAGTCCTTCGGTCTGGAGGTCTGACACCCGAACGACCAGCTCCATCAGCCCGGAACCATGGAGGAATTGCGCAAGGATCGCGAGGAGCGCAGGCTTACGACCATGCTCTACATCGCCGCCATGGCGGTGCTACTGGCCTTGCTCTACGCCACCTACCGTAATATCCGCAACTATTCCAACACCGTGGCCGAGGTGCGCTCGCACAACACAGCGCTCCTCGAGCTGGAAGGATGGCTATCCGGCCTGCGTGATGCCGAAACCGGCGTCCGTGGGTTCCAGCTGACCAATGATACCTCCTTCCTCGAACCATACCGCCTGGCGAATCGCAGGATACGCGACCATTCGGCGCGACTGGGCCTGCATCAGTTGAACAAGGCCGACTCGGTCGGTCTGGATGAACTGCGCAGACTGTCGGGTGAACTGGGGGAGCTCTGGCGGAGCATGGTGTTCACCAATGCGACCGTCGTTGTCCGCAGTCCGTCCATGGTCTACGACCTGCGCGTGGCCAAGTCCTACATGGACTCGATCAGGACAGTGCATGATGGCCTTGTGAACGATCGTACGCGACGTAGGGACGTTCTGCTGGACCGGGAGCGGGAGGAGGGTGTGGATGCACCGTTCATGCTCGTGATCTATTCCCTGCTGGCACTTTTCGCGACGGCCCTGATGTTCTGGCGGCTTACACGGACCCTTCGCTTCAACGAGGAAGTGCGCGTGGCTTTGCGAAGCAAGGTCAGGGCCTTGGATCACGAGGTGACCCAGCGAGCCAGATTGCAGAACCTGCTGCAGCAGGTACTGGATGTCTCGCCCAGTGGCATCATGGCCTTCCGTTCCATCCGGAATAGCGAGGGCGGGATCGTCGACTTCGAGTGGCTGAGCTCCAACCGCACGGCGAATGCCATCATCGGACGCACCGATCTGGTCGGGAAAAGGCTGCTGGAGGAAATGCCAGAGAATCGCTCACACGGGCTCTTCGATGAGTACGTGCGCACCGTGGAGGAGGGCACCCCATCGGTGAAGGAGTTCCGATACAAGGGATCCGGGCTCAACAATTGGTTCCGCAACCATGCTGTCAAGTTGGACGATGGCTTCATGGTCATGTTCAACGATATCACCGATCAGAAGCGCGCGGAGCTGATCAATCAGGAGACGGATCGCCTCGACCTGACGGCGCAACTCACGCGCACCGTGGCGCATGAGGTCCGGAACCCGTTGACCAACATCCACCTGGCCCTGGAGCAGATCCAGGACGAGATGGAGGGGAAGGAAGAGGAGGTGAAGCCCTACTTCGCGATCGTTGACCGGAACCTGAAGCGCATTGGTACGCTGATCAAGGAAATGCTTGAATCCTCGCGGAAGCGTGAGCTCAACCTGGCCCCCTGTCGGTTGGAGGATATCGTGGGCGCCGTGGTCAGGACCGTGGGAGATCGGCTTGCCCTGCGGGAAATGGGCCACACCGTCGAGATCGCCGACGACCTGCCTGAGGTCATGGCCGACTGCGAGCTGATCAACCTGGCGCTCACCAACATCGCGGTAAATGCCGTGGAGGCGATGGAACCCGGAAAAGGCCTGCTCCGCTTCCGGGTCACGAGGGATAGTGATGCCGTCATCCTTGCCATGTCGGACAACGGCAAGGGCATCTCCCCGGAGAACCTGCAACGCCTGTTCGAGCCCTTCTACAGCGGCCGTCCCGGTGGCCTCGGGCTTGGCCTGACCACCGCTCGAAGCATCCTGCATAGTCACGGCATCCACCTCGATGTGAGCAGTACCGTTGGAGAAGGCACCACCTTCGCCCTTCGCTTCCCCGAAAGGACCTTCGTTCAGGAGCCATAGTTCGAGCCAGGCCGGCTGTAACTTCCCGGCGACCTCTCCGTCCTATCGGTACAACGGGCTCCCTCTCCCGATGACGCTGGCCGAATACAATAGCGCTGTGGATCAACACGCCGATGGCATCTATCGGTTCGCCCTCAAGCACTTGCGCGATGAGGATCGGGCCAAGGACGTGGTGCAGGAGAGCTTCGCGCGCCTCTGGACGCGCCTGGAGCAAGTGGAGGGGGCCAAGGCGAAGAGCTACCTCTTCACCACCGCGCATCACGTGATGGTGGATGAGGTACGGAAGGAGAAACGGAGTACACGGATGGAGGAACACCACGCGGATATCAGGCACACCAGCCAGCACCAGCCCGACCTGAAGGAGGTGCTGGACAACGCGCTCGCCACCCTGCCCGCCATCCAACGCAGTGTGGTGCTCCTGCGCGACCTGGAAGGATACACCTACGAGGAGATCGCAGAGCTCACCGGTCTGAACCTGCCTCAGGTGAAGGTGTACATCTATCGCGGACGCACGGCATTGAAGGAATACATCGGTCAACTGGACCTTGTTCTGTGAACGATCGGATCGACCATAGCAACTACGAAGCCTGGCTGCTGGATAAGCTGGAAGGGCAGCTCACGCCTGAACAGGAGCGCGAGCTGGAGGCCTTCCTGCTGGCGTATCCCGAGCTCGCTCCGGTCGATCCTGAACTTCCGGTGGTGGATCCCATGAGCGGCACCTTGTCCACGTTGGATAAGGCCTTGTTGAAACGCTCCATTCCGCCAGTGGGGATGGTCGATGACAAGCATGTGGACGACCACCTCATTGCGCGCTTGGAGGGCGATCTGGACGCGGCACGATCGGAGGCTCTGCGCACCTACCTCCTGGCGCACCCGGAGTGGCAGCACGCCGACCGGATCTATGCGCTCACCAAGTTGGTTCCCGAGGCCTTGGCCTACGTCGACAGGCCGGGGCTCGTTCGTCACCTTCCGCCTCAAGGGCTCGTGAACGGATACACCATCGATGACCAGCTCATCGCCGGTCTTGAAGGCGACCTTACCGCAGAACAGGCCGCCGCGCTGACGCGCTTCCTGGAGGCGCATCCGTCCTTCCGGCGGAATGAAGCGCTGATCAAAGCGACGCGCATCGCACCGGAAGCGGTGGTGTATGCGGACAAGGCTTCGCTGAAGAAGAAGGAAGGCCGTGTGATCGCGTTCCGCATGCAACGTCCGGCGGCGAGCTGGGCGGCTGCGGCGACCGTGGCGTTGCTCATCGTCCTTGGTCTGGTCTTGAGCGACAAGTCCTCCGATGCGCCGGATCGTTTCGCACGGGTGCCGGACAACAGGCCGGAGCAGCGTTCGGTGGTGGCGCCAGAAGCTTCATTGGAAACCGGTACGGCGGAAGAGGCGATCGTGGATCGGGATACGGTGCCTGCCGAGGCGAACGCGCCGGACCAGGAGTTGCGCAAGGAGGTTCCGGCTCCCAGCCTGGGACCCGAAGCAGTGCGACAGGAGCAGGTGGTTCCGGTCGTTCCGATCGAGGATCCGATGATCGCGGGAACACCGGGACCGATCAATGCAGTGCAACCGCAACACCCACCGCAGGAGCGGGTGGAAGCACCTGGAGAGAAGCCCCTGTTCGCCGAGGTCGATGAGCAGCCGACCCGTGTGAACGCGACGCACCGTGCTGAGGAACGCACCGTGGGTGAACTGCTCGCAAGCACCCTGCGCGAGCGGGTCCTGGACGCACCAGCGCGCACCGAAGCACCATTGGACGGTTCGGATGCCGTGGCCGCGGTGGACCGCACGTTAAAAGCGGTGAGCGGTGATCGTGCCGGGCTGGAGCTACAACGTCGCAAGAGCGGTGGCGTGCGCGGCTTCGATCTGCGCCTGGGCCGCAACTTCACCATCAGCGCGAGCCGCTGATCGCAGGCCACCGTTTCCGTTCGTCACTTCCAGCAAGCCGCTCATCACGATCGGCGGATCCGATCGTAACAAGGCGTGGGGTCAAGGCGTCTTATGGACAAACAGCCACGAACACCACAACGCCATGAGAACCTTGATCTCCCGCTCGCTCTTCCTGCTCGCCACCGTATTCACCCTCGGGTATGCCCGCGCTGCCGAACCGGTCCGCATGAAGCCGCTCACGAAGAAGTCGACCCTGGAGCGCAACCTGGACCGCGCCTTGAGCAATACCCTTGCCTATCCGCTCCTGGCCAAGAACGACATGACCGGCGAAGTGTATGTGAGCTTCGTCATCAACAAGGAAGGCCGGATCGAAGTGATCGATGCCAGCTCGCTGAACGAGGAACTGAAGGCCTACGTGCTCGGCAAGCTTGCCCGGATCGACATCGGCGACAACCCGGACGGCAGCTGGAAGACCACCCACATGGTGTTCAACTTCCGGCCTGAGCGGATCTGACACCACCATCACCTGCGCAATGGAGCCCCGGATGACGGGGCTTCTTGCTTTTTGATCGGGTGTTGTAACTCCGTTGATGGCTGACCGTCCTATGAGCAGAACCCCACGACCATGAAGAAGCACTTCCTCCTCCTGGCCATGCTCACCGGAGCCATCGCAGGAGCCGCACAGACCGACAGCACCGAAGCTCCCAGCACACACCGACTGGAGCTCGGCGTGAATTCGAAGGACGGTGGTTTCGCGCGCATCGCCAGCGATCCGGATTCCACCGACAAGCCGAGCCCGCTCGTGATCAACACCAAGCGCAAGAAGATCACCATCACCAGTGAGGACCGCGACTGGATCACCCAGGAGGACAGCGTGCAGGATGTGCTGAAGGAATTGCGCAAGGAACGCCGCAACCAGTTCTCGTACTGGAGCGGTGTGGATGTCGGCTTCAACGCCCTGCTCGGTCCCGATAACAGTGGCGACTTCCCCCGCGAGTACGACTTCCTGCAGCTCGATCAAGCCCGCTCGCGCTTCGTGTCCATCAACTTCATGGAACAGAAGATCGAGTTCGGCTCGCACCACGTCGGACTGCTCACCGGCCTGGGCTGGGAGTTCACCAACTACCGCTTCAAGGAGAACAGCATCATGCAGTTCGAAGGCGACACCATCACCGCCTTCGCGGTGGATCAGCCGCAGTTCATCAAGAGCAAGTTGCGCCAGAGCGGCTTCCGCGTTCCGCTGATGCTCGAGTTCAACACCAAACGCGCGAAGATGCCCACTGCCGGGGAGGTCATCGCCGCCGCCGCGGATACCGTGGGTGGCAAGGAGCCGCGCGACTTCAAGTTCAGCAACAAGAAGAACTTCCACCTGGCCGCCGGTGTGGTGGGCACCTGGTACTACGACAGCATGTACAAGCAGAAGTACCGGATGGACGGCAGCATCCAGAAGGACATCGACAAGGGCGAGCACAAGCTGCTGCCCTATCGCCTCGCCGCCTCCGCGCGCATCGGTTACGGCAGCCTCAACCTCTTCGCCGAGTATGCGCTCACACCGCTCTTCAAGGACAACATCGTACCGGAGCTCACGCCTTTCAATGTAGGTATCACGATCATCGGGTTCAACTAGCGCATCGGTCAGCCGCAACGCGCTACGAGGGGTTGTACCCGCGGCGGAAGGGCTGCTTCGAAAGAGGCGGCCCTTTCTTGTTGTGCGATCGGGTTGAACAGGTGAGGTAAGTTCGCGTCCGAGCACGGTGGATGGGCAATGCACGCTCTGCTGTCGATCGGTCCCAATTAGCCTCTATGATCAATGGCCCTCTAGTCTACAGCAGACCGACCTTGCCGCAATTATCTTCCATATCTAACGTGTAACACGTTACAACTCCAGGTCCCTGTTCGCGATTCGTACTTTGCCTAATTGTTCCCTATCCCCCCAGATGGAACTGCAAACTGACTTGGATACGTTGGAGATCCCTGTGGCCGGATATTTCGGAGGCGTGAGCAACAACTACCTGGATACGCTCCGAGCGGATTATGCATTCGTCATTACCCAAGAGCCATTCTTTAAAAGTCGTCCGATCGCGCACGCGGAAGATGAACGGCCGACCCAAGAAGAATGGGACTTCGTGTGCTACCCCAATCCAGCCAAGGACGAATTGTTCATCCGGCTGCCGGACGATGGACTGATGGACATCGTGTTGCATGACGCGTTGGGCAGACCCCTACTCCACCAGAGCAACGTTTCGGGTCCTTTGCATCGTCTTACCCTAGGGCGCTTGGCTGCGGGGGCATATGCCATTGAACTGACGGACGGTGTGAACAGAAAGACGAAGAAATTGATCATTCACTGAGCCATGCAAAGAACCTTGCTCTCGGTGCTTCTCATTTGTTCCATCGGCATAACGCTGGCGCAATCCACCTTCAATAAAATCTACAATGGGATCCCTTCCGCCAAATTCAACCTCGTTGAAATGCCAGATGGGAGCCTCATGGTCGGTTTGGGCCAGACACGAGCCATCTCTCATCTGGATATCGGTGGGAATGTGACATATACCCATTCCTACTGGGCACACCCGACGGAGATTATTACGGGATTTGCTGCAATTCGTCAGTATAGCCAGGAAGTATA
>Ga0116143_10002275_pt1 | contig 21249 bp, 20 predicted proteins | sample AD_UKC034_MetaG_FD_89745 | JGI IMG/M metagenome (GOLD analysis project Ga0116143, IMG submission 89745) | Active sludge microbial communities of municipal wastewater-treating anaerobic digesters from USA - AD_UKC034_MetaG | ecosystem: Engineered > Bioreactor > Anaerobic > Digestate | place: USA...
ATTTGATTGACCGTTATATGACCGTAGCCGACGGCAGCAAGCAGATCCTGTACGTCCTGAAAACTATACTCCTTAGCCAGCTTATCGAACTCTCCCGATTTCAGCAGCCGGGCAAAGTCAACGCCGTACTTCCTCAGCTCCTTCTGACACGCCTCCCGGCCAGCCTCAATGTCCTCCTGACGCTGCTCCATGCGGAAATATTGACGGATCTTTGTCTTCGCGCGGGAAGTCTTGACGGTCTTGAGCCAGTCCTTCCGTGGCTTCTGGTGGTGAGAGGTAATGATCTCAATGGTATCGCCGTTGCGGAGCTGATAGGTAAGCGGAACCATCCGGCCGTTGGCCCGGGCGCCGCTGCACTTGTTGCCCACATCGGTATGAATGCCGTAGGCAAAATCGATCGGAGTCGCTCCCTGAGGAAAAGCTTTGACATCGCCGCGAGGAGTAAAGACGTATACCTCATCCGGATACAGATTGATTCGAAATGTTTCAAGAAATTCAGCCGGATCTTTCAAATCCTGCTGCCATTCCAGCATCTGCCGCAGCCAGGAGAAAAGCTGATCATCGCGCTTGTTGATCTCTCTGCCTTCCTTGTACCGCCAGTGCGCAGCAATGCCTTCCTCAGCAATGCGATGCATCTCGGGAGTACGAATCTGGATCTCCATCCGCTCACCATACGGGCCGATCACTGTGGTATGGAGCGACTGGTACATGTTGGCTTTCGGCATCGCGATAAAATCTTTTATTCTTCCCGGCACCGGCTTCCAGACCGAATGGATGGTGCCCAGCGCTGCATAGCAATCCCGTATTGAATCCACGATAATACGAAATGCGATCAGGTCATGAACCTCATCAAAATCAATCTGCTGATTGAGCATCTTCTTGTAGATGCTGTAATAGTGCTTTAGCCTGCCAGTTACCTCGTCACGAAGATTAACCTGGCCTAGCTTCTCAGTAATGATTGCTTTTACCTCTTTAATATACTGGTCGCGCTCGGCTCTCTTGGAAGCGATTTTCCGTTCCAGCTCAGCAAACTCCTGAGGGTGAAGATATCTGAAGGATAGGTCTTCGAGTTCGGTCTTCATCCAATCCATACCCAACCGGCTGGCGATTGGCGAATACACATCCATTGTTTCCTGAGCGATGATCCTCTGTTTTTCTACCGGCAAAAAGCACAGCGTACGCATATTGTGAAGCCGATCACCAAGCTTGATGAGGATGACGCGTATATCCTCAGCCATGGAAAGAAGCATTTTTCGGAAGTTCTCTGCTTCTCGCTCCTCCGAGCTGCGGAAGTTGATCTTGCTCAGCTTGGTGAGGCCGTTCACCAGCGTGGTAATTTCCTTTCCGAACAAAGCCTCGATTTCTTCCAGCGTCGCATACGTGTCTTCTACAGCATCATGGAGCAGCCCGGTGGCAATAGACACCTCGCCCAGCTTCATCTGCGTGAGGATGTAAGACACATTTAGGGGATGAATGAGGTATGGCTCTCCTGAAAGACGCACCTGTCCCTGGTGGACCTTGGCAGAATAGACGTAGGCCTTTTCAATCACATCCACAGAAGCAGCCGGATGGTACGCCCGGAGATTGTCAATAACATCTTTGATGCGGATCAATGTAGACCGCGGGCAGGAGAGGTATGATTCTCCTGTGTCCGGTCTGCTCACTGCAGTGCGCATGTCGGGTTGCGCTGAAAGTTCCATTGTTGTCCTGATGTCGTGCCGGTAATAAGAGAACGTGTACGCATAATTTATTATAAAGGCACTATGGAGCGAAAACAAGCATGTAAAGGAGTAAGGAGTGAAGCGTGAGGAGTGAGGAGTGAAAAGTGAAAAAATTCCTCTCTTCGGGTGAGTCGTTGAGACTTCGTGCTTCATCACGAAGTCGAAATCACGCCGCAGGCGTGGCTACCCGCCCTTTATCTCAGAAGGTAGGTTATGTTTCATCCCGCCAGACATGTTCTTTGCAGCGGGACTCAACCCAACCTACCCTCTGCGCTCTCTTCTGTCATTTCGAGCGCAGCGAGAAATCTCGGGTGGGCATCAGGGAAGAATCTCCTGACTCCTGACTCCTGACTTCTAACTTTTTACTCCTTATAGTAGTCCCGCACGTAATCGGCCGTGTCGTTCAACCGCACCAGTTCGACTTTGCCCGTTTTCCGCTCTCGTACTTCAACCTTTTCTTCCGCAAGCGTTTTCATGCCGACAGTAATGCGCAGAGGAACGCCGATAAGGTCTGCATCCTTAAACTTGATGCCGGGTCGCTCATCACGATCATCAAGAAGAACATCCATGCCACGCTCAGTGAGCTGAGCGTAAAGGGAAAAAGCGGCAGTGTGTACCGGTTCATCTTTGAGGCTGATCGGAAGAATATATGCATGAAACGGGGTAAGTGATTTCGGAAAGATGATGCCGTCCTTATCGTGGCTCTGTTCGATTGCAGCAGCCACCGTGCGACCGACGCCAATACCGTAGCAGCCCATGATAATCAGCTGCTCTTTGCCCTGTTCATCAAGATAGGTTGCGTGCAGGGCTTCGCTGTATTTCGTGCCCAGTTTAAAGATGTGGCCTACTTCAATGCCCTTGCGGATATTGAGTGAACCACCGCAGCGGCCGCAGGGATCACCAGCGCCAGCCTGCCGCAGATCGGCATACTGAGTAACCGTGAAGTCTCGAGGCGTGTTGACGTTAATAAAATGCACATCTTTTTCATTGCCGCCGGTAACCATGTTGACAGCACCAATGAGGCCGTTATCGGCATAGATTTTCACAGACAATCCCACCGGCCCGGCAAAACCGCGTGGAGCAGAAGTCACTTCTTCCACCACCGCATCGTCCGCCAGAGCAATTTCACTCGCACCCAGCATGTTTCTGAGCTTGATTTCATTGATCTCATGGTCTCCCCGTACCAGGGCGGCCACAGGACCCCGATCAGTAGAGAAGATAAGTGTCTTGATTAGCTTCTGAGAAGAAACACCGAGAAACCCGGTTACTTCTTCCACCGTTCTTTGGCCCGGGGTGGCAACTGCCTTTCGTTCCTGAAGCGACTCCTCAGCCTGAGCACTCGGCGGAGCCTGGATCTCGGCCTTTTCCTGATTGGCCGCATATCCACATGCATCACAGTAGATAATAGTGTCTTCTCCCGAGTCAGCCAAGACCATGAACTCATGGGAAAAACTACCGCCGATAGTGCCGGTATCAGCCTCAACCGCTCGAAACTCCAAGCCGCAGCGCTCAAAAATCCGCGAATAGGCCTCATACATATCTCGATAGCTGGATTCAGCTCCAGCTTCAGTACAGTCAAAGCTGTAGGCGTCCTTCATGAGAAACTCCCGGGAACGCATGACTCCGAACCGGGGCCGGATCTCGTCTCGGAACTTGGTTTGGATCTGGTAAAGCAATAACGGAAGCTGACGGTATGATCGAACTTCCCGGCGCACCAGATCGGTTATGACTTCTTCATGAGTGGGCCCGAGACAAAAATCCCGACTATGACGGTCCTTGAAGCGCAGCAGCTCTTTTCCATAAAAATCCCACCGCTTGCTTTCAACCCAGATTTCTGCCGGCTGCACTGCCGGCAGCACGACCTCCTGGCCGCCGGCACGATTCATTTCCTCACGGATGATGGTTTTGAGCTTCTGGAGAGTGCGCTGGGCAAGGGGAAGATAGGAATAGATTCCAGCAGCCAGCTTGCGGATCATCCCCGCGCGCAGCATCAGCTTATGGCTGACGACTTCGGCATCGGCCGGGACTTCCTTGAGTGTGGGCAACAACAGTCGTGAATACAGCACGTGCATTTTCCTCCTGTTCTATGAGCATCGGATTACGATCATGTTTTGGCTCGTACCGAGGCATTTTTCAGCGTAAACGAGGCTTGGGTAGTACCGGTATCGGTGGAGTACCTGGATTCCCGCTTTCGCGGGAATGACGGCCTCGTTTACTCATATATGGTTACGAGTCCGTCAGAATTGGTGATGGCATAAAGAATAAAAAAACAACAACAGTGTCATTCCCGCGAAGGCGGGAATCCAGAAAAAAATAATTTCTCCTCACAATCCTTGAAACGAGCAAAACGATTTCTTGGGAATTTATCAGCAGGGTTGTCGTTCATGACATCATTTCAAGCTGCGAATCTCTTCCATTAAACGTTCCAGCAGCTGCTCCCGGGGTACTTTTCCGATAAGCTGACCTTTTTTAAAGAGAATGCCGCTTTCCTTCCCGCCGGCAATTCCAATGTCCGCCTCCCGGGCTTCGCCAGGGCCATTAACGGCACAGCCCATGACCGCAACCGTGATCGGTTTCGTCACTTCTTCCAGACGGTTTTCAAGTTCATGCGCCAAGCCCTGGATATCCATTTCGCATCGCCCGCAGGTAGGACAGGACACCAGTACCGGTCCCCAGCGGCGCAGATTGAGTGCCTGCAGGATACGCTTTCCCACTCTTACTTCTTCCAGAGGCGGAGCAGTCAGTGAAACGCGGATGGTATCGCCGATACCATCCGCTAACAAAATCCCTATGCCAATGGACGACTTCACGATTCCGGTCAGACCAGGGCCGGCTTCAGTCACTCCTACATGAAGTGGGTAATGGCTGACAGCCGCAAACAAACGATAGGCAGCAACGGTGGAGCACACATCTGATGCTTTGATCGAAACTTTGATGAGGTCAAAATCATGCTTTTCCAGAAGCCGCACATGGCGCAGGGCACTGTCCACCAGCGCCTGAGGAGTAGGATGACCGTACTGTTCGAGCAGATCCTTTTCTAAACTCCCGGCATTGACGCCAATACGAATCGGTACAGTGCACTGGCGGGCTTTTTTGACCACTTCGGCCACCTTGGCTTCGCCGCCAATGTTGCCGGGATTGATCCGTAATCCGCCAACCCCGGCATCAAGAGCCATCAGCGCCAAGCGATAATCGAAGTGAATATCGGCAATGAGAGGAATAGTAATACGGGAGGTAATCTGATCGAGCCGGCGAGCTGCCTCGGCATCCGGCACAGCCACCCGGATGATCTCACACCCAGCCTCTTCCAGCTGGTGAATCTGATCGACGGTGGCATCACAATCACGTGTATCTGTCTTCGTCATTGACTGTATCGAAACCGAAGCGCCGCCGCCGACTGCTACCGATCCGATGTTAATGACTTTTGTCGCATTTCTGATCATGAGTGTTGATTCTCAGACTTCCTCGAAGCTCGGATATACTAGCGATGGCATGATCAGCCAGGTAGGCTTCAATGCCGGTAATTATTTCGGCACATACCCCAGGATTAATAAAGTTGGCGGTGCCTACCTGAACCGCGTGAGCGCCCGCAATGATGAACTCCAAAGCATCGCGGCTGCAGCTGATCCCACCGACTCCGATAACCGGAACGGAGACTACCTGAACAATGTCCCACACCATTCTCAAAGCGAGGGGTTTTATGGCCGGACCCGATAAACCGCCCGTAACCGTAGCCAGGAGCGGCGTTCGCGTGTCGACATCAATTGCCATGCCGATAAACGTATTAATGAGCGAAATACAGTCTGCGCCTGCATCTTCTACCCGCAAAGCCACCTCACGAATCCGGTCAGTATTAGGCGTAAGTTTCACTATGAGCGGCAACGACGTTGCCTGGCGGACCGCGCTGATGAGCTGGCCGGCCTGCCGGGGATCTTTTCCAAACTGGATGCCACCAGCTTTGATGTTCGGACAGGAGATATTCACCTCCAGTGCCGTGATTCCTTCTGCCTCCGACAGCCTTCGGGCAACTGTGCTGTACTCTTCCACAGTGCAGCCGTAAATATTTGCAATGATCGCCACATCAAAGCCACGCAGGGCTGGAAGCTTCTCTTGGATAAAGGCCTCCACGCCGATATTCTGCAGACCGATCGCATTCAGCATGCCAGCGGGTGTTTCGATAATCCGTGGCGGAGGGTTGCCGGCGGATGGAGCCAGGGACAGCCCTTTTACGATAATACCTCCCAACAGATTGAGATCTATGAGGGATCTATACTCGAGGCCGTACCCAAAAGTGCCCGATGCGGTCATAACCGGGTTTTTCAGCACCAGCGACCCTAAACGCACTGAGAGATCTACCATGCTATTTCCTGAATATCGAAGACCGGTCCCTCCACGCAAACTCGGTCATAGCGGTGAACACATGCAGACATCGTATCCGGAGAAATCTTTTCTACCACGCATCCCAGACACACTCCGATACCGCATGCCATTCGGGCCTCTAAAGAAACCTGGCAGGAAAGCCGGTACTTTTCGGCAATTCGTGCCATGCTTTTCAAAAACGGTTGTGGACCGCAAGCAAAGCAAGCGGTCTGATCGACGGCGAGGTGATGATCGTGTTGGAGAGCGTACTCCAGGCAATCGGTAATCAAGCCGCGAAATCCACGGGAGCCATCTTCAGTAGCAATGTGGAGAGAATCGCCAAGTTCGTCCATTTCATCAAGAAAGAGCAGGTGATCGGCAGAGTGAGCACCCAAAAAAACGTATAGCTTCTTTGTGCCGAGATGGGAGAGATGCTCAATCAAGCCACGCAGGGGCACAATGCCCATTCCGCCTGCCACCAGAAGCATAACCGGTTTTTCAGGCGGAACTAAAAATCCTCTGCCCAAAGGTCCCAGCACTTCCAGGGAAACGTTCACAGGCAGCGAAGCGAGCAGCGCTGTGCCTCTTCCCACAACCTTGTAGTAGATCTCAAGTATGGAACCCTCTGCGCTGTTATGAGCCAAAGCGGCAAAAGGACGACGCAGCAAAGGATCGAAAGAGTTCCCTACCCTGAGCATTACAAATTGTCCGGGCTGCATCGAGAACTCAGGAGGACCCAAAAGCACCAGCCGGAAAATGTGCGGGGCAATCTCCTGGTTGCTGCGAAGCATGTAGCGAAAGTTCTTCATTGTCCCCAATCGTACCAAAAAGCTACTGCATAGTTACCCGTACTGCTGAGGAGATGAAAAGAAGCGCGGGTCACTTTTGTATTCGTCAAGTTTCAGCTCCAGGAGCAGAGCATGTTCACCTGTGTCCTGATAATATCCTTTCCGAATTCCAACCTGCCGAAATCCGACTCTTGTATAGAGGCGCTGTGCTGCATAGTTTCGTTCACGCACTTCCAACATGGCTTTGTACAGGTTTCGTTGTACGCCATAGTGCAGAGCAACGGCTAGAAGCGTCGAGGCCACTCCCTGGCGCCGGCAACTGCTTCTCACCGCCAGATTGAGAATATGCAGTTCATCCACGACCTCCCAGAAGCAAATATAGCCCTTCACCGAATCGTAGTGCTCTTCATCATTCTTGAGGAGCAGAATTTTGCTTCGGGGGTTGGAGAGCTCCTGCAAAAACATGGCGTGCGTCCAAGGGGTAGGAAAGGAATAATTTTCTATTTCCAGCAGCGCCCCAATATCTTCTTTGTGCATTCGAACGATACGGCAATGCCTTTGTTTATCCATCGCTCGGTTTCTTGCTGAGAATGTCGCTGGCGAGACAGATGTTCTTCTGGCCGATCGACTGCAGGTGCTGAGCGAATTCAGCAATGGTTTTGCCTTCGCTCCTGCCATCCAGGGCTTCGATCAACATCGGCAAATTGAGGCCGGTCAGCACTTCCAAATGCCCTTCGTTGAGAAAGGGCATACTCATGTTACACGGAGTTCCGCCAAACATATCGGTAAGGATCAACACACCATCCGGGCTGCTCACCTGCTTAATGGCATTCATGATATCTTCATTGATGCTGAGCACTTCTTCGTTGTAGTCGATACCGACGGCGATGATATTCTTTGGTGTTTTCCCCACGATGGCGGTTGCTGCTTCCACGAATTTCTCCCCAAGGCCGAAATGGGCAACAACAACGATTCCTATCATAGATAATCTCCCAGGTTAGCGGTTAACCTCGATGATCTCGTAAGCATCAAAGATGACCCGGCAAAGCAAAGAACTCCAGTTCCGCCGCAGGCGGAATTGATGATGCCGTTAACCTTTGTCCTCATCACGGTGCAGCACTCGAAGACTGTATGTCTTGTTAAAAAAGAATTCCCGAAGCGCATTAACAATGCTCACTGACCGGTGGCGTCCACCGGTACACCCGATAGCGATTGTCAGGTTTGATTTTCCCTCTTTCTCATACAGGGGAAGCAGAAACTGCAGAAGATCTTTGAACTTCTGCAAGAACACCGCGGTTTGCTCTTTTTCAAGCACGAACGTCTTTATTTTGTCGTTATTACCGGTCAAAAACCGAAGTTCCTCGACAAAATAGGGATTGGGCAGAAATCGTACATCAACCAGAAGATCCGCATCGTAGGGGATGCCGTAACGAAAACCGAAGGAAATCAGATTGACACTCATGCGAGGTTTGTCATGAGGCTGGTGAAATGTTGCATAGACCTCTTCTCTCAGATTATGAACCGTATAGCGTGAGGTATCGATGATAATGGCAGCGGTTTTCTTCAGTTCCGACAGCTGTTCCCGCTCCAGCCGGATACCGTCGAGCAGCGATCCTTCGTCTGACAACGGGTGCTGCCTTCTGGTCTCACTGAAGCGTCGAACCAGGATCTCATCAGACGATTCAAGAAAAAGAATTTCCGGCTCGTAGCCCTCCAATCGTAACTGCTCAAAAATACGCGGGTACTCACGAAGGAATTCCCGTTCCCGGATATCCATTCCTATTGCAATGCGAGATATCTTCTGCCAGGTAAACCCTTCGCAAAGCTGAATAAAGACCGGGAATAATACCGGAGGAAGGTTGTCAACACAATAGAATCCCAGGTCTTCGAGAACCTTCAGGGTAGTTGTTTTCCCTGAGCCGGAAAGACCGGTGACAATAACGATCCTGACGTTTTTTTCCAAGTCTCTACCTGTAATAACAGTTCTGGCTGAATCAAACGCTGAAAAAGCGCCCCGTGTCTCGGTACGCAGCTGAAATTGTTACTGTAACCTCTTTACTTACATAAATCAATAAAAGAAAAAAGGGCTTGAGTACCACTCAACCCCTTTTTCTCTTCTCCGTTACACAATTTACTCCTGCGTTGGACGAACCGGTCGCGGGAATATTCCTGCCTATTGGCATAGCGGTATGGCCTCTGGATACGAGGCTGAATAATATCTCCCCCTCAGCACCCCGCTAGTATTTTTCATCCTCCTGAACAATAATCTGATACATCTCTTCAGCACTAGCAGCTTCCATAAGACCCTTACGAAATGCTCCGTCTTTCAGTAGACGGGAAATGCGGGCGAGAGCCTTGAGGTGCACTCCTGCAGAATGCTCGGGAGCAATGAGAAGAAACATAATGTGGGTCGGCTTTCCATCCATTGACTGAAAGTCGACGCCTTCGATGCTTCTTCCACAGGACACAATCAGCTTATCTATTGACTTCACTTTTCCATGGGGAATGGCAATACCATCGCCAATTCCAGTAGAACCAAGCTCCTCCCGATCCAGGAGTACGCGTATTAACTCAGTACCATCGATATTCTTCTCATGGCGCACGATACATGCAACTATTTCTTGCAGGACCTCCTTCTTAGCCTTAGAGGAAAGATTAGGAAGGATCATCCTCTTATCCATCAATTCGCCGATTTTCATTAGACATCCTTCATTGAAGAGCGTCAGCACTCTCTTTGTAGTACTGCACCTGATATCGTCATTGGTTACATACCTTCTGCTTCGATGAGGCCATAATTACCGTCTCGACGCTGGAAAAGCACATTTACCCGATTCGATTGGGCATTCGTAAAGACGAGAAAATCATTATCAATCAAGCCGAGCTGCATGATAGCCTCTTCGATTGGCATAGGCTTGGGGAAGTAATTGTCGGTATGAATAATTCGAGGCTGCCTGTTTTCCTCCGTTCCCTCCCCCAGGGCTATAATGTCATGCCGAATAGTCACCTCTGTTGAGGCTTTTCTTTTTTTCTGTTTAGTCTTGAAGCGATCAGCCTGACTTACGATCTTGTTTACGACTTCGTCAATCGCAGAGAAGAAATTATCTCCCGATTCTTCCTTGCTGTTAAATGCGACTCCATCCCCAGCAATATTTACTTCCACAAGGTATCGGTTTTTTTCCATAGAAAAAATGACGTCAGCATTGACTTGGCGACCGATATGCTTCTTGATGCGTGAAACTTTCTCTTCTGCATACTCTTTGAGAGCCTTATTCGGTTCAACATGCCGATAAGTGACCTTAATTTCCATAACGATCCAACCTCATACTCCACGGGTGTTAAAAGAAATTATAAGTAACTCTTCCTCTTATTTGAAGGAAGAATAGACATCATCTCGCGATATTTCGTCACCGTGCGTCGCGCGATATTGATATTGTTTTCTCGCAGAAGCTCTGTGAGTTTTTGATCGCTGTGCGGCGATCGGGGATTCTCACTTAAAACAAGCTTGCGAATGATTTCTTTGACGCTTTCCGAACCCAGATTGTCTCCTTCGACGGTATTGATGCTGCTGTTAAAAAAGAACTTAAGAGGGAAGATCCCGTGAGGGGTATGGACATACTTGTTGTTGGTTACCCGACTCACCGTGGATTCGTGCATACTGATGTCTTCGGCCACTTCACGAAGGACCAGCGGCTTAAGGTGACTGATGCCCCGGTCAAAAAAGTCTTTTTGAAATTTAATAATGCTGTACATAACGTTGCGCAGTGTGTTCTGCCGATGATAGATGCTCTTAATCAGCCACACGGCCGAACGCAGCTTATTTTTAATATATTCCTTTGAATCATCGGTCGTCATCCGTTTCTCGGTCAGAACCTGGCGATAGAATGAGTTGATGTGCAGCCGGGGCATCCCATCTTCATTCAGCAGCACAATGTACTCATCATCTACTTTGTAGACATACAGATCAGGATTAATGTATTGCGGATCTTCCGTATTAAAAGCGCGGCCCGGTTTCGGATCCAGGGTGTTAATGATCTTTACTGCTTCGATAACTTGTTCCAGAGAAACACTCAAATCTTTGGCGATGGCCCGGTATTTCTTTGTTCCCAAATCGGTAATGTGATTCGTGATAACTTTCTCAATGAGATCGCGGACGCCTTCATCAAGGCTCGAGACTTGAAGAAGCAAGCATTCCCGTAAACTTCGGGCCGCTACTCCAGGAGGATCGAATTTCTGAATATTCTGCAAAACCGATTCTACACGACCTGGTTCGAGTCCAGACATAGAGGCCAGCTCTTCCACCGACGCGGTCAGATACCCGTTCTGATCGAGATTGCCGATAATCAGCTCCCCACATTCCTGTTCTTCATCATCAAACGACGCCAGGCTCAGCTGCTCTCTGAGGTGTGCATGGAGGCTTCGAGTTTTCTGAGGACTTCGCTCAACTGAAAGTCGATTTTCCTCTTCCGGATCTGAATCCATTCGTGAGAGCGGGTCCCAGGTTGGCTGTCCTTCCTCGTAAAGATAATCTCTCCAGTCAAAGTCGGCTTCCTTGACAGGAGCATCAAAATCTTCCTTTACGGAACCACCGATATCGCCAAATTCCTCGGTTATTTGGGTTTCTTGCTCGGTTTTTTCTGCATTGTTCTCAGCATGTTCTTCCAGGACAGGATTTTCCTTGATTTCCTGCCTAATAAGGTCGAGCAGCTCCAGCCGGGAAAGTTGTAAGAGTTTGATCGCCTGCTGAAGCTGAGGCGTCATGACCAGCTGCTGCGTAAGTTTTAAGTTCTGTTTGATTTCCAAGGCCATTATACGGTCTTCCTACTTGCCAGTACCGAGCTCTCGAGCAATAGTCTTCTCTGCACTATCTCGGAGTGATCTCGTGCCAAGATAGGCCTCGCGTGCCTTCTCGCTCTGAAAGATCTTCTGAGAATCTCCTTCTTCAACGACCCGGCCCCGGTAAAGAATGTAGGACCGGTCACAAATTTTGAGAGTCTCTAAGTAATTATGATCGGAAATGAGAATACCCATTCCCTGAGCTTTGAGCGAATGAATAATATCCTGAATTTCACTGACGGCAATGGGATCTATACCGGTGAAGGGTTCATCCAGCAAAAGAAAGGAGGGATTGTTAGCCAAGGCCCGGCTGATCTCAACTCTTCGCCGCTCTCCGCCTGAAAGAGAGTATGCCTTGTGCCGCGCCAGTGAAAAAATATTAAGGTCCTTCATAAGCTTCTCGAGCTTGAGGTGTCGCTGTTCTTCGCTCATTTCCAGCGTTTCGAGGACCGCGAGAATATTCTCTTCGACGGTAAGCTTACGAAATACCGAGGGTTCCTGCGGCAGATAACTGATCCCGCGACGCGCCCGCAGGTACATTGGCTGATCAGTAATATCTTCTTTTTCGAGAAATACTCTTCCCTTATGCGGTTTAATGAACCCAACGATCATATAAAAAGTGGTTGTCTTTCCTGCACCATTGGGTCCCAAAAGACCGACAACTTCTCCTGAGCACACTCGCAGGCTAGCCTTGTTGACCACTTTTCTCTTTCCATAATACTTAACTAACTCTTCAGAAAACAATTCCATAGCAGAGCACAACATACCTTTCCGTGCGGAAAGGTCATTCCTTCTTTTCTTTCGGATAAATCACCACATTAACCCGCTCTTCTTTCTTTTTTCCGCCTTCTATCAATATCTTATCCTGATCAAGGAGTATTTCTATTTTCTCCCCGCTCACCATATTATTACCTTGCCAGACTTTGGGCTTGCCCGTCAAGATAATCTTTTGCGCGCCTTGCAAAAACGTTGCCATTCTACAGGAGGCAGCAAGATCTTTTTGGCTGATTTTTACATTTCCCTGAGCAATGATTTTTTCCACCTCTTGCCCTTTGCTGTAAAAGGTCGTCATCTGATCGGAATGAATCACCATATCGTCCTTGACGGCTTTTACACTGCCAAAAAAGGTAACCGTTTGCTGCGGATTATCTGCTACCATACGATCGGAACTAATTCGGATCGGCAAGCGGTTGGCCGGTGCTTTTTTTGCTGAATCCATGTCTCCCGACTCTGACGGTGCAGATGCCCCAGCCGCATTCATTGCCTTTATCGATTCCGGCTCAGCGCTGTCCTGAGCTGGTTCAGGAGGAGCAGATTCTTCAGCAGCTTCCGTCACAGCAGCTTGCTCTTCAGGAACCTGCTCTTCCGCAGGAGTCGGCGGTTCTTCGATTTCGGCTTCTGGTTCGTTTGGTTGTTCTGGCGTCGTCGGAGGAGCTGGTTGTGCAGCGCCTTCCACTCCCGGTGCCTGCTCCTCAGCAGCAGCGCGTTGAGTACTTTCGGGAGGTGATGCCTTGGCAACGACCGTCTCTGTCGGTGGTGTCAGTTTTGCAGCGCCGGCAGTCAGGAGATGCTGCGCAATCTTTCCTTCCATCTGTTTAATGAGAAGATCAAGGTCTCGTCCTTCCACAAAACTTCTGAAGGTGCCGGTGTCGGGCAGCGTAGTGAAAACGCTGGCGTCGATACTTAAAGCATTCTCGATCTTCGTGAGACTGCCGTAAACCAGAAAGTCGGCCTCCGTTGTGCGGGCAATCTGGTCAAGCGCTCCCTTGCTCCATTCACGGCCTGCGACCTGGCCGGAAAGACTGGACTGAACCGTCAGCGGATCAACCAGGACAAGGTCCTTGTTCTTAGCAAGCTGCTCAGACAATCGCTTCGGAACTTCATCCTGCAGGTAGTTCACTTTTTCTGAGCTGTAAATGCGGAACGGCAGGACGCCTACCCTTAAGGCTGCATCGCAGCACGTAAGGTTCACGGTTCCATCACCGGCAAGAAAAATCAGCACGAGAACACCTAGCACACGTAATCTCATCGATGGACCTTTCTTAAGCGTGCGCCCGTCTCCGATATACAGGCAATCAGCCACCGCGCAGGAGACGAAGCGATTCCAGAAACGCGGTGTTGGATCCCGCGGAACGCGGGATCTGAACAGCTCGCAATGCCGTCAAGGTTTTTTACCGGAAAAGAGCTCTTGTTTGCCCACAGCTTCAACATTATGAAGCAAGTATACCTTCTCTTTCTGAAGATCCAAAACCATTCCTTGTCCTTTCAGCTTAAACCGGGAGCTTTCCAGAAAAACGGTGTCCTCGGTCCTGACCTCTTGAATACCCGCCTGGTATTGCAAAGACTGTGTTCTGAAACTAACGTCATCTTTTTCCGACGACCCGGATACATTGCCGGAGACACGGAAATCCTGCGTCTCAGTGTTAACAATGCCGACGTCAGCACGCAACGCATAGGCATGTCCTTCTTTAGTGAAGAAGGCAATTGACACCTGATCAAATTCTATGAGTCCCTGGTCGTCAAAATACTCGGCGGTCTGAGCGGTGAGTTCCCACACCTTGACGCCGTTCTTGTCAGTGGAAACATAATTGATTCCTTTGATGACGTAATCGGCTTCATTGGTGCTTTCGGCCGGCAGGGAAACAGTAGAATCCGGCTCAGATGAAAGGAACAGACGGTTCACCACAATGACCGCCACACCGACAAAAATTAGAAGTGCGGCTATGGCCAGGGAAGATTTCACAAAAAATCGCTTATTCTTGAAACTCATGGTGTCTGCACCGCTCTAAACGTGCACTTGGAGAGTAAGGCATAGTCTGGCTATGAAAGCAGATAGTGAGATAAACAATTCTGCCACTTGCCTTGTGCTTTCAAAATCACCTCACAGATTTCCCTGACCGCACCGTGACCGCCGGGCCTCGTAGTAACATAATCAGCGTGCTCCCGGACCTCGTCGACCGCATTTGCCACCGCAACTGCAAAACCCACTCTCTTTAAAATCGGAAGATCCACCAGATCATCACCCACATACCCTACTTCCTGCGGCTTCAGATTGTTCTTTTCCAGGATTTCTTCAAAAACGCTCAACTTGTCGTCAACGCCCTGGTATACTGCAGTAAGTCGCAGCTCTCGCGCCCGGTATTCCAGCGCCGGTGAAGAACGGCCTGAAATGACGATCACGCCGATGCCCTCCCGAAGCATCATACGCAGACCCAGCCCATCTTGAGTATGAAAGCATTTGTACTCCCTGCCATCGTCCGTATACATGAAACGTCCGTCAGTCAAAACACCATCAACGTCCAGAAGCAGCATTCTAATATTTTGCGCCTTGGATCTCATTATCCTGAGATGATCCCTTCTTTGAGTACGTCATGCAAGTGAATGATCCCGCTGATACAGTCCTTTTCGTGCGCAGGATAAACGAAGAGAGATGTTATAGCATGCTCCTCCATTAATCGCAATGCCTGAGCCGCAAGCGCATTCTGAGCAATTCGTTTAGGGTTGGTGGTCATTACTTCGGACACATTCTTGCTGAGAAGATCGCTGCATCTCTCCAGCGAACGCCGAAGGTCGCCGTCCGTTACCACCCCGATTAGTTTGCGCTGGCTATCCATGACGCCGGTGACGCCCAGACGTTTGGAAGTCATTTCGAGAAGCGTCTCTTTCATAGACGCATCCTCTGATACCAGAGGGATATGATCACCCTGATGCATGAGATCTTCGACCCGAAGAAGCAGCCGCTTGCCGAGTGAGCCCCCGGGGTGAAGCAAGGCGTATTCTTCTTCATTGAACCCTTTTCGCTCCAGGACGGCCATCGCCAGAGCATCTCCCATCGCCAAGGCAGCGGTCGTGCTTGATGTAGGAATCAGTCCCCAGGGACATGCTTCCTCTTTGACGCTGGTTTTGATAACAAGATCTCCCCGCGATGCCAGAGTGGATTTCCCGTTACCCGTGAAGACGATCATCGGTATTTCCATGCGCTTGATAATGGGGAGCAGCTGAAGGATCTCCTCGGTTTCACCACTGTTGGAAACAATGATGATGATGTCTTTTTGGGACAACATACCCAAATCGCCATGGATGCCTTCAGCCGGATGCATGAAGAAGGCAGGCGTACCCGTGCTCGCCAGCGTTGAGGCGATCTTCTTACTGATAAGCCCGGATTTGCCGATGCCGGTGAGGACGACCTTACCGGAACACTGAGACAAGAGTTCTACTGAACGCACAAAGTTTTCGTCCAGGCAATCAATAAGGTTTAAAATGGACTCTGCTTCGATTTTCAGAACTCGACGGGCAACTTCAAGACTCATAACCGCTCACTTTCTCGTGCAATGACCGACACGCGGATTACTCTTTCGAGCAATGGAGATAATTCGGTAACGTTCAACGAATTCGGTCCGTCGCACAGTGCGCTTTCAGGATTTTCGTGAACTTCAAGAAACAGGGCATCTATTCCCACAGCTGCGGCAGCCATAGCCAGAGGAGCGATAAATGCTCGATCACCGCCGGATGCTGTTCCTTGGGCCCCTGGGAGCTGAACGCTGTGGGTAGCATCGAAAATAACTGGATACCCGCTTTCCCGCATGATAACCAGCGAGCGCATATCCACAACCAGATTATTATAGCCGAAGGTGGCTCCGCGTTCAGTTAGAAGAATATCATAATTGCCGCAAGCAGTGATCTTTTTGATCACTGCCGTCATGTCGCCAGGAGCAAGGAATTGACCTTTTTTTACATTAACGGGCTTGTGCTGCTGAGCTACGGTGGTGACGAGATCGGTCTGACGACATAAAAAGGCCGGTATCTGCAGTACATCCAGTACCTGAGCAGCTTCGATCGCTTCCGAAGGATGGTGTACGTCTGAGAGCACGGGAACACAGATCTGTTCCTTTACCCGGCCCAAAATCTTCAGACCTTCGGAAAGTCCCGGTCCCCGAAAGGATGTCAGCGAGGTACGATTTGCCTTATCGTAAGAGGACTTGAATATATAAGGAACTCCCAGTCGTTCAGTAATTTCCTTGATCTTTTCAGCCACCCGGAGGGTTGCCGATTCGGTCTCGATAACGCAGGGTCCGGCAATAAGAACCAGAGGATTTCCGCTGCCGATTGAAATACTTTGCACCTGGACAGTTCTTGTCATAGCTCGTCCGCCATACTTTCCGGAAGCTCACAACCGGTTCTGAGGGCACAGAGATCAAGACGCTGAGTGTCTGTCGCCACCGGAACCTTCTTTCTGGCAGTTTTCCACTGCCGCCCTTATGAATTCGCGAAAAAGCGGATGCGGCTCCATTGGCCTCGATCTGAATTCCGGGTGAAACTGGCAGCCCAGAAACCAGGGATGAGAGGTAACTTCGATTACCTCGACCAGTTTTTCATCCGGAGAAATACCGCCAACAGTGAGACCCATTTCCACCAGGAGGTCAGTATAGTGAATATTGAACTCATACCGGTGGCGATGGCGCTCATGGATGAGATCTTGTTGATAGGCAGCGTAGGTGAAAGTACCCTTTCGTACTTTGCACGGATAGACACCCAGCCGCATAGTACCGCCAAGGTCCGATTTCTCACTGCGCCTTTGAACAGAGTTGTCCTTGTAGTCAGTCCACTCCTTGAGGAGGCAGATAACCGGATCCGGAGTAGCGGGCCTGAACTCTGAACTGTGCGCTTCCTTTAAGCCACATACCGACTGTGCATACTCTACCACTGCGAGCTGCATGCCCAAACAGATGCCGAAGAAAGGGATGTTCCTCTCCCGCGCGAACCGGATGGCCTCGATCTTTCCCTGGATGCCTCGATCCCCAAAGCCGCCGGGAACCAGAATACCATGTGTAGCGCAAAGCATTGATGCCGCACCTTCTTTTTCGATGTGCTCGGAATCGATGTATTCGAGATGCACCCGGCAGTTATTCGCAATGCCGCCATGAATGAGCGCCTCGTTCAAGCTCTTATAGGAGTCGATAAGATTAACATACTTGCCCACCACCGCAATGGTGACCTCTTGCTGCGGCTCTCTGATCTTCTTGACGATCTCGTGCCATGTGGTCAGGTTTGGCGCACCGGTCCAGATGTTGAGGAGTTCCACAATCTTATCGTCAAGTCCTTCCTCGTGAATATTGAGCGGGACTTTGTAAATGTGATCTACATCCTGGGCGGTGATAACCGCGCTTTTCTCAATATTGCAGAAAAGTGCGATCTTGGCCTTCACACTCTCCGGCAGTGGACGATCGGTACGGCACAGCAGGATGTCCGGCTGGATACCGATCTGCTGAAGTTCCTTGACGCTGTGCTGAGTGGGTTTTGTCTTCAGCTGTCCGGCGGTATCGACATACGGAACCAAAGTAAGGTGAATGTAGAGAGTGTTGTTTTTCCCCAGATCGCTCTTCAGCTGCCGGATGGCTTCCAGAAATGGCAAGGATTCGATATCCCCTACGGTGCCACCGATCTCGACAATGGCGATATCGGCTCCGGCACTAACTGCGATTACCTTTTCCTTGATCTCATCAGTAATATGGGGAATCACCTGAACGGTTGCGCCCAGATACTCTCCGCGGCGCTCTTTATTGATAACCGCATCATAAATCTGACCGGTAGTGTAATTGTTTTTCTTACCCAGGCGCACTGACGTATACCGCTCATAATGACCGAGATCAAGATCCGTCTCGGTTCCATCGTCAGTGACAAAAACCTCGCCGTGCTGAAAAGGATTCATGGTCCCGGGATCAACATTGATATAAGGATCCAGCTTCAAAAAGGTCACCTTCAATCCCCGGGCTTCCAGCAAAGCGCCGATGGAGGCAGCCGCAACCCCTTTTCCCAAGGATGAGAGAACACCACCAGTGACGAAGATATATTTCGGCTTAACCAACGTTCGTCTCCTTTATTATGCAGCTAAGGCCATTCATACCGACTAACTCTCGTACGCGCTCAAGATCGTCGGGGGAATCGACTCCAATCGAGTCCTTGTCGGTCGTTTTGACACTAATCCGGAAGCCGTGTTCGAGTATACGAAGCTGCTCCAGCCGCTCCGCCGTCTCGAGCGTGGTCGGCAGCAGCGACGTAATGTGCATGAGAAAGTTGCGGCGATACCCATAGAGGCCAACATGCTTGAACATGCCTTCTGGCACCGGTCCAGCATCGATTTCTTCGAAGGACTGCCACAGGCTGCGGCAGTAGGGAATCGGAGCTCGTGAAAAATAGAGTGCGTAGTCATGCTGATCAGTAATCACTTTTACGACGTTAGGATTGATGATGTCCGCGGCTACAGTAATCTTTCGTTTCAGCGTACTGACCGAAACCGATTCATCATCCTGAAGACTTTCCACTACCTGATCAATCATCTGCGGGTCGATGAGCGGCTCATCACCTTGAACATTAATCACGATATCCCAGTCCATAGTGCGAGCGAGCTCGGCGATACGGTCGGTGCCCGAAGGGTGATAGGAAGCAGTCATGCGACAGTTGCCTCCGAATCCTTTGACTGCTTGATAGATCTTCTCGTCATCGGTGGCCACCCATACTTCATGAACATATCGCGCCCGCCGCGCTCGTTCGTAGACCCAACGAATCATCGGCTCGCCAGCAATTAAGGCCAGTGGTTTGCCAGGAAGACGAGTGGATTGATAACGTGCAGGAATTATGGCGGAAATCTTCATTAGTCGTGATCCAATGGTATCGTTTTACCCTAGTATAGGATATGCAAAATGTCAAGGACGGCGGGCACAGACCCGGCTCCATCAGCGAAGAAAACGATATCCAGGAAGATTGGTGCTGCCGCTCGTGGAAATATCCGACGATTATTGTGCCCAATTCAATCTGAAAAGTCACTTGTTATCTTTCTCAATGATGGACTTTCTGTTGACATGTGGTTATTTTTTCGATACTTTTAAATGGCTTAGACGCTTTTCCCTCGGTTATCGTCACGCAACAAGCAAAGAAAGAGAGGAAAACAGCCATGAAATGCCCTTACTGCCGGGAACTGGAAAATAAGGTGATTGATTCGCGCGTCAGCAAGGATGGCGATGTAATTCGCCGCCGCCGGGAATGTCTGGTATGCAAGCGACGGTTCACCACTCACGAACGCGTTGAGACAGTGCTCCCCATGGTCATCAAGAAAGACGGCAGCCGAGAACCTTTTGAACGTCAGCGGGTGCTGGTGGGCATTCAGAAAGCCTGCCAAAAGAGACCGATCAGCGCCGAAGAAATGGAAGCGGTAGTAAGGCGGGTGGAGGAGTTCTTGCAGGAACTTGGTGAAAAGGAAGTGAATTCTTCCGTAATTGGCGAAAGGGTGATGCAGGAACTGCACGAACTTGACGAAGTCGCGTATGTGCGTTTTGCTTCAGTGTACCGCTCCTTTCGGGATATCACCGATTTTATGAACGAAGTAAAAGATCTCCTGGGCGACCGGGAAAAGATCAGGTCCCAGAAATTCTAATCATACTCCTTCTGCTTTGAGCACGAACGCTACGGGTTCTCCCGAACAGTACATGCATATCGCTCTTGCCCTGGCCTCACGGGCCCGGGGCCGCACCAGCCCAAATCCGATGGTGGGTGCTGTGATAGTAAAGAACAACCGCATCGTCGGAAAGGGATACCACCATAGGGCTGGTCAGCCGCATGCGGAAGTGAATGCCTTGGCCGACGCAGGCCCGGCAGCAGTCGGTGCCGATCTCTACCTTAACCTTGAACCATGCAGCCACTACGGTCGAACTCCTCCGTGTGCGGATGCTGTCATCGCCGCGGGGATCAAGCGCGCCTTTGTGGGCATGGAAGATCCTAATCCTAACGTAAGCGGCAGAGGAATTCAGCGGCTGCGGGCGGCAGGCATTTCGGTAGAGGCAGGTATTTGCGAGGCTGAGTGCCGAAAGCTGAACGAGGTCTTCATCAAGTACATCTCTACCGGGCTTCCGTTCGTCATTCTCAAGGCGGCCACCAGCTTGGACGGTCGAATTGCGGCTGAGACCGGCGATTCGAAGTGGATCAGTAGTGAGGCATCACGAGCGTATGTTCATCGAATGCGGGACGAGGTGGATGCGATCCTGGTAGGCATCGGAACCGTATTGAAAGACGATCCTCAGCTTACGACGCGCATTCCAGGCCGAAGAGGAAAGGACCCAACGAGAGTCGTCGTTGATTCTGCTCTCAGACTTTCTCCTCAGGCGAAGATCTTCAATCCCAAGTCAAAGGCCTCGGTGATTATCGCCACCACTCAGGACGCTCCGTCCGGAAAAATTCGGGCTCTTGAAGATCACGGTGCTCAGGTATTGGTGCTTCCCGGCCGGAACATGGTTGACCTGCCGCTACTCATGGCCGCCTTGGGTCGGCAGGAAATTTCCAGTGTCCTGGTGGAGGGAGGCAGTCGTATCAACACTTCGGCTCTAGCAAGTGGAGTCGTGGACAAGGTACTCCTTTTTTATGCTCCTATTCTTATCGGTGGCACTACAGCTCCGCTGCTCGTTGCCGGGAAAGGGGTGCCATCCGTAGACCAAGCTCTGCGACTTCACTCGATCAGAACCCGACGATTCGGCGACGATGTCGTGATTGAAGGCTAC
>Ga0116143_10002277_pt1 | contig 21247 bp, 21 predicted proteins | sample AD_UKC034_MetaG_FD_89745 | JGI IMG/M metagenome (GOLD analysis project Ga0116143, IMG submission 89745) | Active sludge microbial communities of municipal wastewater-treating anaerobic digesters from USA - AD_UKC034_MetaG | ecosystem: Engineered > Bioreactor > Anaerobic > Digestate | place: USA...
AAGCCGCTAAAGGCTGGCTGGTCATCGAAACTCTCAAGGAAACCCTTGAAGTCAAACGCCAGCTTTTCAAAGAGCTCGATGCTCTGTGTAAACCAGAAACCATACTGGCATCAAACTCTGCGACAATTTCGATCACAGAAATTGCCGCCGAATGCAAATATCCTCAGCGCACTATCGCCATGCACTTTCAGAGCCCGATCGTCAAGGTTCCGCTGGTCGAAATCTCACGCGGACTCATGACTGATGATGCAACCTATCAAGCGGCAATCAGATTCGCCAACATGATGCGCAAAACAGTAATCAGCGTATATGACTGCCCCGGATTTGTGACTACCCGCATCATACTGCCCATGATCAATCAGGCGGTCAAGGTTCTCGAAGAAGGCATCGCACCCTGCGAGCAGATTGACACAGCAATGAAACTCGGTTTCGGACTCAATGCCGGTCCGCTGGCCCTCGCCGACAAAATCGGTATCGACACCGTGGTGTTCTATCTCGAAAATCTGTATACAGAAACCTTCGATCAGAGCTACCTGCCCGCCAAGCTTCTCAAGAAAATGACGAGAGCCGGCTACAAAGGCGTTAAGAGCAATCGTGGTTTTTATCGCTACGGCGACGATGGCATGCGCGCAGAGAACAGCGGTCTCAAAGTCGAACAGCTGTCACAGGCAGGCGTCAGGTAACAGGGAGAAACATAATGAAAGTATTGGTATTAAACTGCGGCTCATCTTCAATCAAGTATCAGCTCTTCGACATGACGACAACCACGGTTCTCGCCAAAGGCCTGGTTCAGCGTGTCGGCATGGCCGGTTCAACCATCGATTATCGCAAGGGCGATGACGGCAAGAAAAAAGTTTACGATTGCGATGTTCTCGATCACAAGATCGGCATTGCCAAAATATTCGAACTTCTCACGACTGGTGAGGATGCGGTCATCAGCAGCCTAAAGGAACTCGACGCCGTCGGCCATCGCGTTGTACATGGTGGCGACAAGTTCAGCAGCAGCGTACTCATCGACAGTGAAGTCAAAAAGGCGATTCATGGCTGTATAGTATTTGCACCTCTGCACAACCCGCCCAACCTTAAAGGTGTCGAAGCAGTCGAGGAGATATTGCCGACAATCAAACAGGTAGCGGTTTTCGACACCGCTTTCCATCAGACGATGAAACCTGAAGCCTATATCTATGCGATTCCTTACATGTTTTATGAGAAGCACCGCATCAGACGCTACGGCTTTCATGGCACCAGCCATCGTTACGTTGCCGCCCGGGCTGCCAAACTTCTTGGCAAGCCTCTTGACCAGCTCAAGCTGATCACCGTTCATCTCGGCAACGGATGCTCGATCTGCGCCATAGATAAAGGCAAGTCGCTCGACACCTCGATGGGGCACACCCCTCTCGAAGGCCTCGCCATGGGAACAAGATGCGGCGACCTCGATCCGGCTCTGATTCTGCATATCATGAAGCAGTATGAGCTGACGATCTCAGAAATGGACAACCTGCTCAACAAGCATTCTGGTGTGCTCGGCATCAGCCAGATTTCGAGCGATCTGCGCGATCTCGAAGAGGACTGGCCGAAAAAGAGTGATAGAGCCAATCTCGCCCTCGACGTCTACTCACATCGCATCAAAAAGTATATAGGTGCTTATATGGCCGTGCTCAACGGTTGTGACGCAGTGGTCTGGACTGCCGGTGTCGGTGAAAACAGCCCGATCGTCAGAAGCATAGTACATCGTGAAATGTCATGGCTCGGCATCAATCTTGACCTCGAAAAGAATGAAAAGACCTGGCGCGGCGCCGAAGGCGACATCACCACGCCCGACTCAAAGGTCAAGGTTCTGGTTATTCCTACCAACGAAGAACTGGTAATTGCCCAGGACACCATGGAATGCATGAAGTAACGACCTGAACGCGCATACAAAAAGCCCGCCTGATAATTCAGGCGGGCTTTTTGTATTAACTCTTGCCAGTTACTTTTTGCCGGGCTCGAGCAGCCAGGGTTCGTGATCAGAAACGCAGCGAAACCCGACGGTGGTGCTGCGGTAAAGCGGAGAACGGCGCACATCACGGGCAGCAGAGCGGCAGGTCTTCGAATTGTCGTCCCATGATCCGCCTCTGATAATGGGCATACCATAACGCCCGGTAAACAGCTTTGAATCCGCCGGGCGCGGTTCATATGCGGTTGCAGTCCATTCGGCGGCGTTGCCGGACATATCAAACACTCCCCAGGGCGAGGCACCATCAGGAAAGCTGCCGACAGCAAGCGGCTGATCGCCGATATTGCAGCGGTCCTGCGAAAAAGTGTTGCCCCAGGGGTATTCGCGGCCATCGCCACCACGAGCGGCTGCTTCCCACTCGTCTTCGGTCGGCAACCTCTTGCCGGCCCATTTTGCGTAAGCATAGGCATCATACCAGTCTACCAGTACGACAGGATGATCACCCATGGCGCGCGGAGGCTGACCACCGACCCAGCTGAATCTGAGCGCCCAGGCGTAAGTATGATATGGCGTGTGGTCTTTATGAGCCGGTTCGCTCGAATGGCACCAGAGATGCCCGCGTTTGCGCACATCTTCGAGAAACCTCTGATATTGAGCGCAGGTTACTTCGTGACGGTCGATCCAGTAGGTCGGCAACTGCACCTTGCGCAGAGGCCTTTCATCATAATTGCCACGCTCACTGCCGAGAACGTAAATGCCCCCCTTGATCTCGACCATATCTTTTTCATGGCTGTTGGCGATTTCGGCGATTTTGGCCTGTCTTATCGCTTCAGGGCTGAGTTTTTCGAGACGCAGAGACAGTTCAAAAAGCTCGGATGATACCGGCCGCACCTTGATTCTACCGGTTTGAAAGCCTTCCGATGCGACATCCACGACATAATCGCGGCCAATCTGCAACTCAACACGACTGCCACTCTGAACGACGTCGTTAACTTTGACAACAGCTCCAGCCGGCAGATCTTTCAGCTCGATCGTGGTGAGCTTCGCTCCAGCAACCGGCTCGAGTTTCGCGCCATCATGCGGGCAGAAATTTACGCTGTCGGCAAATTCCTTCTGGCAGGTCGGGCAGAGCTTGAGAGCAAAAGCAGGACTTACCGCAAAAAAAAGCAATAAACACAGCAGGCAACTGAATTTATAAGTGATTGACATGTTCTTTCCTCTCCGGCTGGGGTAGATAATACATACCACAGCGAAAGCAGAGAGGCAACCGTAATTCAGTTAAAGGCCGCACCGCAGTTTTTGCAATATGAGGCAGTCTCATCATGCCCGTCTGAGCCACAGGCCGGGCAGGCCCGGGTAGAAACGACCCGGCTTTGACGAGCCATTTCATGGGTAACAATGCCGGTTGGAATGGCGATGATACCATAACCCATGATCATTATCAGTACAGAAAAGGCCTGTCCCAAAGGGGTTTTCGGAGAAATGTCACCATAACCGACTGTAGTCAATGTGACCACGGCCCAGTATATACTGACAGGAATGCTGGTAAATCCGTTCTCTTCTCCTTCGATGACATAGATTATCGAACCGACGAAGACGATCAGAGTGAGAACACCCAGCAGAAAAACCGTAATACGCTTGCGACTGGCGATTAGTGAATTGAACAGAAGATCTGCTTCATCGAGATATTGTGCAAGCTTGAGAATACGAAACACCCGCAGCACTCTGAAAATGCGCACAACCGAAAAATATTGTGCGCCCGGCAGCAGTAACCCCAGGTAACCTGGAAGAACCGCCATCAGATCGATAATGCCGTAAAAGCTTCGGGCATAGGCAAACGGCCTTGAAACACAATAAAGTCGCGCAATGTATTCAACCGTGAATACTGCCGTAAACGCCCATTCGAGAATGTCAAACAACGCTGAATATTCAAGGCGGATCGATTGCACACTTTCAAGCATTACACTGGCAACACTGGCAAGAATGAATACGATCAGTACAAGGTCAAACAACCTGCCAGCCGGAGTTTCAGCCTCAAATATAATCTCATGCAGGCGGTGCTGAAGAGGTGAAAGGTTTTCTTTCTGCTTTACTGCTGGCAACTCAGTCCGCCTTGTTAATGAAATGACTGCTTTTTCTGGCGTTCATCCTGGATCTTCTTGAGCTCTGATTCCTTCTGCTCGATATATTTGTTGAGATCGCGGCTTCGCTCTCGCAAAGCTTTCATCATTACCCTCGCTTCGGTTACGTAGCCACTGTTGGGGTAATAACGGACGATGCGCTCATAGGCTTCGTAGGCCGGCAGCGGGTATTGCCATCTCATCATCAGGTTGCCCTGAAAATAAAAGACATGATCGCCGAACATGTATCCCAGTATGCCCAGAATAATGAACCCGATAACTATGTGCTTGAAAAACATGTCAACCCTCCAAAGCTACTGAATGGCTGACCGGACCGCCAATCCTGCAGAAGAACCAAGCGCGCTGGCACCGATGTTTCTGCTGACACTGCGCTTCTTTTTGGGCGCAATCACCCCGATGGTCGGAATACAGAGAACGACAGCATTGATCAGGCTGATATTGACCCGCAGCGAAAATTTTTCGCGAAGCTCATCCAGCTTTCTTTTGCGCTCTTCTTCAAGATTGTCAATGAGCCGGTCGATTTCTTCCTCTTTCTGGAAGAAATACAGATGGAAACAGACGTTCTCTTTCTTTTTTAGCAGTTCCTGCTTCTGTTCATCAAGATATGCTTCAAAAACTTTCAGATTTTCGCTGCATTGCTCATCGCCCCATTCACGCAGTTCCGAGATTTCTTCGTTCAGCGACTCTTCAAGTTTTTTGCACGACTCCAGATACAAACGCAGAATGTCGACACCAGATTCCTCTATTTTTATATCAGGCTGCGGAGTTTCTGAAAACTGCTTCAGATCTATAGTACACAGTCCTTCTTCAACACTGGCGACACCGGTAGCGGTATCGGCAACCAGAGAATAGAGTTTTTCTCGCCTCTGATCACATTCATACTGTACTTTGAAATTAAATACAACCCTCGGACGATAATAGACCTTGTCAGAAATCACGCGAAGCCCGCCATCGAGGCCTGCCGGTTCTACTTCAGGCGGGTTGACCGAGTAAAGACGACTGGCCTTGGGAATTTCAGCGAGACGCTCGATAATTTTGCGCAGCAGGAAAGAGCCTTCGCAGATCAGTTCGAGATCGCGATGCTGCTCGGCAACCTCACGATCGTAAGTAAAGCGCAAGGTTTCGAAACCATTGAAGAAAGCCTGTTCGCTCTCAGGCACCCGGGCAGCCCAGATTCCCGGCTCGACTTCGCGCCCTTTCATGCCAACCATTTCCAGGAAAGAAAATACCAGTTCCTTGATCTTATTCTCCATTGAATATTTCCTCCTGGGCCTTGTTGATTTCGTTGTGTGTCTGCAGAGCTTTTTCAAGCTTGTTGCCGAGAGTCTTGAATTTGCGGCGCATTGCATCCTGGTTGGGAGACATGGTGACGATATCGATGATGATCTGTTCGAGGGTTCTCTTCGAATGCATATTGCCGAGAATCATTTCGAGTTCACCGATGATCAGTCTGAACAGGTTGATCTTCTTATCGAGCAGTTCGAGAACATAAGATTCGATGGTATCGCGCGCGCTGAGATTGATGATATGCACGTCATCATTCTGGCCAAGGCGATGAATACGACCTATGCGCTGTTCGATGCGCATCGGGTTCCAGGGCAGGTCGAAGTTCACCAGAATTTTACAGAACTGCAGGTTGCGGCCTTCGCCGCCAGACTCGGTCGAAACCAGAATCTGCTTTTCATTTCTGAAATCTTCGATGCACTTGTCTTTTTCAGCCTGTGACATCTGGCCATTGAAAACGGCGACAGAGTAACCCTCGTCTCTGAGCATCTGAACAATGTAGTCCTGGGTGCCGCGGAACTGGGTAAATATGATCACTTTTTCATTGAGGCTTCTGACGATTTCCATCAGAACCTGGCCCTTGCGCGAAGATTTGATGTTCTTCGCCATGTCATAGAGTTTTTTGAGATTCTGATCGAAGTCATCCTTGTAGAAATTGCTCGAAATCATTTTGCCAAGGGCTTTTGCCAGAGCCTGCGTCGAACTGCCCATGAGTTTCTGCAGCAGAATCAGGGTGAGCCGGTTGATTCCGCGCGGGTTCTTGTGGGTCGGCAGAGTGAAATAGCGCTTGCGGATAAAGTCGGTGAGTTCGCGATAAAGTTCGGCTTCGTCGGCATTGAGATCGATGCTGTGCGTATGAACGAAGCGCTGCGGAAACTTGATCAGAGTATCGGCGCGGCGATGGCGGATCATGATTTCAGACAGCATCTGTCTGAGTTTGACCGAGTTTTTGGGCAGGCGTTTGTCGCGTTCGGCCAGAAAGTCGTCTTTGAACTTCTGAACTGTAGAGAGATGCCCGGGTTTGAGAATCGAAATCAGATTGAACAGCTCGATCATGTCGTTCTGTATCGGGGTTGCTGTAAGCATGAGCAGATACTTGGTGTTGATCGAGTTCACGAACTTCCAGTTCTTGGTCTTCTTGTTCTTCAGCTTGTGCGCTTCGTCGACGATGAGCAGATCGTATTTTATCTGCTGCACGGTTGTCTGGTTTTTCTGGCTTTTGGCGGTGTCGAGCGAGGCGATGACAAGGTCGCTGTCGTCCCAGTCGTTGATTTCGAGATGATTCTTGAAGGAAAGATCGAACTTGGTCTTGAGTTCCTGCTGCCACTGTGTGATCAGCGAAGCTGGGGTAAGAATGAGAACTTTTCTGACCATGCCGCGCAACAGATATTCCTTGAGAACCAGGCCGGCTTCGATGGTTTTGCCAAGACCGACTTCATCGGCGAGAAGAGCGCGGCCATTGAGTTTTTCGATGACCATTTTTGCCGTCTGAATCTGGTGAAAATAGGTATTGACGCCAAAGCAGGTTTTCAGCGACAACAACTCGTCTTCTGTCGACCTGCCGGCCGCCAGTTCCTCACCAAGCTGCACCAGACTGGTCTCACGATATGGCGAGAATTCGCCTTTGACAATGCGCCTGAGAACTTCGAGATTATGAGAACTGTAACTGATCGACTGATCGACGAACGAAGAGATTCGAATGTCGATGGTTTCCTTGCTGGCCTCAGGAGCAGCATCACAGCCGTTCAGCAGTCTCAGCCGATAAGTGCGCCGCGCCTGGTCGACAACTTCGATGCTGACGCTGTCGCCTTCGTTAACTCCTTTTTTGGTCCACCACTCGTTAAAGGTCAGACAGACCATGTAGCCGCGCATTTTGTGGTAAATAGCGGAATGGATGACATCATCGTCGTCGATAAAGGTAATCGAGCTGAGATCTTCAGTGAAAGGAAAGAATTCTTTCATCTGCGGGTTCAGAAAGAGATACCCCTGCTGAAAGGCTTTTCCCTTGATCTGAAAGGTGAAGCTCTGCTCGCCTCGGCTTTCAACCTTGATAAGAGGAGATTTTTCGGCTCTGGTTCTGGTTGAGATCGTGTTGGGCATCATCAGGCTTTATCTCCCTTTGTATCCGGAATGACCAGGATTTCGCCAATTTTGAGATTATTGGCATTCAGGCCAGGATTGGCCTTGATCAGGTTGTTGACAGCAGAGCTTGTGCCGCTGCCCATCTGTTCACGCGCTATTTTGCCCAGAGTGTCACCTTTGCGGATGGTATAGGTTTTTGCACCGGCAAGTGAGGGGTCTGGCAGTCGCCCGGTTTTGGCAAGAGAACTGGTAACCTGTTCAGATTTGCCCAACGGCTTGACATCGACGATAATCTCTTCGCCAACCTTTATTGAAGAAGGCTTCTCGATAAAGTTCAGATCTGCGATAGTGCGTTCTTTGGCAGCCTGGCCATAATATTTTTCGGCAATCGATTTGAGAGTGTCGCCCTGCTTGATCACGTAGATCACCAGCTCTTCATCGATGGTGCGCAATTTTTTGAATTCTGACATGTCAATCTGTCTGGCCGGAACAGCCGGTTCAGTCTTTTCAGCCACGACAGCAGCCGGAGCCTTGGCTACGATCGGAGCTTTTGCAACAGGAGCCTTGCTGACTTTTTTAACTGCTTTTTCGAGTTCAGCCACTTTTTTGGCGGTCTTTTCGTTCTCGAAAGGAATCTCTTTAGGAGGCATGACAGCAGAGGGTTCTGGCGGCGCCTCGGTATAAAGCGTGGTTATTTTGCCCTTGCCGGCGGTCTGGACACCCTGCATGAACGAGTATTTATCTGACCACACGGTGTTGCCACCAATGTTGCTGAACACTCTGAAGGAAGCGGTTTTCTTGTCGTTTTCGCTTACCGGCACCGCCATTCGAAAAGTCTTGAGGCCACCGGCAGTAATGGTATCAGCAGGCTTGAGAGCGTATTTGCGTGTTTTACCGGCGCTCTCGATCTCGACGCCCACCTGATAGCTGCCAGGCCGGATATTCTCTTCACTGTCGTTTAAAACGTGTGCGAGAACCAGCCCTTTGCCCTGTGGTAGAGTCTGTGTGCTGCCCGCAGGTAATTGCACGATGAAATAGCCCCGCAGCAGCGGCGCCGCCGAAAGGGACGTGAGATTCAGCAGAAACAGCGACAGTAGTCCTGCGGATCTTACAGTTTGCCTCATTGGTCGTGTGCTCCTTAGTATCTTTTAAGTCTCTGTGAACAATATCGGCACACTTCGGCCAAGACCTTACCGGCAAATCATAAAAGAAATTGCATAACCCGACAGCAGGCAGCAGACGAGCCGGTAAACTTAATGCTGAGCTGGTGTCAGAAATTTGACAAGAAGGCTGAACGCAGCCCTGAGCCGCTGATGATATAAGGCAGGCGCGGGTCGCTGCGCAGGTTTGTACCAAGTCCTTGACTGACGACAGTCGTTTCTGCTTTTCTGGTAGGGGCGGCAAAAGGATTCTTACCGGGAATGAAGGGATTACTTCGCGGTCTGTCGGCTTCCAGCAGGTCATAGTTGATCTCAGGAATCTCGTATTTACCCTGTGCCTGAAATACTGACGCCTCGTTCTGCTGATAAGCTGCCCGGCCCGGTTCAGAAATGAGACCCTGCAACCTGGTAAGCATTTCGCGCATCTCCATGTTAACGCGCTTTTCTTCTTTAAGCTGACGGGCCAGAGCACTTTCGTCAACAGGTGCTGAATGCTGTTCACCCGCTTTGACAGATGCTTTTTCTTTGATTTCTGCCTGGCTCAGATAATTCAGTAGAATGATAATAGCTACCAGACAGTAGCCTCCGGCGATGAAAAGGTTCGACGTTCTTTTATCCGGCTTCATTCTTTCTCCCCTCACCTGATACTAGCAGATTTTATAACCCAATGCAATTTGTACGCAAGTTATGCAGCAATCCCCGGATGTTGTCATTTCTGCGCGAGCGCAGCGAAGTCGCAGAATCCACATTTTTTTACATGTTCCAACCTTTAAAAAAACTTACATGTGTGAATTAAAAAAACTTTTCAGTGAATATAGAGTATATAGAGATCGGTACAGGAATACTGTAGAGTCTTTCTGGCGCCATACTGATCAAAAGTATATAATTATAGAGAACGAAGATGAAAAAGTTTTTGCAGAGATGGTTTATGTACAAAACACACAACAGTGTCAAAACCCGGAGTGGCTTCACTCTGGCCGAGATTTCAGTTGTAGTGGGTCTTGTTTCGTTGCTTTCGATAATGATTTTCAGGTTCTATTTTCAGTCCAACAAAGCGCAGACGACTTTGATCGAAGGACTGCAGATGCAGAACACCATAGTGACCGGGGTAAACAAGGTGCTCAGAGAAATCAGATCGGGTACAGAATTCATTGTACCCGACCTGTCAGAGCAAGCGCCCGTTCTGGTATTCAGCGATTTTGAGAACAACACGGTCGCGATATTTCCGATGCTGAACAAAGACCTGACCAAAAATGAAGGCGAAAACATCTATGACCTTTATCGCTACAAGGCTGTCAGCAAAACCTTCGACATGTCATCACCCGTACACGACCCCGACAACCTGGATCTCCTCTGCTCTGACATAAGCGACATCAGCTTCCGTCTCGCCAATGCCAGATCTCTGACGATCACCTTCGCGTTCAAAAGAGCCGGCAAAAGTTACCAGACAATCACCGAAGGCTCGCTGATGAATTCAGGAGACGTAAGATGAAAAAACGCAAGGGCTTTACCCTCCTCGAAATCACTATTGGCATGTTCATTCTAGGTGGCGTTCTGGTCATTTATCTGCAGTCGATGCAGTCTTCACGCAAAAAAACTGAATATTATTCTGAACATTTCATTGCCTCGATCATGGCCGCCAAGGTTGTTGAATCATGCTTTCAGGAGACAGACATCAACCTCTATGGCATCGAAGCCCTCGGACTCGTCGATGAAAGCGGTCAGAGCCTCAACTTCAACACGCCGGTTACTGACGGACAGACAGTCTTCTTCAAGACGCCCGAAATCACAGAAGAGCAGCATCCACACCTGTATAGAATGTTCTCAAAAGACTTTATGCTCAATATTGATTCTGAGAAAGCTTCCAAGCCGCATTTCAAGCTCAATACCGCCTTTGCCTGGAAAGCATCGACCGGTGCCGGCAAATTCAACTTTTTCTGCAATTTTCCTGGAAGTGTAATTCGCAAAGAACCTCACTCTACTTTTGCGTTTCCCGAAGCCAGGCTCGAAAAGAAGCTAGTCGAGCGCTTCTTTGAAGAAAAAGACAAAAGCCTCGGCAGCATCATCAGCTCTCCTGGCGCACGTGAAGTCGCTCTTTCAACGGGCAGAATCTATTTTTCGGTCTCCAACCTTCTAAGAGACAAAGATTTTACCGAATCGTTCGCCAAAGCCGAACAACTTGCCGGCGAACCGCACGCTCCCGATTCAGACAAATTTCATCAGGCTACCGAGATATATTTCAACATTTCCCGCAATATTCTCGATCTCATGCTGTACCTGAAGCCCGAAATCGAGCGGGTAAACCGTGACATGAACATGATCGACTCCATGAACCTTCGCAACAAAACAAGGCTGCAGGTTTTTATCAGGCGCTCAGGCTTTGCAGTCGACAAACTACGCCAGATTTTTCTGATCTCGGTTAACGAGGCCGCAAGCAGATATCGCGAACAGATGAAAAGTTCGACTTCGCTGCGCAGTCAGCGCCTGATGATCGAAAAGAGCCTGAGCATGCATCGCCTGCTGATGGTCAGCACCGACTTCTGCGAAGGGGTTTTTGAAAGCGGCGATGCACGCAGCATTATCCGGGCCGAGTATTCCCGCCTGCTCGACACTCTCGAAAAATTCTTCGCCGACAAAGATCAGTCGATAATGCGCCTGGCGGCGCAGGAACGCAAATTCGTGCAAAACAACCGTCTCAAAGATCGCTACTTCGTCTGCGATCTGGTTTTTCAACTGTTCGCCGAGATCGCATCATTCAAAGAAAATTTGCCTGACCCCGATCCGGGCGTTCCAGATCCCGATCTGTCGGTCGTCGGGCAACCTTCAGGCAACGGCACTGCTGTCGGTGCTGTGACCTGGGCCCAGGACCAGCTCGATGGCGGCAGCGGCAGAGGTCTCAATGTCAACAACGGCAAAAAGATCTGCGATGACCCAAAAGCCTGGAACGACTGGTGTCTCGCTTTCGTCAACACCGCCTACAACCGAGAAGTTCCTGAGCTGGCGCATGAATCGGCCATAGCCTCATACAACGCCATGCAAAGAGCCGGCAAAATCAAGACCGACAAGCGCCCGCCAGCAGGCGCAATCATGTATACAGAAGCAACTTCCAGCAATCCTTACGGCCATATTTTTATCGCTACCGGCAAAACCAATGAAAACGGTGAACCCATAGTTATCACGTCAGGGTCAGCCGCTTCATTTGATGGAATTCGCGAAATGACCTTGAACCAGATGATAGACATCTGCGGCAACTATCTTGGTTACGCTGTTCCAGGCCAGGTGCTCAGATAGGGAGGAATGCTCATGAAACACTGCAGATCAGGCTATATTTTTCCGCTGATACTTATGGCGACCCTTTCTATCGGGTTTTTCACCATGACTCTGGTGCAGCTGCAGTCATCGCACCACGACCAGTTACAGCATCTCAACAATTCCCAGCATGCGCTCAACCTGGCCTACTCGGTTAATGTTGAAGTCTTGAGTGAATTGCGTGAAAAACAGTGGGACGAGCGCTTCTTCAAGGGGGCGCCGGTATATAGAATGAACCAGAAGCTGTTTGGCGGCACTTATGACCTCTGTGTCGAAGATTACGATACCAGCGAATACACCTTTAACGTTAAGATTCGTACTACTATTGGTGATAAAAAAAGCCTGTTTTACTGGCGCCAGAAATATATTCCCAACATGCTCGACTTCACCAGACTCACATTTACCGTGTCGTTCGGCGAGTATGATCCTGGCCTGTTCGAGCCTGGCAAAAAGTCAGAGATTGACAAAATGGTTGACGACAAACTTAAAAATGCCGCCGACAACAAACAGGAAGCCGCTGAAATAGCAAAGGCCCTCAAGAACGAACCCACGCTGGGCGCCATAATCGAAAAGCTGGCAGCCTTACCCCCGGGTATTGATAAAAGCCTGATAAAAGGCGAAAGTCAGCTGCGCCCCTCAGCCCCGGTTCTGGGCACTCAGGCGTCAAATCAGCCAAAAATCAAGGTATCCAAAGTGCTGAAAGATCTTGACTCAGTGGTCGATCCCGTTGATCAACTCGACTTCGATCCTTCCAAACCTGGAACTTGCGTGTGTAATAAAGATCTCATGATCCGCTCTGAGCCATGGGGAACTATTCGCGGTGTCATTCCGCCGGGAGCTCCATGCGAAGTGGGCGGCATGCGCGGCGACTTTTTTGAAATAAAGTATAACGGAATTGTCGGCTACTCGCACATGAACTGGATAGCAGTCGAAGGACATACCCCGGCCATGGTAGAACCACCGCGCCCCCCGGGGGCCCCACCGCCGATCTGATTATTCCCGCACCATCAGAACAATTGCCTGGCAGGCTATTGCCAGCCCCTCGCCGACGGCATCAAAACTTTCGTTGGTTCCGGCTTTCAGCGAAACCTGATTTTGCTCTACTTTTAAGGCTTTTGCCAGAGTCTCGATGATCGCTGCGCGATACGGCGCTATTTTGGGCGCCTCACAGTGAATCATGCAGTCGAGGTTGCCGACTTTGTAGCCGGTTTCGGCAACTTTTTCGACTACCATGGCCAGCAGTTTCAGCGACGAAATACCTCTGTAAGCCGGATCGGTATCGGGAAAAAGCTGGCCGATGTCGCCGAGAGCAAGCGCGCCGAGCATCGCATCCATTATTGCGTGGATCAGGGCATCGGCATCTGAATGCCCGTTGAGACCGCGATCGAATGGAATATTTACGCCGCCCAGCCAGAGTTCGCGGCCATAAACCAGACCATGAATATCATGACCCATACCGATTCTGAGATTCTGCATCAGTTCACTCCGTTAGTCAGAATTGCTGCAGTCTTTTCGCGCGCCTGAGCATCGATGTCGAGCAACTGGCCAATAGTTGTCACTGACTGATTCTTGAATGCATCCATGGTCTTGCGAATCAGCGCCGGAATTTCTGCAAACCCGATCTGACGTTTGAGAAATGCCGCGACAGCGACTTCGTTGGCGGCATTGAGCACGCACGGCATGATGCCGCCGGCACGGCCGGCCTCGATGGCATAAGCCAGACAGGCGAAACGGGTTAAATCAGGCTCTTCGAAAGTCATGCTGCCAACCCGCACCAGGTCGAGGGCAGGCACCGGCGGTGACCAGCGCTGCGGCCAGCTGAGAGCGTATTGGATAGGCAGACGCATGTCAGGCCAGCCGAGCTGAGCGATGATCGAGCCGTCTGAGAATTCCACGAGACTGTGAATAATCGACTGCGGGTGCACGACGACTTCGATATCGTCATAATCAGTTTTGAACAGCCAGTGCGCCTCGATAATCTCGAGCCCTTTGTTCATGAGAGTTGCCGAATCGATGGTGATTTTGCCGCCCATATCCCAGTTCGGGTGTTTGAGGGCCTGCTCGGGCGTCACCGACAGCAGCTGCCCGCGGCTGAATGTACGAAAAGGCCCGCCGGAAGCGGTTATGATGATTTTGTTGAGAGACTTCTCAGGGCTGCCCTGCAGGCACTGAAATATGGCCGAATGTTCACTGTCGACCGGCAGCAGATCGACGCCTGCCTTTTTGACCGCCTGCATGACGAGACTACCGCCAACTACCAGTGTTTCCTTGTTGGCCAGGCATATCTGCCGGCCTTTTTCGATGGCAGCCATAACCGGCAGCAGGCCGGCGGCCCCGACAATAGCGGCCACTACGGCATCGAGCGGTTCGACCTCGACTGCGGCAATTACTGCTTCGTTGCCGGCTTCGACTTTGATCGAGGTGCCGGCAAGAGCGGCCTTGAGATCGTTATAAGCATTTTTATCGGCGATTACCGCGAGATCCGGTTTGAACTCGAGCGCCTGTTTTGCCAGCTGCTGCCATTTTTTGCCGCCGGTCAGCGCGCGCACTCTGAGCTTGTCAGGATTGTTGCGAACCACTTCGAGAGTGCTGCTGCCGATAGAACCGGTGGCACCAAGTATGGCAATGTTTTTCATTTCAGCGACCTCAGGTGTTTTTGCGGGTGATATGTTCGATAAAGACATTAACCGGCATGCCGTGCAGAGTTTTTACAGCTTTCATGGCATGCTTGCGGTCGGTAAACAGCGCAAATACCGATGGCCCGCTTCCCGACATCATGGCAACGCCATCGCCGGTCGAGGCAAGCAGTTCTTTGATTCTGAGCACTTCAGGGTGGCGATGCAGGGTTACCGATTCAAGATCGTTGAACATCAGAGACTTGAGAGCATCGATATCACGGCGGCGATAGGCATGCAGAACTTCGTTGAACGCCTTCTCTTTGGATTGATTGTTGCCGGGCTGGTAATTTTCGTAGGCCCAGCGCGTCGAAACGCTGACTCCAACCGGCACGGCAATCACAACTGTAAAGGGCGGCCGGGGCGGCTCATGAAAACTCAGCTTTTCGCCGCGCCCTTCGGCCAGAGCCAGGCCGCCATGCACGACGAACGGCACGTCAGAACCGATAGTGGCCGACATGTTCATCAGGTCGGGGGTGGTCACCGATTTGTCGTAAAGGCGCGCCAGACCGGTAAGCACGGCAGCAGCATCGGTGCTTCCGCCTGCCAGGCCCGCTGCAACCGGAATCTTTTTTTCGATGTTTATCGCGAGGCGAGGCTCGATCGAGAAACGGTCAAGAAACACGGTCGCTGCACGATGCACGAGATTGCTGGCGTCGACCGGCACTTCGGGGTTGTCGCAGAAAATTCTGATGCCAGGTTCACCAATCTCCTTGATAGTAATGGTGTCAGCCAGCGAAATGGTCTGCATGATGCTGGCGAGCTCGTGAAAACCATCCTGGCGTTTGTGCTTAACCCAGAGAGCGATGTTGATCTTTGCCGGAGCCTGCACTATCAAGGTTTTTTTCATATTTTCACCTGTCTGTCACGTTCAGTCAGCAGAATTTCGAGCACTGCAAGATCATGCGGGCAGGTAATCTTGTTGTTCAGCTCAGAACCTTCTGCCAGATAAATTTCATGGCCCATTTTCGCCATTATACTCGATTCATCGGTAATCGCAAGATTGCTGGTGTCGGCATGTTCAAGCGCCGCCAGCAGCTCATGGCGCCGAAAAATCTGCGGTGTCTGCAGCCGATAAACCTCGCTTCGGTCCAGAGGCGCAACAATTCTGCCACTATCGACCCTGACAAGAGTATCGACCGAGGCGACCGCACATACGGCATTGCCCTTTTTGTCAGCGACAAGAAGCGCATCCCGCGCCAGGTCAGGTGTCATGCCGGGGCGGGCGGCATCATGCACCATCAACCAACCTTCGTCAGCCGCGCGAACTCCGTTACTCACCGAATCCTGGCGGCGTTCGCCGCCGGCAACCACGCGAAACGGCTTGTCAGCTGCAAAGCCGCTCAACAGAGACTTTCCTTCGTCAATGCGGTCGGCCGGCAGCACCAGAATTATCTCATCGACAAGATCGAGGCGGTTGAAGCACTCAAGGCTCCATTGCACGACCGGGCGGCTGCCAAGCAGCATAAACTGCTTGGGCACCTGTGCCTGCATGCGGGTTCCCATGCCACCAGCCACGACAATAGCGGTTACCCGTGAGTTATTGAGCATATCGTGGTTTCACTTCTGCCGATAGTAGATGAATTCTGCCATATCGGCAAGCAGCGGCAGCGGCTGACTGAGCTCCTGCAGCAACGCGTGTGCTTCGTTAAGTGTCTTGCGGGCATAATCGCGGGCAGCCTGCAACCCGAGCAATCCCGGAAAAGTCGTCTTGCCAAGAGCGGCATCACGACCGACCTGTTTGCCCAGTTGCGTCAGGTCTCCTTCGACATCGAGAAGATCGTCTCTGATCTGGAACAGCAGGCCGATTTTACCGGCAAAGTCTTCAATAATGCGGCAGTCGTCAGGCTGAAAACCGGCAATGATGGCGCCAACCTGCATCGGCGCCTTGATCAGCGCACCGGTCTTCTGACGGTGTATGGTTTCTAGCGTTGCCAGGTCGGTTTCGCGGCGTTCAAATGTCAGATCGAGCATCTGACCGCCGACCATACCGGCATGACCTGCCGCCTGCGCTGCCAGCCTGACAATTTCGACAGTCTTTTCGGCTGATACACCATATTGGGCGAGTCCGGCAAACCATTCAAAAGCAAGTGTCAAAAGGCTGTCTCCAGCCAGAATGGCGACTGCTTCGCCGAAAACTTTGTGGTTTGTCGGCTTGCCACGGCGGTAATCATCGTCATCCATGGCCGGCAGGTCGTCATGTATCAGAGAATAGGCGTGAATCAGCTCAAAGGCACAGCCGGCGCGCAAAGCAGCTTCGCTTTGCTCACAATTTTTTTCGGCAATCATCAGACAAAGCGCTGGTCTGATACGCTTACCACCGGCCAGCGCGCTGTAACGCACGGCTTCGTTGAGGCGGCCTGAAGTCTGCGGACTCGGCGCCGGCAGCCAGTGTTCGAGCGCCCGGTCGACACGTTCTGAAACGCTCTGCAGAGCTTTGATGAAGTTTTCTGAACCGCTGTTCATCTGCCGTCTTTCTCCGGGTCGAAAGGAGCTTCTGACTGATTCTGAATATCACCAAGAAGCTGCAGCATCTTTTCTTCGGTAGAATCGAGAACGGCAGCACACTTTCGACTCAATGCCGTGCCGAGTTCATAGAGTTTGAGACCAAGTGCCAGTGGCGTCCCTTCCTGTTCGAGGGCACCGGTAACCATTTCGAGTTTGGCCATGGCAGTTTCGTAATCAAGCTTTTCGACCTGCTCAGGAGTTATTTTTATCAGCTCGAGAATTTCTTCTTCTTTAAGACGCGGCATCGGCGCTCTCCTTTTTTACATTGATGATTCTGGCGGCGGCAGTGCCGTCGGCAAAGCACAGGCTGATCTGCTGGTCCGGTTGCAGCCCTGAGATCGAGTTGACCACCCTGCCCTCGCTGTCGGTAGCCATGATATAGCCTCTTTTCAGCAAAGTCAGGGGGTTGAGTCCCTGTAACTTTGCCTCAGTCAAGGCATAGCGATGTTTAGCTCTGGTCACGAACTGCTTGAAGCCGGTTTCAAGTTCACGACTGAGGGTCATTACGCGAACCCGGCGTTCAGCCACCATCAGCGACGGTTTCACGAGAAACCTGCAGGAAGCGGCACTGCGATAGCGTTCGCGTGCCAGCGCCAGCATGCTCTTTATCGACCGGTTGAGTCGCCCGGCCTGGCGTGAAATCATTTCAAGCAGTTCGGCTTTGACCGGAACGACCAGTTCGCCGGCGACCGAAGGTGTAGCCGCACGGCGGTCAGCGACCATATCGGCGATCGTGGTATCGGTTTCGTGCCCCACCGCCGAGACGACGGGCTTGGTCGAAGCGCTGATCGCACGGGCAACCGCTTCTTCATTGAAGCACCAGAGGTCTTCGAGGCTGCCACCACCACGCGCGACAATAATGACATCGACACGTGGATCCTGATTCAGGCGCTCGATGCCGGCGACGATTTCGGCAACGGCACCCTCGCCCTGCACCTTGGCGGGCACGAGATAAATCGGCATGTTTCTGAAACGGCGCCTGATAACGCGGAAAATATCCTGAACAACCGCTCCCCGCGGCGAGGTTACGACGCCGACGCCACGCGGAATCAGCGGCAATTCGAGTTTGCGCTCGCCATCGAACAGGCCTTCCGCCTGCAGCTTTTTCTTGAGCTTCTCGAAGGCCTCATAAAGGGCACCGATTCCGGCCGGGCGCAGGTCGCTGACGACGATCTGGTATTCGCCCCGCGGCGGGTATACCGACAGTGCACCAAACACCATGACGAAATCGCCATTTTTGAAGTCGTGCGCGATTTTTCGGCGGTTACCAGCCCAGAGAGCGGCCTTGATCACCGCCTGATCATCTTTGAGGGTAAAATAGCAATGCCCCGAAGCTGCCTTTACCAGGTTCGAGATTTCACCCTGCACCCAGAGCCCGGCAAGCAGGCGGTCGTTCTCGACCAGGCTTTTAAGGTGCCGGGTGAGATCGTTAACGCTCAAGGCCTTTGCCGGAAAAGGAATTTCCTGTTTAAACAGATTCATCTGACTCAGCTGGCGGCTGTTGTGGCTTTCTCCACTGGTTCGGTTTCTTTGAGTTCTTTGAGAAATGCTGCGAAGTGCTTGTCGACGAAACTGGTCGAGAAGTTGCCAGACCTGAAGTCAGGGTGCTTCATAACATGAATATGGAAAGGAATCGTAGTCTCGATGCCCTTAACCTCATATTCACGCAGAGCTGCACTCATGCGGTCGAGCGCCTCATCGCGGGTACGGCCCCAGGCAATCAGTTTGGCGACCATCGAATCGTAGTTCGAGCTGATCAGGTAGTTCTGATAAGCGGCTGAATCGACGCGTACCCATGGCCCGCCAGGCACAAGATACTTTTCGATGCGGCCAGGGCACGGAATGAATGACATCGCCGGATCTTCGGCATTGATACGGCATTCGATCGCCCAACCGTAAGGCTCGACGAGATCGGCCTCGATCGGCAGGTGTTCGCCGGCGGCAACGCGCAGCTGCAGCTCGACGAGATCGTAGTTGCAGACCATTTCGGTAACCGGGTGTTCGACCTGCAGACGGGTGTTCATTTCCATGAAGAAGAACTTTCCATCGCTGTCGAGCAGGAACTCGATGGTTCCGGCATTGTAATAATTGATGGCTTTAGCAGCTCTGATCGCAGTTTCGGCCAACTCGCGGCGCAGCTCGGGGCTGACGGCAGGCGACGGCGATTCTTCGATGAGCTTCTGATGGCGGCGCTGAATCGAGCATTCGCGTTCTCCCAGAGCCACGATCTTGCCGTGGCGGTCGCCGATGATCTGAACTTCGATGTGGCGTGGGTTGCGCATGTATTTTTCGACATAAACGCGTTTGTCAGCGAACGAAGCTTCAGCTTCGCCCTGTGCCATGCGGAAAAGATTGTTGAAGTCTTCTTCGCGCTCGACCAGGCGCATGCCCTTGCCACCACCACCTGAAGTCGCTTTGATCAGCACAGGGAAGCCGATCTGCTTTGCTATTTCGAGAGCTTCGCGTTCGTCTTCGACGCTGCCCTGTGAGCCCGGCATTACCGGAACGCCTGATCTGATCATCAGGTCGCGGGCAACCGACTTCTGGCCCATGCGCTCGATGGCGCGATGTTCGGGGCCAATAAAGACAAAGCCGCATTTTTCGACGATTTCAGCGAAACTGGGGTTTTCAGAAAGAAAGCCATAGCCGGGATGAATTGCTTCGCAGTTCGAAGCGTGGGCAACAGAGAGAATATTCGGAATATTGAGGTATGAAAGGTCCGGGCGGGCCGGGCCGATGCAGTAGGCTTCGTCGGCCATCTGCACATGCAATGCGTTCTGGTCGGCCTCAGAATAGACGGCGACGGTCGCAATGCCCATTCTTTTGCAGGTTCTGATCACACGAACGGCGATTTCGCCGCGATTAGCGACAAGAATTTTTGAAAACATCAATTTGACTCCAAAAAAATAAGAGTGCGTTCTCTGCCGGATTGCGGCAACAATCTGTCAATCAAGATCGACAACGAAAAGAAGACGGCCGTAGTCTACAATTGTGCCCGGCTCAACTGCCACGCTGGCAATGGTGCCATCGAGAGAGCACTTAACGCGGTCCTGAAAACTGATTCCCTTGATCGAGCCAAGAGTCTCGCCTTTTTTGATGCGGTCACCGACTTTGAGCTGGCGTTCGGCAAAAGCAAACGAGCCAACTTTGTCAGATCTGATTTCCACCTGGGTTTTAAGTGTTCCAGTCTCATGATCAGCCGCTCCCAAATGCTCTTCAGCCACGGCCGCCAAAACTGGCGTCCTGTCGAGCTGCATTCTGATCTTGTGATCTTCGGCCAGTTCGAGCTCAATGCTGTTGAAGCCGTTCTCATTCATGGCCTCATAGATTTTTCGGATCTGTTCTGCTTCCATGTATTTTTATCCTGTTAATATGATTTTTCAGGCTCCACATGCTACCACAACCCCGCCCCCGATTCAACCCGCCCGAACACGCTATTTGATTGCTTGCAGAGAGAGAATGGCTGGTTCAAAAATACAGGTGCAATATTTGAAATCAGAAAGCACATGTAAAATTTTTCTACAGGACAGACTGCGGTAACCTGCCTCGAAGCTTGATTATTCTGGCTCGGCAAATAAGGCAGAGGATTCGAACAATGGCTTTCCATCATCTAATCCTCCCATGATAATACCGTTGTTCACAGCTGCCCCAGCAACAACCTCAGGAAGAAGCGTCTTTGGCTCAATCTTTAGCCGGCTAAAATCTTTAGTATCAAACAATGCATCCAAAACTACAGGAAAAATATCCTGCAGAACTATTATAGAACTTTCGTTGCGTTGTATATTCTCTGGCCATTTTATTGCAAGGAATGTTCCATAGTGATCCTGGATATTCATACGAGTGATATCATTAATGTTCTTTACACTTTCTGTCAAACGAGGGCCATGGTCACCGTTAATAATAATTATGAACCTATCCCAAAACTATGAATAATACTTGTACAATTTTATCGAATCAGGTACTCTCGCATAAAGGAGAGTATCAAATGCCAGGAAAATTTAATGGCCTTACTGATTCGGAATGGGAGTTGCTAAGCCGCTTGTTGCCTGATGAGAAAAAGGCTACTGGCAGACCTCCCGCAGAAGCAAGAAGTGTTCTGAATACGATTTTTTACCTTCTCATAACAGGTTGCCGCTGGTGCGATGTGCCTGT
>Ga0116143_10002278_pt1 | contig 21234 bp, 17 predicted proteins | sample AD_UKC034_MetaG_FD_89745 | JGI IMG/M metagenome (GOLD analysis project Ga0116143, IMG submission 89745) | Active sludge microbial communities of municipal wastewater-treating anaerobic digesters from USA - AD_UKC034_MetaG | ecosystem: Engineered > Bioreactor > Anaerobic > Digestate | place: USA...
CAATAATGTTTTCAAGATGTTGCTGATTTTTATCATGGGCAGAATTTATACACCAGGCATGAACCTGTCCCGCCACTGGCATATCAGAACCAAAAGAGTTCTTACCATTACTGAACAAGAGTATGGCATCGGCATAAACGGTGGAAAAATTAAGGCTGCCATAATGTGTTGCACCTTCATATTTTAATGCTTCGATGTAACCCACCCAGCGATGGTAGTTATTATGCAGGAAAAAAACAGCCGTGTCCTGCACCTGCTGGTTAAAAGAAATGATGGTAAGGTGGGAAATGGCATGCCTTGAAACATATTGCTTCAGAAAATTGATTTCCTTCTTAATGTCTCTTGATCTTCCGCTGGCAGAAACATCCCAGAATACCACAACACTATCAGCTTTGAATTCATAGGTTTTTCTGATACGGGGTATAAAGCGAAGGGCAAAAAATATCTTTTCTTTTGCCTGCTTAATACAAACAGCAGGTTTTTCGAGTAACAGGGGTATCGAAAATGAAAGCGGCTCATCCGCCTTCTTATTATTTGCCGACCAGTTCAACTGGTAAATATTATTATTGTAACTGAACGGCTGACCGTTAACCAGTCCCTTGCCAGCAACTGGTAAAGCTTGAATTCCCGCAGCAGTTACAGAAATATTGATTTGCTTAATAGTATCCTTATAAAATAGCGGAAGTTTATAAACCAATTTCCCATTACTGGGTTTCATTTGCTGTTGAATTGTCATTGTTACCCGGCGGCATCCTTTTGCTGGAATTGGATATATATTAAGGCGGTAATGGTTGGCATAATCCATTTGCACTAACGCCGGGTCAACCCTTTTGCCAACTATCGTGTTATAGGCATTTCTCGCCTTCCATTTTTCTTCAATGGATCCATCACGGTATTTGCCATTTAGCTCCAGCTGAAAAGCAGTGATTGCCTGCCCCGGTTCTAACTGAAAGTTGTAGAGCCCTTCTATTTCTTTATCATTTGGATTACAAAATTCCATTTCCATAAAAGTGATGGCTGTAAAAGCATCCGCATGCACTTTTATATACAGGTGGTTCAATTTCATCGGCCAGTCAAGCAGGCGGCCATTATTCTGAGAAAAAACAGTCAAAAAGGCGAAAAGCCCGGACAGCAGTAATAAATATTTACGCATACAGCAGTGATTTGTGGCAGGATGCCAAATGTTAAAGAATTGCATAAATTATTTTTAGCTGTGTAAGAAACAAGAGGGCTGCATCATTATGTTGTTCAAAACAGGAAAAATGAAATTGATAACTTATATGAGCACAGGATTATTTATGCTATTATCTGCCTTTATCATGAAGAAGGATAATTGGCAGCACCAGTCACTCTACGAAAACAAATGGTCTTTGAAAAAGATATATACTAAGCGGGGAACAGAGGAAGTAAATACAAAGGCGTTCATTAAATTCAACCAGCAAAGACAAAGCGCCGGTGGCAATGGCAGTTGCAATACATTTGGCAGCAGCCTCATTGTTAATGGAGACAAAATCAGCTTTAAGGATATTTTTTCCACTAAAATGTATTGTGAAGGGTTACAGCAAACTGAAGACAAATTTTTTCAGCAGCTGAATAAAATAAACCGGTTTGAAATAAAAGATCAAACCTTGCTGCTGCTGAGAGATGACGAAGTGCTGCTGGAGTTTCAGTCAGAATAGCCTGCCTTGTTCTCCCGGTCTTCTGAACAACTTTCGGTTAAGACTCCATTCCTCTGCATTCATACCATACAATTTGCCATATTTTTTATACTGCTGAGCTACCAGTTCTGCAATATTCCCTTCGCCCCGCATCCTTACACCCCAGCGGGTATCATTCACTTTTCCATCATGGCTTTGCTCGATTAAATGCCAGACCTTATCGGCCCGGTCCGGAAAGTTTTTATAGAGCCAGTCGTGGAATAAGAACTTGATCGCTCCATTCAGGCGTATGAATGTATAAGCAGTGAAGGTAGCCCCGTTATCCCTGGCCTCTTTCATGATGCGTTGCATTTCATGTTCATTCAGGCCGGGAATCATCGGCCCCATCATGATACCCATCCGCACACCGGCGCTGCTGAGTTCATTGATCACTTTCAGTTTTTGTTTGGCCGTGGTGGTTCTTGGTTCCATGATACGGCGCAGGTCTTCATTAAATGAAGTAATAGATACCATCGCGGAGACAATTTTCTTTTTCGCCATTTCCTGCAACACATCTTTGTCTTTCAGTATCCAGGAGTTTTTTGTCAGTATACCAACGGGCTGGTTGAATTCATTGCAGACTTCCAACAATCCTCTTGTCAGCCGGTATTTTTGTTCGGCAGGCTGATAGCAATCGGTATTGCCACTCAGCATAATGGGAGTGGCATCCCATTTTTTATGCATCAGGAATTTGCGCAGCAATTGCGGTCCATTCTTTTTGACAATGATCTTCCGCTCAAAATCAAGGCCGGCACTATAGCCCCAGTATTCATGCACATTTCTTGCATAACAATAGATGCATCCATGCTCACATCCGGCGTAGGGGTTCATGCTATAGCTCATACCCACATCCTTGCTTTCTACTTTATTGACAATGGTCTTCGATTCCTGCTCCATATAGATCGTCGGTACATTGCTTTCTTCCCAGTCATCAATTCCTTCTATATGTTCTCTTGTTGTTTCGTTTTTTAAAAACCGGTTTTTAGTATTGAACTGTGCACCTCTTCCTGCTAAGTACTGGGTTCCTTCTTCTTGTTGCTTCGCTGCCACTTTAAAGTGATCCTGTTTCAGTTTTTCTGACATACACTATTGCTGGTTTTGATCGTTTATAAAATAAAAAGGAGAACAAAGAGTTATCTCTTCATATTCATACTGCACAAAATCTTACTCTTTATTCTCCTTCCGTCTCACTTACCCCTGCCTGCCGGCAGGCAGGCATCTCACTTTATGTGTTACTGTGTACGGATTAATTGCTACCCGAATAGCTCACCCTGTTTCGTGGTAACCGGTAAGTTTTGAAATTCAAACCGCTGAACTGCCTGGTATTTCATTTCACCTTCCGGTCGTCGAAGCAGTGTCATACCATCTGCAATAAAACGACCGGTAAAATGTTTATTGCTATACTCCAGCCATCCCTTTTCATATTGCCATGGTTTCAGTTTTCTTGCAATTGTCAAATGTGGCTCCATAATGAAATGGGGCTTGTTATCATCATTCAGTTTCATCAGCCGCTGGCCATCTGTACGAATTTCCTTTACCAGGTTTTGAACCGGTAATTTGCTTGTTACATTTATATATATGGTATGTGACGGGAAACTGCCAAAGTCTTTTAACTCCACCTTGAACGGTGGAAAACCCATCGCCACCGTTTTCAGCCGATTGACAATCCGCTCCTCCATCATAGCATATTGGGTAAAAATTGCCAGGGTAATATAAGGCTTGCCCTTTTTAGCAAATTCTGTCTTGTATGTTGATGCAAAATCATCTTTCACTTTCATAATGCGGTTCCACAATTCTTCATGCGGACTAAGTACCAATAAATACTCATACATCCGGTAGCCCGGGATAGTGTTGATAATTGTTTCCATAACCATCCATTTAAAATTTCAGAAAATACTTACCTATTTTCTTAGCACTAATTTACTAAATTTTTTAGTTATTCCAAATATTTTTACCACCTTTATGCAAGAAAATTTATTCTATAATGACTCTGCTGTCCTCCTTTCCTTCAGGAGAGGAGTTAGAGGTGAGGCAAAAATTATTTTTATGGAAGGGGAAGAATTTTACGGGGCGGCCTATAAAGGTTCGAAACAATTTAAACAGCAGGAAGTAAAGACAGCCAATGCTACCGGCTTTGGTGCTGCGGCTGACGACTACGCTGAAAGGGGTATTGACCTTAATGAGCAATTAATTCGTAACAAACCAGCCACTTTCTTTTTTAAAATGAAAGGTGATGCCATGAAAGAGGCTGGTATTTTCGACGGAGATATTCTGATTGTTGACCGTTCATTGAAATTGGCAAATGGAAAAATAATTGTGGCTATTCTGAATGGTGAACTATTGGTACGACGGTTTCATAAAAACTTCTCCTCCGCATTCCTGATTGCCGAAAATGATCGGTACAAAAACATTAATCTGGCAGAATTCACCAATTTCCAGGTGTGGGGGGTAGTTGTTTACTCTATACATTCCCTCGGCTAAAGCCGAGGGCAATGAATTGCTCAGGCCTTCAGGCCTGAGACTAAAATATAAAATCAATGATATGGGATATACAAAAATGTGGGTTCATTTAGTTTGGGCAACTAAGAGAAGAGAGCCTGTTCTTGACAAAGGCATAAGATCAAAGTTATTCTCACATATCCGGGAAAATGCCCGGACAAAAGGTATTTATATCGATTTTGTAAATGGGTATGTTGATCATATTCATGTATTGATATCGTTAAATGCCGATCAGACCATTGCCAAAATTGTTCAGCTGATTAAAGGAGAGAGTTCTTTCTGGATGAATAAGCATAGATTAACTTCTTCAAAATTTGAATGGCAGGATGATTATTTCGCTGTGTCGGTGAGTGAGTCGGGTATAAACAAGGTAAGAGAGTACATTAAAAATCAGGAACAACATCATGCAAAAAAAACATTTCAACAGGAGTATGATGAATTTATGGAGAAATATGGTTTTGAACTATTACAAGAATCCCTGGGCTAAAGCCCAGGGCAAAACAAAAGCCCAGGGCAAAACAAAAGCCCAGGGCAAGACAAAAGCCCAAGGCAAGACAAAAGCTCAGGGCAAGACAAAAACACCGGACATGAATTGCCCAGACCTGAAGGCCTGGAATAAATAATTATCGATGAAGGCGATTATTGATTGTAATAATTTCTATTGCTCCTGCGAGAGGTTATTTAAACCAAAGTTGGACAAGAAGCCAGTTGTTGTTCTCAGCAACAACGATGGATGTATCATCTCCCGAAGCAATGAAGCCAAAAAACTGGGAGTAGAGATGGCCGGCCCTTATTTTAAAGCCAAACCACTGATTGAAAAATATGATGTGGCTGTTTTTTCTTCCAATTATAATTTATATGGCGACCTGAGTTGGCGGGTAATGGAAACGCTGCGAATACTTTTGGGCAAAAATAATGTGGAAGTATATTCTGTTGACGAAGCTTTCCTTGACCTGAGCATTTTCCCTGAAAATGAATTACAGACTATCGCAGAAAAAATAAAAGAGACCGTTGAAATGTGGACTGGTATAAAAGTATCAATTGGTGTGGCTCCCACAAAAGTGCTGGCAAAAGTTGCTAATCGCTTATCAAAAAAATACGTAAGCACATATAACGGTGTGATGGTGCTGGACAATGAAGAAAAAATAAACCATGCCTTAAAACATACCCAGATCAGTGAAATTTGGGGAGTAGGCCGGCAATATGCAGAAAAACTAAGCCAGCTTTTTTGTATCTACGATGCACTGCAACTAAGCCGGATGAGTGAAGAATTTGGCAGAACTCATTTGGGTGGTGTTACTGGTGTACGCCTTATTAAAGAACTGAAAGGTGAACCAGTAAAGGAAACGGATGATGAGCTGGTAAGTAAAAAGATGATTGCCACCACCCGAATGTTTGGCAGTCCGGTGAGTGATATTGCATCCATTAAAGAAGCGGTAGCAACATATACTTCAAGAGCAGCAGAAAAATTAAGACGCCAGCATGGCGCCGCAAAAACTATCAGTGTATTTGTAGTAACAAAAGAAGAAAATCATAATGTAGATTATCGGGGAGCTACGCTTGGTGATTCTGTCACATTGCCTGCCGCCACTTCATTTACCAATGAGTTGATAAAACCTGCAGTAGCTATCGTGGACAGATTATTTAAGAATGGAACACAATATAAAAAAGCCGGCGTTATGCTTAGCGGCATTGTACCCGATAATTCTATACAGGCAAACCTGTTTTTGTCTGAAACAAAAAACTGTGAACGGAAACTGATGGATATGATCGATAACGTCAACTTCAGTCAAAGGAATGATGTACTGAAATTTGCCGCCTCCGGTACTGTCCGTAACTGGAAAATGCAGCAAAATCATATCAGCCCACGATATACTACCCGGTGGAATGAGCTATATGAAGTTAGCTAATCAAACAACCCTTTTTGTTTAGGTTTGGGCTCAGGTAATAGAGTAGTGTCAATAAATTTGGGTTTCATTAAATCCAGCCTGCATTCCTTATTTAATCTATCTACCAGATAAACAGTCAGCTCCGGCGAAGTGGCTTCATCATGCATATGCATAAAAAAATATAACTCTTCCATTCCTTTACTCAGCCAATACTTCATTCTCTGTATCCAGGCATCAATTCTGGTATAGTCAGATGAATGCAAGCTATTGCCAACATAGCGGATAAAGGTTTTAGGAATCGTTATATGCATATGAGCACAATCCCTGCGGCCGGCTGTATCTGTAATCACAGCACCCATGTTATTCTCTTTTAAAAAATTGAACATGTCTTCCTTATCCTTTTCCCTGGCAAACCAATCCGGGTGGCGAACTTCTAAAAAGAACTGCAGATCGGTGGGCAATGATTTAAGATAAGTAAATAGTTCGTCTTTCCTTTTAGGTGAAAAACTATCACTCACCTGTACGAAAATGGGGCCGAGATGTTTTTCAAACCCAACAATGCCCCGTAAAAATTCATTGGAGATAAATTCTTTTCCTTTCAAGTTACCAAAGTGTGTGACACCTTTATACATCTTAGGACAAAATAGAAAATCTTTACCCTTTGCTTTCTCTGCCCATTTCCGAATACCTGTTTCCCCATATACCTTGTAATGTGTGGCATTCAGTTCAATACAATTATAATGCTCCACATAGTGCTGCAGAAAATCCTTTTCTTTTGTTTTTGGCGGGTAGATCTTTCCCACCCACTCTGTTCTTCCCCATTTTGCACAGCCTACATATACCCTGGGCTGTTTTGCCGGCTTACCTTTTAATACCATTTTATTAAAATCAGGTTCAGCAGGCAAGCTGAAATCAATACCTGCTAATTCTATTTCCGGTACACGACCAAATTCCATACTTGTTATTTAGTACCCAAATCTACATGAAATCAAATAGTGTATCTTAGGTCAATAAATAATCAATATGCGACTGATTATATTCCTGTTTCTACTCACTTCTTCATGCTTCGCCCAGCAAAAGCCAAATATTATTTACATCATGAGTGATGACCATGATGCCGACGCCATCAGTGCTTATAATAAAACACTGATCAGTACTCCAAATATTGACAGACTGGCAATGGAAGGAATTAAATTTAAAAATGCTTTTGTCGGTAACTCCATTTGTGGGCCGGCCCGGGCTACTTTACTCACAGGGCAGCATTCGCATAAGAATGGTGTAAAAGACAACAGGAGCAGATTTGACTCTTCACGAATATCCATGCCTAAACTATTACAAGCTGCCGGTTACCAGACTGCTATTATTGGAAAATGGCACCTGCATTCCTATCCAACCGGCTTTGATTACTGGAAAATATTACCCGGCCAGGGATTGTATGTAAATCCCCGTTTGATTGAAATGACAGGAGATACTATTACCCAGGAAGGGTACGCCACTGATGTCATCACAAATGAAACAATTAAATGGCTTGACAGAAGGGATAAATCAAAGCCATTTGTACTGTTACTCCATCATAAAGCACCGCATCGATATTTCTTTCCTAACCTGAAACACCTGGAAGAGTTTCATACAAAAGAGTTTCCTGAACCATCCACATTATATGCAGATACATTTAATCGTGGCAGTGCATGGCGTATACAAACGATGAGTATTCTCAGGGACATGCAGCTGTGCAGCGATCTGAAAGTTGACCCTGCTTATCTTATGGATATCCCTGAGTATAAGCCTGATTCTACACAGATAGCCTATTACAAAGCAATAATGAACAGAGTCCCTGAAAAACAACGGGTACGCTATAAAGAAATTTATGCTGAAAGAGGAAGATTATTGAAAGAGCTCAGGCCAACAGGTAATGAATTGCTGAAATATAAATACCAATGGTATATGCAGGATTTTATGGCTTGTGTGAAATCTGTTGACGAAAATACAGGTCGTATACTCGACTATCTTGACCGGCAAAATCTTACCAGCAATACAGCCGTGATCTATACCAGTGACCAGGGATTTTTCCTCGGTGAAAATGGCTGGTTTGACAAACGCTTTGCATACGATGTGTCTATGCAAACACCACTACTGATGAGATGGCCAGGGCATATTAAACCCGGGACAGTAACAAATACATTGGTTCAAAACATCGATTACGCCCCAACCATTCTTGACATAGCCGGTGTACAAATTCCTGGATGGATGCAGGGACTAAGTTTAAAACCGGTTGTAACAAATAAGCAAAAAACACTGAACAGGGATTATCTCTACTATCATTATTATGAATTTGTAAGGGACCATACTGTTATACCGCACCTTGCCGTAAGGGGCAGCCGGTACAAACTGATCTACTTTTACACTGTAAATGAATGGGAGCTATATGATTTGAAAACTGATCCACAGGAGCAAAAGAATCTTATTAAATCTCCCTTACACCAGAAAACACTATCACAGATGAAAAATGAACTGCTTAGGCTTCGTAACCAGTATGATGATCATGAAAAAGCCGGAGAACTTTATTGATATTTCTTCATGAGATCATATAAGATCTTTTTATCGGCCTCATTGATAACTTTTGTTGTATCCTGCTGAACAAAATGAATCTTATAAGACTGAATAGCATTTTTCTCATTTTTCACATCATATCCAATAATACGTAATGCCTGTACAGGGCTAAAATCGGCAGGGATTTTTACATTAGTGGTATCGTACCAAAGACCAAATCCGTTTTGTGCCAGTTTTTGCCAGGGGAAATTCCTGTTAGGATCTACTTTTCTGCCAGGTGCAATATCTGCATGACCAATAAAATTAGCCGCTGGAATATTATATGCTTTTTTTAATCTATCCAGCACCAGTAAAAGACTGGCTATTTGTTCATTTGTAAAGACCTCATATCCGTTATTATCAATTTCAATTCCAATACTTGATGAATTCAGATCAGTGGCATTGCCCCACTTACTTACCCCTGCATGGTGACCCCGGAGCAGATCATTCAGCATATGATGCACGGTGCCATCTTTACATATCACATAGTGTGAACTTACCTGTGTCCTTGGAAGTGTAAAGGTTTTCAATGTTTGTTCACAACTATTCTGCGCCGTATGGTGAATGATGACATAATTAGGTCTCCGCATAGAGAAATTTGTGGTCCCAACCCAATCTGCTGCAGTAGCAAATGAATCCTTTACCGGGTATTCAGCAAGTATTTTGGCATATGCTTTCACCTGTTTTTTATACATCTTATTTGTACCTGCATATTGGCCCGTTGAGCAACTATACAATATGGCAACAACTATGATTGGTGCTAACCATTTTTTCATACAACTAAAATTAAAGGACAACTAAAGTAATAACAAATTATCTGCGTTTGGGGCCGCTCTTATAGAATTTTCGCTTTGGCCGGCTGTTTCCTGAGTAGATACGGGGATGATAAGAAGGGCTTTCTCCTAATTCGGCGGGAACTGAAGACTTTTCTACTTCTTTTTCAAGCAACTTTTCTATGGCAGCAAACTTATTCTGTTCCTTCTCACCAACCAATGTATAGGCAACTCCATCCGCTTCCGCTCTGGCTGTACGGCCTATCCGGTGGACATAATCTTCGCCATCGCCAGGTACATCATAATTGATCACCAGGTCTATTGTATCAATATCAATACCACGGCTTAAAATATCAGTAGCAACTAATAACGGAATACGACCACTGGCAAATGCACCAAGTACACTTTCCCTTTTTGATTGCTCCAGGTCACTATGAATTTCCTCAATATTAAATCCTCCTTGTTTCAGTTCTCTTGTTAATTGTTTAACTGTCTGTTTACGGCTGCAAAACACCAATGCGTTTTTATAGGCTGTTTCTTTCAGTATCTTTTTTATCAATGGCAGCTTCTGTGGCTCATACACTACAAACGCTCTTTGGATAATTTTTTCCGGTGGTTTTGAAATAGCGATATTTATTTCTGCCGGTTGATGAAGTATCCGTTTAGCAAGTTGTCTTATCTTTTCCGGCATTGTAGCAGAAAATAAAAGATTTTGTCTTTTCTGCGGAAGTGATTTGATGATCTTATTTATATCATCCTGGAAGCCCATATCCAGCATACGGTCAGCTTCATCCAACACCAGGAATTGTAACCCCTTCATATTTACATACCCCATATTCAGGTGAGCAATCATTCTGCCCGGAGTACAAACAATGATATCTGCCCCCATTTGCAATGCTTTTTTCTCTGCTACGAAATTCTGTGCATCATTTCCTCCATAAATGGCAATAGAACTCAAATGAGTGAAATATGAAAGACCCTCCACATGCTGCGAAATCTGAATCGCCAGTTCCCGGGTTGGCACTATGATAAGGGCCCCTACTTGTCCATCAACATGATTCTGTAACAGGCGATTCATTACCGGTAATAAAAAAGCAGCTGTTTTACCAGTTCCGGTTTGTGCGGAAGCTATTACATCCCGGCCGGCCAATATAGGTGGTATCACCTGCTCTTGCACCGGGGTGGCTGTTTCATAGTTGGATGCCTCAATTCCTTCCAGTAAGTTGGGATGAAAATCAAATTCTGTAAAACGCAAAATACTCAGTTTTAGAAAGATGCGAAGTTAACTGAATTTGAATGGAAAGCTGAACAAGTTTAAATCCTCCTCCTTACCATAGATAAACAATAAAAATCAGTCACAGGACTGCCACAAGTCATCTTAAGTGGTCAGCAATGACAGTAGCTTTCAGATTGAAAAAAATAATCACTTACAATTTAAAATTACTGCTATGAAATATAGTCTTCTTCTGCTCGCAGCCATTATCATTTCACTGGCAGGTTATACCCAGGCATGGGCGAAGCAATACGATCATGTGGATGAATGTGTCTGCGGTCTGTCGTTGGTAGGAAAAGGTGATAAACATGGTTTTGTCAATAAGGATGGTAAACTCATAGTTCCTCTTATTTATGATGATGCCTTAACTTTCTCAGAAGGTTTTGCAGCTGTCAAAATGAATGGCAAATGGGGATACATTGACAGTACAGGTAAAGTTTTTGTAGAACCAAAGTTCACAGAGGCGATGTCCTTCCACAACAGCCTTGCAGTGGTAAGTAGCGGAAATGATTATGGATTTTTAGACACCAGTGGCAAAATTGCAATACCAATGGTTTATGAAAATGCTTCTCAGTTTTCTGAAGGCCTTGCGGCTGTGAACAAGAAAGGAATGTGGGGGTATATCGACAATAAAGGCAAAGAAATCATCTCTTGCAAATATGGTTTCGCAGGCACCTTTTCAGATGGTGCTGCTAGAGTTATGCTCAGCGGCAAATGGCTGATTATTGACAAGACTGGTAAGAAAATTGCTGACAGCGAGTAAAAACGGGTAACTGAACTATTTCAATAAAAGCCTTCTTTCGAAGGCTTTTATATTACATATTTCTCCTGTATTGCCCGCCGACTTCATACAAGGCGTGAGTGATTTGACCGAGTGAACAATATTTCACCGTTTCCATCAATTCAACAAAAAGGTTTTCATTATTAATAGCTGCAGATTTTAATCTTTCCAGCATTTCAGCTGATTTACTTTTATTCCGTTCCCAGAATGCCCGGAGATTTTGGATCTGCTGCTCCTTTTCTTCCGTTGTACTGCGAATAACTTCAGTCGGTAAAATAGTGGGACTTCCTTTCTTATTCAAAAAGGTATTAACACCAATTAAAGGCAATTCACCAGAATGTTTTTGATGCTCATAATACAGGCTTTCTTCCTGGATCTTGTTTCGCTGGTACATTCGTTCCATGGCCCCCAGTACACCACCCCTTTCGGTAAGACGGTCAAATTCAGACAGCACCGCTTCTTCTACCAGGTCAGTTAACTCTTCTATTGCAAATGAACCCTGGATAAAGTTCTCTGTTTTCGCAGTACCTAACTCCCGGTTGATAATCAATTGTATCGCCATAGCTCTTCTGACACTCTCTTCTGTAGGAGTGGTGATAGCTTCATCATATGCATTGGTATGAAGCGAATTACAGTTATCATATATGGCATACAATGCCTGCAGGGTGGTTCTGATATCATTAAAATCAATTTCCTGTGCATGCAAACTCCTTCCGGATGTCTGGATATGATATTTCAGCATCTGGCTCCGCTTATTGGCCTTGTACTTATACTTCATGGCTTTTGCCCAGATACGTCTGGCAACTCGTCCTATCACACTATACTCAGGATCCATTCCATTACTGAAGAAAAAAGAAAGATTAGGAGCAAAATCATCAATATTCATTCCCCGGCTCAGGTAGTACTCCACATATGTAAACCCATTTGCCAATGTAAATGCCAACTGGGTAATTGGGTTGGCCCCTGCTTCAGCAATGTGATAACCACTGATGGAAACAGAATAAAAATTCCGGACCTTATTCCGGATAAAATATTCCTGTACATCTCCCATCAGCTTTAATGCAAACTCAGTAGAGAAGATACAGGTGTTTTGGGCCTGGTCTTCTTTTAAAATATCAGCCTGTACTGTTCCCCTTACCTGTTGTAATGCAGCTTGTTTACACTGTTCATAAATTTCTTCGGGCAACACTTCTTCACCGCTTAATCCGAGCAACTTCAATCCCAATCCGCTATTTCCTTCCGGAAGCTCCCCCGGAGATGAGGGATTATGGTATTGTGGCGGAGGAAAGTTTTTATATTTCGATGCACTGATCTTTTTTACCTCCTCCCATAGCTTTAGCTCAGTAATTTTCTTTTCACATTGCTGATCTATAGCCGCATTCATAAAAAATGCCAGTAATATGGGCGCCGGTCCATTGATGGTCATAGAAACAGATGTCTTAGGATCACAGAGATCAAAACCGCTATACAATTTTTTTGCATCATCTACTGTAGCAATACTCACTCCGCTGTTTCCCACTTTACCATAAATATCCGGGCGATGATCAGGATCTTCTCCATATAGTGTTACGCTGTCAAATGCAGTTGACAACCGCTTTGCCGGCTGATCCACACTCACATAATGAAATCTTTTGTTTGTTCTTTCAGGGCCGCCTTCACCTGCAAACATTCTGGTAGGATCTTCTCCTTCTCTTTTCAAAGGAAACACACCGGCGGTAAATGGAAAGTGACCCGCCACATTCTCCTGTGCCTGCCATTTTAAAATATCTCCCCAGTCTTTGTATTTGGGTAACACTACTTTGGGAATCCTTGTACCACTCAGGCTCTTTGTGGTCATGGGTTGTTTAATCACCTTTTCCCTTACAGTGTATTCATAAAAATCTTTTTGATACTCAGCTATTTTATTGGGCCAGTTGGTGATCAGTTTACGGGCAACGGGAGTTAATTGTTCGGTATAAAAATCAATTTGCTGCTGAATCATACCGATCATCGATTTGTCTGCTTTGTCCTTCAATATTTCCCTTGAACCATGCAATTGATATAACTTACTTGCAATAGCTGCCTGGTCTTTGACCAACTGATCATAATTACGGTTGTTCTCGCTTATTTCACTCAGGTACCTGACACGGTTGGCCGGAATTACTGCCTGGGACACTTTAGCTGTTTCAGCAAAATGGTATTCCCCAAAAACAGTTTTTGTTTTTAGTTCAATCTTTTTAATCAGCAACTTAAATAAATGGTTTACTCCATCGTCATTGAATTTACTGGCCATCGTACCAACGATGGGCAGTTCTTCATCTTTTGCTGTCCAGAGGTTATGATTTCGTTTATATTGCTTTCTTACATCTGCCAGGGAATCTAATGCCCCGGCTTTATCAAATTTGTTTATACAAACAAGGTCTGCATAATCAAGCATGTTTATTTTCTCTAATTGTGATGCGGCACCATACTCCGGTGTCATCACATACATACTAACATCACAATAGTCAAGAATAGAAGCATCACTTTGTCCCACACCGGCTGATTCTAAAATAATAAAATCAAACCTTGCTGCTTTACAAATATCTATCGCTTCCTGTACAGCGCTGCTGAGTGCTGTGTTATCATCTCTTGTGGCCAGGCTTCTCATATATGCCCTTGGGTGAGAGATAGAATTCATCCGTATCCTGTCCCCAAGTAATGCACCACCTGTTTTTTTCTTCGATGGATCAACAGAAATTACAGCTATTATTTTGTCAATAAAATTATTGAGAAAGCGACGGACAATTTCATCTGTAACAGATGACTTACCGGCACCACCTGTACCAGTAATGCCAAGTACAGGTATTACGGTTTTTGATTTTTCATTTTTAACTTCTATTCCATTCTTTGCATTGGTTATCTGTCTCGCTATTATTCTTACATCCCTGGCTTCTTCCAGTTTCAACGGGCTTTTATAATCAGCTTTTCCATTTAACTGCATATCACATTGACGGATCACATCTTCGATCATTCCCTCCAGTCCCATTTTTCTTCCGTCGTCAGGACTATAGATTCTTGTAATGCCGTATTGATGCAGTTCCTCAATTTCGTCTGGCAAAATAGTACCTCCACCGCCGCCAAAAATTTTTATATGACCACAACCATTTTCTTCCAGCAGGTCTTTCATGTACTTAAAAAATTCCACATGACCGCCCTGGTAACTGGTAATGGCGATGCCCTGCACATCTTCCTCGATAGCTGTTTCTACAATCTCTTTCACTGACCGGTTATGACCGAGATGGATGATCTCGGCACCTTTACTCTGCATTATGCGACGCATAATATTAATGGCGGCATCATGACCGTCAAATAAGCTGGCTGCCGTAACAATACGAACCTTATGGGAGGGGGTATAACTCATAATCTTTCAGAAAAAGCAAATTTAGCCTAAAAAACTAATGCCTGTTAGTCCTGTCAACATACAGGATTGCAAGCGGTTACCTACATTTGTCCCATGCAGCACCTTATCGAATCCATATCATCGTTGTATAAAAAGTGGAAAGGAACCAATCCAGGTTCAATTGATCTGCTACCTCAAAGTGGAAGTGAACGTCGTTATTTCAGACTTCATGATAACAAAGGATCAGTGATCGGCACCTATGGAGCTAATATAAAAGAGAATGAAACCTTCATATATTTCTCTGACCATTTTAAGAAAAAACAACTGGCTGTTCCGCAAATATTGGCAATCAGTGAAGATAAACAGTTTTACCTGCAGGAAGACTTTGGCGACGTTTCATTGCTGAATCATCTTGAATCAAAAGGATTCACTGATGAAGTATATGAGCTGTTTAAAAAAAGCCTCGGGGCATTAGCGCAATTGCAGGTAAAAGGTGATGAAGGTTTGAATTATAATAAATGTCTGACGAATAAAGAATTTGGCAAGCAGGCTATCATGGCCGATCTGTTATATTTTAAATATTATTTCCTGGATGCATTACGCAAACCGTATGATAAACAAAAACTGATCGATGATTTTGAGGCATTGAGTAATTACCTCACCCATACAGAGTACAAGTATTTCATGTTCCGGGATTTTCAGAGCAGGAATATTATGGTAACTGAAGATAATAATGTTCACTTCATCGATTACCAGGGAGGTATGAAAGGTGCCCCGCAATATGATGTAGCCTCCATGCTCTGGCAGGCAAGGGCCAATCTTCCTGACAAATGGAAATACGATTTGCTGGAAGACTATATTGATGCCTTCGAGAATACTATCGGGGAAAGTGTAAACCGGAATATTTTTCAAAGTCAGTACAATGGTTATGTACTGATCCGGTTGCTCCAGGTACTGGGAGCTTATGGTTTTCGCGGATTATTTGAACGTAAGGCACAATTTCTGACCAGTATTCCATTAGCACTCAGGAACCTGAAAGAATTCTTTGACCACCAGCGCCTGGGCATCTCTGTACCAGAATTCAGAAAAGTGCTGGATATGTGTGTGGCTGATGAGATCATTCAGCAATTCACTCCTACCCAGGCCACTGAAAAAACACCATTGCTGATAAAAGTTCATAGTTTCTCTTATCGTAAGGAGATTCCTGCTGATAACAGTGGTAATGGTGGCGGATTTGTGTTCGATTGCCGCGGTATTTTAAACCCCGGCCGTGTGGAAAGCATGAAAACACAAACGGGACGGGATAAAGAGGTAAAGGATTTTTTGGAACAACAAACCAAAATGCCGGAGTTTTTGAATAGTGTGTTTGATATTGTAGACATCACAGTAGAAGAATATATCAAACGGGATTTTGAAAGCCTGATGATCAGTTTCGGTTGTACAGGCGGGCAACACCGCAGTGTGTATGCAGCAGATGCCATGGCAAGGCATTTAAGAAATAAATTTAAAGTGAAAATTGAACTACTTCATATTGAACAGGAAGCAAAAAACTGGATAAACCCCCTCCCGGAGAAGAAGCAATGAAGGCAATGATTTTTTCGGCCGGACTCGGCACAAGATTTAAGCCATGGACAGATAAGCATCCAAAGGCGCTGGCTGTTGTAAATGGCAAGTCATTGCTGCAACGCAATATTGAGTACCTGCAGCAACAAGGCATAAGAGATGTGATCGTTAATGTACACCATTTTGCAGATCAAATAGACCAGGCTATTGTTGAAAATGATGGTTGGGGAAGCAATGTATTGGTTAGTGACGAAAGAGAAGAAGTATTAGAAACAGGTGGCGGTCTGTTGAAAGCAAAAGAATTATTTACTCCGGATGAAAAATTTATCACCTGCAATGCAGACTTCTTAACGGATTTAAATATCCATAAGCTTATTCATTACCATAATGAAAAGAAAGCACTCATAACTTTTGGTGTTACCAGCCGTAAATCATCGAGGGTTTTGCTATTTGATGATAATATGAGATTAACAGGGTGGCGAAATACGGTAACCGGTGAAGAGCGGATCGCCATTCCCCCTCCTGGGGAAGGAGTCAGGGGGAGGCCACTGGCTTATAGTTGCGTAGTAGTTTTTGAATACAGCATTTTTGAACTGATGAAGGAATATGGTTTTATTGGGAAATTTTCACTCATTGATGTGTACCTGAAACTGGCTCCAGAACATCTTATAATGGGTTATGACCATACCGGTGACCGGTTGGTGGATGTGGGCAAACCAGAAAGTGTGGCCATTGCAGAATCACTTTTCCCCTAAAATTGTTTTTCAGATATAAAGAATTGCAAATACCCTTTTAACGGTAATCCTGTTGCTGGCTTTTATTTTATCTTTCCACCATAAATAAGTAGTACATGAAGAAGATTGTTCTTGTCATTAGCAGCATAATTATGCTTTTGCCCGTTTTTGCCCAGTCAAAGTATGATCATAAAGAAACTTTCCATCCACAGTTCTATCCTTACCCTGGTAATGATTACAGAAGTGCCGGCGGCGAACCCGGCCCTAAATACTGGCAGAACAAAGCAGACTATTCCATCAATTGTAAACTGGATACTGCAACTCATTCAGTAACGGGTGATGTAACAATTACCTATACTAACAATAGTCCTGATAATTTACGGTTCCTCTGGCTGCAGATGGATCAGAATATTTATAAAAAAGATTCCCGCGGATCAGCCACCACTACACAAACAGGTGGCCGCTGGGCCAATTCGGGTTTTACTGATGGCTATACTATTACTAGTGTGCAACTGGAAACTGCCGGTGTTATGCATGCACCTGATAAAACAATTAAGACCGACACCCGGATGCAGCTCTTTCTGAAAGATCAGCTGGGAAAAGGAGAAAAAGTGAAGATCAGGATCAGCTATAACTTCACTATACCTGAGTATGGTACAGACCGAATGGGAAGGTTAAAAACAAAAAACGGAATTGTATATGAAGTGGCACAATGGTTTCCCCGGATGTGTGTGTATGATGATATACAGGGATGGAATACGCTGCCTTATATTGGCGCCGGAGAGTTTTATTTAGAATACGGCGATATCGACTTCAGCATCACAGCACCTGCTGACTTAATAATAGTTGGTTCCGGCGAGTTAGTCAATCCACAGGAATGTTACACTGCTGAACAGATGAAAAGATGGGAAGCTGCTGCCAAAAGTGATAAGACCGTAACCATTCGCAGTGATAAAGAGGTAACGGAAAAAAACTCCAGGCCGAAAACAGCCAGCACTACCTGGCGGTTCCGCATTCAGAATACAAGAGATGTAGCATGGGCAGCGAGCAAAGCCTTTGTGCAGGACGCAGCAAGAATTAATCTGAAAAGCGGTAAGAAATGTATGGCCATCAGTGTGTACCCGGTTGAAAGTATCGTAAAAAACGGCTGGCAGCGATCTACTGAATTTACCAAAGCAAGTATTGAACATTATTCTGATAAATGGTTTGAATATCCTTACCCTGCAGCAACCAATGTAGCAGGAATAGTAGGTGGCATGGAATATCCCGGTATTGTATTCTGCAGTGCAGAATCATCCGGCACTGGTCTTTGGGGTGTAACAGATCATGAATTTGGCCATACCTGGTTCCCGATGATAGTAGGCAGTAATGAAAGAAAATATGCCTGGATGGATGAAGGCTTTAATACATTCATCAATGATCTTTCCACTGAAGCGTTTAATAATGGTGAATTTAAAGAAGCCGGTTTCTTTGGTGATCCTAATTCATCTTTTATGGTGAAATATACATTTGGCGACAAGATGGATGGCTTGTATAATATACCCGATGTGATACAACAGGAAAACCTTGGAATAGCTGCATATATGAAACCGGCACAGATGCTTACTGCATTACGGGAATTGGTATTGGGAAAGGAAAGATTTGATGCCGCTTTTGCAGAATATATAAGGCGCTGGGCCTTTAAGCATCCTACTCCATGGGATTTCTTTCATACTATGGAAAATGTAGCTGGTGAAGACCTTAGCTGGTTCTGGAGAGCATGGGTATTAAATAGCTGGAAGCTGGACATGAAAGTAAAAGAAGTAACCTACATTGATGATAATGCCGAAAAAGGGAGTGAGATCACTATTGAAACCCTGGAAAAAATGGTCATGCCGGTAACAGTACTGGTAAAAGAAAGCAATGGCAAAGAGCATAAAATCAATTTACCGGTGGAAATATGGCAGCGGGGAGCTGAATGGCATTTTACTGTACCCACCACCAGCGAGATAAAAGAAGTAATACTGGATCCTGATAAAAAATTGCCTGAATGGGAACGTAGCAATAATAGCTGGAAGAAGAAAGCATTTTAGAAAAAAACCGACCAAAGCGTCGGTTTTTTATTTGTATAATACTATCGTCCTTATAATTCTCTCAAGATCAAATCATATTTCTAATATCCATTTCTTCCAGTACTTCCCGATTTTTCTTTTCCGACCACTTGATCAAACGGATACAACCATCAGCAATTTCAATTCCTGTTATATCCCCATCGCTGAAACAGCAGCAACCTGTATTAAAATAAGAAGGTTTCATGTTCATATAGTCAACTGATACCGCAGTAAACTCCCTTTCCCGTTTTCTTATTTCTTCCTCCCTTGCAGCATCCTTCTGATGAATAGCCTGCTGAAAATTCTTATACAACCGTTCCAGGTGGGTGAGCGAAGCAAAGACGGGCTGATGCGTATGCCCTGTTACCAGCAATATATTTTTTTGCTCAGATGACCATTCATACATGATGCTATTATGCAGCGTCTTCTTCTCTGCATCGTAAGCCGGTGTATTAGGGTTGATCCTCAGAAAAGCCTGCAGCGGCGCCCAGATATTCGCTACAAAGAATTTGCTGAACCAGTTCCCATCACTTTGTGCATCACCCTGGTGTCCATGAGTGAGGAAAATGGTAAGTGGTGAATAGTTAGCCGGTTGCAATACCACTCCTTCATACACTTTCACTTTTTCCCCATAAATGTCTTTCAGGTGCCACCAGGCCAATGGGTCATTGTCCCAGAACAAATCATGGTTACCGAATATTTTTATATGCTTTCCTTTTGCAATAAATTTTCTCTCTGCCTCAAACGTCTCTTTATTTTTCTTTTTTACCTGCCAGATACTGTTTTCCCATAACTCCTCGCTATCGCCAAGGTTAATGAAGTAAAAATCCTGTTCATTATAATACTGTAATGCCTGCAGGTAATTGGATTCGCATTGCGTAAAATCATCTGCCCCGTTTCTTTTGCCTTTATGCTGATCGGAAAAGATGATGAATTTGCCGGTCCGGGTATCATAGGGAATGATTAGTCCCTTTTTGCCAGGATGATCAAGAATGTCTTTATACAGTTTATTCAGCGCCTCAAATACCCGTTCCTTTTTTGGTTTGGAGGAGAATTTACCGGCAGCCCATAGTATGGGTTTATACAAAATGATGCGCAGAAAATTTCTCATACTTAATACTGCTCAATTTACACTATAAGAAAAGAAAAACCCGCCGGCTCTGTCACCTGGCGGGTTTTGAATTTATTCTTATTGCTTATCTGACATGCACTTTTCCTTCCGCTAATTTTTTTCCACTTGCATCTCCTACCACCACATAATAAATACCCCTGCTAGCTCTTTCAAGATTCACCGGTATCAGTGTATAAAGACCAGCTACCGGGAACTGCCTGTCAAATACCGCAGCACCCTTTGAATCATAAACGATGATCCGCCTTTGCGTACTGCTGCCTCCGTTGTTATAATAGGAAACAGTAAAGTTTCCATCATTGGGGCTTGGATAAACGAACAAACGGCTGCTGGCAGAAGCATCAATAGTTACAATTTGTGAAAGGCTGGAACAGAAGATACTGCTGGGCCATGTTTCCCTGATACTTACCTGGTAAGCACCAGGATTGGCTACTGTTACCGGTAGTGTATTACCTGTAACTGAAATCGGGCCTCCATTCAAAGTCCAGGCTGTGGTAAGTGTACCGCCTGTTGAGGAAGTGGGTGTAGCTGTTAACGTAGTTGTTTGTCCCGGCAACAAACTGGTAAGTGGTGCTGCTGTTAATCCAACCGTTGGCAACTGGCGAACTGTTAATATAGCTGCAGCAGAAACAACCGGTGTGGTACAGGTAGCATTAGATAACTGGCAACGATACTGGTTATTATTCATTACAGTAATTACACCGGATATTGTATAAGTTGCCGAGTTCGCTCCTGTAATGGCTGTCCAGGTGCTGCCACTATTTGTACTTACTTCCCACTGGTAAATAATAGCCGGCACACTACTACCTGCGACAGTAAAGCTGGCATTACTTCCCGAACAAACTTCTGTATTAAC
>Ga0116143_10002280_pt1 | contig 21222 bp, 22 predicted proteins | sample AD_UKC034_MetaG_FD_89745 | JGI IMG/M metagenome (GOLD analysis project Ga0116143, IMG submission 89745) | Active sludge microbial communities of municipal wastewater-treating anaerobic digesters from USA - AD_UKC034_MetaG | ecosystem: Engineered > Bioreactor > Anaerobic > Digestate | place: USA...
GAGCGTGGGCTGCGAGATCGCATTCCCGTATGCCGACGACACGAGCGCGCTGATGGGCAGTGCCGGCGCGCTCAAGGTGTTCACGACCCGCGCCGACACGTTGTTCGGCGCGACCTTCATGGCGATCGCCGCCGAGCACCCGATCGCGCTCGCGGCGGCCGGGCGCGATGCGAAGCTCGCTGCGTTCGTCGACGAATGCCGTCGCGGCAGCACCATGGAAGCCGACGTCGCCACCCAGGAAAAGAAGGGCCTGCCGACCGGCCTGCACGTATGTCACCCGTTCACCGGCGAGCGCGTCGGTATCTGGATCGCGAACTATGTGCTGATGGGTTATGGCGAGGGCGCCGTCATGGGCGTACCGGCGCACGACGAGCGCGACTTCGAGTTCGCCGGCCGGCACGGCATTCCGGTGGTCACGGTCGTGAGGTCGACGCGCGGCGCCTACGACGAGGTCGTCGCGCCGTGGATCGATGCCTACGGCGAGCCGGGCATCACGGTCGCTTCCGGCGAATTCACCGGGCTCGAGTCCGATGCCGCGGTCGATGCGATCGCGGCAAAACTCGAGGAACGCGGGCTCGGCGCGAAGCGCGTGCAGTACCGGCTGCGTGACTGGGGCATTTCGCGCCAGCGCTACTGGGGCTGCCCGATTCCGCTGATCCACTGCCCCGCCTGCGGCGACGTACCGGTGCCCGACGCGGACCTGCCCGTGGTGCTGCCCGAGCACCTGGTGCCGGATGGCAGCGGCAATCCGCTCGCCCGGACGCCGGAGTTCGTCAATTGCAGCTGCCCGAAGTGCGGTGGGCCGGCCAGGCGCGAGACGGACACGATGGACACGTTCGTCGACTCCTCATGGTATTTCCTGCGCTTCGCCAGCGCCGGGAACGACCAGGCGATGGTCGATGCGCGTGCCGAGTACTGGCTGCCCGTCGACCAGTACATCGGGGGCATCGAGCACGCGATCCTGCACCTGCTGTACTCGCGCTTCTGGACCCGCGTCATGCGCGACCTCGGGCTGGTCAGGATCGACGAGCCGTTCGCCCGCCTGCTGACGCAAGGCATGGTGCTGAACCACATCTACTACCGCCAGGAGGCCGGCGCGCGCCGCAGCTACTTCAATCCGGCGGACGTCGAGATGCGGGGCGGGCAGGCCGTGCTGCTCGCCGATGGCCAGCCGGTCGTGCACGATGGCCTCGGCACGATGTCGAAGTCGAAGGGCAATGGCGTCGACCCGCAGCAGCTCGTCGAGGAGTTCGGCGCCGACACCGCGCGTCTTTTCATGATGTTCACGGCTCCTCCGGAGCAGTCGCTCGAGTGGAGCGACGAGGGCGTGCAGGGCGCATTCCGGTTCATCCGCCGCCTCTGGAAGGCGGTGCACGACCTGGTGTCGCAGGGGCCGCTGCCCGACGCCGACTTCGCGGTGCTCACTGCCCCGCAGCGCGCGCTGCGCCGGCTGACCCACCAGACGCTCGCCAAGGTCACCGACGACATCGGTCGCCGCCATACGTTCAACACGGCGATTGCCGCGGCCATGGAACTGCTGAATGGCGCGACGCGCATCGATACCAGCGAGGCCGCGGGCCGGGCGGTCGCGCGCGAGGCGCTCGAAGTGATCGTGCTCTCGCTCTCGCCGATCATCCCGCACGTGACGCACGTGCTGTGGCATGCGCTCGGCCATGAGCGCGCGCTGATCGAGGAGCCATGGCCCCAGCCCGATCCCGCCGCGCTCGCGCGCGACGAGGTCGAGCTCGTCGTGCAGGTAAACGGCAGGCTGCGCGGCAGGATCACCGTGGCCGCGGAGGCCTCCGACGAGGTGGTGCGCGCGGCAGCGCTCGCCGAGGAGAATGCGCGCAAGTTCATCAACGATGCGCCCGTGCACAAGGTGATCGTCGTGCCCGGCAAGCTCGTCAACATCGTGGTGTAGGCGGTGCGACGTGCCATCGCGGTGGTCTCGGTCGCGCTCGCCGCAGCGGCGTTGTCGACCGCGTGCGGCCTGCGGCTGCAGGGGCGCGAGGCGACGCCCCAGGCCTTCGCGAGCGCGCACGTCGAGGCCCCGGACCAGCAGAGCGATTTCGTGCAGGCGCTCACGCGCTCGCTGATGGCGAGCGGCGTGCGCGTCGAGCGCGACGCGGCGCGTGCCGAAGCGGTGATCCGCATCTCGCGCGACCAGGTGCGCGAGCATGTGCTGTCGGTCTCGGCACGCAACATCCCGCGCGAATACGAGCTGACCTACGGGGTCGAGTTCAGCGTGCGCAGGGGCGAAGAAGAGCTGCTCGCGCCGCAGGTCGCCGAACTCACGCGTGACTTCACGTTCGATGAAACGATCCTGCTCGCCAAGGAGCGCGAGCAGCGCATGCTCGAGGAAGCGCTGGCCCGCGATCTGGCGGCGATCGTGATGCGCCAGCTCGCCGCGCTCTGAGCCGGTGCCCGTCTCCGCCGCGGTACTGCGCGTCAACGGCACCGACCGGGTCGCGCTCGGTCTGCTGCTCGCGCGTTTCGGCATGGACCTGCGCCTCGTCGCCCACGGCGAGGTCATCCCGGGCTCCTACTGGGGCGAGAGCGAAGCCGGACTGATCGGCGATCGCCTGTACGCGCGCCTCGATACCCCGCTGCATTCGGTGCTGCACGAGGCCGCCCACTATGTCTGCATGACGCCGGAGCGGCGCACGGGCCTCGATCGCGACGCCGGTGGCGACGACGCCGAGGAATGCGCCGTGTGCTACCTGCAGGTGCTGCTCGCCGATGCGCTGCCCGGCGTCGGCCGGGAGCGGCTCTGCGACGACATGGATGCCTGGGGCTACAGCTTTCGCGAAGGCCCGACGCGCGCCTGGCTCGCGGGTGACGCGCGCGATGCGCGCGAATGGCTGCTGGCCCGCGACCTGATCGATCGGGATGACCGGCCGACCTGGCGGCTGCGCTTCAGCGATCCGCGAAGCGGTCCGTCGCCCTGACGAGCTCGTGGATGTTGCCCGGCTCGAACGCGGAATGGCCCGCGTCGGGCACCACGCGGAAGTCGGCCTCGGGCCACGCGCGATGCAGGTCCCATGCGCTCTTCATCGGGCACACGACGTCGTAGCGGCCGTGCACGATCACCGCGGCAATGTGGCGGATCTTCGGCACGTCGTCGAGCAGCTGTGTGGGCGAACGCAGGAAGCCGCGGTTGACGAAATAGTGGCATTCGATGCGTGCGAAAGTCTCGGCGTAGGCGTCTTCCTCGAACTTCTTCACTTCGCCCGGATCGAAGAGCAGGTGGCTGGTGGCGCCTTCCCAGATCGACCAGCTGCGTGCCGCGCTCGCGCGCACCTGCGCATCATCGCTCGTCAGGCGGCGGTAGTACGCGTCCATCATTTCGCTGCGTTCGGCGGGCGGGATCGCGGCGGCGAACTCGGCATACAGTTCGGGGAACAGCGCGCCCGCGCCATCGGGATGGCCGTAGAACCACTCGAGCTCCCACGGTCGCAGCAGGAAGATGCCGCGCAGCACGAGTTCGGTGACCTGGCCGGGATGCGCCTGCGCATAGGCGAGGGCGAGCGTGGAACCCCATGAGCCGCCGAAAACCTGCCAGCGCTCGATGCCGAGGTGTTCGCGCAGGCGCTCGATGTCGTTCACCAGGTGCCAGGTGGTGTTGTCCTCGAGGTTCGCGCGCGGACGGCTCTTGCCGCAGCCTCGCTGGTCGAACAGCACGATCCGATAGCGCTTCGGGTTGAAGAAGCGGCGCATCTTCGGGTCGGTGCCGCCGCCGGGCCCGCCGTGCAGGAAGACGACCGGCTTGCCGCGCGGATTGCCGCTTTCCTCGAAATAGAGCGTGTGGGTCGGCGAGACCGCGAGGCGCCCGGTGCGGTAGGCCTCGATCGGGGGATACAGCTCGCGCAAGGCGCCGGGTGCGGGCTTCGGTCCGCCGCGTGTGCCGGCGGCGCGCTTGTCGGTAGCGCGCTTTTTCGGCGCCGCGGGCCGTCTCGCCAGGGCGGGTTTGCGCTTTGCCGCAGTCTTCTTCCGCTTTGCCATGCCTTTGCCCTCAGGAGCCCGGCGAGACCATCGAGCCGAGTGGTGCGCCGCCGAGCAGATGCAGGTGGAGGTGGTACACCTCCTGTCCGCCGTGCCGATTGCAGTTGATGATGAGCCGGTAGCCGTCCTCGGCGATGCCTTCGCGCCGCGCGAGATCGCGCGCGACGGTGAACATGTGGCCGATCAGCGCCTCGTCCTCGTCGGCGATGTCGTTGGCAGTGGGGATCGGCTTCGACGGAACGATGAGGATGTGCACCGGTGCGCGCGGGTGGATGTCGCGAAATGCCGTGACCCGCTCATCCTGGTGCAGGATGGTGGCGGGCAGCTCGCCAGCGATGATCCGTTCGAACAGGGTCGGCATTGCGTGCGCTCCTCGTCGCGCCGGGTGGATGCACAGCGGCATTCTGACATACAGGGCCGGTCTGGCGGCGGCCGGCCTCAGAATTCGTAGCGCAGGCCCGCCGCCAGCGAGCGTCCCGGCAGCGGCGCGTAGTCCCGGATGGGCGAGGACGCGCGGCGCGCCTCCTCGTCGGCGAGATTGCTGCCTTTCAGGAACGCGACGATCTCGCCGCCGCCCACGGGCTGGTGCCAGGACACGTCGGCGTCGATCATCGTGTAGCCGTTCGTCGGCAGCTCGTTCGTCGCGACATCGTCCTGGTCCGCATACCTGAAGATCGACAGGCCCGCTTGCCACACGCCGCGCTCGAAGCCGAGCTCGGCGCCGAAGCGCCAGGGCGGCATCAGCGGCAGGTTGCCGCCGCGATCGGGCTTGCCACGGACATAGTCGGTCGCAAGGCGCAGCGTGAGGGCCGCAGCATCGCGCGCGACGAGCGGCAAGGTCACCTCGGCCTCCAGGCCGTGGAAGCTCGAATCCTCCTGGACATAATCGACGACGGGGAACAGCTCGCCTTCCTCGGGGTCCTCGAAGAACTCCCCGGTCGGGCGCGCATGGATGTAGCCATCGTAACGGCTGTAGAAGGCACCCAGCGTGAACTGCACGGCGCCGGCGTACTTGCGCAGTGTCAGGTCGGTGGTCAGCGCCGCCTCTTCGCCGATCGCAGAGTCGCCCCGCTCGTAGCGGCCGAGCGCCACGTGCACGCCGTCGGCATACAGCTCGGTGGCGCCGGGATGACGGGTGGCACGGGTGAAGTTCAGTGCCACCGAGTACTCCGGGGCGAACTTCCAGCGCAATCCCGCGGACCCACTCACGCCGTCGCCCGAGTAGTCGGGCAGGCCGGCCTCCCGCTCAGCCTCGATGCGCTGGTCCTCGTAGCGCAGCGCGAGTTCGACGGTCAATGGCCCGACCGGTCGCTCCTCGAACACGAACAACCCGACGTTACGCATCGAGTTGCCGGGCACGAACGCTTCCTCGCCGAGCGCGCGGAAATCGAGCTCGCGATACTGCATGCCGAAGGTTCCGCGCCAGCCGCCGAGCACGGCATGGTCGAACGACAGCCGCGCCTCGCCGGAGTCCTGGGCGAAGGTCGTGCCTGCCTCGCCGTCCGGTTCGAACTCCTGGTGAAAATACTCGCTGTGTGCCGCGCGCAGGCGCATCGAATCAATGCCCGTGAACGGATCGTCGAGCCCACCGCTCAGGTCGTAGCGCTCCTGCGTCATGTCGATGCGTACGCTCGAACCGTCGGCCCCGGATTCCGGCCCGGGTGTGCCGTAATTCGCGTCGGTGCGGCTCGCCGCCACGCCGAGGAAGCCGCGGGAGGCGAGGTAGCTCACGCCGAGTGCGCCGCCGTCGCTGTCGCCGTCGCTGCCGTAGAGGGTGCCGTGCGGGTTGACGGGATCCGTCTCGCCCTGGGCGGCGAGTTGCTCCGCGAGGCGCTGCGAGAGCGCGTTGCCCGGTATGTCGATGTCATCGCTCGTGCGCCGATATCCGTCCGCGTGCAGCACGAAGTCCCCGGCCCGCACGTCGAGCCTGCCGGCGCCGGAAGTTTCCGAAGCGGCCGAATTGCCGCGCAGTTCGACGGCGCCCTGCAGGGCCTGCGCCAGCGGCTTCTCGGCGAAACGGCTCGTCACGACGTTCACGACGCCACCCACCGCGGCATTGCCGTGCAGGAGCGTCCCGGGTCCCTTGATCACTTCGATGCTGCGCGCAACCAGTGGATCGATCGAGACGGCGTGGTCCTCGCTGAGCGCCGAGACATCCTGCGTGCCGAGGCCGTCCTCGAGCATCGACACACGCTCGCCGCCGAGGCCGCGGATCACCGGGCGGCTCGCGACCGGCCCGAACCACGTGCCGGTGACGCCCGCCTGCTTCGCGAGCGTCTCGCCGAGACTCTGGCCGAGTTCGCGGTGGAGCGCATCGCCGCCAAGCACGATGACGGGCTGGGCGGTTTCGAGGACGCCCTGGCGCAGGGCGGACGCCGTCACCACGACTTCCTCGAGCGCGGGTGGCGCCGCGAGCGTGGCCGGGATGACGGGAATGAGCAACACGGCTGCGCAGTGCAGCCCGCGGATACGGGAAAGGAAAAGCATGAGGGCTCCTGAAGGCGAACGAGCGCACCCGCGACGGGGCGGGCGAGTGTCAGCGCGTTACAGGAGCAGGCGGGCCGCGAGGTCGGTGGGCCTGGGCGAACGGCTGCGGCGCGATGCCGAGTTCGGGCACGGGCGCCACGAGGCCGAGGGGCTGCAGCGTCGGCTGCGTGGTCGCGAGCGGGGCGGGATTGCCGGCGCCCGTATTGAATCCATGGCACAGGTCGCACTGGCGGACCTCGTGACGGTCCGTCTGCGCCGCATCGTGCAGGTGCGCTGCCCGCACGCCAGCCGCGCCGAGCATGCATGCGGCAAGCAGCAGCAGCAGTAGCGGATGGCGGGCGATGCGGCGCATTTCGGCGGCTATCTTAGCCCGATCTGGCGGATAATCGGAGCGTGACACGGATTCCTGAATGAAGTTGTCCCCCGACGCCCTGGGCGGGCATCTCGCACGCGGCCTCGCACCGGCCTACCTGCTGTGCGGCGATGAGCCGCTGCTGGTGGGCGAGGCGGCGGATGCCGTGCGCGCCAGGGCGCGTGCAGCGGGATTCACCGATCGCGTCGTGCATTTCATCGAGCGCGGCAGCAGCTGGGCGGATGTGCGCGCCGAGGCGGACAGCCTGTCGCTGTTCGCCTCGCGGCGGATCCTCGAACTGCGCATGCCGACGGGCAAGCCCGGTGCGAGCGGCAGTGCGACCATCGTCGATCTCGTCGAGCGGCAGGATCCCGACACCCTGTTGCTGATACTCACCGAGCGGCTCGACCGCGATGCGCAGGGCGCGAGTTGGGTCCGCGCGATCGATGCCCACGGCGTGGTGCTGACCGCCTGGCCGATCGGGCGCGACAAGCTGCCGGCCTGGCTCGAGGCGCGCGCGCGGCGCGCGGGCCTGCAGCTCGAGCCCGAGGCGCTCGCCCTGCTGGCCGACCGGACCGAGGGCAACCTGCTTGCGGCCCGGCAGGAGATCGACCGGCTCGCGCTTGGCACGCGCCATGGCAGGGTGGGCGTCGCCGAGCTCACCGCCAGCGTCGGCGACAGCGCGCGCTTCGACGTGTTCGCGCTCGGCGCCGCCGCGCGCGCGGGCAATGCCGCGCGCACGCTGCGAATCGTCGCCGGGTTGCGCGCCGAAGGCGTCGAGGCGCCACTCGTGCTCTGGTCGCTGCTGCGCGAGGCGCGGCAGCTGCTGCGTGACGGCGGGCGCTTCACGCGTCGCGACGCGCCGCGCCTGATCGGGCGCGCAAGGCGGGTCGATCGCGCGATCAAGGGCCGGCTGCAGTCGGATGCCTGGGACGAGCTTGCGCTCCTCGCGGCGGAACTCTGCGGACGCACACCACTGACCGGAAGCTATTGATGCAACCCATTGGCATATTCGGCGGCACCTTCGATCCGATCCATTACGGCCACCTGCGCACCGCGTTCGAGCTCTGGCAGGCGCTCAGGCTGAAGGAGGTGCGCTTCATGCCGACCGGCGATCCGCCGCATCGTGATGCGCCGCTCGCGGACGCCGCGCTGCGCCTGGCGATGGTGCGCGTCGCCATCGCGGACCAGCCGGCGTTTGTCGTCGACGATCGCGAGACCCGGCGCGAGGGCCTGTCCTATTCGGTCGACACGCTCGCCGAACTGCGCCGGGAGTACCCGGACCGCTCGCTGTGCCTGCTGCTTGGCATGGATGCCTTCCTCGGCCTGCCGACCTGGCATCGCTGGCGCGAACTGCCCGATCTCGCCCACATCGTCGTCGCGCACCGCCCGGGCTGGAAGGCGCCGACCACCGGTCCGCTCGGCGAGCTGATGGTCGATCGCGGCACCGGCTCGGTGCGCGACCTGCACAGTGCCACGGCCGGGCGCATCTACGTCCACGCCGTCACGCAACTCGAGATCTCCTCGACAGAGTTGCGCGACCTGATCGTCGACGGCCGGGACCCGCGTTATCTCGTCCCTGACGCGGTGCGTGACATGCTGCGCGAATCGGGGTGCTATGCTCGCAACAGCCGCTGACACAGGGGAGGCCATCGCAGGCACATGATCACTGCCAGACGCTCGCGTCCTGCCGCATCGCGCGCGACGCCGCTCGAGAGACTCGTCACCACTGCGCTCGACGACATGAAGGCAGTGAATGTGAAAGTCCTCGACGTCCGCGGACTCACTGACATCGCCGATACCTTCGTCATCGCGTCGGGAAATTCCGACCGCCACGTCCGATCCATCGCCGACCGGGTCATCCAGAGCGCAAAGGCCGCGGGCTTTCCCACCCACGGCCTCGAAGGGGCGCGCGACAGCGAATGGGTGCTCGTCGACCTGAACGACGTGATCGTGCATGTGATGCTGCCGCGCACGCGCGAGTTCTACGGGCTCGAGCGCCTGTGGGAAGGCGAGGCTGACAGCGCGCCCGCCGCAAGGCCCAAGCGGCAGGCGAGGGCGAAAACGAAATCGAAGTCCGGCTCCGCACCCGCCGCCCGTCCGAAGGCCCGCGCGCGGGCGAAGTCCGCCGCCCGCACGCACTGAATCGGCGGGCGGTCCGGATGCGGGTGCGTATCATCGCCGTCGGCACCCGCATGCCGGCGTGGGTCACCGCAGGCTGCGACGAATACCTCAAGCGCCTGCGGCCGGCGCTGCGGGTCGAACTCGTCGAGATCCCGGCGGGTCGGCGTCCGGCCGGCGCGCCCCCGACGCGTGCAGTGGAAGAGGAAGCGCGCAAGCTCCTCGCGGCCCTTGGCGCCGATGAGCATGTCGTCGCGCTCGACGAGCGCGGCCAGGAATTCTCGACGCTCGAACTCGCGCGCTGGCTCGGTGGGCGCATGCGCGACGGCGCGGATCTCGCGATGCTGATCGGCGGCGCCGATGGCTTCGCGCCGCGGGTGCGGGCGCGTGCCAACCTCAGCTGGTCGCTGTCCCGGCTCACGCTGCCGCACGCTCTCGTGCGCGTGGTGCTCGCCGAGCAGCTGTATCGCGCGCATACCGTGCTCGCCGGCCACCCGTACCACCGCGCATGACGGCCGGCGCACCCGTGCTGTGCCTCGCCTCGGCCTCGCCGCGGCGGCGCGAACTGCTGCACCAGATCGGGGTATCGCACCACGTGCTCGTGACCGATGTCGACGAGTCCCCGCGGGCGGGCGAGTCGCCGGCCGATTACGTCGCCCGCGTGGCGCTCGGCAAGGCGCGCGCGGCCTGGCGGGACCCGCAGGCGCGCCGGCACCTGCCGGTGCTGGCGGCCGATACGACCGTGGTGCTGGATGGGCGCATGCTCGGCAAGCCCGCGACGCGCGCGGACTGCGTCGCGATGCTGCAGGACCTCTCAGGACGCACGCACGAGGTGCTCACGGCGATCACGCTGCTGGCTGGCTCCGCCGAGGCGCCGGTCGTCAGGGCCCGCGTGAGCCGCTCGGAGGTGCGCTTTCGCGGCATCGATGCGCCCGAGGCCGGCCGTTACTGGGACACCGGCGAGCCGCGCGACAAGGCCGGCGGCTACGCGATCCAGGGGCGTGGCGCGGTATTCGTCGCCGGCCTCGCGGGCAGCTATTCTGGCGTCATGGGATTGCCACTATTCGAGACTGCCGGGCTGCTGGGCGAGGCCGGGATCCCGGTCTGGACCGGGCGGCCGGCGCCGTGACGACCGAGATCCTGATCAACAGCGGACTGCGCGAGACCCGCGCCGCGCTCGTCGAGAACGGTGCGCTGCAGGAAGTGCACATCGAGCGGGCGAGCCGCCGCGGCCTCGTCGGCAACATCTACAAGGGGCGCGTGACGCGCGTGCTGCCGGGGATGCAGGCCGCATTCATCGACGTCGGGCTCGAGCGCGCGGCCTTCCTGCACGTCGACGACATCGCGGTGACGCGGCCCGACTCGACGATGGTGGGCCTGCCGAAGATCGACGACATCCGCCGGCTCGTGAACCAGGGCGACGATCTGCTGGTGCAGATCGTCAAGGATCCGCTCGGCACCAAGGGTGCGCGGCTCACCACGTTCCTGTCGCTGCCGTCGCGTTTTCTCGTCTACATGCCGCGCAGCGACGGTAACGTGGGCGTGTCGGCGCGCATCGAGGACGAGGCCGAGCGCCAGCGGCTGCGCGAACTCATCGCCGACCTGCCGCAGCCCGCGCAGGGCGGCGGCTTCATCCTGCGCACGGCGGCCGCGGGCGTGACGCGCGATGCGCTGCGCGCCGACATGATCTACCTCGGCCGCCTGTGGGACCACGTGCGCGAGCGCGCGCTGGCGGCCGCGCCCGGCGCCCTCGTGCACGAGGACCTGCCGCTGCCGACGCGCATGCTGCGCGACGAACTCGGGCGCGACATCGAGCGCGTCCTGGTCGATGCGCCGGCGGCGTTCGGCGAGATGCAGGCGTTCGCGCGCGCCTTCATGCCGGAGGCCGCGGGCCGCATCGAACTCTACCAGGGCCAGCGCCCGATCTTCGACCTGCACGGCATCGAGGACGAGATCGCGCGCGCGCTGGGCCGCAAGGTCGAACTCAAGTCCGGCGGCCACGTGGTCATCGACCAGACCGAGTCGATGACCACGATCGACGTGAACACCGGCGCCTATGTCGGGCACCGCAACCTCGAGGAGACGATTTTCCGCACCAACCTCGAGGCGGCAGTGGCGATCGCGCGGCAGCTGCGGCTGCGCAACCTCGGCGGCATCATCATCATCGATTTCATCGACATGCAGGACGAGTCGCACCGCCGCCAGGTGCTCGAGGCGCTCTCGCGCAGCCTCGCGGCCGATCGTGTGCAGACTCACATCGCGAGCCTGTCGCCGCTCGGCCTCGTCGAGATGACCCGCAAGCGCACGCGCGAGAGCCTCGAACATCTGCTGTGCCAGCCGTGCCCGACCTGCGAGGGTCGCGGCTTCGTGCGCACGCCGGAAACCGTGTGTTTCGAGATCCTGCGGGAGATCCTGCGCCAGGCGCGGCAGTTCGGCAGCCGCGAGCTCGTGATCCTCGCGCACCAGGACGTGATCGGGCGCCTGCTCGACGAGGAGGCGCCGGCGTTGTCCGAACTCGAGACGGCCAACGGCAAGCCCATCCGGCTGCAGGTCGAACCGCTCTACGGCGTTGATCAGTACGACGTGGTGCTCACTTGAGCGCGCCGCGCGTCGCGGCGATCCAGATGACCACGTCGGCCGATGTCGGCGCGAACCTGGCGCAGGCCGCGCACTGGCTTGCGCAGGCGGCCGATCGCGGTGCCGTGGTGGCGGCACTGCCCGAGAATTTCGCGTTCATGGGCCTGGCCGATGCCGACAAGCGCGCGATCGCCGAGGAGCCAGGGGCCGGGCCCATCCAGGATTTCCTGGCCGACGCGGCGCTGCGCCACAGCATGATGGTGATCGGCGGCACGGTGCCGCTGCGCGTCGTCGGCGGCGACGGCCGGGTCGCCGCGGCCTGCCTCGTTTTCGATACCGGCGGGCGCGCCGTTGCGCGCTACGACAAGATCCACCTGTTCGACGTGGAACTGCCCGCGGCGGGCGAGAGCTACCTCGAGTCGGCGCACGTGGCGCCCGGGCATGCGCCGCAGGTGATCGACACGCCCGCCGGCCGGTTGGGGCTCGCCGTGTGCTACGATGTGCGCTTCCCCGAGCTCTTTCGTCGCCTCGTCGCAGGGGGTGCGGAATGGTTCGTACTGCCCTCGGCGTTCACCGTGCCCACCGGCCAGGCGCACTGGGAAACCCTGCTGCGGGCGCGTGCCATCGAGAACCTCGCGTTCATGGTGGCGCCGGCGCAGTCGGGCCGGCACGCGAATGGGCGACTGACCCATGGGAATACACTGATCTGCGATTTCTGGGGGCGCATACTCGGGCGGCTGGAGTCGGGTCCGGGTTGCGTAGTGGCGGAGTTCGATCGCGCGGCGCAGGCCGATGCGCGCGCCCGGTTTCCCGCATTGCGACACCGCGTCCTGTAGCGAGCTGCACACCAACATGGCTGACGAGACCCAACCCCTGGCGATTGCGCGCGAGCTGATCCTGCGGCCCGGCGGGCTCGACGTCGCACGCATCGATCGCGTGCTCGGCGAGGTCATGGGACACGCGGTCGATGCCGCGGATGTCTATTTCCAGCTCTCCCGCGAGGAGTCGTGGGCGCTCGAGGACGGCATCGTCAAGGAAGGCGGCGCGAGCATCGAGCAGGGCGTGGGCGTGCGTGCGCTCGCCGGCGAGAAGACCGGCTTTGCGTATTCGGACGAAGTGGTGCTGCCGGCGCTCGAGGAAGCCGGCCGCGCGGCGCGTGCGATCGCCGCGGGCGGCGCGCAGCATGCGCTGCGCGTTACCCACCCGGCGTCCGGCCACAGACTGTACCTGCCCATCGATCCGGGTGCGGCGCTCACCGATCGCGACAAGGTCGGCTGCCTCGAGCGCGTGGACCGCGAGATCCGAAAATCTGATCCGCGCATCGTGCAGGTGATGGCGAGCGTGTCCTCGGTCTACGAGGTCATCCTGGTCGCGACCAGCGACGGCACGCTCGCGGCCGACGTACGCCCGCTGGTGCGTTTCAACGTCTCGGTGGTCGCCGAGCAGAACGGCCGCCGCGAACAGGGCTACGCCGGCTCCGGCGGGCGCTTCTCGCTCGCCGAACTGGTGGCCGGGGACAAGCCGATTGCGCTGGCGCGCGAGGCCGCGCGCCAGGCGCTCGTCAATCTCGAGTCGGTGCCAGCGCCGGCGGGCAGCATGACCGTGGTGCTGGGCCCGGGCTGGCCCGGCATCCTGCTGCATGAGGCGATCGGCCACGGCCTCGAGGGCGATTTCAACCGCAAGGGCACCTCCGCATTCTCGAACCGCATCGGCGAGCGTGTCGCGTCACCGGGCGTCACGGTCGTGGATGACGGCACGCTCGCGCGTCGCCGCGGTTCGCTCAACATCGACGACGAAGGCACGCCGACCCAGTGCACTACGCTGATCGAGGATGGCGTGCTGACGGGCTACCTGCAGGACAAGCTGAACGCGCGTCTGATGGGCATGCGTCCGACCGGCAACGGGCGGCGCGAGTCCTTCGCGCACATGACACTGCCGCGCATGACCAACACCTACATGCGCGCCGGTGCGCACGCGCCCGGGGAAATCATCGCCTCGGTGAAGAAGGGCGTGTACGCGGTCAATTTCGGCGGCGGCCAGGTCGATATCACCTCGGGGAAGTTCGTGTTCTCCGCGAGCGAGGCCTACCTGATCGAGAACGGTCGCATCACGGCGCCGATCAAGGGCGCCACGCTGATCGGTAACGGGCCCGACGTGCTGACGCGCGTTTCGATGGTGGGCGACGACCTCAAGCTCGACGATGGCGTCGGTACCTGTGGCAAGGATGGCCAGAGTGTGCCGGTGGGCGTTGGTCAGCCGACGCTGCGCATCGATGGCCTGACGGTCGGTGGCACTGGCTGAGCCAGGACACGAGATCTGACATAAGCGGGATCGATGGCGCTGCTGTGAGTTGGCGCACGCCGCGCGTCCGGCGCGGCCGGTACCGTGCCTGCCCATGGACAACGCGATGCACACCGATCCCGGCGCGACCGGCTCGTTCCAGCGCCTGCTGCCACCGGACCTGGTACAGGAAGTCTCGCGCACCCATGGCGGCCGGAACGACGACATGAGCGTCAGCTGGCAGCCGTCGCTGCTCGCGCGGTTCCTCGAACTGTTCGTCGGCCGCCCGCGCTGACGAAAGCTGACCGGGAGGCGCACGGCACGGTACGATCTGCCCGTGCAGATCCGCCGCCCGCACCTGAACAAGCCCCTCTACGACATGCTGCCGTGGCTGTACGGCAGCGGCGGACTCGCGCTGCTCGCGTTCAGTTATTTCCGCATTTCAGGCTGGCTGAGCGTGCTGGTCGCGCTCGCGGGACTGGGGGGCATCACCTGGGGGCTGGCGATCGGACTGCGCCGGCGGGACTTTCGCGCGATGCGCGACGAGTACGGCGGCGGCACGCTGCCGCCCGACAATCAGGACTGAGAAAGCTCGAGCCGGCCGGTATCGTTGGGCCGCGCCGCCTGCGCGACGCGATCGTCGCGGTAGGTCAGCGAATGCTGGCCGAGCATCACGATGTCGCCGTCCGACAGCACGTGGCGTCGCACGCGCTTACCGCGCACCGACATGCCGTTGGTGCTGTTGAGATCCTCGATCACGCAGCTCTCCGCGGTCGTGACGATCTGGCAGTGGTGGCGGCTCACGAAGCGGCTGTCGACCTGGATGTCGTTGTCGGAGGTGCGCCCGATGATCACGCGCCCGGGGCGTAACGGCACCTCGGCCAGCACCGTGTCCTCGCTGGCGAGCGTCACATGCGCGAGGATCACGTCGCTGCGGCGTGAACCGGTGTTCTCGAGCGCACGCTCGCCCGCCCGGCCGGCCCCGGTCATCGAGCGCAGCTCGCGATGGGTGCGCGAGGCGTACTCGGCCCACTGCAGTTCCTCGACGGCATTCAGGATGTCCTCGCGCGTCACGGTGTCCTGGTCGGCGGCATAGGCCCCCATCATCGCCGTATCGCACAGGGTGTTCACGAGGCGCGGGGTGCCGCCGGTGAAGCGGTAGATCTCCGGGAAGGTCTCCGGCGCGAAGATCTCCCGGCCGCCGGCGCCCGCGACTTCGAGGCGGTGCAGGACATACTGGCGGGTATCCTCCTGCGACAGCGCGGTGAGGTGGAAGCGCAGGCGCACGCGCTGCGCGAGCTGCACCAGTTCGCGCGAATCGAGCTTGTCGTTCAGCTCGGGCTGGCCGGCGAGGATGATGCGCAGCACCTTCTCGCGCGCGGTCTCGACGCCCGACAGGAGCCGTATCTCCTCGAGCACGCGCAGGCTGAGGTTCTGCGCCTCGTCCACGATCAGCAGCACCTTGCGCCCGGCCGCGTACTGCTCGATCAGGAACTGGTTGAGCGTGGCGAGCAGCTCCGCCTTCTTCATCTTGAACGGCGAGAAGCCGAACTGCACCAGCACCGCCTGCAGGAACTCGATCGCCGAGACCTGTGTCTGGTTGACCTGTGCCACCACCACGTCCTGCTCGAGTTCACGCAGGAAGGTCTCGATCAGCGTAGTCTTGCCGGAGCCGATCTCGCCCGTGATCACCACGAAACCGTCGGTGAACCAGATCGTCGACTCCATGTACGCCTTGGCCCTGGAGTGGTTCCGGCTCAGGTACAGGTACTGCGGATCCGGGCTCAGCCGAAATGGCAGGTCGCGCAGCTTGAACAGGTCGAGATACATGGCCCGACGATCTTACGGGAATCGTCAGAGGCGCGGAAACGACACGCGCACACCCGGCGCAAGCCGGGGCAATAACGCCCGGACACGGCGGTCGCGGCTCCCGGCGCTCGCCTCGACCAGCGTGCAATGGCCGACTTTCCGGCCCGGACGGGCCGATTTGCCGTAATCATGCCAGTGCAGGCCGGGTTCCGAGAGCGCCGTCGCCAGGGGCGGTAGCTCGCCGATCAGGTTCACCATGGCCGCGTGGCCGCGCGCGCGGGTGCTGCCCAGCGGCAGGCCGAGGATGGCGCGCAGGTGGTTCTCGAACTGGCTCGTCTGCGCGCCCTCGATGGTCCAGTGCCCGGAATTGTGCACGCGCGGCGCCATTTCGTTCGCGAGCAGCCGCCCATCCTTCACGAAGAACTCGATGGCCAGCACGCCGGTGTAACGGAAATGCTCGAGCACGCGCTTCAGGTAGCGCGCGGCGGCGCGTGCGAGCGCCGGGGTGCCGAACGGTGCGCGCGTGACGCGCAGGATTCCATCGACGTGCACGTTGCCGTTGAGCGGGTAGACGGCGATCTCGCCGCGCGCGCTGCGCGCACCGATGATCGACACCTCGTAGTCGAACGGCACGAACTGTTCGTAGATCAGCGGCGCTCCGCCGAGCGCGGCCCAGGCGGCGTCGAGGTCGCGCGCGCTGCGCACCCTGAACTGGCCCTTGCCGTCATAGCCGAGCCGGCGTGTCTTCAGGACGCCGGGACCAATACGCGCGAAGGCGCGGGCAAGGTCGCGCGCGCTATCGACCGCGGCACTCGCATTGGTGGGCACCGCGAGCTTCGCGAACAGGCGCTTCTCCGCCAGCCGGTCCTGCGCCGCGGCGAGCGCCGGCAGCGGCGGCGCAAGCCGCGCGCGCCCCGCCAATGCGCGCAGCGGCGCGACCGGCACGTTCTCCCAGTCGAAGGTCACGACGCGCGTACCGCGCGCGAGTCTGCGCAGCAGGGTGGAATCGGTGAACTCACCGACGAGGATCGGCGCCACCTGGCCGCCGGGCGTGTCGGCGGCGCGATCGAGGAAACGGAAATCGAGGCCGAGCGGGTAGCCCGCGAGCGCGAGCATGCGGCCGAGCTGCCCCGCGCCGACGATGCCGACGGTCATGTCCGGGCGGCGATCATGGGCCGCGCGGATCGCCCTTCTCCAGCACGGTGGCGGTCTGGCGCGCGCGGAAGTCCTTGAGGGCCGTATCGATCGCCGGATCCGAGATCGCGAGGATCGCCGCCGCCATCAGTGCCGCATTGGTCGCCCCGGCGGCACCGATCGCAAGCGTGGCGACCGGAATGCCGGCCGGCATCTGCACGATCGACAGCAGCGAATCGAGACCGCTCAGTGCTTTCGACTGCACCGGCACGCCGAGCACGGGCAGGGTGGTCTTCGCGGCAGTCATCCCCGGCAGGTGGGCCGCACCGCCGGCGCCGGCGATGATCACCTTGATGCCGCGCTGCTGCGCGCCCGCCGCATACTCGAATAACAGGTCGGGCGTGCGGTGCGCAGAGACGACGCGCACTTCGTGCGCGATGCCGAGCTGCGCGAGCGTGTCGCTGGCGGCCCGCATCGTCTCCCAGTCGGAAGACGACCCCATGATGATGCCGACGAGTGCAGTCATCGCGCCATTCTAGCAGTTGGGGTCCGCGGGGCGGCAGAGGACGGCCCGCAGCGTGCGAAACAGGCTGCGGGACGCGGTGGTGCGCGCGCCGGCACTCGCGTGCGGATTGCCCGCGGCGGCGATCAGCGAGGCGAGCTGCGCGCGGTCGACCGGGGCGTGCGCGGCGGCGAATTCGTCGAGCGCGCGATCGCCCTCCGCCAGCAGGCGCTCGCGCCAGCGCTCCGCGCTCTGCTGCAGCCGGGCATCGAGCGCGCCGGCGCCCGAGCGGGCCGCGAGCGCCGCCTCGATCGGCGCGGTGTCGATGCCGCGCATCAGCTTGCCGATGTACTGGCGCTGGCGCGCGAGCGCCGCCCGGCTCGTCAGCCGACGCGCCTCGCGCACGGCATCGAGCAACTGGTCGGGAAGCCGGAGCGCCGCGAGCTCGGGCTCCCGCAGCGCGATGAGGCGCGCGCCGAGGTCCTGGGCGGCATGCGCCGCGCGCTTGCGGGCGCTCTTGCTGGGCTTATCGTCGAAAGTCTCGTCGGACATGACTGCTACAATGCGGCCGATGCAACAGCGTGTGGATGGTACGCGAATCGCCGAACTCAAAGGCGTCATATCGAGCGCCCTCGAAGCGGCCCGCAGGGCCGGCGCGACCCAGGCCGAAGCCGATGCCAGCGTGCAGCAGGGCCTCACCGTCAACGTGCGGTTGGGCGCGGTCGACACGATCGAGTACCAGCGCGATCGCGGCCTCGGCATCACCGTCTATGTCGGCCAGCGCAAAGGTTCGGCGAGCACCGCCGACCTGGCGCCTGCGGCGGTGGCGGCGATGGTCGAGAAGGCCGTTTCGATAGCGCGCTTCACCGCCGAGGATCCGTTCGCAGGGCTCGCCGATCCGGATGAACTGGCGGTCGACATACCGGATCTCGACCTCGACCATCCGTGGGAGCTCGAACCGGGCGCAGCGGTCGAACTGGCGCGGCGCTGCGAGGCGGCGGGCCTGGACCTCGACGCGCGCATCACCAATTCCGAAGGCGCGAGCATCTCCACCCACCGGGCCGTGCACGTCTATGGCAACTCGCACGGTTTCCTCGCCGGCTACCCGAGTTCGAGCCACAGCGTCAGCTGTGCGCTGGTCGCGCAGGCCGGCAGCGACATGCAGCGCGACTACTGGTATACGGCCGCGCGCGATCCCGATGAACTCGGCGACATCGAGGCGATCGGTCGTCGTGCCGGCGAGCGTGCGCTCGGCCGCCTCGGCGCCCGTCGCCTCGGCACCCGCCGGGCGCCGGTACTGTTTGCGCCCGACATCGCGCGCGGCGTCTTCGGGCACATGGTCGGCGCGCTGCGCGGCGGAAACCAGTACCGACGCACGTCCTTTCTGCTCGATGCGGCCGGCGAGCGGATCCTGCCGACGTTCATCCACATCCACGAGCGCCCGCACCTCGCCAGGGCGCTCGCCAGCAGCCCGTTCGATGCCGAGGGTGTGGCGACACGCGATCGCGAACTCGTCACCGCCGGTGTGCTGCAGGGCTACGTGCTGAACAGCTATGCCGCCCGCAAGCTCGGCCTGCGTACCACCGGCAACGCCGGCGGCGTGCACAACCTGATCGTCGAGTCGGATCGCGATGCGCTGCCGTTCGAGGCACTGCTCGCGCGCATGGGCAGGGGTCTCGTCGTGACCGAGCTGATGGGCCAGGGCGTCAACGGCGTCACCGGCGACTACTCGCGCGGCGCCACCGGGTTCTGGGTCGAGGGGGGCGCGCCCGCCTTCCCGGTCGAGGAAGTCACGATCGCCGGCAACCTGCGCGACATGTATCTCGCGATCGACGCGGTCGGCAGCGACGTCGACACGCGCGGTGCGCTGCGCACCGGGTCGCTGCTGATCGGCGAGATGACGATCGCCGGCGAAGCCTAGGCCTCCGACCCTTCGGCCACCAGTTGCCCGAGCGTCCGGTCCTGGCAGCAGGACCGCCACGCCTCGTCGATCGCGCGCGTCAGGCGGTCTACCGGCGGCAGTGAAACATCGCGCGCCGGTGCATGCCCCATCTTCTGATTGCGTGCCGTGTCGAGGATCTCCTGCAGGCGGATGTGGCCGATGTCGCGGCCGGGCAACAGGCGCTCGTCGTCGGTTGCGAGGACCAGCCCCGCGCCCTCGAGCGTCGCGACGAGCTGCGCGACCGCGATGCCCGGCAGTCCGAGTTCACTGGCCAGCGAGCTGACGGTCCAGGTGGTGTCGCCGGTGGCGTGCGAGCGGCCCACGAGATACATGATCTTGAGCGAGACGCGCTCCACCTCGATGCTCGACAGGCGCAGTTCCCGCAGGCCGATGCGCAGGTATTCCGGGTTCTGCACGTAGAAGGAGACCTGCGCCCCGATCAGCAGGATCAGCCAGCCGAAGTAGGTCCAGAGCAGCGTCGCGATGATGATCGCGAGACCCGCGTACACGATGGTGAGGCGCGAGGAGTAGACGACGAAGGCCGTGAACAGCGTGCCCACGGCCGCCCACAGCACCCCGCCGCTGATGCCGCCGATCAGCGCCGACTGCCAGCGCACCCTGGTGTTCGGCACCAGCATGTACACGAACGTGAAGATCGCGGTGACCATCACGTAGGGCTCGATGCCGGTCGTGAAATTGACCGCGCGGCTGAGCAGCGGCAGCTGGCTGATCACCTGCCAGGATTCGCTGCGCATCGCGCGGTGGGCGAGCCCGAGGAAGGCGACCAGCAGCAGCGGGCCGACGATCAGCAGCGTCATGTACTCGGTGATGCGGCGGGCGAAGCTGCGCGGCTGCTCGACGTGCCAGACGAAGTTGAAGCTGTCCTCGACCTTCTTGATGGTGCCGACGAGGGTCCACAGAAGCAGCGCGAAGCCGACCGAGCCGACGATGCCGGTGCTCACGTTGTCCGCAAACTGCATCACCCGCGCCGTGATCTCGATGGCCGCGTCGCCGATCGGGCGGAAGAACTCGTAGACGATCGGCTCGAGGTCGCGGTGTGCGCCGAAGCCCTTCAGGATCGCGAACGCGAACGCGAGCGCCGGCACGATCGCGAGGAAGGTCGCGTAGACGAGGCCCATGGCGCGCAGGTTGAGCTGGCCCTCGGACAGGTCGCGCAGGATCGCGTACGGATAGCGCAGGATGCGCAGTGCGAGCCCGGAGGGTCGCGGCGAGAGGGAGTGCGGCCCGAACAGCCAACGGTCGAAGAAGTTCCAGGCCCGCACCCACATGCGCGCAGCATACCGCGCTTCCGCCCCGGTACCCCAGGCGCGGGCCGTATCGGAGGCGCCCCCGGAAGCGCTAGGTCGTCGCCGGGCCCGTGATGCGCGCGAGCGCCTCGCGGTACTTATCGCTGGTGCGCCGGATGATCTCGGGCGGCAGGTGCGGCGCGGGCGGCTGCTTGTTCCAGTGGATCGACTCGAGGTAGTCGCGCACGAACTGCTTGTCGAAGCTTGGCGGGCTCGTTCCCACCTGCCAGGTGTCCGCGGGCCAGAAGCGCGAAGAGTCGGGAGTGAGCGCCTCGTCGATCAGGTGCAGTGTGCCATCCGCGTCGAGGCCGAACTCGAACTTGGTGTCCGCGATGATCAGCCCGCGCGCCGCCGCGTGCTGCGCGGCATAGCCGTACAGCGCGAGGGCCGCATCGCGCACCCGCGCGGCGACGTCCGCGCCGACGAGCGTCGCGGCTTCGTCGAAGGAAATGTTGACGTCGTGCGCGCCGACCTCGGCCTTGGTGGCCGGCGTGAAGATCGGCTCCGGCAACCGCGAGGCGAGTTGCAGGCCGGGCGGCAGCGCGATGCCGCAAACGGCGCCGCCGTGCTGGTAATCCTTCCACCCCGAGCCGATCAGGTAGCCGCGCACCACCGCCTCGATCGGCAGTGCGCGCAGCCGGCGCACGATCACTGCGCGTCCGGCGAGCAGCGCGCGCTCCTCCGGATCGGCGACGACTTCCTCGACGGC
>Ga0116143_10002283_pt1 | contig 21190 bp, 19 predicted proteins | sample AD_UKC034_MetaG_FD_89745 | JGI IMG/M metagenome (GOLD analysis project Ga0116143, IMG submission 89745) | Active sludge microbial communities of municipal wastewater-treating anaerobic digesters from USA - AD_UKC034_MetaG | ecosystem: Engineered > Bioreactor > Anaerobic > Digestate | place: USA...
AGGGATAGTGTGTTTTTATTTCTTTCCTCAGGAATAGGGATACTGAATGGAAGTCATTGATTCTCATACCCACTGGGGTCCATCAGTAACGATGTGGGGTGTCACTGTAACCTCTCAAGAACTTTTGCAGCAGGCACGGCAATCCAGTGTCAGCAGAATTGTCATTATGCCATTTCCTTCCACGGCGATTGCTGATGAGAGCATCAATACTCAGGTACTGGAAGAAGCACGTGATAATCCTCTTTTTATCCCCTACTACTACATCCCTGAGGACCTCCGTCCGATTCCTGAAGACAACGGTTTTTACGGCGGTAAGTGGCACTGGACCCGCGGCGTTCAGGACTACTCCTCCAATTACGATGTCCTTGAAGATCCACGACTGCCGGCCTTTATCGAGCGATCAGAGGAGATCGATCTGCCGATCATCTTTGAAGAAGATTTGGCTTTTACCGACCAGTTCATCAAGAAAACTAAAAGCTTGAAGATAATTATTCCGCATCTCGGAATGCTTGGAGGAAATCCGCTTGACTTTCTAGCATCGTTCAAAAACTGTCCGCATGTGCATTTTGATACTGCTCTGGGGTCAACGGCAACAATCCAGAAGTTTGTTCAGACGATCGGCCCCGAACGGATTCTCTTCGGGTCCGATATACCCTTTGGTACAATGAAGAACGAGCTGGAAAAAGTGCTCGAGCTCAAGATTGGAGAAGCCAGCCAGGAGCTTATCCTTGCTGGCAATTTAAAACGACTTATCCGGCTGCACGATATATCGTCGCCGACAGCAGAAGCCTCTACACTATGACAGGGGACAGAGGAGACAATCCGCATGAGTCACTATGGTAGTTCTTTTTTCCTGGCAGCGCATCACTGCCGTTGACTTGCGGCGGTAGTGATTTTATAGTGTATCGGTTTGACCCTTTTTTGTTTACACTTCTTTGAAAGGAGGCTGGGGGATGTTTGAAATTCTGGAGAAGAGGGTACTGGGTCCGGAAATAAAGCTCTTTAAGATCAAAGCACCGGCTATTGCCCAAAAGGCTCATCCCGGACAGTTCGTCATCTTTCGCATCAGAGAAGAAGGCGAACGCGTTCCACTCACCATCAACGACTTCGATCGCGACGCCGGCACGATTTCCATTGCATTTCAGGAGGTTGGGAAAAGCACACTGCTTCTTGGCCGATTGAATGAAGGCGATGCTATCCTCGACTTGGTCGGGCCTCTCGGAAGACCGACGGAGATCGAAAACTTCGGCCGGGTCGTCTGCATAGGCGGAGGTGTGGGAACTGCAGTTATCTATCCCGTCACCCGTGCTCTGTATCAGGCGGGAAATCACGTCATCGGAATACTGGGGGCGCGCAGCAAGGACTTGCTCATCCTCGAACAGGAAATGGCATCGGTTACTCATCGGCTGCTGATAAGCACCGACGACGGCAGCAAAGGGCACAAAGGACTGGTGACCGAGGTGCTCAAGCAGGTGATTGAAGAGGGAGAAAAGATCGATCGTGTCATCGCTATCGGCCCGACTATCATGATGAAGTTTGTTGCCAAGACAACCGAACCCTATGGAATCAAAACAATCGTCAGTCTTAATCCCATTATGATCGATGGAACAGGCATGTGCGGCGTGTGCCGTGTCAACGTGGGAAAGGACACGAAATTCGCCTGCGTCCACGGACCCGAGTTCGATGGTCATGCAGTGGATTTTGACTTGCTTATGAGCCGGCTCACTGAGTACAAGGCTGAGGAGCATGAAGCATTAGAGACCATGGGAAAATAGTGAGAGGAGACAGCGCATGGCGGAAAACGAAATTAAACCAAAGAGGAAGATCGTCCCCCAAAAGGTGAGAATGGGGGAGCAGCCTCCGGAAGAACGGAAAAAGAATTTCAAGGAAGTCCCCTTGGGATATACCGAAGAACAGGCGAAGGAAGAGGCGAGCCGATGTATTCAGTGCAAGAACCGGCCCTGTGTTGATGGATGCCCGGTAGAGATCGATATTCCCGGCTTTATCGGCTTGATTGCCGAAGGAAAGTTTCTGGAAGCAGCGCGCAAGATGAAGGAAAAAAACGCTCTGCCCGCTGTCTGCGGCCGGGTCTGTCCTCAGGAAGTCCAATGCGAAAGCAAATGTACTCTGGGAAAGAAGAACGAACCAGTAGGAATCGGAAGACTGGAGCGGTTCATTGCCGACTGGGAACGAAAAAACAAGATGGTGCAGGTTCCACCGCGATCCGCCTCAACCGGCAAGAAGGTGGCAGTCATCGGCTCCGGACCGGCAGGGCTTACTGTTGCCGCGGATCTGGCACTACTTGGACATGATGTCACTATCTTTGAGGCGCTCCACAAAGCCGGCGGGGTGCTGGTGTATGGGATTCCCGAGTTTCGTCTTCCCAAGGCGATCGTCCAGGCCGAAGTGGATTATGTGAAGAGCCTGGGAGTGGAACTTGTCGTCAACGCAGTAATCGGTAATCTACACACCATTCCTGAGCTCATAAGCAATGGCTTTGATGCTGTTTTTATCGGCATCGGAGCCGGCGGTCCTATGTTTATGAATATTCCCGGAGAGAATCTGAGCGGGGTATATTCAGCCAATGAATTCCTCACCCGCTCCAATCTCATGAAGGCCTACCTCTTTCCGGAATTCGATACTCCGATCAAACGAAGCCGCAACGTGGCAGTGGTTGGCGGCGGAAACGTGGCCATGGACGCTGCGCGAACTGCTATCCGTCTTGGAGCGGACGAGGTTTACCTGGTGTACCGTCGCTCTGAAGCCGAGATGCCTGCCCGGATTGAAGAGGTGCACCATGCAAAAGAAGAAGGCCTTGTCTTCAAGCTGCTCACCAACCCGATCCGGCTCATCGGGGACAAGCAAGGGAAAGTTACTGCTATGGAATGCATCAAGATGGATCTTGGAGAGCCCGACTCTTCAGGAAGACGACGGCCGGTTCCGCAGCAGGGCTCAGAGTTCATTCTGAACGTCGATGCAGTTATTATGTCGCTGGGAACAAATGCTAACCCTCTTCTTCCCAAGTCGACTCCCGGCCTTGATTTGAATAAGTGGGGTTATATCGTAGCGGACGAAGAAACTGGCGCAACCAGCATTAAAGGAGTATATGCCGGCGGTGACATTGTCACTGGCGGAGCGACCGTTATCCTGGCGATGGGCGCTGGTCGAAGAGCGGCTCGAGCCATTCATGCGTATTTGAGCTGATGAGACAAAGAGCGGAGATCCGGGGGTCAGGGGCCAGGGAGAATTGGAAGAATGGAATAGTGGACTGATGGAATACTGGTTGAATGGTTGAATGGAGAAATGGTTCTTGGTTCAGGGACAGCTAACGAGATGATCCACTATTCCAGTTCCCCATTTCTCCAATTTTCCATCTAACCAATTCTCTAGAATAATGAGGACCGACACCCGTGAAAATAGCCGTTACCGGTAAGGGAGGCGTAGGGAAAACCACATTTGCAGCATTGCTGGCCTACGCGTACACTCAAGCAGGCTGCCGCGTCCTGGCGGTTGATGCAGACCCGGACGCAAACCTCGCTTCCACACTGCGCTTCACCAACGCGGAGCTGATCACCCCTCTTTCCCGCCTTGATGATCTCATCGAAGAGCGAACCGGCAGTCGGCCGGGGACCTATGGTGCGCTCTTCAAGATCAATCCGACTGTAGCAGATCTACCGGAAAAGCTCTGGGTTGAAGAGCACGGCATCCGGCTCATGGTTATGGGTGGAGTTAAAAAGGGTGGGGGTGGCTGCGTGTGTCCCGAGAGCGTCTTCCTGAAGTCGTTCATCCAGCACCTGATTCTGTACCGTGACGAGGTAGTGATCATGGATATGGAAGCCGGTGTTGAACACCTTGGCCGCGCTACTGCTGCTGCGGTTCAGGCGTGCATCGTGGTTGTCGAGCCAGGAAAAAGAAGTCTTGAAACAGCCCGTCGCATTCGCAGCCTGGCCCAGGAGATTGGCATTAAGTACGTCCCTGTCGTGGGAAACCGGGTGCGCAACGAGCACGAACAGCAGCTGATACGAGGAGAACTTACTGATTTCCCCGTGCTCGGGTTTTTGCCCTATGATGAAAACGTCATCGAGGCGGACCAAAAGAACCTTTTTTTGTGGCAACACTGTCCCCAGTTGCTCGAAGAAGTAAAGCGTATTCTCAATACATTGGATAAACAGTGACCTCAACCAGCATTGCTCCGCTTCCGGCCTGCGGTGCAGATCATCATTTCCGGCACAGCGTGTTTCCATGATTCAAAGCAGCAATACTCCACGCGTTGTCATTATCGGAGCAGGTGCAATGGGAAGCCTTTTCGGATTTCTGCTGCATCGCGCTGGCAAGGATGTCTGGCTCTTAGACAAGGACGAGTCGCTCGCCGAGCAGGTGCGAAGGCATGGCCTGGTGGTGGAAGCGGCGGACGGCATTCACCATTGTTCCTTGCCGATTACCACTCAAAGCGCTGATATTGGATGGGGAGATCTCATCGTTCTTTCTGTCAAGGCCTATGACACCGCTCAAGCAGCAGCAGCGGCAAAGCCCTTGCTTCGAGAGAGTTCCATAATCCTTACCGTGCAGAACGGCATCGGGAATATCGAGAATATTGTCACGGTAATAGACAAGAAGCATATTATGGCCGGCATAACCGCTCAGGGTGCAACCGTGCTCAGCCCCGGCCGTATTCGCCATGCCGGCACCGGCGAGACAATTGTCGGAGAGTTGGACGGTCGAATCACCGAGCGGCTCAACCAAATCCGGCTTTTCCTTGACTCTGCGGGCATCGCTGTCGAAACAACCGATGACGTTGTCGGCCTGCTCTGGAGCAAGCTTTTGATCAATGCGGCGATTAATCCCTTGACAGGTATAACCGGATTGCAAAATGGCGCGCTTCTCGCCCACGTTGAGTGTTGCGAAATCATGTACCGCACCGTGCAGGAAGGCCAAGCGCTTGCAGTACGGCAGGGGATCCGTCTGATCTATCCGGATGCGTTCGCCAAGGCCACATCTGTCTGCGCAGCGACAGCGGAAAACATCTCTTCCATGCTTCAGGATCTCCGCAATCACAAACGGACTGATATAGATTTCATTAACGGTGCAATCGTTCAAAAAGGCAGCGAACTGGGGGTCCCCACTCCGGTAAACGCGGGTCTTTTTCACCTGGTCAGAATCCGTGAAGCGATCGCAGGGCATTGCAGCCCATAAGGAAGGTATTGTTTTGAACGGGTGAACCAGTTTGCGGTGTCACGTTTCGAGGTGGCAAATCTCAGGCAGTTGGCGATAGTGCTCAGCGCAGTCGAGACCATACCCGACAATAAAATAGTCCTGATCAATTGTGAAGCCGACGTAGTCAGCTTCCAAGACCACCTCGCGGCGGAATTTTTTATCGAGCAGCGCACACACCTTCACAGAATGCGGAAGACGCCGAGCAAGTGCCCGCTTCAGAAATCGAACGGTTAAGCCGGTGTCGACAATATCCTCGACAATAATCACATCTCGGCCTTGTATGGACGTGCCGATATCCTTAAGAATGTGGATACGTCCGGAGGTGGTGGTAGACATACCGTAACTTGACAGCTGCACGAAGTCCACCGCTGCAGTAACTGACAAGTTCCGGATCAGGTCAGCGAGAAATATGAAGGCTCCTTTGAGAATACCTACGAGCAGTATCTCTCCGGCCGGGTAGTCGTGATCAATCTGATCAGCCAGAGCCGCCACCCGCTCCTTAATCTGTTTCTCAGAGAAAAGCCTGGTAAGTTTTTTTTGTTCCATGCTTCTGCATCCTGAGCTGTCGGTTAAGAGAACATCTCAAGCGTTTAGTTAACAAAACGATCCTCTCTCTGTCAACACAAAGCTGGCCTGCTGGTGTTTTCCGGCTGCTGAAACCTGATCTGCAGCGAACATCTCGAGGATTATAGCGATCGCAGCAAAATGGTTTGACTGTTCTTTATCTCTATGCTAGTTTTTTATTTTTTCATGTCAATGAAGTTTTAATCTTTCCTTATGAATACTGAGGAGAATACTGAAAAAAACACTGGACCAGGTTCGCGCCGAAAGCTGCTCAAAGGGGTGTCCATAGGCGTTTGGGTGAGAATCCTTCGAGTTCACACTGCTATTTCTTCCGAAATCCGGAAAAAAATGAGCCAAAAAGGATTGACTCTTCCTCAGCTTTACGTGGTCACCACTTTGGGACTTCAGGGTGAAATGCTTTTGGGCCAGCTTGGCCAGGAGTTGCTGGTCACAAAAGGGAATATCACTCCGATTGTAAATCACCTTGAGCGGGATGGGTTAGTCTTTCGAGATCAGGACCACAAAGATCGTCGTAAAGTCTGGGTTCGTCTCACACCTAAGGGTGAAAAACTGTATGGAGAGATTGTTTCCGCTTACGAAGAAGAGTTTGTTCCTCTCTTGGGCTATCTTTCTCAGGAAGAGCTTAAGCAGCTTTCCCATCTCCTGAAGAAAGTTACCGAAGGAATTTCCCGCGAAAAACAACCATTATAAACAATAATCCCTGTAACCACACAAAGAAGATTTTGACGATGGAATGGATTGATAATATTGCCATAGGAGATTTTTTTGATCAAAAAGCAGGCGAGATGCCCGATCATAAGATTCTGGTCACCTCAGACAGCAGCGATTATACTTTTCGCGAACTGCAGCAGATTTCTGATCGCCTTGCTCGTCGCCTGGTCGACTGGGGAATCCGCAAAGGCGATCATGTAGCGGTGTGGGCTCACAATATCCCCGAATGGGAATTTCTTTTTCTTGGTCTGGGGAAAATTGGCGCAGTTATGCTCCCTCTCAACCCCAATATCCGCACTCACGATTTGCAGTACGATCTCAAAACTGCAGATGCCGACTACCTTATTATGGTGGACAGTAGCAATGGCGACGATTTTGTGCAGATCTTGCGTGACGCGATATCCGACCTAGAGGTTCTGTCTCCCGGCTGTGTTCAGTCGAAGCAGTTGCCTCGCCTGAAAGGCATCATGACCATCGGGGAACAGCCTACTCCGGGCTTTGCGTTCTTTCGTGAGCTTCTGGAAGGAACTCCGCATCTGGGAGAAGCAGACTATCGGCTTCTCCGCAAACAGGTCCTCGCTAGCGATCCATTCATCATTAAATTTACCTGTGGGTTAACCGGATACGGCCGAGGCACGATGCTTACCCACTTCGGATTAATCAATAATGCCATACCTGTTGCGCACAAACAGAATCTCGGTCCAGAGGACATTATTTGCCTTACCGTTCCTTTTCATTATATATTTGGCTTCTGGGTAGGGATTGTGGTGTCGTTTTGCACGCACTCACCCCTGGTGATTATGCCTCGCTACAACGCCGGAGAAATCCTGCGTCTGATTCAGGAAAAGCGATGTACTGCTCTCTACGGTGTTCCCACGATGTTTGCCGATCTTTTCGGCAATAAATCATTTGCTGAATTCGATCTGAGCAGTCTAAGGACCGGTATCATGTCCGGAGCTCACTGCCCTCCAGCGCTGGTCCAGAAGACATTTGAGGAGATGCCGATTCCGGAATTGACTGTCTGCTACGGCATAACGGAGATAGGGATTCTCACGCATACAGACTGCGCGTCTCCCCGGGATAAGGTCTTGCATACGGTTGGGACACCGGTCGACGGCATGGAACTGAAGATTGTCGATCCCGCCACAGGAAAAGATCTGCCTGAAGACGTGCAGGGCGAAATCTGCGTTCGCAGCCCGGTGATTATGAAAGGTTATTACAGGATGCCAATGGAGACGGCGGAGCTGTTGGACAACGAAGGATGGTTTCACACCGGCGATTTGGGCACGCGAGACCGGGATGGATATTATCGGATCACCGGACGAAACCGTAATATGATTATCAGAGGCGGTGAAAATATTTATCCTTTAGAAGTAGAAAGACACCTCTTATCGTTCCCAGCAGTGACAGAAACTCGAGTAGTGGGAGTACCCAGCCGCCGCCTTGGTGAAGAAGTGTACGCCTTCGTAAAGACCACCGGTGAAACGTACACGGCTCAAGCTGTTCGAGACTATTTCCGATCGCGTTACCCTCGACACTACATACCCCGATGGGTGAAAAGAATCGAAGCATTCCCCGGGGAGGAAACGGGGTGCATTGATCGCAACCGCCTGCGAGACATAGCTATGAGTGAGCTTGGGGTCAGTTGCGATGATCACCCTTTGGAGATCAAGTACAACAACTGATTGTCGAGTGAAAAGTGAGAAGTAAAAAGCGCCAGTAAGCCGCGTGGCGGCAACCTATGAGCAACGAAGTGATGCCCACTTCGTTGGAAGTAAAAAGTAAGGAAAAAGACGTTTGTTGCAGGTTGCGAGTTCCAGGTCACGAGTTCTGATTAAAAGGAAAACCTGCATTCTGTAACAGACTTCTTACGTTTCACTTTTTACTGCTTAAACAAACTGTCTGCTCAATTCCGCGATGACGTCCTCTAGGTGCTCCTTGCCGGCAGCACAAACCTGCTGGATTGCACGATCCACCTTATCATAAAGAACCGGGTTCTCCATATCATCCAGGGTGCGGTAGACCGCGGCTCGACGGCCGAAACGAAAATTGCGCCGTTTATCTTCCGGCATTTCGAGAAAACGATCAATAGTGGCAAGTATAGCCGGCTTGTCTTCCGGAAATCTTCCTTCCACTTCCTCAAGGAGGTTGAGAATATGGTCGCTCACCAGGTAGCTCGTGATTCCGTCAAGGTGCTCGATCATAAGGCGCAGTTCCCGGACAACGTCTTCATCTCCCAGAGGTTCAAAAGCACCCGAGGAAACCATATCCTGCAAGCCGGAGCCATCGACCACCCGCAAGGTGCGCAGCCGGATGTAGTGCGGATCAATGGCATTGAGCACCCGGCTCGTTTCTAATGCATGCTCCTGCCACAACCGTTGTCCTCCCAGGCCTGGAATCACATATTCGGACAACGATAGTCCAGCTGCTTTGACCTTGCATCCCGCATCGATGTGCTCAGCCCCAGTCACACCTTTCCGTATCATACGAAGCACTTCATCCGATCCGCTTTCCATTCCAATATGAACCCGCGTGAGGCCGGCTTCCCGAAGTAAAATCAACTCCTCCACGGTTCGTCGTTTAGCGATTGTCTTTGAGCGGGCATAGGTAGTAATTCGGGAAATCTCCGGAAACGTTGCTTTTAAAAAAGTAATTATCTCTGCCAGGTCTTTCGGAAGCATGGCAAGGTTGTTGCCATCCTGAAGGAAAACGGACCCTTCGCCGTAATAAAGCCACGCGGCAACACTCAAAGTGCATGATGACGCGCCATCGGAGCCATAGTAGAGTTGCTGAATGACTGCCTCATTCACCTCTCCACTGTATCCCATTTTCCAGGAGAGCGCCTTGATCCTTTCAGCAGCACGCTTCATGACGATAATATCCTGTTTCACCTCTCCGACAGGACGAATGCTGAACTGAGTACCGCGGTATGAACGACAGAAAGCACACTTGTTCCATGGACAATTGCGCGTTACCCGAACAAGCAGGCTCTTTGCCTCGCTGGGGGGGCGAATCGGACCTTGTTCAAAGACCTCAGCATTGCTGTTACAGCCACTGGAAGACATTTTCCCTCACAAACTGAAGATTTTGTTGTACATATCGAGCTTCCGCAAGGATTCCCATGTGCCCGGGAAGCAGCACATCGACATCTAAATCAGAGATCCGCTCGATCGATTTTTTCAGCAATTCACCCTTTCCTCCAGGAAGATCTGATCGGCCGGTGTTGTGATCGAAAAGCAGGTCCCCGGAGATAAGAAATTTCTTTTCCGGGCAGTAGAAGCAGACGCTGTCTGGCGAATGACCAGGTGTATCGATAACTTCAAGCGTGAGAGAACCGAGCAGTAAAGGTGTGACCAGAGTTCCGTCTTCCTGAAAATCGACTGGTTCGAGACCAAAGAACCGGGACGTATCCTTGACGCTCACCGAATAATGTTCCTTCTGGACCGGAGCCATGAGGATAACAGCTCCAGACTTCTTCTTGAATTCCGTGTTTCCTGCCGTATGATCAAGATGAAGGTGAGTGTTAACGATATAATCAACAGATGCCGGATCGATACCGTCCTGCTCCATTTCCCTCAGGAGGGCGCCGATATACCTATCGAGGCCCACGTCGACAGCCACTGTCTTCGCACCCTGAATAATGTAAGTGTTGCAATCCAGCATACCTCGTTCCTGATAATAGTAAATGTGCTCGGTAATTTTCACACGCAGTCCTTTCTCGTTGTTTCGATAAAGTGTTCGTTTCCTCTTCCTATACCAATCCGCACAAGGAATCGCAATGAACAGCGGCATCAGAATTCAGTGCCTGGCAAAAAGACCCTGAAAGCTAGGAAGAGAAAAGGAAGACACTGGAGTTGATATCGGTCTCCCGGAGAGGATGTCATGCCACCATTAAATCATACGCAGCTCGGAGTGCGAGCAGATAACTGTTCACGCCGAGACCGATTATCACTCCTTGGGCCAGCGGAGCAGTAAAGGAATGCTGTCGAAATTCCTCACGAGCGTAAACATTGGAAAGATGCACCTCGATAAAAGGAATGCATGCAGCGGCTAGCGCATCTCTGAGAGCTACGCTGGTATGCGTATAAGCAGCGGGATTGAAGACGAGGGCATCATAAATGCCCCGTGCTTCCTGAATTTTGGTCACCAGATCACCCTCGCTGTTGGACTGGTAGGTATCGATGGAACATCCCAGTTCTTGAGCAAGGCTGGTGAGACGCATATTGATGTGCTCCAGCGTGACCGTCCCGTAAATGCCGGTTTCCCGCTGGCCCAGCAGGTTGAGATTAGGACCATGCAGCACGAGAATTTTCTTCAAGATCATCCTCCTTTTCGCAGCTAGGGGCCTGTTGAAAAATCGGTCTGCTCGCAGGGTGCTAAGATATGGTTCAAGGTTCTCAATACCGTAAGGAGTGAGGAGTGAAATGTAAGAAGTAGTAAGACGATCGTTGATTCATGCCTCTTTTTTCCAACTTTTTGTATAAGGCCCGCAACACCAGTATGTCTTAGTTGTACGAAGGTGATAATACAGCCTGCAGTCTGATCAGACGCTGCTTGAACTCGTGAACTCCCCCAGCCCCTCTTTGGCAAAGAGGGGAGTAACGGAAGTCGAACGTCACCGATGCTTAGAGAAGCCTCTCGCCAATGACGTTCCCCCTCTTGAACAAAGAGGGGGTCAGGGGGAGTTCGCTCTTACTCCTTACTGTTCCACGTTGAACTTTGACCTTGAATTCCTGCAACCTTTTCAACACCCTGCTAGAAACCTTCTAGGGTCTCCCGGTAGAGTGCATAGCGAGCGAGAATCTCGTCACGAGAATCACCACCGAATTTTTCCATGAACGCCCGAGCAATTTCATACGCAACCGCCGCCTCGGCAATCACCCCGAGCGAGGGCACCCGGCAGACATCAGACCGTTCCACCGCCGCTTCTTGCGGCTTCTTGGTCGAGAGATCAACCGAGCGCAGCGGCTTCATCAGCGTTGCGATCGGCTTCATCGCACATCGAACCACAATAGGTTCGCCATTCGTCATGCCGCCCTCAATGCCGCCCGCGTTATTGGTCTTCCGAAAAAATCCCCAGGGAGATTTCCCTGACGCAGAAGGAGAATAAAATATTTCATCATGCACCTGAGACCCAAAACAATCGGTGCAACCGAATCCCATTCCCACCTCCACTCCTTTGACTCCCTGAATGCTCATCAAAGACTGTGCGATTCGTCCATCCAGCTTTCGGTCCCAGTGCACGTGGCTTCCGAGACCAGGAGGAATCCCGGTGGCTACAATTTCTACAACACCTCCGAGCGTGTTGCCCTGTTCGCGAGCCTCATCGATACAAGCTTTCATTCGAGTAGCGGCAGCTCCATCCGGACAACGCAGGGGAGACTCTTCAGCGCGGGCAACTACTTCCGATAGCTCAAGACCGGCGTATTCAGCAACAATCTTTCCGATTTTGGTCGTATAAGAAAATATGGAAATGCCAACCGATCTGAGCAGTGCTTTGAAAACGCCGCCGGCAGCCACCCGAGCTGCAGTTTCGCGCGCACTGGCCCGCTCAAGGATGGTGCGGATGTCATACTGGTGATACTTAAGCGCTCCCGCCAGGTCCGCATGTCCTGGCCGAGGAGCACGCACGACCCGTGATTCGTCTGCATCAGCTTCAGCAGCAGACATGGTGGTCTGCCAGTTGACCCAGTCCTTGTTAGCTACAACGAGACTGATGGGAGAACCGAGCGTTCTTCCCCAACGCACACCAGCGGTGATTTGCACCTGATCACGTTCGATCTCCATGCGTTTACCCCGGCCATAACCGATCTGTCGCCGAAGCAAATCGCGATCAATATCATCAGCACTGAGGAGGATATCTGCCGGCATTCCCTCAACAATGACGGTAAGAGAGAGCCCATGGGACTCTCCGGCGGTAAGAAAACGCATCATTGCCTTCTTTCCTGAAAAGGTATCGGGATATTCGTGTTCCTTCATGGTGTAACAAAAAAAGCACCTTCCGTCAAGAGCGGCGGAGGGTGCTTCAAGTTGCCTGCGGTTAAGTTCAGTGTAAGCTCTTACTTGACCTGCTCAGCCTCTGAAATCCAGATGGCCTCTTCAAGTGGTGTCTTTTCGATAGTCACAATGGTGGGGGTAATAAAGACGACCAGTTCGGTTTTCGCACGCTTCTCGCTCGTCCCTTTGAAAAGAAACCCGAGCAGCGGAAGGCGCCCAAAAAACGGAACACTGTTATGAGAGTCGGCCTTGGTCTCCTCATAGATGCCACCAATGACAACCGTGTTACCGCTGCGTACCAGCACATTGGTCTCAGCTCTTCTGGTGTCAATGCCTGGTTCGTCGCCAGCGCCTGTTTGCGCTGAACGCTGATCTTTCTTGACTTCCACTTCCATCTGAACGCTTTCATCAGATGTGATGTGGGGAGTTACTGTCAAAGCCAGGGTCGCTTTCTTGAATTCCGTGGACGTTACCCCCTCTTCAGAAAGCTTGAGATACGGCAGGTCAACACCCTGCTCAATTATCGCCTCCTGATTATCCAGAGTCATGATCCGCGGACTGGAAATTATCTCCAGCTTTTCATCCTTTTCTAATGCGGCAATTTTAGCAAAAAGCGCAAAATTGTTGTTAAGGAATCCGAAGCTGATCGCTCCGCCAGCACCAGGTCCTACCGCCGGTGCCAGGTCCACGATACTTCCATTCGCGGTCACCGTACCGGTTTCGCCGTCGATCTCAACTCCTTCATTACCGCCGACGCCGATAATGCTGTTGTCTGAAGTAGTCGTATACGCCGCGTCCCAGGAAACACCAAGTTCCTTGGTGTAGGTGGGATTGATCTGGATAATTCTGGCCTCGATAAGCACCTGAGGCGTAGGGGTATCCAGCTCATTGATCAACCTGTTTATCTCACGAATGTTTTTCTCAATATCGATGACGACCATAGTGTTCGTGCGTTTGTCGAACTGAATGCTTCCTCGCGGTGACAGCAGCTTCGAACTGGTGACAACTTTTTTAAGGTCAGCAACGTTAGCATAGCTGACCGGAACGAGACCCTTTTTGAGTGGCTCCAGTTTTTCCGCTTTTTTCTTGGATTCGAGAACCTTTTCCTTTTCCCGATTCAGCTTGTCAAGTGGCGCCACCCGCAGGATATTACCCTGGAGATCCATACCCAGACCATTACTGAGCAGGATCACTTCGAGCGCCTGATCCCAGGGAACATCAGTGAGCTTGATAGTAACCGTGCCTTTAACATCATCACCGGCAACTACGTTCAAATCACTCACTTCAGCAATAAGCCGCAGGATATTATTGATATCAGCATCTTTAAAATCAAGAGAGATGCGTTCTCCAACATAGCGCGGAGGATCCTCTTCAGGTTGCACTTCGGGTTCTGCAACCTGAGCTGTCGAAGTCACACCAGCTTCGGACTCCGGGCTTCTCGTGGTTTCTGATACTGGCGGAAGAGGCTCTGGATTCTGCGATACGGCAGCATCGACCTCTTGTTCCGGTTCGGCTGCTGCTATCCGCTCACCTCCCGATATGGCCTCCTGCGGGGCAGTTGGGAAGGGAGCAGTATACTGTGCACTCTCAGCAGCAGTTCCTGCATGTTCGGATGCTTCTTCAACACGAGCCACAGGTGCAGTGGCCGTTTCTGTAATCTCCCCCGGGTTGCCTGTTGTCGGGGACACAGCGCCAGTCTCTCCTGCTTCGGAAACGTATCCAGCCGCAGCAGATGGCATGGCAGAAACCTGTGCCGTGTCTGATATGTCCTTTGAATCCTCCCACGCAACCTGCGGCTCGGAGAACGTGTCTATGGCTGGAGCATGCGAATCATCACTGCCATTGGTAACCGCTACGCTGGTCTCTTCAGAGAGCACAGGACTCGGTTCATCATTCGTGATACCGGGGTCGGCAGCTGCCACCGTCGATTTATCCACAAGCGGGGCCAAAGTCACTGGGAAAGATGCATCAGTCGTATCAAGCCCCGCAAGCTCATTATTAAACCCGGTTCCGATAAAAACTGTCAAGCCCTGGTCATGGGAAACGATCTTGTAAGGCGGGAACTCTGTCTGTGGTGATTCAAGTACGACCCGGATATGGTCAGGGTGTTCACCGACGCGGATTCTTTTTACCAACACAGCGTCGCATTCATGCTGATCTCGTTCAAGCCTGGATGTGAGACTTGACAGATCAAGCACCAAACGCGTCGGACCGGATATGGTAAACTGGTTATACTTCTCAATCTTTCCGTCAGCAACAATATCAAGCCGGACAAAGGAGTCCGCTTTTTCCACTCTGGTATCAAGAATGCTGGTTGCCATGGAAAGAGCCTGAGAGGCATTCTCCAAGCCCATCGCACCCGGTTCATCTACAGCTGGACACGGCGTTGAGCCGACACATACCCACAGCATCAATACCAGGAACAGATTCACAACAACTACGGTCTTATGAACTACTACTCGATCATCCGCCCTTCTCATTTGGGTTCCCTCTCCTCTTGATGGAGCTTGATTCTGACATCTCTGCTCTTTGTTTCACCCAGAAGGTTGACAAACTCCTCAGTAACAACCACTTCTTTTTCGCCAACTTCAGCTACGACCCCATTGTTCTTGCCTACTTGAGTTCCCTTGGTAACGATGTATCCTTTGCCGCTACTATCTTCCACCATTGCTGTAGGGATGTCGAGCTGCCAGATAACAGCAACAAGCTTCAATTGGCTTATGTCATAGCGCTGCAGGGGATTGAGCGACGTTATCGCAGTCTCGTCCTGGATGCGACGGGCTTCCAAAATGAATGGTTTAAACGGATCGGGCCGGCCTTCAGAATTGTAGGCATACGAGCTCCCTTTGGTGGCTTCGGCCCCCGCGGGCAGCGTTGCCAGGAATGGTAATCCCGCGCCTTCACAAACACCCGTCAGCATTTCCGGAGTCAATTTCGCCTTACTGTATTGCCACATAAGAATCGTATCATCAATCGAATCAGCATTGTTCTCCAGGACCATGCTGGGCAGGGTTATTCGGAGATTAGCCTCAAAACGATCAGCTAGGTTCTTGCTCATCGAGGTAAACTGCTCTGTTCCTCCCAGCGCCTTCCGAAGGTCGAGCTGGAAGGCAAGATTGCCACTATCGTTGCGAAAGAACTTGAAAGCATCACCACGTAATGCCGGAGTGTTGAGCAGGGTATTCAGATTGGTAAAGCTCAGAGAAAATGACACATAGCACTGGCTGTCCTTTGTTTCAAATCGCGGCTGACCTACTTCGATTCCATCACCTCGAAACTGCTGCCGCAACTCGCTTTCCGTCGCGATAAGCACAGCTGGAGAGGAGACCGCCGGCCCTTCCGTACCCATTTGAGCTTTCACGGAGGCTCGCTGCACGAGCTCTTCATTAATGACGTATCGGACATCAAGTTTCCCTGAACCATCCTGATTTACCAGAAGATCGCACTCTGTCTCAAGACAGCCCTGGAAGAATAGACAAAACAGTAAAGCCAATAAACCTAATAAACGTGCATGAATGGAAGTACTATACGTGTTGTTCATGAATACATCGCCGAGTAAAGGTTTGCTCTATTTCTTCTTGTTGCCTGCTTTCTTCTTTGTTTTTTTCGGTGAATTCTTTGCACCAGTCTGAGGATTGTCCGGTTCCTCAATAAATCTAAACGTGGTAGCGAGACAAGAAGTAGTCATCATCATGCGGCCATCCTCAGATGCCTTTGGTTTTGCCATACTGAAATCAGTTATGTTGACGATGCGATCCAGCTTGCCCACCTTGTAGAAAAAATCAGCCACATCATGAAAGCCTCCTACCATCTGAATCTGTACGGGTATCTCCGCATAAAAGTCTTTTTGAATTTCCGCGCGTGGTTGAAAAAGCTGAAATGAGAGGCCGGACTCTTTACCGAGTGATGAAATTGTTCTCAACAGAGATGGAATTTCTTTTTCGTCTGGCAGTTGAGCTTTCATGACGTCGAGGTGCTTTTTGAGCCGGTTCAGCTTAGCCTCAAATTCTTTCGGGTCTTCTGCAACTTGCTTCTTTGAGTCCAAATCCACTTTGAGCTTGTGGTATTCCTTGTTCTTTCGCTGCACCTCTTCCCTCTCGGGGCTAATGATGCCAAACCAGAAAGCAGCAAAAATAAGCAAGAGCAATACGCCCAGGATTCCTAGTTTTTTCGACAACGACAACGTGATTGCATTTTCTAGTGTAAATGCCACGACCCCTCCCTATTTCCGTTTCCTTTTCGAGCTCGCCTTTGATCTCTTGTCTTTACCTTTTCTCGCTGCCGTGGCGGCTCCTCCGCTGCTGGCTGCAATCATCTCTTTCATGATCTTTACATCACAGGTAAGGGTAAACTCTTTAAACATATAGTCTTCGATCTTTTTTTCCTTGGAAACTATCAGTTCTATGGCATCAAACTGACGAGCGTCCTCCAGATTGGTCATGAGGGACGCAATTGTCTCATTATCGATAGCAACACCAGTAAGCGTGAGATGTGCGCCCTGAGTTCGAAGCTCAGTGAGCCAAAGTTTTTCCGGAATATTCGAAGAAACCGCATCAAGCATCATGGCCGGACCGGTTTTTCGTTTTTCGAGCTGTTTAATAACATCGATTTTTCTCTGAATGGTACCTTCGGTCCGTTTCATCTCCTCAATCTTCGCTTCATCCTTCTGCAGTTTCTCGAGCTCCGTTTTTGTAACCTGGATTCTTCTCTCGAGATCTTTTACCTGGCTTCGAACGTAGATCGTCCAGCCAGTTAACCCAAGGATTACAATAACGATGATGAGAAGAGCCAGTATGCCTTGTTCGGCAAGAGCTACCCACTGGGTGATTTCCTTCTTTGGTAGCAGGTTAATCTTAATCATTTAGTCCCCCAGTTTCCGTAAAGCTAATCCCAAACTCACAGCCGCAATAGGACCAACATCTTTGATGTACTCTGGATCAAAATGAGATTCACTGAACTCAACTCTTCTAAAAGGGTTAAGCGTCTCAACAGGAACGCCTACACGTTCGGTGATAAGCTCTCTGATACCGGGTATCCGAGACGTACCTCCACAGATATAAACTTTTCGCACCTCTTCATCTGTGGTAGAGGCAGCCTGCAAGTCTAAAGATCTTTGCACTTCGACAGCCAATTCGAGAACTGATTCATGGATAATGCCATCCAGGCGTTCATAATCGATATTATCCATTTCACCGCCCACCTTGAGCAGCTCAGCTTCTTCTTCACTCACTGCCATCTGCTTTTGTATCTCCTCGCTCAGCTTGTTGCCCCCCATAAAAACGTCTCGCGTAAAAATGCTCTTTCCCTCTTTAACTACATTAATATTTATTACGCTGGCACCTAGATCGACCAGAGCAACAACCGGCGCGGTCTCGTCCGGGTAATTGACCTCATAAGCATTCTGGAGGGAAAAAGAGTCAATGTCGACGATTGCTGTTTCAAGCCCTGCTTCACTGATGACTTCTTCGTATTCGTTAATCAGTGATTTTTTTGCAGCCACCAGCAGTACGTTCATCTGCTCCGGATTTGCTTCATTGGGCCCAATGATTTCAAAATCAATATTCACCTCTTCCAGATCAAAGGGAATGTACTGCTCTGCTTCCCACTGAATGGAGTCGGCGAGCTCTTGCTCTGTAGCAGTTGGTACACTTATTTTCTTGATAATGACAGGATGGCCGGAGACTGCGGTAGCGACATATTTGGTGCGTGTCTTGAGATTGGCAGTTAAGTTGGTAAGTGCATTCACAAGGGCGGAAGCATTCTTGAGAACGCCATTGACGATTGTTTCTTTGGGGAGAAGAGACGTCCCAAAATTCTTCAGCTGATATCCTTTTTTTGTCTCTTCAAGCTCAACAATCTTTATGGAGCTGGTTCCGATATCAAGCCCGAGTATACCCTTTGATCGTCCTAGTAATAGCATTGAGTGAGAAACTCCCGCAAAAGATTATTCTGTCGTACGCTTACGGCAATCACTCACCTCCCCAAGTCAATGGCAAGAATAACGACGTAAAAACATCGCCTTGTTTAGAAAATATAAAGATATTTTTTTCCTGTCAAGCCGCCAGGAAATTATCCTGATATTCTGGTGGCTTATTCGGATCCCCGACGTCGAGGGAGGTGTGGTTCACGCTATATAGTATCGGTTGTTCTTCTTAAAACATGAATGAGGAAAACAGGGGCAAGCGCGAAACCTGCGACTAAGACCGCAATGAGGTCACCATACCTACTATATACTGTGTGTGTTTCGCGAATAGGAATGGTGCCGCTGAGGAAGGCTTCAACAAAAAGGGGGGTCGCATCCTGTACTTCTCCGAGGGGACTGACAATGGCGGATATCCCGGTGTTGGCAGCCCTGATAAGTGGAACCCGATTTTCAACTGCTCGCATAATTGCCATGGCGAAATGTTGGTAAGGTGCATCCGTATGGCCAAACCATGCATCATTAGTAATGTTCACGAGAACAGTTGCTCCGCGGTTGACATAGGCGCGTGCATACTGGGGGAATATCGCTTCGTAACAGATCACTATGCCACCTGTGCCGCGGCCGAAAGAAAAAAGTGGATACCTGTTTCCCACAGAGAACTCTCCGATTCCTTCAACCAGCTTATCAACAAACGGCAGCAATGGCTTAAGTGGCACGTACTCCCCGAAAGGAACCAGATGGACCTTGTCATAGCGTAGGAGTTCGGATTGATGCGACGAGACCATAAACGCGCTGTTGTAAAGTGCAAAACCAGCCGGCCTGCGTTCGTACGACAGGCTCCCAAAAATAATAGCGCTTTCGACCTGCCGGGAGAGGTCTGACATGAAATGAGATTCTGCGAGTTCCGGCACGTAATAGCCAGGAACAGCTGTTTCAGGCCAAACTATCACATCAGTTTTTGTCTGCACCGCTTTACGCGTCAGTAACTGATACGTCTCCAGCGTCCTCGTAAAATTGGTAGGGTTCCATTTCTGACTTTGGTCGATATTCCCTTGAACGAGTCCAACCTGAGCCTTCGGACATTGTGCGATCGATGCTTGCAGCCCCTGCACGCGCCAGGCACCATAGGTGTTTACGCCTACAATTACAGCTATCGTGAGTGCAATAAAAAAAAGCGGAAAGAGCAGTCCATCCGCAGATCCTTTCCGAAAACAAGAGAGAGTCAATTTCAGAACGACGAACAAACATGCATTCACGAGGACGATCACAAAACTAATGCCAAGGACCCCGGTTAGATCAGCCATTTGGACAACCACGAGATTGTGGTACTGAGAGTAGCCTAGAAGGCACCAGGGAAATCCGGTAAGAAGATGACTGCGCATATACTCAGTTGCTACCCACAATGAAGGCATCGCAGCAACTGCCTTTTGGAAACCGATGTGCGAAGCCAAGCGTCCGATTCCCCAGCTAGCGATACCGACATAGAGGCTCAAATACATCGCGAGCATCATGAGTAATATGATGCTCAGGATAATGGGGATTTTGCCGTAAAAATGCATCGCCACCACAGTCCAATAGAGCATTGAGAGGTAGTGAACAAATCCGGCCAGCAGTCCGAGCCGAAACATGGCTGCCGGAGGTTTCCCTTCAAGAGCGAAGAAGAGAGGTATCAAGCTGCCCCAGGCGAGCCAGGAAAGGTCATGAGCAGGCAAGGAAAGAGTCAGAAGACTTCCGCTCACTATAGATAGCAGAAGATCTCTCACCGAGAGAGAGGCCAGTAGACGTTGAAGACCATGCATAAGAAGGTTCGACCGCTTATGACAGCCTGATAATGCCGTCAACCGTTAAAAAGTGAAAAAAAGAGATCGGCAGAACGACTGTTCGATCTCTTCCTTAATCAAAAACATTTTCTCGAAGGGACTTTCTTTTATTAGGCGCCTTGCTCCAGGGTCTCCAGGAGGAGAGTGTGCATCCAGCATTTCAAGAATATGAAGCAGCCGATGCACTTATTTCTCGGTAGCACGAATAACCGAGTCAACCTTTATCCATGGCCGCTTATCCGCGCATGAGGTGATGGTCCCGGTAATAACTATCCGATCTCCTGTTTTCAAGGCTGAAAGGATATCCGCTTTGCTCTGATGGATGAAATACGTGAACATTTGTTCGTCAACCGTACGGAAGTTGATATACGACCTTGCATCGAACTCGGTTCCCTTGTCATAAAATCTCGTATCAAGGAGAGACGTAGAAACATCCAAAAAAGCACCTTCGGTAACGATACGTTTATGGAGATATTTGCAAGGCATCATTGACAGATTTTTTTCACTTACCATGATAGCCTCTTCCTCTTCGGCGGAAAAGGAAGACACCGGCAGAAAAGAAAAGTATCCTGCCACCATCAGCACCATTATCCTCCAGAAAAGGTTCATTCGTTCCTCCACAATTCAGTGTAACGTCAATGACGAGTATCCAACAAACGGCAGCACTTTTAATAGCTTAAATTTACCATACTGCAGGCGGGAAAACAAGGACGAAGCATCACGGAGATTTTCTGCTCAGGTATCCGGGGGTTCCTCCTTCGGCTGAAGCGCGGGATGCCATGTGCCAGAGCCTTCGCTGGCATGCTTTCAGATCCTCACGTGCGGTGCTCCGTGGGTATGCATCAGGACAGCAGGATCAGAGATTCAATGTTGATGGCCTCGTAAAAAGCGCCAGTAAGCCGCGTGGCGGCAACCTATGAGCAACGAAGTGATGCCCACT
>Ga0116143_10002284_pt1 | contig 21187 bp, 14 predicted proteins | sample AD_UKC034_MetaG_FD_89745 | JGI IMG/M metagenome (GOLD analysis project Ga0116143, IMG submission 89745) | Active sludge microbial communities of municipal wastewater-treating anaerobic digesters from USA - AD_UKC034_MetaG | ecosystem: Engineered > Bioreactor > Anaerobic > Digestate | place: USA...
CCTTCCACGCATCCTCCCGCCAGGGTCTGCCCCAGCTCCCGGCACTTTTCCAGGGTCTCCTCCGTAAGCTCTCCCGCCGAGATGACGGGTTCGTAGACCTTCTTGAACTGGTACCCGATGGCGATGCGCTCGATGTTGCGAAGCGCCCCCGTGCCGTCGTTGCCTGCGCTGATGAAGACCACGTAGGGCTTGCGGAAGACCCTGCCCCGGGCCTGCTCGTAGGTCCGGTCGAAGAAGTCCTTGATCATACCGGACATGTAGCCGAAGTTCTCCGGCGTGCCCACGGCCAGGCCCCGGCAGTCGAGCAGGTCCTGCAGGGTGGCCTCGCCAGCCCGCTTCAAAACGACCTCCGCCCCCTCGATGGCCGCCGCCCCCTCGGCCACGGCCTTCGCCATCCGCTCCGTGTTCCCCGTCTGGGAGTGGTAGACGATCAGGATCTTTGCCATGCGTCTCTCCTGCGTTACCCCGACGCTCCGATTACGCCCGCCGGGAGCTTCCGAGAAGTTGAGAAGGTGAGAAGGTAAGAGGGTGAGAAAGAAAAAATCAGGCCCCGCTTTCCAACCGTCTTACCCTCTCAACCTCTCACCCTCTTCTTTTCCCTTGCCACACCCGCGCCTGTTCCCGCAACCGAAATCGGCAGTTTCCCCTTGACAGCGGGCGGCTTTCGTGAAAATGATGACCGGCGGTCAGTAGTCGACCTGCGGTCAGCTCGCTCGGCCGCGGGAGGGAAGGCATGAAGACAAAGATCACAGAGCTGTTCGGCGTCCGGTACCCGATCGTTCTTTCCGGCATGAGCTGGATCAGCGTCCCCAGCATGGTCGCCGCCGTGTCCAACGCGGGCGGCCTGGGGATTCTCGCCACGGGGCCCCTGCACCCCGACGAGACGCGGGCGGCCATCCGAGAGATTCACAGACTCACCGACAGGCCCTTCGGGGCCAACGCGACCCTTCTCTTCCCCGGGGCGGCCCGCAACGCGAAGGTCCTCCTGGAAGAAAAGGTCCCCGTCATCAACTTCTCCCTCGGGAAGGGCGACTGGCTCGTTAAGGCGGCCCACGAGTACGGCGGCAAGGTGGTCGCCACCGTCGTCAACCGCCGCCATGCAAAGCGTGCCGAGGAATACGGCACGGACGCCCTTCTCGTCACGGGCCATGAGGCGGCCGCCCACGGCGGCGACGTGACGAGCCTTGTTCTGGTCCCGAGCATCGTCGATGCCGTCAAGATCCCCGTGATCGCGGCGGGCGGATTCGCGGACGGCCGGGGCCTGGCGGCGGCGCTCGCACTGGGCGCCGAGGGGATCGCCATGGGGACCCGCTTCATGACGACGAAGGAGAGCCCCCTGCACGAAACTTTCAAGAAACTCTCCATCGAGAAAGATGCCGCCGGCACACTCTATTCCGACCGCTTCGACGGCCTTCCCTGCCGTGTGCTCGACACGCCGGCCGCGCGAAAGGCCATCCGGAAGGGTCTCGATCTTCCCGCTGCCTTCTTCACCTCCCGGGACATCGCCCGGCAGTTGAGGCTCCCCTACGCCAAGCTCTTTGTCGGGGTGATGGCCTCGGGCTGGAGGAACGCGAAGCAGCTTGCCTTCATGGCCAACGCCTTCAGGGCCATCCGCATCGCCACGGAAGACGGCGACAACGAGAAGGGTGTCCTCACGGTGGGACAGGTGACGGGGCTTGTCCGCGACGTCCCGACGGTGGCCGAGCTGATGGAGCGCATCGTCGCTGAGGCGTCAGGGGTGCGCGAACGTCTCAACCGGGCGATTCCGGCCTGAGGGCTGGCCAGGCAGAGACCGTTCAAGCTCGTGAAGAGCGGCAATCTTCGTTTGAAATATGGTTTTTACCCGAATCCAGCGATAAACTCATGTCATCGCGAGCGGAGCGTGGCGATCTCGCCGTTCGTGAGAGATTGCCGCGCACCCTGCGGGTGCTCGCAATGACCCTCGAACTGGAGCGACCAGCTTCTTATCGCTAGATCCGGGTTTTATCAGAGTATTTCTTGATCGTAGATCGCCACGCCTCGCAAGGCTCGGCTCGCGATGACGATGGTTTATAGGCCTTTTGCCTTTAGCCTTTAGCCTGCAGTTCGTGAAAGGAGAGAAGCATGGCCGTCCTGGAGTGGAGGAAAGAGGAGAGTGTCGCCGTCATCACTCTGACCAACGGAGAGAACCGGCACAACCCGGATTTCACGGTGGCCTTTTTGGGTGCGCTCGACGAGATCGAGAAGGACCCGGGCGTCTCGTCCGTCGTCATCGTATCGTCGGACCTCAAGAGCTGGTCCCAGGGTATCGACCTGGCCTGGATCACGGGAAAGATGCAGCAGAAGGACATCCCGGCCATCCGCGACTTCATGTACGGGATCAACAACGTCTTCAAGCGGGTGCTCCTCTACCCCATGCCCGTCATCGCCTGCCTCAACGGCCACGCGGCGGCCAACGGGGCCATCCTGGCCTGCGCCTGCGATTTCCGGTTCATGCGCGCCGACAGGGGCTTTTTCTTCTTCCCCGAGATCGATATCGGCATCCCCTTTCTTCCCGGGATGATCGCCTTTCTGAAGAAGGCCATTCCCTACGACACGTTCAACGAGATGGCCCTGACGGGGAAGCGCTACACGGCAGGTGAGCTGGCCGCGTGCGGCGTTTTCACGAAGGCCTGCGAGAACGAAGAGGCGCTCATCGCCGAGACGATGGCCTTCGCAAAATCCTTTCAGAAGAAACGGGGCGTCTTCGCCGAGATGAAGTGCAGGCTCCACGCGGGGATCGTCGAGATCATCGACAGGGAGGACCCGAAGGTCATCGAGCCGCTGAAACTGTTCTGGAAGGACTGACTTGAAGAGAGAACGTGAGAAGGTGGGAAGGTGAGAAGCGTGGAGAAGCCTCCGGAATGCGGACAGCCACCGGATCCTCCAACCCTCTCACCCTCTTACCTTCTTGACGGATTGACTTCGAAAGACTCCTGAAGTCATAATAGCCGGGTCAACTCAGTCGGAGGCACGACGCATGCTCCACGGCCCCAAGACCCCGCCCTTCTGGAAAGACCGGATCGTCAGGCCCGAAGAGGCGCTGGAGAAGATCAGGCCCGGCATGACGATCTTCCTCGGGACGGGGATGGCCGAGCCGCGCACCTTCGTCCGGCACCTCATGGCCTCGGAACGGGGCAACCTGCAGGACCTCGAGCTGATCCAGCTCGTCAGCCTCGGGGACACCGTCTCCATCGACGAGCGCTACTCGAAAAAGTACCGTCTCAAGACCTTCTACTCGGGCTGGGTGGCAAGCGAGGCCGTCACGGCGGGCCGGGTGGACCTGATCCCGAGCCGCTTTTCGAGGATTCCCTGGCTCTTCCAATCGGGCGCCGTCCGCATCGACGTGGCCGTCATCCAGATCACGCCGCCCGACGAGCAGGGCCACGCCAGCCTCGGGCTAGGCGTCGACGTGGCGCGGCATGCCATGGAGCACGCCTCGCTCGTCGTGGCGGAGGTCAACCCCGGGATCCCCCGGACGGTCGGCGACACCTTCGTGCACGTCGACGACTTCGACCTCTTCGTCGAGGCCAGGGAGCCCCCGATCTACCTGCCCCGCTGGCCCGTGCCGGACGCCTACGACCGGATCGCCGCGCACGTGGCCGCGGTTATCGAGGACGGCAGCTGCCTGTCCTTCTCCATCGGGCCCATCTACGAGGCCCTGGCCTGTCATCTCTGGAAAAAGAAGCACCTCGGCATTCACACGCCCTTCTTCACGGACGCCCTCATGGACCTCGTCACCTCGGGCGCCGTGACGAACCGCCGCAAGCGCTTCTTCCAGGGAAAGTCGGTGGCGGCCTACGTGCTCGGAACGCCCAAGCTGATGAAATGGCTCGACGGCAACGCGCTTGTGGACTTTCAGCCCATCGACGTGGTCATGAACCCGCGCAACATCGGCCTCAACGACCGCTTCATCGCCATCCTGCCTGCCCGCAAGGCCGATCTCACCGGCGGCATCGCCCTCCACGTGGGCAAGGGGAACGTGACAGCCGGAGCGGGAGCCGTGGCGGAGCTCTTCGCCGGGGCCGCCTTTTCCCGGGGAGGGCGCACGATCTTCGCCCTGCCCAGCCGAAACCGCAAGGGCGAGTCCAACATCCTCGCGTCGATTGCCGACTACCCGAACCAGTTCACCAACCAGGAATCCCTCGACATGGTCGTGACCGAGTACGGGATCGCCTACCTCACGGGCCGGACCATCCGGGAGAGGACGCAGGCCATGATCGACATCGCCCACCCCGGCGATCGTCAGCGGCTCGTGGAGGAGGCCAAGGAAGCGAGGCTTCTCTACAGGGACCAGATCTTTCTCGCCGAGTCCGGGCATCTCTACCCGGAGAAGCTGGCACGGACGGAGACGTTCAAGGACGGCCTGAAGGTCCACTTCCGGCCCATCAAGCCCTCCGACGAGGACGAGATGAGAAGGCTCTTCTACCGGTTCTCCGACCAGGCCGTCTACTACCGCTACTTCACCCGCATCAAGGCCATGCCTCACGGGGCGATGCAGGGGTACGTCAACGTGGACTACCGGAGGACCATGTCCATCGTGGGGGTGGTGCAGGAGAAGGGCATCGAGCGGATCATCGCCGAAGGCCGCTATGTCCGCCTGCCGGACAGGCCCTATGCGGACACGGCCTTCCTGGTCGACGAGGCCTACCAGGGAAAAGGGATCTCGACCTTCCTGCTCAACCTGCTCATCCGGATCGCCCGCGAGCAGGGCGGCATCGAGGGGTTCCGGGCCGACGTGCTGCTGGACAACAAGTCCATGCTGCGTGTCTTCGAGAAGACCCCTTACCCGCTGCGCGCCGTCGTCTCCGAGGGCGCCTACGAGATCGTCATCTCCTTCCGGACGGAATAGGGACGTTGTTTACTAATTCGAATAACTCTGCGACGCCTTGAGACGTTTACGAGAAGTTATTCGAATTAGTAAACAACGTCCCTGGTGTTCATTGCGGTTTCTGGCGCTTGGCCATTTCCTCGGCCTTGAGCTCCTTGCGCAGGACCTTGCCCACGGTGCTCTTGGGCAGCTCCGTTCGGAACTCGATCTCCGATGGCAACTTGTATGTGGCGAGTTTCGTCTTCGCGTACTCGATAAGTTCCTCCCGCGTCGCCGTCTCGCCTTCCTTGAGCACGACGAATAGCTTGACATTCTCCCCGCGCTTGGGGTCGGGAACGCCAATGGCGCAAGCCTCCTGGATCTTGGGGTTCTCGTAGAAGACCTCGTCCACGTCCCTCGGGTAGATGTTGAAGCCGCCCGAGATGATCATGTCCTTCTTGCGGTCCACGATGAAGAAGTAGCCGTCCTCGTCCATCTTGGCTATGTCCCCCGTGAAGCACCAGCCGTCGCGAAGGGTGTAGGCCGTCTCCTCCGGCTTGTTGAGGTAGCCCTTCATGACCTGCGGGCCCCGGACGATGAGCTCGCCCGGCGTGTTGACGGGCTGATCAACGAGGCCCGTTTCGAGGTCGACGATGCGCGCCTCCGTGTCGCTGATGGGGACGCCGACGCTCCCCACCTTGCGGGCGCCTCCCGCGAAGGGGTTCACGTGGGTGACGGGTGTCGTCTCAGTCAGGCCGAACCCCTCGACGATGACGGCCCCCGTGAGTCGCTCGAACTCGTGGATGACCTCGACGGGAAGCGGCGCGCTTCCCGAGAAGGCCCCCTTGATGCAGGACATGTCCGTCTTCTTCAGATCGGGGTGGTTCAGCATCCCGATGTACATCGTGGGCACGAGCGCCGCGAAGGTGGGACGGAACTTGCGGATCGCCTCCAGCAGCTGCGGCGGCTGGGGACGGGGGATGAGCACGTCCGTCCAGCCCATGTGCACGGAGATGTTCATGGCGGCCGTCATCCCGAAGACGTGGAAGATGGGCAGGGCCCCGAGGCAGATCTCGTCCCCCTTCCTGAAGCGCGTGAACCAGGCCTCGGCCTGCTGGATCTGCTTGCTCAGGTTGGCGTGGGTAAGCATGCAGCCCTTGGAGACGCCCGTCGTCCCGCCCGTGTACTGGTACATGGCGACGTCTTCGAAGCCGATCTTCGGCCGTGGCGGGTTCGGCCCGTACTTGGCGATACAGTCCTTCCACCTGAAGACGTCCGGCGCCGGCTTCACGTCGGCGGCCATCTTCTTTTTCTTGCCGACCAGCGGGAAGAGCAGGCTCTTCGGGAAGGGCAGGTAGTCGCCGATGGAGGTGTAGACGATCTGCTTCACTTTCGTCCGGGGACGCAGGTCGATCATGCGGTTGCCCAGCAGGTCGAGCGTGACGAGCACCTTCGAGCCCGAGTCGTTGAACTGGTGTTCGAGCTCCCGATCCGAATACAGCGGGTTGTTCAGGACCGTGACGGCCCCGATGCGCAGCGTCGCGTAGTAGGCGATCACCTGGGGGATCATGTTGGGCAGCAGGATCGCCACGGCCTCCCCCTGCTTCACCCCGAAGTCGGTCAGGCACGCGGCGAAGCGGTCCACCATGTCCTTCATCTGGCGGTACGTGACGGAGTATCCCTGGAAGATGAGGGCCGCCTTGTCAGGCCATTTCGCCGCCGTCCGGTCCAGGATGTCGGGCATGGCGATCTCTTCGTAGTCGATCGCGGCCGGCACCCCCGGCTCGTAGGATTTGAGCCAGGGCTTTTTGAAGTAAATGGAGTCTTCGTAGGCCATGGGACACCTCGCAAAAATGGCTTAAGGCGTATGGCGAAGGGCAAAAAACAGGAAATCACCCTGAACAGACTCAGGGCGATGAACCGGCGTAAGGCGAAAGGCTTAGGGCTAAGAGGAAAAAAGGACAGCGGGCCTCTGGTCCTGCCTTTAGCCTTTTGCCCTTTGCCTTACGCCTGTTCCCGTTCGCCTTATGCCCTGTGCCGTTTCGAGGGGAAGTCCGGACATTGCCGGGCTTCCCCTCGAAACCATGTCTAGAACTTGTAGGTGTAGCTCAGGCCGATCAGGTGCGCCGAGCCTTCGCAGAACTTGCTCGCCATGATCCCCTGGGCCGGTCTCGCCGCGATCTCGTTGCGGTCGATAATCAGCATGTAGGTATAGGAGAAATCGAGGGCCCAGTTGTTCTTGTGATAGCCGAAGCCTGCGCTGAACATGTGGCGGTCGTTGTCGGGAAGGATATAGTCGATCGTGTCGTCGGGCTCCGGGGCCTCGTCGAAGGCATAGCCCAGCCGGAGGTCCCAGTTCGGATTCATTTTCCACTCCACGCCGATCAGGAAGCGGTAGACGTTGTCCCAGGCCTTGCGTGTCGTCGACTTCGTGGACATCCCCGCGGGGGGGGCGCCAAACGGCCTGTCAAACTGGATCTCCAGCTTGTCGTAGGTCTCCCAGCGGGTCCAGTAGATACCGCCGCCCACCGATAGATCGGGCCGCACGTTGAAGTTGACGCCGGCGAAGATCATGTCAGGCAGGTGGAGATTGCCCGAGGCGCTCATGTTGACGATGTTCACGACGCCGGGGATCGCGATCTGGTTGCTGACTTTGACATCGCCTTCCACGTGCTGGCTGACGCGGCTGCGGTAGGAGACGCCCATTTGTATCCAGTCCACGGGTTTGTACTGGACCGCGGCGTTGAGGCCCCAGCCCCAGGAGTCTCCGTCGAGCTCGAAATCCGTGTCTCCCACACCCAAAGCCCCGGTGTTGAGCTTCTGTTTGAGATCGAGGTTGAAATACATGAGGCTCAGACCGCCCGCGAACGAAAGCTTGTCGGAGACCTTGTAGGCGATGTTGGGGTTGATCTCGACGGTCTGGATCTCGGCCTTGTAGCTGTTGTAACGCCCGGGCCATGCCGGGTTGAACTCCGTGCCGAGACCGAAGCGTGAGAACAGGCCGATGCCGCCCCACCACTTGTCGTTGATCTGCTGGGTGTAGTAGGCGTGGGGCGGGAAGTACCAGTTGCGCTTGAAATCGTCCTCCCTCGCTCCATTCGACGACTCGACGGTGATCATCGGTGTGATCGCCGTGAAGCCGGCCATGACCTGCTTGCCCTTGAGCTGGGTGATTCCGGCCGGGTTGTAGAAGACGGCCGACGGGTCGTCGGCCGAGGCCACAAGCCCCGCGCCTAGGACGTTGCCGCGGGCGCTGCCCTCATAGAGCGCAAAGCCGGAGGCAAAAGCCGATGTGGAAAGGAAAAGCGTGAAAACGACGGTTAAAAACGAATAGACGAGCCTCCTCCTGGACATAGTACCCCCTCCTGTAATGAAAGAACTGATGATGATGCAACGCGCCCGGGCGGGCGCTCTCCGCTTTGGGCCTTTGTTGACACAACTTCAGAGCTATGTCAATGGAATTTATAAAAAAAAGTCCCTGCCTGCGGATGCAGGCAGGGACTCGATCCCAGCGGCTTCACTGACCGGATGTCAAGCGGCGGCGGTTCTGCCCGCCGTCGATCAGGCCTCGGCCTTCGGTTCTTCCTTTGCCTCCAGGGATTCCCAGACGATCTCGGCGATGTCCTTGGCCGCGACCTTCTCCTCGACGTTGCGGGCCTTCAGGCCGTCCATGAACATGGTGTTGCAGAAGGGGCACGCCGTGGCGACGGCCGTGGCGTTCACCCTCAGGGCCATGTCCGTGCGATAGTTGTTGATCCGCTCGCCGTGATGCTCCTCCATCCACATCCGGCCGCCGCCGGCGCCGCAGCAGAAGCCGTGGTCGTGGTGCTTCTCCATCTCCACGAGCCTGAGGCCGGGCACGGCCTGGAGGATCTTCCGGGGCTGGTCGTAGACCTTATTGTAGCGGCCGAGGAAACACGAGTCGTGGTAGGTGAAGAGCCCCTCGACGGCCTTCGCGGGCTTGATTTTCCCCTTGGCGATGAGCTCGGCGATGATCTCCGTGTGGTGGTAGACCTCGTAGGTGCCGCCCAGCTGGGGGTAGTCCTTCTTGATCACGTTGTAGCCGTGGGGACAGGTCGTGATGACCTTCTTGACCCCGTAGCCGTTCATCACCTCGATGTTGGCCTGGGCGAGCGCCTGGTAGAGGTACTCGTTGCCGCCGCGCATGGCCGAGTCGCCGCAGCAGCTCTCCTCGACGCCGAGGATGGCGAAGTTGACGCCGGCGGCCTGCAGGATCTTCGCGAAGGCCGCCGAGACCTTCTTGCCCCGGTCCTCCAGGGCGCCCGCACATCCCACGTACCAGCAGTACTCGGCCTCGGGGTTCTCGGCCATGGTCTTCACGCCCAGCTCCTTGGCCCAGTCGCCGCGCATGTGGGCGCCGATGCCCCAGGGGTTGGAGTTGTTCTCCATGTTGCGGTAGGTCAGCTGCAGCTCGGGGGCGAAGTCGGCCTCCATGAGAACCTTGTAGCGCCGCATGTCGACGATCTTCGGCACGTGCTCGATCATGACGGGGCAGTGCTCCATGCAGTGCATGCAGTTGGTGCAGTCCCACACGGGGTTGACGCCCACGGCGTCGTTGATGAGGTTCTTCTCGCTCTCGGGAATCTCGGGGGCCGCGGCGTCGGGGCCGGCCGCCTTGGCGGCCTTGGCGGCCGCCGCGTAGAGCGGCGCGCGCGTGAGCCAGTGGTCCTTGATGTCCTGGATAAGTTTCTTGGGCGAGAGCTCCTTGCCCGTCAGGTAGGCCGGGCAGCCGTCCTGGCAACGGCCGCATCGCGTGCAGGCGTCGCTGTCGAAGATCTGCTTCCAGGTGAATTCCTCGAGCTTGCCCACGCCGAAGCTCTCGGCGTTCTCGAAGTCGCGGATGGGCTCGAGCTGCCCCACGGGCTTCAGGGTGGCCATGAACTGGTTGGCGGGCGAGGCCACCATGTGCAGCATCCTCGAGAAGGGAATGTAGGCGATGAAGCCGAAGGCCAGGAAGGCGTGCGTCCACCACAGGACCTTGTGGGAGGTCTTGAGGGTCTCCAGGTTGATCCCGACGAAGAACTGCCCCACCAGGTAGCCCAGGAAGGACCATTTCTCGAAGTCGGGGTTGCCCGTGGCGACGATGCGGATGCCCTCGACGATGTAGCCCGTCACCATGATGGCCAGGATGAGGAGCAGGACGATGGCGTCTTCGGGCCGGTTATCGGGCGTTCCCTTGTAGCCGAGACGGTCGGGTTTCTTGATGTAGCGCCGGTCGATCGCCAGGATGACGCCCACGATGGCAAAGAGGCCGAAAAGATCCATGATGAAGGAAAAGGCCAGGTACCCTTTGCCGGGCAGGTGGATCCCCGTGTAGAACGAGGTGGCGTCGATGGCGGCTCCCCAGATCAGGACGAAGAAGGCGAAGAAGATGAGTCCGTGGATCAGTCCTGGGTAGAAGTCCCGCCACACGGAGAGCTGCAGGATGCCGTTTCTGAAAAGGTTCTTGATGCGCTCGCCCCGGTTGTCATCCCGGACCTCCGCCTTCCCCATGGCCTTCCAGAAATTCAGACGCGTGTAGAGCCCGTAGCCCATGATGGCCAGGGCGATGAGCGCGAAGATGTCGAGGGGGATCTGGTAATTCGTGGTATTCCAGAATACCTCCCTTCCTTCGTTGCCGGGTCCAAATACCATGTTCTGCATACGTCACGTCCTCCATTCCACAGTTCTGGTTGAAAAGCCCCCCCGTGATGCGGGCTTTCCGGTCAGGAAGGAGTCTCTCCCTCTCCCTGTCTCTCCCTTCATGCTGTGCGGACTGTCCCGACGGGGGAACCCTCCCCCGCACCGACCGTCCGCCCGGTTGAGCTGCGACCTGCGGCTCCCCCGCCGCCCGGTCGCGCCCGCCCCCTGCGTGCGCTGCAGGACGGGCTCTCAAGGGGCGCTTCCGTCGACGGGCATCCGGTGGAGATGGCGTTCAGATGAGATTCGGCGCAAACGGAGGCGCCCGGCAGGGGCCGGGCAGGGCCGATGTCCTGTTCAAAGAAGAATCCGGGGCCGTCCCCGGTGCGGGTCCGGCCCCGGTCTGTGTCACTACGCCATGAGCTTCTTCGCCGCTGCCGTCATCTCGGGGACGACCTTGAAGAGGTCGTCGATGATCCCGTAGTCCGCCCTCTGGAAGATGGGGGCTTCGGGGTCCTTGTTGACGGCGACGATGAACTTCGAGGAGCTCATGCCCGCCAGGTGCTGAATGGCGCCGGAGATGCCGCAGGCGATGTAGAGGTTCGGCGACACGGTCTTGCCCGTCTGCCCGACCTGGTCCGTGGAGGGGCGCCAGCCCGCGTCCACGGCTGCGCGCGATGCGCCGACGGCGGCGCCAAGCACCTTCGCCAGCTCCTCGAGCAGGGGGAAGTTCTCGGGGCCCTTCATGCCGCGGCCGCCGGACACGATGACGTTGGCCTCGGTGAGCTCGATCTTGCCGCTCGTGTCCTTGGCGATCTCGGCCACCTTGGTCTTCAGCTGGGCCGCGTCGAGCGCCGGGTCGAACTTCTCGGCGGCGCCGGCCTTCGCGTTCTCCACGATGGGGAACACGTTGGGCCGCAGCGTGGCCATCGCGGGGGACGTCTCGAAGGCCACCTCGCCGAAGCACTTGCCGGCGTACAGGGGCCGCACGGCGACGAGCTTGCCGCCCTCGATCTTCAGGGCGGTGCAGTCCGTGGCCAGCCCCGTGGCCAGCTTGCCCACGAGCCTCGCCGAGAGGTCCTTGCCCTGCACCGAGGCGCCCATCAGCAGGATGGCGGGCTGCTTCTCCTTCACGATCTTCGCGACCGCCGCCGCGTGGGCGTCCGTCGTGTAGGGTTCCAGGGCCGCGTTGTCGGCCACGTACACCTTGTCCACCCCGTACTTGCCGAGCTCGGCGGCCTTGGCTTCGACGCCGGAGCCGCACAGCACGGCGCAGACCTCTTCACCCAGCTCGTCGGCCAGTTTGCGGGCCGCGCTGGCGATCTCGAAGCTTACCTTCCGGTACGCCCCGTCTCTGACTTCCGCAACGATCCATACACCTTTTGCCATGGTTCGGTACCTCCTCCTTTCCTTAAATCACTTTCGCCTCTTCCCGCAGCAGCTTCATGAGCTCCTGAGCCTTCAGTGCCGGATCATCGCCCTGGAGGATCTTTCCGGGAGGTCTTGCCGGAGGCGGTACGGTCTTGGCTACCTTCGCCTTGACGGTGGCGGTCACGCCGATGGCCGCCGCGTTTTTCACGTCGACGGGTTTCTTCTTGGCCTTCATGATGCCGGGCAGGGACGCGTAACGCGGCTCGTTGAGCCCCTTCTGCGCCGTGATGACGCAGGGAAGGCTCGTCTCGATCGTCACGGTTGCGCCCTCGATGGCCTTCTGGGCCTTCACGGCGGTGCCGGCGATCTCGAGCTTCGTCACGAGAGTGACCGAGGGAAGCCCCAGCATGTCGGCCAGCACCGAGCCGACCTGGCCCGCGTCGCCGTCGATGGCCCGCTGGCCGCAGAAGATGATGTCGCAGGGAAGCCCCTTGATGGCGGCGGCCAGTGCCGAGGCCGTCGTGTAGGCGTCTGCGCCGTTGAGGGACGGGTCGTCGATGTGGATGCCCTTTTCGGCCCCCATCGCGAGCGCCGTGCGGATCGTCTCCATCGCGCGGGCGGGGCCCACGGACACGATGGTCACGTCGCCGCCGAGTTTCTCCTTGAGCTTCAGCGCCTCTTCGACGCCGAACTCGTCGTAGGGGTTCATGACCCACTTGATCCCGTCTTCTACGATGCCTGATCCGTCGGGCTTTACCTTGATCAGGGTCTCCGTGTCGGGGACCTGCTTCACGCATGCAATGATGTTCACAGCTGCCTCCTTTCTTCGGACGCGGAGCGCCGGGCCGCCCTCCGGCAGCCCGACGATCGGCAATTCCACAAATGTTGTATTCTCTCGGCATCAGGCGCCACGGTTCAAGACCAGGCCGTCAATCGACTCTGCCTCTCCCGCTTTCCGGCCTTTTGCCTTTCGCCCTTAGCCCTCTTTCTACAGCCTGTTTTTGACGATATCGTCGACGACCGAGGGGTCGGCGAGCGTCGTCGTGTCACCGATATCGCCGATGTCGTTGGCGGCCACCTTCTTGAGGATGCGCCGCATGATCTTTCCGCTGCGGGTCTTGGGGAGACCGTCGGCGAACTGGATCTTCTCGGGCGTCGCGATGGGACCGATGAGCGCGCGCACGTGGGCGGTGAGCTCCTTCTTGAGATCGTCGGACTTCTGCACGCCCGTCTTCACGGTGACGTAGGCGTAGATCGACTGCCCCTTGATGTCGTGGGGGTATCCCACGACGGCGGCCTCGGCCACCTTCGGGTGCGCGACGAGGGCACTCTCGACCTCGGCCGTTCCCATGCGGTGACCGGAGACGTTAATGACGTCGTCGATGCGGCCCGTGATCTGGTAGTAGCCGTCCTTGTCCCTGCGCGCGCCGTCGCCGGTCACGTAGTAGCCGGGGAACTGCTCGAAGTAGGTCTCCTGGAAGCGCTTGGGGTCGCCGTAGACGCCGCGCATGATGCCGGGCCAGGGCATCTTGATGCACAGCGCGCCGCTGGCTTCCGTCTCGGGGATCTCCTTGCCCTCGTCGTTGAGCAGCACGGGCCACACGCCCATGAAGGGCAGCGTCGCCATGCCGGGCTTGATGTCGACGGCGCCGGGCAGCGGGGTGATCAGGATGCCGCCCGTCTCGGTCTGCCACCACGTGTCCACGATGGGGCACTCGCCGCGGCCGATGAGATTGTAGTACCAGTTCCAGGCCTCGGGGTTGATGGGCTCGCCGACGGTGCCGAGGATGCGCAGCGTCGAGATGTCGGCCTTCTTCACCCACTCGTTGCCTTCCTTCGCGATGGCGCGGATGGCCGTGGGGGCCGTGTAGAAGATGTTGACCTTGTACTTCTCGACGACCTTCCAGAAGCGGCTCATGTCGGGGTAGTTGGGCACGCCCTCGAACATGATCGACGTGGCGCCGTTGCACAGCGGCCCGTAGACGATGTAGCTGTGGCCCGTGACCCAGCCGATGTCGGCGGTGCACCAGTAGATGTCCTCTTCGTGGTAGTCGAAGATGATCTTGTGGGAATAGGCGACGAAGACGAGGTAGCCGCCGGTGGTGTGCATGACACCCTTGGGCTTGCCGGTGGAGCCGGAGGTGTAGAGGATGAAGAGGGGATCCTCGGCGTCCATCCACTCGGGGGCGCAGTCGGCCGAGGCCTTTGCCATGGCCTCCTCGTACCAGATGTCCTTGGGGCCCATGGAGGTCTTGATCTTGTCGCCCACGCGCTTGACGATGATGACCTTCTCGACCGAGGGGCTTTCCTTGACGGCCTCGTCGGCGTTGGTCTTCTGGGGGACGGCCTTGGCGCCGCGGAAGGTGCCGTCGCAGGTCACGAGGACCTTCGAGGTGCTGTCCTGGAGGCGGTCACGGAGGGCGTCGGAGCTGAACCCGCCGAAGACGACGCTGTGGATCGCACCGATTCGCGTGCAGGCGAGGATGCCGATGGCGAGCTCGGGGATCATGGGCAGGTAGAAGCAGACCCGGTCGCCCTTCTTCACGCCGAGCCCCTTCAGGACGTTGGCGAACTTGCACACCTCCCCGTGGAGCTGCTTGTAGGTGAAGGCCCTGTCCTCCCCGGGCTCGTTGCCTTCCCACTGCAGGGCGACCTTGTTGCCACGGGTCTTCAGGTGCCTGTCGAGGCAGTTGTAGGATACGTTGAGCTTGCCGCCCTCGAAGAACTTGACGTAGATGGGGCCCTTCCTGATGTCGAAGTTGTAGTCCATGACCTTGTCCCACTTCTTGAACCACTCGACATACTCGCCCGCGATCTCCGCCCAGAACCCGTTGGGGTCTTCAATGGAGCGCTTCCAAAGCTTGTCGTAGGCCGCCCTGCCGGCGACCCAGGCCGACTTCTTCAGCTTCTCCGGAACCGGGTACACATCTTTCAATTGCACATCTGCCATCTCCACTCCACCTCCATATGAACTTTGTTTTCGGTGATATTCCAGGGAGAACCTTCCCGGTATCGAAACACCCTGCCCGCAGGCCGGGTCCTCTGGCCGGGTGAGCGCCCGGCTGAAGCCCCGCGCCCGCGCGAGGCGGGATGGAGATCCGGCAGAAGCGCCACCGGGTTGGCGAGTGCGCCCTCCCGAATGGAAAAGGCGCATGAAGTTACTCCCTCGTACCCCTCTCTGAAAAGCCGACGCACTATAAGTTGAAGGTCCCTTTTTGTCAAGAAAAAAGTGGGTCATTTCACCGGAATTCACAGCCAAAACCGTTGCAAAAAAGCATCGGCCCCGGGCGCATGTGCATTTTTAACCACACCATGAAAGGCCTCCCGGGAGGGGATGAGCCGGGAGAAAAGGCGTCAGACGTTGAATATCGCCAATGAGATCATGCTGTTATACGCGAAAACCTGCGGCGGGCCCGGGTGGTATGGGAATTGCTCATCGCTGAATGATCCGGGCAGCCGTTTTGGAAGGGACGGAGGCTTTTGTGCCAGACCGTTCCCTGGGACGGCTGCAGCATGGGGGCCCGGCGGCCAAAAAATGCTTGACAGGGCTCCCCACCGATGCTAGTCCTTGACCTTAAATAAAACAGGGGGGGCACTGTGCCCCGCGAAGGAGGTGGTGAACAGAGGCTGTCGAGGTCTCGGGGGGGCAAGAGAATCCGTCCCGATTCCCGCGGTTGCAAGACCGCAAGACGAGCAGGGCGTCTTCCGGGCGTGCCCGGGGGCGTTCCCCAATCCCCAAACTCAATGAGGAGGAGAAAATGAAGAAGCTTTTAATCGGTTTCCTCGCTGTCGGCCTGGTCATGGGCTTCGCCCTGACGGCCTCCGCTCAGCCCAACATCAAGGCGAGCGGCCAACTCTACATGTACGGCACCTATGCCGACAACCAGACCGGCTTGGACGAAAGCGCGAAGGCTGCGTCCTCTCTGGCCGGTCAGTCCCGCGCGAATATCGCGAACCGCCTCAGGATGCAGTTCGAGATCCAGGTGCAGGAAGGCCTCAAGCTGACGACCCGCTTCGACGCCCTCGAGAGGGTGTGGGGCGAGAATCACGTGGCCAATACCCCCTCCCCCGGCGCCACAGCCTGGACCGGAGCCAACGCGGTGACGCCCGAGCGCAACATCTCCTGGGAGCGCGCCTACGTGACCTTTAACGCACTCTACGGCGTCTTTGACGTCGGCTACCAGGCCTCCAAAAACTGGGGAACCTGCGCATTCTGTGACGACTTCGACTCCGACGCCGGAATCCATTACCGGTACATGATGGGCCCCTGGACCTTCGGCCTGGAGTACGAGAAACGCGCCGACACGAACCGGTCCGGCGAGGGCAGCGGCCAGGGCGGCGCGCAGCTCGGCGGCACCGACAACGATCATGACATCTATCACATCTTCGGCATCTACCGCTGGACCACGGGCCAGGCGGGCCTGCGCTGGGAGATGGATCGTGACGCCAACAGCGGCAAGTTTGGCGCCGGCGGCGCGGGCCTGACCCGCGTGGCCCCCTATGGGACGCCGCTGCTTGACACCGTTGAGTGGGTCTCCACGTTCTACGAACTCTCCCCCTACGTTCAGTGGAATATCGGTCCCTTCGCGCTTGAGAGCGAACTCCGGTACATCTGGGGCGAGACGGACTACAATGGAGCGCAGCAGGATATCGACCGCAAAGGCTGGAGCTTCTACGCGATGGGCAAGTACACGATGGGCGCCTTCTACGGCGGCCTCGAGTTTGCCTGGATCACCGGTGACGATCCCGGCACGACCGACAAGAACGAAGCCGGTGTCCCCGGCGGCCAGGCCTGGGATCCGATGCTGATCTACGGAAACTTCTGGAACTCCAAGCACCAGGGCGTGTTCGGAACGGGCTCCCCCGGCGGCGCGATTTCAGCCGGCGGCGGAAGCGAGACCAACGTGAAGTTCTTCAAGCCTTTCGTCGGCTGGAAGGTCAATCCCCAGCTCGAGGTCGTGGCCCAGTTCGGCTGGCTGAAGGCCGACGAGAAGCCGATCGGATTCGTGGATGACGACTACGGCCGCGAGTTCGACATCTATGCGAACTACAAGATCTACAACAACCTGACCTACACGGTGGGCTTCGGCTACTTCTGGACCGGCGATTACTTCAAGGGCACCAATGCAGCCATCCAGGTCGACGACAACTACCTGGTCATGAACGCCCTGAACTTCGTGTTCTAGGCAATCTCGATCGGAAGCTGTCGGCAGCAAAAAGCCCCCGGGGGTTCGCCCCCGGGGGTCTTTTTTTTTTTTGCTCTCAGCAGGGTGCATTGCGAGCAACCGACCCCGAAAAGGCCCGGGGTTATCGATGGAAGAAACAGCCGATCCATCATTGCGAGGAGGGCGTGAGCCCGACGCGGCAATCTCAATTCTTTCGAAGACATCCGGGATTGCTTCAGTCGCTTCGCTTCTTCGCAATGACCTTGTGACACCGTTTCTTGGAAAAGGGGGATCGAGGAGGATTTTCCGACGGCAAATCGTCTTGACAAGACCCCGTGACTGATACATATTTTAAGCCGAATGCGTAAAATGGCTTATGGCAAGAATGTCATTTTCTCCTTTGCCCTTTGCCATTTGCCTTTCGCCTTAAGCCAAAACGCGGAGCGTTTCCCATGCCCCTGTACGACTATGAATGCGTCCAGTGCGCCCATGTCTTCGAGGTATTCCACAAGTTGAGCGAAGAGGGAACGGACTACCCATGCCCGAAGTGCGGCGCCGGAAAGGCCCGCAAGCTCGTCTCCCCGTTCAAGACCGACGCGTGGTCCAAGTTCCTCGACACGATGGAGCGCAAGGTCAATCCGCACAAGTTTAAATAAAAGGCAGGCGTAAGGCGAAAGGTCAGGAAGGACATCGTCTCTTTCTTCGCCCTTCGCCTTTAGCCCTTCGCCATATGCCATTCCCCAAGGGGGGTTGCTGACATAAACAAGGTACATGGCAACACGGCCGGACTCAAGTCGAACCAGATCCGGCGCATCCAGCAGCTCTACCGCCGTAAAATCCCGATCGACCGGGTGCTCACCCTCGAGCTTGCCCGGCAACTCTGCGAGATCTCCCGCGAGACCAACCGACAGATCGGCGTCCTGATCAGCCGCAGGGGCGACATCCATTTCGTCGTCGTCGGGGACCATCGCCAGCTCGTGATCCCCAGCCTCGACGAGTTCCGCTCCGGCGAGAGCCGCCTCAAGGGACTTCGGCTCGTCCACACCCACCTCAACGGGGAGGCGCTCACCCGCGACGACCTCACCGACCTCGCCCTGCTGCGGCTCGATTACATCACCGCCGTGACGGTGGAGGAAGACGGCCGGCCCGGCAGGACCCACTCGGCGCACCTCATCCCCGAAAACCCCGACGGCCGGTACTGGCTCCAGACGGACCCCATCCACCCCGCCCGGATGGATCTCGACTTCGCGGGGTTCATCCGGGACCTGGAGGACCAGATCGCCCGCCGGCAGCGCACCCGCCGGGTCGATTCGCGGGAGCGGGCCATCCTCATCCGCGTCGAGACGGACCCGCGCAGCCGGGCGAACACGCTTGCGGAGCTGAAGGAGCTTGCCGAGTCCTGCGGCGTGGAGGTCTTCGACGCGATCACCCAGCACCGGCCGGAGATCGACCCGAAGTTCCTCATGGGAAAGGGCAAGCTCTCGGACGTGGTCATCCGCGCCCTGCAGATCGGGGCGAACCTGCTCGTCTTCGATCACGAGCTCACGCCCGCCCAGGTGCGCTCCATCACGGACTTCACGGAGCTCAAGGTCATCGACCGCACCCAGGTGATCCTCGACATCTTCGCCCAGCGGGCCCACAGCCGCGACGGGAAGATCCAGGTGGAGCTCGCCCAGCTCAAGTACCTGCTGCCGCGCCTCATCGAGAAGAACACGGCCATGTCGCGCCTCACGGGAGGGATCGGCGGCACCGGGCCCGGGGAAACGAAGCTGGAGATCAATCGCAGGCGGGTGAGGGACAGGATTCACCGGCTCGAGGGGGCGCTGAAAAACATCCAGAAGGGCCGAAACACGCGCCGGGCGGGCCGGGAGAAGGCGGGGCTTCCGGTCATCTCCATCGTCGGGTACACCAACGCGGGGAAATCGACGCTGCTCAACGCGCTCACGCAGAGCAACGTCCTGGCCGAGGACCGGCTCTTCGCCACCCTCGACCCGAAAAGCTCGCGGCTGCGGTTCCCCCGCGACACCGAGGCCGTCATCACCGACACGGTGGGCTTCATCCGCAACCTGCCGAAGGAGCTCTTCGCCGCGTTCCGGGCGACCCTCGAGGAGCTCCACGAGGCCGACGTGCTCCTGCATCTCATCGACGTGAGCAGCCCCGATTTCGAGGAGCACATCGCAGCGGTGGAAACGATTCTTGCGGAGCTGGGCATCGCGGCCAAGACGACGATCCGGGTCTTCAACAAGGAGGACCGGGTGGCCGACAAGGAGCTGCTTGCCGCCCTGTGCAGGCGCTTCGACGCCGTCGCCATCTCCGCCAGGAACCCGTCGACGTTCGGGATCCTGCTGGACAAGCTGGAATGGCTCATTCGGCACCGCGGAACGCCAAGCCCGGAGGCGCACGCGGAGACGCCATCCCCGGGGCCGGAACCCCTCGCCGAGGCGCAGTAAAAGCGAAAGGGGGCATCGGGATTGCCTGTTCCCGATGCCCTCTTCGTTTTGCCTTATGCCCTTGGCCCGTCTTTTCTTGTTTTTGCCTTATGCCTGATGTCTGCCTTTATCACATGATTCCCTTGTACCATCCCCCGTCGATCTGGATGGCCGCGCCGGTGATGTAGCCCGCCTGCCGCGAGGCGAGGTAGACGACGAGGCTAGCGAACTCCTCGGGCGTGCCGATCCGCCGCATGGGGATCTCGGCCTCCCATTTCCCGACGATGGCCTCGGGGGTCGTCCCCTGCTTCTCGGCGAGGACCTTCGAGAGATTGCGGACGCGGTCCGTCATCGTGTAGCCCGGGCAGACGCTGTTGACGGTGATGTTGAAGGACGCCAGCTCGTTCGACAGCGACTTGGCAAAGCCGATGACGCCCGAGCGCACCGTGTTGGACAGGATCAGGCCGTCGATGGGCTGCTTGACGGCAATCGAGGTCATGTTGATGATCCGCCCCCATCGCTTCTCCTTCATGACGGGCACGGCCTCGCGCGTCATCACGATCGTGGAGAGCAGGTTGAGGCGGCAGCCCCGCAGCCACAGCTCGTCGTCGATCTCGAGAAAGCTCATCGAGGGCGGGCCCCCGGCGTTGTTGACCAGGATGTCCACCGTCCCGAAACGGGCTGCCGACTTCCGGACGAAATTCTTCGCCTGCTCCAGGTCCGACACGTCGGCCGGGATGGCGAAGACCTCGCCGCCGCCCGCCTTCCCGATCGCCTCGGCCGCCGCCTGCAGGTGCGGGTCGTCGAGCGCGCAGATGGCGACCTTCGCCCCCTCGCGGGCAAAATCCAGCGCCACGGCGAGCCCGAGCCCCTGGCTGCCCCCGGCCACCAGCGCCACCTTCCCTTTCAGTCCGAGATCCATATATTCCCCTCCTTTTTAAGAAGAAGTTATGAAGGTGAGAGGGTGAGAAAGGGCATGCCGCTTGCCGGCAGATCCTCCAACCTTCACACCTTCTTACCTTCCTGCTTTCCGGTCATTTCGATTCCGCCGCCTTCCTCCTGTACTCCTCCCAGCGGTCGTCCACCCAGGCCTGGAGCTGGTTGAGCTGCTCGATGCTCATCTTCTTGAAGCGCCCCTGCTTCTCCACGTAGTGCACGACGGGAAGCTTGTTGCCCTTCTCGGCGAGCGTGCGGCTGCGCCCGGTGAAGCGGAACTTTCCGTTCTCCACCTCGAAGAGCACGCACAGCCCGGTGTCGACGGCGAGACGCCCGATGCGGATCGTGTCCTTCGTGGGGTACTGCCAACCCGGGGGGCAGGGCGTGTGGATGTGGATGAACCGCGACCCCTTGATGCGCTTGGCCCGGACGAACTTGTCGTAGAGGTCGATGGGGTAGGCCGGCGTCGCCGTGGCGATGTAGGGGATCTGGTGGGCCTCCATGATCTTGAGGAAGTCCTTCTTGTGCTGCTGCTTCGTCAGCACGGGGGTCGTCGTCGTGAGGGCGCCCATGGGGGTCGCGCTCGAGCGCTGGGTGCCCGTGTTCATGTAGCCCTCGTTGTCGTAGGTGACGTAGATGAAGTCCGTCCCGCGCTCGGCGGCCCCCGAGAGGGCCTGGATGCCCATGTCGAAGGTGCCGCCGTCGCCGGCGAAGGCCACGACGGTCGTCTCCGTCCGGTTCAGGGCGGCAAGCCCCGCCGCGATGCCCGAGGCCGAGGCGGCCGTGGCGGCGAAGGTGGAATTCACGCTGGGGACGAG
>Ga0116143_10002286_pt1 | contig 21159 bp, 15 predicted proteins | sample AD_UKC034_MetaG_FD_89745 | JGI IMG/M metagenome (GOLD analysis project Ga0116143, IMG submission 89745) | Active sludge microbial communities of municipal wastewater-treating anaerobic digesters from USA - AD_UKC034_MetaG | ecosystem: Engineered > Bioreactor > Anaerobic > Digestate | place: USA...
CACGCCGCTCTTGCTGCCGGCTGCGGCAGGTGCCGCGGCCGGTGCAGCAGCCGGGGCCTGGGCCGGCGCGCCCGCGGCACCGGCTGCCGCCTCGGTGTCGATGCGTGCGATGAGCTGGTCGCTGACCACCGTGCCGCCGTCGGGCACCACGTGTTCGGCCAGCACGCCGGCGGACGGTGCCGGGACCTCGAGCACGACCTTGTCGGTCTCGATCTCGATCAGGATCTCGTCCATCGCCACGGCCTCGCCGGGCTTCTTCTTCCATTGCAGCAGCGTGGCCTCCGAGACCGACTCGGAGAGCTGCGGAACCTTGACTTCAACGATTGCCATGATGTGTCTCGCTTGTTCGTTCCTGCGCGGCGCCGCGCCGGTGCGGGTGGCGAAGCACCCGCCCGGATCCGACGACGCCAGCGCGCGTGCTTACCTGCTCAGCGCGTAGCCCTTGAGCTTGCCGAAGGCCTGGTCGAGCAGCGACTTGAGCTGCTCCTGGTGAAGGTGCGGGTAACCCACCGCGGGCGACGCCGACGCGGCACGCCCGGCGTAGCCGAGCTTCTGGCCCTCGTGCATGTTCTCCAGCAGCTGGTGCTCGACGAAGAACCAGGCGCCCTGGTTCTGCGGTTCGTCCTGGCACCAGACGATCTCGGTGGCGTTCGGATACCTCTTCAGCTCGGCGGCCAGGGCCTTGTGCGGGAACGGGTAGAGCTGCTCGACGCGCATCAGCGCGACGTCGGTCGCCTTCTTCTCCTCGCGACGCTTGACGAGGTCGTAGTAGACCTTGCCCGAGCAGATGATCACGCGCTTGACCTTCTCCGCGGCGATCTCGCGGTTCTGCTCGCCGATCACCGTGCGGAACTCGCCCTTGGTGAATTCGGACAGCGGCGAGGTCGCGTCCTTGTTGCGCAGCAGGCTCTTGGGCGTGAAGACCACGAGCGGCTTGCGGAACTGGCGCACCATCTGCCGGCGCAGCAGATGGAAGATCTGGCTGGCGCTCGTCGGCTGCACGATCTGCATGTTGTTCTCGGCGGCCAGCTGCATGAAGCGCTCGACGCGGGCCGAACTGTGCTCCGGCCCCTGCCCTTCGTAGCCGTGCGGCAGCAGCAGCGTCAGGCCGTTGACGCGGCCCCACTTGACCTCGCCGCTGGCGATGAACTGGTCGATCACGACCTGCGCACCGTTGGCGAAGTCGCCGAACTGCGCTTCCCAGATCGTGAGCGTGTTCGGGTCGGCGCTCGCGTAGCCGTACTCGAAGCCCAGCACCGCCTCCTCGGAGAGGATGGAGTCGATGACGACGAAGGGCGCTTGGTTCTCGGCGATGTTCTCCAGCGGCACGTAGGTCCCGGTGTCCCACTTCTCGCGCTTCTGGTCGTGCAGCACCGCGTGCCGGTGCACGAAGGTGCCGCGGCCGCAGTCCTCGCCCGAGAGTCGCACCGCGTAGCCGCTGGCCACGAGCGAGGCGTAGGCCAGCGTCTCGCCCATGCCCCAGTCGACGTTGATCTCGCCGCGGCCCATCGCGGCGCGGTCGGTCAGCACCTTCTCGGCCAGCGGGTGCACCTTGAAGCCTTCGGGCACCGTCGTCAGCCGCTCGGCCAGGCGCTTGATCTCGGCCAGCGGCAGCGCGGTGTCGGCGGCGTCGGTCCACTTGCGGCCGAGGAAGGGCGCCCAGTCGACCGCGTACTTGCTCTTGAAGTTGGTGAGCACCGGATCGACCGTGTGCTTGCCGGCGTCGAAGGCCGCTCGCACCTGCTTCACCAGCTGGTCGCCGCCGCCGGCGGGCAGCACGCCCTGCGCCTCGAGCTTGTCGGCGTAGAGCTTGCGCGTGCCCGGATGTGCCGCGATCTTCTTGTACATCAGCGGCTGGGTGAGGGCCGGCGTGTCCTGCTCGTTGTGGCCGAGCTTGCGGAAGCAGACGATGTCGACGACGACGTCCTTCTTGAACTGCTGGCGGTAGTCCATCGCCAGCTGCGTGCACAGCACGACCGATTCCGGATCGTCGCCGTTGACGTGCAGCACCGGTGCCTCGATCATCTTCACGACGTCGGTGCAGTACAGCGTCGAGCGGCTGTCGCGCGGGTCGCTGGTCGTGAAGCCGATCTGGTTGTTGATGACGATGTGCAGCGTGCCGCCGGTGTAGTAGCCGCGCGTCTGCGCCAGAGCCAGCGTCTCCATCACCACGCCCTGCCCGGCGAACGCGGCGTCGCCGTGCACGAGCACCGGCAGCACTTGGCTGCCTTCCTTGTCGCCGCGGCGGTCCATGCGCGCCTTGACCGAACCCTCGACGACCGGGTTCACGATCTCGAGATGGCTCGGGTTGAACGCCAGGCTCAGGTGCACCGGGCCGCCGGGCGTCGAGACGTCGCTCGAGAAGCCCTGGTGGTACTTGACGTCGCCGGCGGGCAGGTCCTCGGGCGCCGTGTGGTCGAACTCGGCGAAGAGGTCCTTGGGCATCTTGCCGAGCGTGTTGACGAGCACGTTCAGGCGCCCGCGGTGCGCCATGCCGACGACGATCTCCTGCACGCCATGCTCCCCGGCGCGCTGCACGACCTCGTCCATGCTGGCGATGAAGCTCTCGCCGCCCTCGAGCGAGAAGCGCTTCTGGCCGACGTACTTGGTGTGCAGGTAGCGCTCCAGGCCCTCGGCCGAGGTCAGCCGCTCGAGGATGCGCGTCTTCTGCTCGGCGCTGTAGCTCGGCTTGCTGCGGATCGACTCCAGCCGCTCCTGCCACCAGCGCTTCTCGGCCGGATCCATGCAGTGCATGAACTCGGCGCCGATCGTGCCGCAATAGGTCTCGCGCAGCGCCTGCAGGATGTCGCGCAGCGACATGTGCTCGGCCTTGCTGAAATAGGTGTTCGCCGCCGAGAACATGATGTCCATGTCCGACTCGGTCAGGTCGTAGAACGCCGGTTCGAGCTCGGGGATGCGCGGGCGCTCGGCGCGCTTGAGCGGGTCGAGATCGGCCCAGCGGCTGCCGAGGTTGCGGTACGAGGCGATCAGGCTCTGGACGTGGACCTGCTTGCGCGCTACCGCGAGGTCGCTGGCGCTGGCCTTGAGCGCGAAGGCATTGGCCTTGGCGCGCTGCGCGAACGATTCGACGACCGAGGCATGCGGCACGTCGCGCGCTTCGCTGCCGTCGACCGCAGGCACGTGCTGCAGGTTGTCGAAGTAGGTGCGCCAGTTGTCGGGCACGCTGCCCGGGTTCTCGAGGTAGGCCTCGTAGAGTTCCTCGACATAAGGGGCGTTGCCCCCGAACAGGTACGAATTGGACCTGTACTGCTGCATCATCGCTCGCTCACCTTTCGTCCGCGGTTTCCGCGGGCTCCGATGGGTTGCCAAACCTTCCGCGACCCCGGCTTCACCGGGCTGGCGGATTGCGACCCGCCTTGCTGTTGTCTCGCTCGTTCAGCAAGGGGACGGGGAAGGGCCACTTCTTCGAGAGGTTTCGACTCTAACACCCGGGCCGTCGACGACCGTCCGAAGTGCCAGCGTCCGCACTGCGCAATTGGGCCATGCGAACCCTGTTGATTTGCTGACAAGCCGGAAAACCCGGGCGCGGGAGAGCGCGTGGCGCGCCCTTGGGCACCACACCGCGCGGGCTCGACCACCGTCCGGTGCGCGGCTCAGTTCTGCGGCGTCGATGCCGCTCCCGCGGGCGCCGAAGCCGAATCATCGGCGCCTTCCGCCCTCGCCGGCGGCAGGCGTCCGCTGCCCCCCACACCGACGCTGACGCCTCGGGTACCCACGGAAACGCCGCCGCCGACGTTGCCGCCGCTGTCGACCGAGACGCCCACCGAGCCCACGCCCGGCAGGGGAAGCCCGATGCCCACGCCCACCGTCGAGCAGCCGACCAGCAAGGCCGACGCGATCGCAAGCAGCGCCGCGGGCGCTGCCGCAGCCTTTGGGCCATGGCTCCCGAGCGGGGAGCGCGACCGCATCGAGTCGCGCACATCCGGGTCCGCGCCAGCGGCGGCGGTTTCAGGAAGGTTTTCAGCGCACATGGGCCGAAGCTTCGATCAGCCGCGCCCGCGCGGCCAGGTACTCGCGCTTCAGACGTGCAACCAGTTCGGCTGCCGGCACCACGGCCTTCACCGGGGCGATGCCCTGGCCGCAGCCCCAGATGTCCTTCCAGGCCTTGCTCGTGTCGCCGCCGAAGTTCATCTTGCTCGGGTCGCTCTCGGGCAGGTTGTCGGGGTCCATCCCGGCCTTGCGGACCGAGGGCTTCAAGTAGTTGCCGTGCACACCGGTGAACAGGCTCGAGTAGACGATGTCGTCGCTCGTGCACTCGACGACGCACTGCTTGTAGGCGTCGCTGGCGCGCGCTTCGTCGGTGGCGATGAACGCCGAGCCGATGTAGGCCAGATCCGCGCCCATCGCCTGCGCGGCCAGCACCGCGTCGCCGGTGGCGATCGCGCCCGAAAGCGCGATCGGCCCGTCGAACCACTCGCGGATCTCGGCCACGAGCGCGAACGGGCTCTTCACGCCGGCATGGCCGCCGGCGCCGGCCGCCACCGCGATCAGGCCGTCGGCGCCCTTCTCGATGGCCTTCTTCGCGAAGGTGTTGTTGATCACGTCGTGCAGCACGACGCCGCCCCAGCCGTGCACCGCGTCGTTGATGTCGGTGCGCGCGCCCAGGCTCGTGATCATGATCGGCACCTTGTACTTGGCGCAGACCTGCATGTCGTGCTCGAGGCGGTCGTTGGTCTTGTGCACGATCTGGTTGATCGCGAACGGCGCCGCGGGTTGTTCGGGGTGCGCACGGTTCCAGGCCGCGAGGCCTTCGGTGATTTCGTGCAGCCACTCGTCGAGCTGCGAGGCCGGCCGCGCATTGAGCGCGGGCATCGAGCCGACGACGCCGGCCGTGCACTGCGCGATCACGAGCTTGGGGTTGCTGATGATGAACAGCGGCGAGCCGATGATCGGCAGCGGAAGGTTCTGCAACACGGCAGGAAGACGGCTCATCAGAAGGCCTCCAGGGCGAGCGCGGTGACGGATGCGGCCCCTTCGACGACGCTGTCGCGCAGCGCCGGGGCGCGCGTCAGCAGGTGCTCGGCGTAGAAGCGGCAGGTGGTGATCTTGGCCTGCATGAATTCGGCGTCGACGCCTGCGGCCAGGCGATCCTCGGCGGCCATCAGCGCGCGTGCCATCAGCCAGCCGGCGACCACGGTGCCGGTGAGCATCAGGTAGGGCACGCTGCCGGCGTAGGCGGCGTTGGGGTCGGCCTTGGCCGTGGCGACGATGTAGTCCGCCGCCTGCAGCAGCGCCTCGCGGCCGGCCTGCAGGCGCCGCGCCATCGCCGCGCAGGCATCGCCGGGGCGCGCGCGCAGCGCCGCCTCGGTCTGCTCGATCTGCGCGGCCACGCCGCGCACGCCCTGGCCGCCGTCGCGAACGGTCTTGCGGCCGACGAGGTCGTTGGCCTGGATCGCCGTCGTGCCTTCGTAGATCGTCAGGATCTTGGCGTCGCGCAGGTACTGCGCCGCACCGGTCTCCTCGATGAAGCCCATGCCGCCGTGCACCTGGATGCCCAGGCTCGCGACGTCCAGGCTCATCTCGGTGGACAGGCCCTTGACCAGCGGCACCATGAATTCGTAGAAAGCCTGGTTCTGCGCCCGCACCTGGGCGTCGGCGTGCGTGTGCGCCGCGTCGTAAGCGGACGCGGCGACGAGCGCCAGCGCGCGGCAGGCCTCGGTCCATGCTCGCATCGTCATCAGCATGCGGCGCACGTCGGGGTGGTTGATGATGGGTGCGGCCTTGGCCATCGAGCCGTCGACCGGGCGGCTCTGCACGCGCTCGCGCGCGTAGGCCACCGCGTGCTGGTAGGCGCGCTCGGCCACCGCGATGCCCTGCACGCCGACCGCGAAGCGCGCGGCGTTCATCATCACGAACATGTATTCGAGGCCGCGGTTCTCCTGGCCGACCAGGTAGCCGATGGCGCCGCCGTGGTCGCCGTACTGCAGCACCGCGGTCGGGCTGGCCTTGATGCCGAGCTTGTGCTCGAGGCTCACGCAGTGCACGTCGTTGCGCGTGCCGTCGGCGAGCACCTTCGGGCAGATGAAGAGCGAGATGCCCTTGACCCCTTCGGGCGCGCCGGCCACGCGCGCGAGCACGAGGTGGACGATGTTGTCCGCCATGTCGTGCTCGCCGTAGGTGATGAAGATCTTGGTGCCGAAGAGGCGGTAGCTGCCATCGGCCTGCGGCTCCGCGCGCGTGCGCACCAGCGCCAGATCCGAGCCCGCCTGCGGCTCGGTCAGGTTCATCGTGCCGGTCCAGCTGCCGTCGATCATGTGCGGGATGTAGGCCTGCTTCTGCTCCTCGCTGCCGGCGGTGAGCAGCGCCTCGATCGCGCCGTCGGTGAGCAGCGGGCAGAGCGCGAAGCTGAGGTTGGCTGCCTGGACGATCTCGATACACGCCGCGTGGATCAGCTTGGGCAGGCCCTGGCCGCCGTAGGCGACCGGGTGGTGCAGGCCCTGCCAGCCGCCCTGCACGAACTGCTGGAAGGCCTCCTTGAAGCCCGGCGTCGTGCGCACCTGGCCGTCCTGCAGCGACGAGGGATTGCGGTCGCCCTCGACGTTCAGCGGCGCGATCACGCCTTCGGCCAGGCGTGCGCATTCCTCGAGCACCGCGGCCGCCGTCTCGGCGCCGGCGTCCTCGTAGCCGGGCAGCTGCGCAACGGCATCGATGCCGGCCAGTTCCTTCATCACGAACAGGAGATCCTTGACGGGGGCTCGATAGCTCATGGTCGTGTCCTCGTGATTGAGAAGAAAGGGGCGCCCCGCGGAGCGCCCCTGTGTCTGCAACCCGCTCCGGCTGCAGCGCGGAGATTACAGGGCAGCAACGAGTTCCGGCACGGCCGCGAACAGGTCGGCCTCCAGGCCGTAGTCGGCGACGCTGAAGATCGGCGCCTCCGGGTCCTTGTTGATCGCGACGATCACCTTGGAGTCCTTCATCCCGGCCAGGTGCTGGATCGCGCCCGAGATGCCCACCGCGATGTAGAGCTGCGGCGCGACGATCTTGCCCGTCTGCCCGACCTGCCAGTCGTTGGGCGCGTAGCCGGCGTCGACCGCGGCGCGGCTTGCGCCCAGCGCCGCGCCCAGCTTGTCGGCTAGCGGCACCAGCACCTCGTCGAACTTCTCGCTGCTGCCCAGCGCCCGGCCCCCGGAGACGATGATCTTGGCGCTGGTCAGCTCGGGGCGCTCGAGCTTGGCGATCTCGGCCCCCTGGAACACGCTCTTGCCGCTGTCGGCCACCGGCGAAACGCTCTCGACGGCAGCGCTGCCGCCGCTGGCGGCCACCGGGTCGAACGCCGTCGTGCGCACCGTGATCACCTTGATCGCGTCGCTGCTCTGCACGGTCGCGATCGCGTTGCCGGCGTAGATCGGGCGCTCGAAGGTGTCGGCCGAGACGATCCTGGTCGCGTCGCTGATCTGCGCCACGTCCAGCAGTGCGGCCACGCGCGGCGCGATGTTCTTGCCGTTCGTGGTCGCCGGGAAGAGGATGTGGTTGTAGGACTTCGCCAGGCCCACCACCTGCGCGGCGACGCTCTCGGCCAGGCCGTGGGCCAGCGCCGGCGCATCGGCGTGCAGCACCTTGGCCACACCGGCGATCGCCGCCGCAGCCTGCGCGGCCGCCCCGGCGTTCGCTCCGGCCACCAGCACATGCACCTCGCCGCCGCACTGGGCGGCGGCAGCGACGGTGTTCAGGGTCGCGCCCTTGATCGACGCGTTGTCGTGTTCGGCAATGACGAGGGCGGCCATGTTCAGATCACCTTGGCTTCGTTCTTGAGCTTGGCCACGAGCGTGGCCACGTCGGGCACCTTGACGCCGGCGCCGCGCTTGGGCGGCTCCTCGACCTTCAAGGTCTTGATGCGCGGCGCGACGTCCACGCCCAGGTCGGCCGGCTTGACGACGTCGAGCGGCTTCTTCTTGGCCTTCATGATGTTGGGCAGCGTGACGTAGCGCGGCTCGTTCAGGCGCAGGTCGGTGGTGATCACCGCCGGAAGCGTGAGTTCGAGCGTCTCCAGGCCGCCGTCGACCTCGCGCGTCACGCGCGCCTTGCCGTCGGCGACCTCGACCTTGCTCGCGAAGGTCGCCTGCGGCAGGCCGGCGAGCGCCGCGAGCATCTGCCCGGTCTGGTTGCAGTCGTCGTCGATCGCCTGCTTGCCGAGGATCACGAGGCTCGGCTGCTCCTTGTCGACGAGCGCCTTCAGCAGCTTGGCCACCGCCAGCGGCTGCAGCTCGTCGGCGCATTCGACGAGGATCGCGCGATCGGCACCGATCGCCATCGCCGTGCGCAGCGTCTCCTGGCACTGGGTGACGCCGCAGGAGACCGCCACGATCTCGGTGGCCACGCCCTTTTCCTTCAAGCGCACGGCCTCCTCGACGGCGATCTCGTCGAAGGGATTCATGCTCATCTTGACGTTGGCCAGATCGACCCCGGTGCCATCGGACTTCACGCGGACTTTCACGTTGTAGTCGACGACACGCTTCACGGGGACCAGTACCTTCATGCGCGTGACTCCTGCTGGATTGAGACGTTTGCGTGGAACTCGGAATTCTAGTGGGCGCGGTCTGCGGCCCGACCGAAGGCGGTGGGCAAAGCGACTCCGACGCGGAAATCGAACGATCGTTCTTTTTTTATTCTAGCGCGTGTCTGATCGCCGACCCTGGGGCAACACCCGCGAGTCCGGTCCCGAGACACCATCGACGAAAGCAAGACGGGCCGGCCTCTTGCGAAGGCCGGCCCGTCGATGTCGTTGGTCGGGGTGGCGGGATTCGAACTCGCGACCCCTTGCACCCCATGCAAGTGCGCTACCAGGCTGCGCTACACCCCGACGAAGCTACCAGTATAACGGCTGCGGCCTGCACTCCCGACCGCTGGATGTCCGCCGCAGCGCGGGACGCCGCGGACGACGCCAGCGCCACGAGCGCCGGCAGCGTCGCGAGCACCATTGGCGCTCAGGCCGAGAGCAGCTCGCGAATCCGCAGCAGTTCGCGGCGAAGCCGCGCGGTGTCGATCTTGTCGATCTCGTGGGCCTCGGCCGCCGCGTCCACAAGGAATTCATCCGTCACGGCCGCCTCGATCGGCATCGAGGTGCTGGCGGTCGCGCCCTGCCGCACCGCCGCCGCGGCATGCGGTGCCTCGGCATCCGTATCGCCATCTGCAAGCCGGTTGCGGGCGCCGTTGATCGTGAAGCCCTGGTCGTAGAGCAGTTCGCGGATGCGGCGCACGAGCAGCACCTCGTGGTGCTGGTAATAGCGGCGGTTGCCGCGCCGCTTCATCGGCCGCAGCTGCGTGAACTCCTGCTCCCAGTAACGCAGCACGTAGGGCTTGACGTCGCACAGGTCGCTGACCTCGCCGATCGTGAAGTAGCGCTTGGCAGGAATGGCTGGGAGCGTTTTCTCCATTGGAATCAAGAAGATCGGCTGGAGAACTCACACTCTACTCGAAGTCCTCCTCGGACACCGTGTCGCCCTGCACGATCGATTTCAGCTTGTGACTGGCGTGGAAGGTGACGACCTTTCGGGCCTTGATCGGAATCGACTCGCCGGTGCGCGGATTGCGTCCCGGGCGCGGCGCCTTGTGGCGGATGTTGAAGTTTCCGAAACCCGAGAGCTTGACGTCATCCCCCTGAACCAGGGTCCGGTGGATGATGTCGAAGAAGGCCTCGACCATGTCCTTGGACTCGCGCTTGTTGAGCCCGAGGCGGTCGAACAACAGCTCGGAGAGTTCGGCCTTGGTCAGGGTCGGCGTCTCGAGCGACGACAGCATGATCGCAGGTTTGCCCGGGGTCTCCTCGGTGGCCATCGTTGATCCTCTCGTTGTCTTCTTGCTGACGTCTTCTGTCGTCTTCTGGGCGTCTTCTGGGCGTCTTCTGGGCGTCTTCTGGGCGTCTTCTGGGCGTGTTCTTCGCGTCGTCTGTCTTCCCGCCTCAGCCCCGCAGCCGCGCACCGAACGCCGCCTGCGCGCGCCCGACCGCAGCCGCAACCGCATTGTCGATGCGTTCGTCGGTCAGGGTGATGTCGAAATCCAGCAGTTCCAGCCGCACGGCCAGGCTGCGCTCGTTCTCGCCGATGCCGGCGACCGGTTTCGCGGGCTTGAAGACGTCGAAGAGGGTGACCGAGCGCACAAGGCCTTCGCTGTCCGCGCCGAGCTGCGCCACCAGCGCGTCGTGCGCCACGTCGTCGGCGACAACCAGCGCCAGGTCGCGAATCACCGCCTGCTGCCGTGACACCGGCGCATACAGCGGCACCGGCTGCTCGAGCACGGCGTCCAGCTCGAGTTCGAAGAGGACCGGCGAGTGCGGCAATTCGTAGGCCTGGCGCCACTTCGGGTGCAGTTCGCCGACGTGGCCGATCGCGCGGCCGTCGAGCTCGACGCGCGCGCAGCGCCCCGGGTGCATCGCCGGATGCTGGTCGGCGAGGAAGCGGGGACGGCGCGGCGCGAGCAGCGCCTCGATGTCGCCCTTCACGTCGAAGAAGTCGACGCTGCGCTCGGGGACGCCCCACTGCACCGGCTCGGCCGGGCCGAAGGCCAGCGCCCCGACGCGCAGCGGCTGGCGCACGCCGGCGACCGAGCGCAGCCCGTCGACGACGCTCGCATCGCGCATGAACACGCGGCCGATCTCGAACACGCGCACGCGCGCGGCCTTGCGCGCGAGGTTGTTGCGCAGCACCTGCACGAGGCTGCCCGCCAGGCCCGAACGCATCACCGCCAGCGGTGCCGCGATCGGGTTGAGGACGCGGATCGGGTCGGCGTTGCCCTGCAGTTCGCGCTCGGAGCGCTCCTCGACGAAGCTGAAGTTGATCGTCTCCTGGTAATCGAGCGCTGCCAGCGCGTGCCGCACGGCGTTGGCGCTCTGGCGCGATTCCGGCCGCACGCGCGCGCGCACGGGTGCGCGCGGCGGCGTCATCGGCAGCTTGTCGTAGCCGATGACGCGGATCACCTCCTCGATCAGGTCTTCCTCGATCTTCAGGTCGAAGCGCCAGGACGGCGGCTTCACCGTCAGCACGCCCTCCTCTTCCGTGAAGCTCAGACCGAGGCGTCGGAAGACATCGGCACACTGCGCCTGCGTCACCGCCATGCCGATGACCTTGGAGGCGCGCGCCACGCGCAGCGCGACGGGTTTGGCCTCGGGCAGCGCCAGCATCTGGTCGTCCATCGGACCGGCCTGCCCGCCGCAGATCTCGTTGATCAGCGCGGTGATGCGCTCGATGTGCTCGACGGTCTGCGCCGGGTCGACGCCGCGCTCGAAGCGGTGCCCGGCCTCGGTCGCGAAGTTATAGCGGCGCGATCGGCCGGCGACCGCATCGGGCCACCAGAACGCCGCCTCGACGTAGACGTTCTGCGTATCGTCGGAGACCGCGGTCGCCTCGCCGCCCATGATGCCGGCCAGCGACTCGACGCAGCGGGCATCGGCGATGACGCCGACCTGTTCGTCGACCTCGATCGTGTTGCCGTTGAGCAGTTCGAGCGTCTCGCCCTTTCGGCCCCAGCGCACGACGAGCTCGTCGTGGATCTTGTCGAGGTCGAAGATGTGCGTCGGGCGGCCGTATTCGAAGAGCACGTAGTTCGAGATGTCGACGAGCGCGCTGACGCTGCGCTGCCCGCAACGCGCGAGGCGATCGACCATCCACTGCGGCGTCTTCGCCTTCGTGTTCACGCCGCGCACCACGCGGCCCGAGAAGCGGCCGCAGAGGTCGGGTGCCTCGACCCGCACCGGCAGCTTCTGCGCGTGCACCGGCGGCACCGGCGGGATCACCGGCGCGTGCAGCGGGGCGCCGGTGAGTGCGGCCACTTCGCGCGCGACGCCGAAGACGCTCAGCAGGTGGCCGAGGTTGGGCGTGAGCTTGAGCGTGAAGAGCGTGTCGTCGAGCTGCAGGTGCTGGCGCAGATCGGTGCCGATCGGCGCGTCGGCCGCAAGCTCCAGCAGCCCGGCGTGGTCCTCGGTGATGCCGAGCTCGCGCGCCGAACACAGCATGCCGCGGCTCTCGACGCCGCGCAGCTTGCCCACGCCGATGACGAAGGGCTTGCCGTCGGCACCCGGCGGCAGCTGGGCGCCGACGGTGGCCAGCGGCACGCGGATGCCGGCGCGCGCGTTGGGCGCGCCGCAGACGATCTGCAGCGGGCCGTCGGGCGAGGCGGTGCCGGCGTCCACGCTGCACACGCGCAGGCGATCGGCCTGCGGGTGCGGCTCGGCGGTGAGGATCTCGGCGACGACGACGCCGGTGAAGGGCGGCGCCACCGAGCGCAGCTCCTCGACCTCCATGCCGGACATCGTCAGCAGGTCGGCGAGCTGCTGGGTGGACAGCGCAGGGTTGCAGAACTCGCGCAACCACGACTCGGGGAATTGCATGGGCCTCTCTCGGGTTCGATCGGACCTTCGGGTCGGATGAACGGGTTGGATCGAAGGAACGGATCAGCGGAACTGTGCGAGGAAGCGCAGGTCGCCGTCGAACATCAGGCGCAGGTCGTCGATGCCGTAGCGCAGCATCGCCAGGCGATCCGGCCCCATGCCGAAGGCAAAGCCGATGTGGCGCTCGGGATCGAGACCGAAGTTGCGCACCACGGTCGGGTGCACCTGGCCGGAGCCGGCGACCTCGAGCCAGCGACCGGCCAACGGGCCGCTGCGAAACGCGATGTCGATCTCGGCCGAAGGCTCGGTGAAGGGGAAGAAGCTCGGCCTGAAACGCACGTCGAAGTCGTCGGTCTCGAAGAACTGGCGAACGAAGTCGGTGAACACGACTTTCAGGTCCTTGAACGAGATGTCGGCGCCGATCCACAGGCCTTCGCACTGGTGGAACATCGGCGAGTGCGTCGCGTCGCTGTCGACGCGGTAGGTGCGGCCCGGCGCGATGACGCGGATCTCGGGCATCGGCTCCACGCCCCGGTATTTCTCGGCGTGCGCCATCGCGTAGCGCACCTGCATCGGGCTTGTGTGCGTGCGCAGGTTCAGCCACGTGCCCTCTGCGTCCTTCAGGTCGACGTAGAAGGTGTCCTGCATCGAGCGCGCCGGATGGTTCTTCGGGCTGTTGAGCGCGGTGAAGTTCATCCAGTCGTTCTCGATCTCGGGGCCGTCGGCGACGTCGAAGCCCATCGAGGCGAAGATCGCCTCGATGCGCTCGATCGTGCGGCTCACCGGGTGCAGGCCGCCGCTACCGCGGCGGCGGCCGGGCAGCGTCACGTCCAGCGCCTCGGCCTGCAACTGCGCCTGCAGCTCGGCCTCGGCCAGGCGCTCGCGACGCGCCTGCAGCGCGGCCTCGATTCGGGCCTTGAGCTCGTTGATGCGCGCGCCTCGCGCCTTCTTCTGCTCGGCCGGGAGCGCCGCCAGCGCCTTCAGCAGCTCGGTCACGCGGCCGTTCTTCCCGAGGAAGCGTGCCTTGGCGTTCTCGAGTTCTGCCGGCGTCGGCGAGGCGTCGAACTCGGCCTGCGCGGCGCTGGCCAGTTGCTCCAGTGGATCCGGATCGTTCATCGCGTTGGGTGGGGAATGCCCGGGAGCAAGCCCGGAATGAAAAAAGGCCGTCCACCAGTGACGGCCTTGCGATGCGGACGTGGGCAGGGGCCAAGCCCTGCCCTGCGGTCACGCGAGTTGGGCCTTCACCTTCTCGACGATGCTGCCGAAGGCAGCGGGGTCGTTGACCGCCAGGTCGGCAAGGACCTTGCGGTCGATGTCGATCTGCGCCTTCTTCAGGCCGGCCATGAACTTGCTGTAGGTGACGCCGAGCTCGCGGCTGGCGGCGTTGATGCGCGCGATCCAGAGCTGGCGGAAGACGCGCTTGCGGGTGCGGCGGTCACGGTAGGCGTACTGGCCGGCCTTCATCACCGCCTGCTTGGCGACGCGGAAGACGTTCTTGCGGCGACCGCGGTAGCCCTTGGCGAGCTTCAGGATCTTCTTGTGGCGGGCGTGCGCGGTGACGCCACGTTTGACGCGAGGCATGTCGGTTCTCCTTGTGCGTGGCGAAGACGATCAGAGGCCCGCGAAGGGCATCATCGCGGCGATGTGGCCCACGTCGCGCTCGTGCACCGTGGCCGGTCCGCGCAGCTGACGCTTGCGCGTCGTGCTCTTCTTCGTGAGGATGTGGCGCTTGAACGCCTGACCGCGCTTGACGGTTCCACCCGGACGCACGCGGAAGCGCTTCTTCGCTCCGCTCTTGGTCTTCATCTTGGGCATTGCTGCTCCTTCCTTCTAAGTGACCCCTGCAGGCGATCCCGGGCTTGTCGGGATGCTTGATCGGCCTGCAGCGGCTTCTTCTTCGCGACCCCGGTGACCGGACCGGGGCAGCGAGACTCCATACTCGTTCGGTGCCCGCGCTTCCTACTTCTTGCGGGGCGCCAGCACCATGATCATCTGCCGGCCCTCGAGCTTGGGCATGTGCTCGACCACGGCGACGTCGGCGAGTTCGTCGCGGATGCGCTCGAGCAGCCGCATGCCGATGTCCTGGTGAGTGATCTCCCGGCCGCGGAAACGAAGCGTCACCTTGCCCTTGTCGCCGTCCTCGGCGATGAAGCGGCGCAGGTTGCGCATCTTGATCGAGTAGTCGCCCTCGTCGGTGCCGGGGCGGAACTTCACTTCCTTGACCTCGATGACCTTCTGCTTGGCCTTGGCTTCCGCCGCCTTCTTCTGCTCCTGGTACTTGAACTTGCCGTAGTCCATCAGCCGGCAGACCGGGGGGTCAGCGGTGGCTGCGATCTCGACCAGATCCACGTCCAGTTCGCCCGCCATGCGCAAGGCTTCCTGCACGCTCACGATGCCCAGCGGCTCGTTGTCGACCCCGTTCAGGCGCACCTGCGGCGCCATGATCTCGCGGTTGAGCTTGTGCTTGCGTTCCGCGTTGGGAATGCGGCGGTCCATGAAGGTAGCGATGGTGGCGACTCCTTTTGGCACCCCGAAGGCAGACGGGGCACGTTCGAGAAAAAACGGCGGCAGCGCGACGATCAGGACTTGCTGGCGATGTCGGCAAGGACGCGCTCGGCGAAGCCGGCGAGAGCCATCACACCCAGATCCTGATTGCCGCGCGCGCGCACGGCAACGGTCCCGTTTGCCTTCTCCTTGTCGCCGACGACGAGGATGAACGGGACCTTCTGCAAGGAATGCTCGCGTATTTTATAGGTGATTTTTTCGTTGCGCAAATCGAGCTGAACCCTAAGCCCTTGTTTTTGCAGCGATTTCGCCACGTCCTGGGCGTAGTCCGCGTGCGCGTCGGTGATCGAGGCCACCACCACCTGCACCGGCGCGAGCCACACCGGCATCGCGCCGGCGTGCTGCTCGATCAGGATGCCGATGAAGCGCTCGAGGCTGCCGACGATCGCGCGGTGCAGCATCACCGGGTGGCGACGGCTGGAATCCTCGGCCACATACTCGGCGCCCAGGCGCTCGGGCATGCTGAAGTCGACCTGGATCGTGCCGCACTGCCACTCGCGGCCGATCGCGTCCTTCAGCGTGTACTCGATCTTCGGGCCGTAGAACGCGCCCTCCCCCGGCGAGATCTCGAAGGCGCAGCCGGCGCGCTCGAGGCTTTGCATCAGCGCGGCCTCGGCCTTGTCCCAGCTCTCGTCGGAGCCGATGCGCGCCTCGGGGCGCGTCGCGATCTTGTAGATGATGTCGGTGAAGCCGAAGTCGGCGTACACCTTCTGCAGCAGCGCGGTGTAGGCGACGCATTCGTCCAGGATCTGGTCCTCGGTGCAGAAGATATGGCCATCGTCCTGCGTGAAGCCGCGCACGCGCATGATGCCGTGCAGGCCGCCGGTGGGCTCGTTGCGGTGGCACTGCCCGAACTCGCCGTAGCGCAGGGGCAGGTCGCGGTAGCTCTTGATGCCCTGCTTGAAGATGAGGATGTGGCCCGGGCAGTTCATCGGCTTGAGCGCGTAGTCGCGCTTCTCCGACTCCGTCGTGAACATGTTCTCCCGGTACTTCTGCCAGTGGCCGGTCTTCTCCCACAGCGCCTTGTCGAGGATCTGCGGGCCCTTGACTTCCTGGTAGCCGTTGTCGCGGTACACGCGCCGCATGTACTGCTCGACTTCCTGCCACAACGTCCAGCCCTTGGGATGCCAGAACACCGTACCCGGGCTGTGCTCGTCGAGGTGGAAGAGGTCCAGCTCACGCCCGAGCTTGCGGTGGTCGCGCTTCTCGGCCTCCTCGAGCATGCGCAGGTACTTCTGCAGCTCGTCCTTGGTCGCCCAGGCGGTGCCGTAGATGCGCTGCAGCTGCTCGTTGCGATGATCGCCGCGCCAGTAGGCGCCGGCCACCTTCATCAGCTTGAAGTGCTTGAGCCGCCCGGTGCTGGGCACGTGCGGGCCGCGGCAGAGGTCCTCGAAGCCGCCCTCGCGGTAGAGGCTGACCTCCTCGCCGGCCGGGATGCTGCCGATGATCTCGGCCTTGTAGTGCTCGCCGATGCCCTTGAAGTAGGCGACGGCCTCGTCGCGCGGCAGCACGCGGCGCACGACGGGCTCGTCCTTCTTCGCGAGCTCGGTCATGCGCTGCTCGATCGCCGCCAGGTCCTCGGGCGTGAACGGGCGCTTGTAGGCGAAGTCGTAGTAGAAGCCGTTCTCGACCACCGGGCCGATGGTCACCTGCGCGTCGGGATACAGCTCCTTGACCGCGTAGGCGAGCAGGTGCGCCGTGCTGTGACGCAGGATCTCGAGACCGTCGGCGTCCTTGTCGGTGACGATGGCAAGACGCGCGTCGGCGTCGATGCGGTGACTGGTGTCGACGAGGCGGCCGTCGACCTTGCCGGCCAGCGCGACCTTGGCCAGCCCCGGGCCGATCGCCGCAGCGACTTCGGCGACGGTGACCGGATGATCGAAGGAACGGACGGCGCCGTCGGGCAGCGTGATGTTGACGGACATGAAGGGCAACTCCAGAAAGCAGCGAAGCGCGGGGGTCAGCCGCGCTTCGGTCCGTTGCAGGGGTTCGTGTGGACGTGACGGCGCGGCCGGGGCATCAGACCTCGGTGAAGAAGGGCGTCGACGTCCGCGGTGTCATAACCCGTGCTGCCTTTCCTGCTCTTGTGACATGTTGGAAAGCTCTTGATTGTACGCTCAGCGCCGCCCCGACTGCAGCTTGGCGAAGGCCGCCGCCATCGCGCCCTGCGTGGCGGTTTGCGCGGCCGGGCGGGCGCCGCCGCGGGCTGGGTGCGCCTGATGCGCCTGCTGCCCCCTCGCGGCCGGGCGGAAGCGGTTCTCGCCCCCCTCCCCCCGCGACGCCTGCGGCGCGTCGAGCTTCATCGTCAGCGCGATGCGCTTGCGCTCGAGGTCGACCTCGAGCACCCGCACCTTGACGACCTGCCCGGTCTTCACGACCTCGCGCGCGTCGGCGACGAACTTGTTGGCGAGCTGGCTCACGTGCACCAGCCCGTCCTGGTGCACCCCGAGGTCGACGAAGGCGCCGAACTGCGCGACGTTGCTCACCGTGCCCTGCAGCAGCATGCCGGGCTGCAGGTCCTTGATGTCGTCCACGCCCTCGTTGAAGCGCGCGACGACGAAATCCGGCCGCGGGTCGCGCCCGGGCTTCTCCAGCTCGGCGAGGATGTCGCGCACGGTGATCGCGCCGAAGCGCTCGTCGGCGAAGGCCTCGGGCTTGAGGCCGCGCAGCAGCTCGGGGTGGCCCATCACCGCCTCGATCGGGCGCTGCGTGGCCGCAAGCAGCTTCTGCACCAGCGGATAGGTTTCCGGGTGCACGCCGGTCTGGTCCAGCGGATCGTCGCCGTCGCGGATGCGCAGAAAGCCCGCGGCCTGCTCGAAGCTGCGCGCACCCAGGCCGCTGACCTGCAGCAACTGCTGGCGGTTGCGGAAGGCGCCGTGGGCATCGCGCCAGCGCACCACCGCCGCGGCCACCGAGGCCGACAGGCCCGAGACGCGCGCCAGCAGCGGGGCACTCGCCGTGTTGAGGTCGACGCCGACGCCGTTGACGCAGTCCTCGACGACGGCGTCCAGCGTGCGCGCAAGCTGTCCCTGGTTGACGTCGTGCTGGTACTGGCCGACGCCGATGCTCTTCGGGTCGATCTTCACGAGCTCGGCGAGCGGGTCCTGCAGACGACGGGCGATGCTCACCGCGCCGCGCAGGCTCACGTCGAGCTCGGGCAGCTCCTTGCTCGCGTACTCGCTGGCGCTGTAGACCGAGGCGCCGGCCTCGCTCACCACCACCTTGTCCAAGCGCGCCTCGGGGGCGAGCTTCTTCACGCGCTGCATCAGCTCGGCGGCCAGGTGGTCGGTCTCGCGGCTGGCGGTGCCATTGCCGATCGCGATCAGGTCGACGCTGTGCGTCGCGACGAGCCGCGCGAGCGTCTGCAGGCTGCCCTCGACGTCGCGGCGCGGCTCGAAGGGGTAGACGGTCGCCGTCTCCAGCAGCTTGCCGGTGTCGTCGACCACCGCGACCTTGACGCCGGTGCGAATGCCCGGGTCCAGCCCCATCACGACGCGCTTGCCCGCGGGCGCGGCCAGCAGCAGGTCGCGCAGGTTGTCGCCGAAGACCTTGATCGCCACGCCCTCGGCCTCCTCGCGCAGGCGCGCGAAGAGGTCGCGCTCGAGCGAGAGGCTGAGCTTGACCTTCCAGGTCCAGGCCACGGTCCTGCGGATCAGCTCGTCACCGGGCCGGCCCTGGTTCGACCAGCCCAGGTGCCGCGCGATGCGGCCCTCGGCGAGCGACACCGGCTTGGCGCCGGCGCTCGCCGCAGCCGGCGCCGACTCCTCGTCCAGCACCAGCTTGACGTCGAGCACCTCCTGCGCGCGGCCGCGGAAGACCGCCAGCGCCCGGTGCGAAGGCACCTTGCGGATCGGCTCGGCGTAGTCGAAGTAGTCGCGGAACTTGGCGACATCGGGCTGGTTGCCGTCCTTGCCCTCGACGAGGCGGCTCCGCAGCAGGCCTTCGTCCCAGAGCCATTCGCGCAGCATGCCGACGAGCGCGGCGTCCTCGGCGAAGCGCTCGGAGAGCAGATCGCGCACGCCGTCCAGCACCGCGTGCGCATCGGCAAAGCCGGCGTCGGCGAGCGCCTTGGCGCCGCCCGGGTGGTCGGCGATGAAGGCCTGCGCCTGCTGCTGCGGATCGAGCGCGGGATCGGCGAAGAGCCGGTCGGCCAGCGGCTCCAGGCCCGCCTCACGGGCGATCATGCCCTTGGTGCGGCGCTTGGGCTTGTACGGCAGGTAGAGGTCTTCCAGCTCCTGCTTGGTCGGCGCGGCCTCGATCGCCGCCTGCAGTTCGGGGGTGAGCTTGCCCTGCTCGGCGATGCTCTTCAGCACCGCCGCGCGGCGCTCGTGCAGCTCGCGCAGGTAGGCCAGGCGCGACTCGAGCTCGCGCAACTGCGTGTCGTCGAGGCCGCCGGTGGCCTCCTTGCGGTAGCGAGCGATGAAGGGGACGGTGGCACCGCCGTCGAGCAGGTCGACGGCCGCCTTCACCTGCGCCGCACGAACCTTCAGCTCGGCGGCGATCTGCGTGACGATCGGATCCAGGAGTGACACGGGGAAGAGGACGGGGGTCGAAAACACGAAGCGGCGGAGTGTGCCACGCAGGCCCGGCCCGGCCCTGGCCCTACCCTGGCCCGACCCGAGGGCTGCGCCGGCCGAGGCCTCGCGCACAATCGACCGCAGCAGGCTCGCCTCGGCCGGCCTCGAGACCGGCGCGCGCATCGACGCGGCGGCGACAAGAATGGAGACAAGACGCATGGTCCAGACCACCGGCGGCGAGGTGCTCGCGCGCATGCTGCAGGCCGAGGACGTCGAGAAGGTGTTCGGCATCATCGACGGCACCTATTTCGGCTTGTACTCGGCGCTGCACCGCCTGGGCATCGAGATCGTCACGCCGCGGCACGAGACGAGCGCGGCGCACATGGCCGGCACCTACGCGCGGCTCACCGGGCGGCTGGGCGTGTGCATGGCCAGCAACGGGCCGGGGGTGGCCAACCTGCTGCCCGGACTCGTCGTCGAGCAGGCCGAGGGCAACCGCGTGCTGGCGATCACCAGCGCGCGCCGCCCGAGCATCATGTATCCCGACCGCGGCGGCAGCTACCAGTGCTTCGACCAGGCCGGCGTGATCGGCCGCATCGCGAAGTGGAGCGCGGCCGTCTCCTCCTTCGAGCGCGTGCCCGAGCTGATGCGCAAGGCGCTGCGCAGGAGCTGGAGCGGCCGCCCGGGCGTCGTCCACCTGGACGTGCCCGAGACGATCATGAACGGCAAGGTGAAGGCCGAGGTGCCGATCTGGCAACCGGCGCAGTACCGCCCGCTGCAGCCGCTCACGCCCAGCCCCGAGCAGGTGCAGGCCGCGGTCGACTGGCTGGCGGCGGCGCAGGCACCGATGATCCACGCCGGCAGCGGCGTGATCCACGCCGGCGCCTACGCGGCGCTGGCGCGCGTGGCGGAGCTGCTGCACGCACCGGTGACGACGAGCTGGGCCGCGCGCGGCGTGCTGCCGGAGAGCTCGGAGCTCGCGATCCCGATGCCGCACGTCAAGCTCAACCACCGGGTGCGCAACGAGGCCGACGTGGTGCTGATCGTCGGCTCGCGCGTCGGCGAGACCGACTGGTGGGGCAAGCCGCCGTACTGGCGCCAGCCGAGCCAGCAGAAGACGATCCAGGTCGACATCGACGCCGAGATCCTCGGCCTGAACAAGCCCGCGGACCTGGCGGTGCAGGCCGACGCGAAGCGCTTCCTCGAACTGCTCGGCGACGCGCTCGAGGCACGTCGCACGCAGATCGCCCTGGCGCCCCGGCAGGCGCGCGTGCAGGACTACGCGAAGACGCTGCGCGAAGACCGCGCCGGCTGGGACAAGGCGCTGGCCGACATGCGCATCCCGATGCACCCGGCGCACATCGCCCACGCCTGCGCGAAGGTCTTCCCGCCCGAATCGGTGCTGGTGGCCGACGGCGGCAACGCGACGATCTGGGCGATGTTCCATCATCCGGCGCGCGTGCCCAACCGCATCGTCTCGACCTTCAAGTTCGGCATGCTGGGCGCAGGCATGTCGCAGGCCATCGGCGCTGCGATCGCGCGGCCCGAGGCACCGGTGGTGTGCATCACCGGCGACGGCGCCTTCGGCTTTCACCCGCAGGAGATCGAGACGGCGGTGCGCGTTGGCGCACGCGTGGTCTACGTCGTGCTCGCCGACAAGCAGTGGGGCATGGTGAAGATGAACCAGCAGTTCATGCTGCGGCCCTTCAAGACCATGCTCTTCAAGCAGCTCGG
>Ga0116143_10002289_pt1 | contig 21142 bp, 41 predicted proteins | sample AD_UKC034_MetaG_FD_89745 | JGI IMG/M metagenome (GOLD analysis project Ga0116143, IMG submission 89745) | Active sludge microbial communities of municipal wastewater-treating anaerobic digesters from USA - AD_UKC034_MetaG | ecosystem: Engineered > Bioreactor > Anaerobic > Digestate | place: USA...
ATGTAACCTTATACACGGATTTTTTTCGCTGTATTATGCCAAAAAAACGGGGGGGCTGATACTAGCAGGATAATGTCTGAATATCCTAATAAACGGACAAGCGGATTGACAAAAAAACTCCGCTCCCTTGATTTTTGAATCAAAAAGAGCGGAGAAAAAAGAAAATTTTTAACACTATACAAAGTAAAGTTATACTAATTACTGTCTCCTGGTCTGGTCTCTTGATTATCTCTTTACTATCTTTTTACTATCTCCTGTTACTATGCTACTGTACTAACTTTTTTCTTTTTACAAAGTTTGTTATTTTCGCCCCTTTATATTTTCATATTTTAACCTCTTGATAAATTTTACTCTATGCTTTTTGCATAGTAGCGTTCCGTGTTTTTCCTCAAATGCGATAGCGTCAAGTAAATCGTTAGTAGGTATGCTTTTATAACATATTTCGCACTCTGGCATTAGCATATTATCGGGAATTATATCAACGTCTTTTTTTGCCTTGCTGTTGATAGGTGCATAAGATAGATAATCATAATCCGTTTTGTCCCATGCTGTGCTATTCCAGTTCCCATAAAATGATTTTGTTGCCTTGAATTTATCATACACAATAGTGTTGTTTGATACTGTTATAATAGTTCCACTATCAACAATTTTTTCATGCTGTGATAAAATAACATCGTTGCCGAACACGTTAGTTTTTTCACTGGCAAATATAAAATACCCATTATAATCATTGTTGATATACAGGTCTCCGTTGCCATTAACTAAGTACAGCTTGCCGTTGTATAGTAAAGCAATAGCAAAGTATCCGTCAAGCTCTTCTACCGCTTTTGTTATAGCGTCAACGATTGACAGCTTTTTTCCAAGATAATAATCAATCAATAAACCGATTATATAGCTGTCGCATTCTGAAGAGTACGGCAAGGCATATTTTTCCGCAAGCTCTTTATAATTCCATATGATACCGTTATGAATCCATAACAAATCCCTAAGCATGAAAGGATGATTGTTAACATTTTCCGTCGCCTTGCCGTGTGTAGCGTGTCGAGTATGAAATACCGCCGTTGTCATGTTCTTTTTGTTTTTCATAACATCGGTAAATGATTGATTTTTGATTAGAGATTCCGCATTGTCTCCGATTTTAACAAACCCATTAACATTTTTCACACCATTATAATACCCCATGCCTGATGCATCTTGTCCCCTTGACTGGATATTGATAAAAGCGTTTGTTATTAGTCCCCATATATCGCCATGAGCTTTTTTCGTTTTATAAAATCCGCATATTCCGCACATTTTTTTGTCCCCTTTTGTTTTATTCGTGATTTGTTACGGAAGCACTCTAACAATGCCGTCGTTAAACTGTGTTAGTTTATATGATTCCATTCCTTTATTTCCGGCTCTTTTTTTGAACGGCGTATAAATATTTTTGCGCTGTTCAATGGACAAGTCAAATAAATTGCAAAACTTGTTAAACATACTGGCATAGCTTTCAATATCAAAAACATAAGAAAATCGACCGATTTTTTCGTGCTTTTTGGTATACATGCCTAAACGTTGCACAATTTTTAGGCAAGTTTTGATTCTGATAGCGTCTGTCGATCCGTTAAACATACGGTATTCAATAGACCCATGTTTTAACATCGCTTCAACGTTGAAAGCATAGTATCTATCAAAACCGTGCTTGTATTTTGTCCGCTTGTCAAGTTTGATAAATTTACAGAAGTTTTTTATATCTCTGAATTTCGTTGTCTCTTTACAGAAGTTGTCAATTCGTCTCTGTGATATATTGAATATATCCTTTATAGCAGGGTATACCCTTAGAAAATTGATATATAATCGCCTAACATCTTTCAGTCTCCAGTCATTAACGTTATAATGTATATGTAAACCGCAGGAATCGTTTGCATGTCCGTCTGCATTTCGTATAGCTTGACAAGTTTTTTCAATGATACCATTTTCCAAAATTTCAATATATGACATGGGGCGTGCAAAAACCGCTTCAAGTCCAAAGTCTTCACAACCGCAATTTTCACAAGGTTCTGATGTATCACTCTCATTGTCAGAGGTTATAGACCCGTCATCGTGCAATTTAATATATTGTCTGATTCCGTATTCTGTCAAATTATTTTTACAGCAGTCCCAGCAAGTGTCCGAGCTTTCAATTTCAATCCCGAAAAGTTCTTTTGACATTCTTTTTTTCCTTTTATTTTTTTGCGGAGATGATTAGATTTCCCCGCTTTTTTGTCCCTTCTATATGTATTATTATATACCTTTATTTTTCGTTGTCAAGTATTTTGCATGAAATTTTACAACGTTTTTGTCGATATATAATTGAGAGTGTGCAAAGTTATGCTACACAATTCACAACAACTGCCTTTTGTTGTGATTTTTTTCACAATATCCACTTGACAAAATACTATCAACGGCGTATATTGTGATTATGTTCACAACAAACCGATATCCAATCACAATAAAACTTTTCCTACATATAGCGTGTCAAAATTTTGCTACGCTATATATAGCGGTTGTGGAAAACCTGTGGATAACTCCAAAAAATCGGCAAAACTTTCGAGCTGTCTATGTAACAGCCGATAAGTCGCACAGCAACGTAACAGCCGAACACGTAACAGATTCACGGCTTGCCACTAAAAGGACTTGACAAAACTTTTTAGACGTGATAGCATAGAACTATAAACAGAAAAGGAGAAAAGAAAAATGAAAGTGGGAAATCTTAGACTTAATCAAAAGTATAGGTTTTTATCTCTTGAATCTTCTGATGTTCCTGCAACGTGTGATAATTGCGGAGCGGTTATAAAAAATATATATACCATACAAGGAGAAGACGACAAAGCTGATTATATAGTAGGTTCTGAATGTGTCATAGCATATACCTGCCTAAATCCTAACGATATAAAAGAAGCAAAAAGGAAATTTGCAAAAAAACAGAAGTTTATCAGGGAATTGAAAAAATCAGGACTGGTATTGATAGACATTAAACATAACATGTTTTGGTTCTATGAACAGCCGAAAAACACCGAAAGTGTGCGCTGGCAAGAGCTTTTGCAAGGGCAATGGCAACATTTTTGGCGTGGACGTGGCGTATATAGTCTATATAAGAATAATATCGATAAACACGCCTTAGTTATACATAAAAAAGAAGAGGATATACAATGAACTTTTTGATATATTTTATATTTCATTCTGGGTATTAAAATAAACAAGAAGGGAGCTAATAACATGAGATATAACTAAACAGAACAACGGACTATTAAAATCTAAAAAGTTTGATTTTGATAAAACAGGAAAACGGTTCGGGACTGTAAAATAAAAAGGGGGGTATGAAATGAAAAATGAAATGAAAAAATATAACTGTTTTGAAGACAGCGGGCATGGTTGGCTTGAAGTTGACAGGGGAGAGCTTTTGCAAAGTGGAATAGCAGAAAAAATATCATCGTGTTCATACCAAAAAGATAAGTGGGTATACTTAGAGGAAGACATGGACAAGTGGACTTTCCTTGACGCTAAATTTAACGGAGATATAGAAAAAGCTCATGCCTCTATAAAAACTAACTATGTAAACGGAAGTAGCATTATCAGAACATACGCCCCTTTTGAACTGGACAGAGGACAACAGGAGAGCGAGAAATGAAAAAAACTTGTATTTATAGAAAAGTTTGCGGAAGTAAATTAAATTGTTTGAGATGTAAAGGGTATAAAAGGGAAACAAAAAAATGTCAAAACTAAACAAAATCAAGACAATAGACGTTGACGCAAGAGAATGGTTCGACAAAGTGAACGGCAATAGCTATTTTTCGGGGACTGTTACCATTAATTATGGCATGAAGGGACAGCGTGAATATAAAATGCCGTTCCAATATGGATATGGAGACCATTATCAAGACGTTGCATTCAACGTGATAACAGAACACGAGAGCGTTACCAATCCTGATAATTGGAGACTGTGGCGTTATTGTCGAGAAAACAATATAATACTTCGTGCTAACAAAATAGAAAATTGTAAGAAAAGGGAGCTAATGCAATGAACAATCAAGACGTGTTTAAGGTCATGGAACTATCGGACAGGATACAAAGTATAGTCAATGACAAAGACGAGTTGACCACTGGCGATTATCAAGGTTGTATCGAAGCCGTGATAATGCAAGCTATACAATACGGGAGGAAGAGCAAATGAGAATAATACGCTATAAAATAATCGATGAACAGTTAGAAGGCAGGGAGTTTGCTAACGGTCATTTGTTTAGAAGCAAGGAAGAGGCAAGGCAAGAGCTGTGTTCATACCATTCAATCGACTGGACTGGCGTTAATGATGATGATACTCCAAAAGACATTGACACGCTATCGCTTGATGAAATACTTGAATATGGAGAATGGAGCATAAAGGAGATAAGAACACGATAAAAATTTATAAAAAAGAAAGGATTCTATATTATGAGCTACGAAATAATAAAAAGCATTAAAATCAAGGACGATAAAGTGTATCTAAATAGCACTTGTAGCAATACGTTCTCAATAAATCCTTATACAGGCAGAGAGTATAGAGAGTTTAGGGAAATTGAATGTTCAACACTAACAGACATATTGAAAAACAAGGGACGTGAAGCGTTAGACCTTGAAATATTAAAAGAGTATGAAAACGGAAACATGCAGAGAGGCACTAATAAATACACAAGAGCTTTGAAAGTCCTGCATAACATGCCTGAGTATGCCGACTTCTCATGGAGAAATAGGGGAGAAGCATACGAAAAAGCTAACGAGCTTAGAAAAACTACGGCGTTTGATGAACTATTATCTAAAGCACTAAACAAAAGACTTCCAAAAGACAAGTACATCATAAAAAAAGACTATTTTGGAAAAGAGATATATGGAAAGAAGAGAAGAAATTCTATACACTGGGACAGAGAAAAAACAAAGGCGACGGTTTTCAGGTATCTCAACGAAGCCGAAAGATATATTAAGCGTTTTGAAGGTTCTAACACATGGCAGATAGAAAAAATTGCATAGAATTTCAAGGCACTTGACAAAACGATTTTTTTGATATACAATAAATATGAAAGGGGCGAATCAAATGATAGAAATTTTCAAAGCAGAAAAGATAAAAAACGGGTTATGGCAGTCGGTTTTTCCTTCTGACTATTCAGAATACTCTGAACTGCACACGACAAAAAAAAGTGCAGAAAAATACATAACAGACGTTGTATCAATGCTTGTACGGCACGGAAAACGTGCAAAAACTATGATAAAGAAAGGGGACTATCAGATAATAAAAGACTAAACACGGCGACGGACTCAAATAAAAAAAAGGAGACAAAACAATGAAAGATTGTGAAATAAAATGCCCTAAATGTGGTAAACCCATTGATTATCTTGATAATCTTCAAACAGGAATGAAGACCTATCGAATGGATAAACAAGGAAACTATAAAGCTCTGTATTTTAATTCCGACGGATTCACTAACATGTGGGTATGCCCTTTGTGCGATGAAGAGCTGTTCCGCCATGAGAGTGAAGCTATTGACTTCTTGAAAGGTAGAAAAGAAGATAAACAGAATGACCTAACTAAGTATGCGGTGTTTGGAGTTGATTATGATGACCATACTATTATAGAAGCGTCTTCCTCACAAGAAGCCGAGCGTCTTTTTTTAGAAGAGGACTGTTTAGGAAACAATACCGCTTTTGCTGTGCATATTGACACAATTAAAGCAATTGCTAATAAAGCAGTCGCTAATGAGGCAAAATAACATGAAATACACAGCACAAGACAGGAAAGACGCTTACGAAACATTAAAACATTATAGAGGCAGGAGAATTTTAGCGGTTGTGGAAAGTGTTAGCAAGTCGGGAATGAGCAGGAGGATTAAGTTTTATTGTGTCATTGACAACGACACCGCATGGCTTACGCCGTGGATAGCTAAACTGTTAGGATATTCATACGACCAAAACGGTTTAGTTGTCAAGGGTTGTGGCATGGATATGGTGTTCCATGTGCTATCAACACTTAACTATAAAATGGCTGAAATTGAAGGCAAATACGACGTTTTAAGAACCAACAATGAGCGGATTTATGATAAATACTTCTTTGACGCTGACACTTATACATTGTTATAAGGAAAGGAAATCTAATATGAAAGAAATTAAACAGAACAAAAGAGAGACCCGCAAAGATTATTTATTTCGCGTAGCACTTGAATATCTAAAGAAAATAGACGTTGGTATATACGGAGACGCTTTAAGAGCTACTATAAAATACGACGAGGCGTGTTGTGATGGTTTGTGCTTAATAGAAGACATGAGCTTAGAAATAGACTAAGACGAAGCGGTTAAGAGTGAAACGGCGTTCTTAAAAAATCTAAAACAGAAAGCAGGAAAAAATGAAAGAAACTAATATACAAAGGTTCACAGGAAAATACGGACTCATGCAACAGAAGGGATTTGACCTCTACTATATCAAAGAAGAAAAGAAAATGGATATGACAGGTAGAAGCTACTATCATTATCGCTGTCATTTGATAAACAGGATGAAAACTTTTTTTCATCTTGATGTTCCTCCCAGGAAAAAACCTGTGCCGTATAACAAGGGAGTTATATTCTATTTGCACACTTTAGAAGAGGTTTTTTCGCTAAACTTAGCTAAAAAATGGAAAAGTGAAAATTTTATGCAAAGCCCTATTGACACCATGCCTATGAGTATGGTAAAATGAAAAAAGAATTTTTTTCTTTTTCTTTTTCCTTTTCATTTTGCTTGGATAGCAGAGGGTGTTTTTACGAAGTAAAAACAAGAGCGTTTCCAAAAAACTTTCGAGAAAGGAATATACTTCTATGCAAAGCATAGAAAACTTAAAGACTGGTTTCCGTAGCAGTGAGTTAGTTAAATCTGTTAGCACAGATTTTCTAAAAAGCAAGAACACTTCAAGACTTTACAATTCAGTGCTTGAAGATTTTCTCTCGACTGTTCAGAAGACTGGTGCAGAAGTTTGCATAGCTGATATACAAAGCTATGTGAATGAGAAGCTACGAAATGGGCAAAAAATATCTACCGTCAACACTAAAATAGCGGTGTTGAAATCGATATGGAAGAGCTATAAACTTTCGGGGTTGATAAAATTCAATCCTTTCGAGCTTGTTAAGAAGATGAGAGAGAGGAAGATACAGTCAACGATTCCGTTGAATGATAAACAGGTTGATAGATTGCTGTCTTCTATTGATAACGAGAATGACTATGCTATTGTTCTGTTTTTAGTTGCTACTGGTATTAGGGTTAGTGAACTTTGTGGATTGAAATGGGGCGATTTTACTATTGATAAAGACTTTGTGATAGCTAAGATTTTAGGCAAGGGGAACGCCGAGCGACTTGTTAAAATCCCTGAGAAGGTCTTTAACACGATTCCAGTGAATCAGTCTGAGTTTGTTTTTGACGGCGTTTATCCGAGAAAAGTTGATAGAATTATAAAGAAGTGGGTTAAAAAGAGCGGGGTTTCAACAGGTTTTAGGGTGTCGGCTCATACTTTGAGACATACTTTTATAACAAATGCGTATAAAAACGGTGCTGATTTGTTCTACATTCAAGAAGCTGTGGGGCATAATTCGCCTGACATGACAAGACGATATACAAAACTGAGCGATATAATGACCAACAATCCTGTTGATAAGCTGAGCTATCTAAAAAACATCGGAGATAGCAAAAGAGAGGTAAAATCATGAGCGAGTTTAATGCTATCAGACCTTCATCGTGGGATAAATATATAGGGCAAGGAATGGCAAAAGAAATCTTGAAAAAAGAAATTGCTTATGCTACTAACAGGAACGTGCCTCTGAGACACATACTATTAACAGGGCAAAGCGGTCTGGGTAAAACAACGCTGTGCAACATCATTGCTCAAGAGTCTAACAGACATATGGAAACAATAACAGGGAACGATGTAAAGAATTTTGACGAAGTGATGAAAGTGTTTGAATCGAGCAAACTTCTTTTTTCTAAAAATCCTATATTGTTTATTGACGAAATACATCTGTTAAAAGAGCAAGAAATTTTCTATACCGCCATGACAGATAATTTCATGACAATAAATTCTAAACACACGTATATCAATCCACAGACACGAGAGAAACTTATACGTATGCCCATACCGCCGTTCACATTGATAGGGGCTACGACACACTCAGGGCTATTGTTGGAAGCGTTCAGGAACAGGTTTCAGTTGAGGTTGGAATTAGAGGTCTATACAGATGAAGAACTTTGTAAGATAACTAATAACACGGCAAACAAAATGGGTATAAAGATAAGTCAAGAAGCTGTCATGCTGATTGCTAAACATTCTCAGACAAGGGCAAGAAGAGCTAACGACTTGTTGTTAAGTGCTGAAAGAATTAAACAGGGTGAAAGCATAACGGTTGACGATATAAAGATGTTGTTTAGATATGAGAGAATATTCCCTAATGGACTAACAGGAAAGCAGATAACAGCTATGAAAACTTTATACAAAATGAAGAACAGAAAGCTGGGCGTTCATACGATAGCGTCTGCAATAGGAACAGAAGTGTCTTCATGGAGAGAAGAATTAGAGCCGTTCCTTATTTACAAGGGCTATGTAATGGTAGGAACAGGTGGGCGTATTTTAACTGATGAAGGGTGCAAATATCTATCAAAAGCTGGGATGGTGTGAGCTTGAACGGTCTTGACATCACCCCCACTTGTGTGATAGAATAAACTTGGTTATCGTGGTGCATGGAAACAAACATGACGACCATTAGAGAGTTTCCTCTGTTTGGTTACGGTAGAGTCGCAATCTACGTGGCGTGAACAGATGTGAAAACAGCCAGACCTATGGCGCAGAAAACGATAATGGCGGTTGGGGTGTGAGGTGAACCTTGGGGAAACACTTAACAACGCTTGTCAATGGCAGGATTGTTATTTGAGTCCCCCCACGATAGCCGAAATAATAGAAAGCGAGAATTTAGTAATGAGAATATTGTTAATGCTATTGACACCAGTTTTAAGCGGTCATCTTATTGGTAACGGAATTGCCAGATTGCAATTTGACGACGATATGCTGAGTAAAAATCAAGGTGCGATACAAATATTAGCAGGAACTGTTTTGATTATCACGCTGTTTTTATATGTTATAACAGGAGAATAGAATGGAAAATGAACGCAAATTAGCGAGTATTCAAAAAATATTAAAAATAGAACCTATTGACGGAGCCGACATGATTGAAAAAGCGACTGTCTTAGGGTGGTCAGTTGTTGTCAGAAAAGGCGAGTTTAAGGAAGGCGATTTTGTTGTCTATTGTGAAGTTGATTCTTTTTTACCTGTAACACCAGAGTTTGAGTTTTTAAGGAAGTCTTCTTATAAAAAAATGGAAGACAAAGAAGGGTTTAGGTTAAAGACTTGCAAACTAAGAGGTCAGATTTCTCAGGGTTTGATATTACCTTTAACTATACTTCCTGAAAGACTTTGCTATGATTTAGAAGGAAACAAAGTTGGAGACGCTTACGAATATGGAGAAGACGTAACAGAAACATTAGGCATAGTTAAATGGGAGCTGCCTATTTCTGCAAAAATGCGTGGGGAAGTTATGGGGTCTTTTCCGTCTTTCATTCCTAAAACAGACGAAACAAGAATACAGTCAGCCCCAGAAGTCTTAGACGAACTTAAAGGGCTGCCGTACTACATAACAGAAAAAGCAGACGGGACTTCCATGACAGCATATTATAAAAGCGAAGAAGAAAATGGTGTGTGCAGTAGGAACCTTGAACTAAAAGAGAACGACAGCGTTGTTTATTGGCAAGTTACTAAAAAATACCACATACTTGAAGCATTGAAAGAACTTCAAGAACTGTGCGGTGATAGCTTTGCTTTGCAAATGGAAATTGTAGCACCAGGAATACAAAAAAATCCTATGGGGTTGAAAGAAGCCGAAGTCCGTGTGTTTAATCTATATAACATGTCGCAAAAAAGATATGAAAATTACGACAGATTAGCAATTTTTTGTTTCGAGAACAACATTCCTATGGTTGGGTTGATTGAGCGTGGAGAAGCGTTTAACTATACTTTAGAAGACTTAATTGAAAAGGCTAAAGGTAAGTATAACAGCGGTAAAGAAAGAGAAGGAATAGTTATTAGACCTGCCAAAGAAACATATTCTTGCTCATTAAAAGGACGGTTGAGCTTTAAGGTGTTGAACAATAACTTTCTGTTGAAGGAGGACTGAAAATGATAGAAGTTGTTGAAACTTTGACACCGTTAGGAGTTATAAAAGGATGAAACAGAAAACAGATATGTATGTGGTATATGAAAAGAGAGGAAAGAAAAATGCGAGACCCAAAGGGTCTAAACCTAAGTGCGGTATTTGTGGTAGCTATAAAAAAGTTAAATATTATATAATAGCAGATGATATAGAGAACCCACGACCAAGATGCAAGAAATGTATGGACGAGTTGACTATAAACGTTTTGATACATTTATGTGATAAAGACCTTTATAGCATCATAGAACCGTGTAACAGGAAGCGGTCTAAAAATAGACGAAAAGGAGCCGTTAGATGAGCAAACGAGATGTAGAGTTTTTGGAAACCGCAACTCGCCTGGTTCGTGATATTTGCGAGTTCTCGGAAAAAGGTGATTATGGGGTAAGGTTTGTAGCAAGATTGGCACAGCTGAGATGATATTTGGATGGCGGTTTAGAGATTAGAAAGCTACTGTTAAAGGAGCCAAAGCAATGAAGCTGACGATAGAGGTAAAAGAATGTTCATGTGGACACTTAGTCAAAATATTTAAGCCCTATTCATGGAACAGCTGCTCTAAGTGTGGGCAAACAGTTCGTATCGACAACTATGGAAAGGAGGACAAGTGAAATGAGTAAACTTGATGAGATAGTAAATAAGCACATCGGTAAATGCACGCCAAACTTACAGCAAGATACGCTTAATGCTATGGACTCTCTCATAGAGGCGTTGAAGGGGGAGATATGCTCTGGTTGTCAATACGGGAGTGAATGTGACCACAAAAACGATTGCGAAACCATAGGGATAACGAGTATCGACTTCGCCTATAAAAATCTCAAGGAGGGACAAGTAAAATGAAACGCTATGTGGAAGTAAAACGTATTCGTGGACACTTTCATACACATTCTGGGGAGGACTACTCTTTATCCGACCTCATCTCTCAAGTGCCTGATATAGAGAATAAAATACGCGAGGTATTGATTGAGTCAAGGAAATATACACACGAACAACTCAACAAAGCAGGGATAAAGGGAACGCCTGAACTATATATTGAGCATCAGGTATTCTCGATTTTACAATTATTCAAAGAAAGTGAGGTATGAGGGGATGAGTGAAACTAAATCAGAATTATTAAGAAAAATAGAGCTATTAGAACGAGAAGAAAAAGAGAAAGCAGAAGAGAAGAAAAAAGAAGAAAACTACAAAAAGTTCAAGGAGCGTAAGGAAGATTGGATTATTGGCAAAGCTCATTGTGATATAGGTTTGTCTTGTATAAATTGTCAGTGGTCAAGTAATAGGTTTTTTACGCTTGGGGATTGCGTAAGTATTAGTGGTAATTGCGGAACATCATATAACGCAAGAGCTTCTGTGACAAGTGCGACACATACATATTTCCATAATGTTTGGTCTGATAAACAAAGACTAAACTTCCAAAAAAAGCTAAACAATTTAGCATGTAGGGAAGTTACGAGAATAATGAAAAATCCTGTATGTGTTCTTGAAATACTTGGTTTACAATCAGATGATTTTTATTTGAAAACAATATACCCAAAAGAAAAAGTCAAAGAGATAGAAGATGCTATATGGCAAGAAACAAAGAAAATATTGGATAGATATAAAATTGAAGAGTTGAAAAAGATAAAAAACCTATCGCACGGAAACCATATTCTAACTCGATACTTGAAAGAAAAAGAGAAAGCCACAAAGTAATGGTTAGATTATCGGGAAAGGAGGTAAAGATGAAAGCAGATATAAAATGCCCGAAGTGTAAAGGACAGATAGTTTGGTGTCATAGCGGAACGGATTTGTGGTGTGGGACGTGCCGTCTGGTTATTAAAAACAAGCTGATAGACAAAGCGTATTTGGCTGGGTATGAGTCGGGCAGACGGCAGTTTCAGACAGAAATTAAAAATCTACTGGAGTTTTAGAAACGGGAGGTAAAGATAGATGAAAGAGGAGAATAGCATGACACTACGAGAGGAACTGGAGAAGATAATAGCTGGGGTTGTTATGGGTTCGCATTATAGCGATTTAGAAAGTGTCTTAGAAGACGATGCTATAAAACGAGCTGTAAATATTCGTGAAAAAGAAAAGAGAGCAAAAGACGAAGCCCTCACCGCCATAGAAAAGCTGATAGCAGAAAACTACACGCCCAAGAACGATGTTATGGAGTATGTATCAGAGATACACAGCCTGAAGTATACGGCACAGGAGGCGTATAAGAAGGCGGTTTTTATTGTTGTAAAAATATATAATCGCTTGGCGGCAGGAATTACGACAGGAGCAAAAGATGAAATTGTCAAGGAACTCCGCAACGCCTTTGGAATAAAGGAGCCGCAGGACAGCAAACCGAGGGAGTGCGAAAGTAAACCTGACGTCAATCAGGCTGTTCCCATAACGCCTCCCTCTATTTGCCCTAAAGGTGGGCAACACGAGTGGGAAGAACACGAAGAATGGAGAGGTTGTTGTGCAGATGATATTTATTTTTACTCGAAATGCAAAAAGTGTGGTCAAAGAACCGATAAGCCAACCCTGCCTGATGTGCCGAGTAAGTTTGACCCAGATAGATTTGAAGATGAATGGAATGGGTTAGATTTCTACGAGTCTAAAATCAACGACCTCATCGACCGCTACTCGGCATTAAAGAAGGTCGTGGAGGAGAAGCTATGAGCAATGAAAGGATAATGTAATGCCAATAACATGTGCGAGTTATGCGATGCAATGAACCGCATGCCTCATTGGAAGACCGGCAGCAAGGTAGTGTTAACTGTTCACCACATAGATGGTGACAAAAGCAATAACAATAAGCTGAACCTTATATGTCTTTGTCAACGTTGTCACTTAAGGCTTGATAGAGAGAAACATGTTAAGAAAAGAATTAAAACTTGATACATAATCTTATAGATTATTTCGGATTGCATCAAGCCACGAGTAAACACAATAAGTTTAACATAGCGTTTGGAATAGTTAGTAATAATAAATGATAGGAATATTTGGTAACAACCCAATAGATAAATGGCGAGAAAAAGAACTCGACGAGTATTTAGATACTCGATATGAAGATGAGTATGAAGAACTTGATAGCGAATACGACCCTGATAGCATATATTATAGTGATGAAACAACGATAGAAAGTAAAAATAATGAAGAGTAAAAAAAAGAAAGACGAAATAATCTCAAAATACACGCCCATAATAGAAAGATACGTGGTTAAAAAATTCCACACTTTTAACGAAGATGCTATTCAGGAAGGGCTGTTAGCCATGATTATGGCTGTAAATGACCATAAGCCTTCATATAAAACGCCGTTGAATGTCTATATCTTTAATAGAGTATCAAGAGCCGTCAAAACGCTTCTTTATGGAAAGAAACACGACAATACCGATTTTAATTTCACCGAAAGAAACTTTGAAAACCTTTCAGATTTAGGTGTTTTTATAGATAATTTAAGCAAAAAAGACGCAGAAATTTTCAGACTTTTCTTTATAGATGACATGACTTTAGAAAAAATTGGGGCTAAAATGGGTTGCACTAAACAGCGGATAAGCCAAAAAGTAAAGGTCTTAGTTAAACAGGCTCGTAGGTTCTATAACGTAGAGGATAGTGGTGAAGCGTAGAAGTGCTATTGACATCACCCACGATATTATGGTATACTGTTAAATGCAAAGGGGATTTGAAATGAAACGAAGATTGATATATCTTTTAATTGCTATCGTTGTAATAACTACAACTATTGTTGTTTACGACTTCTATAAAGACACAAAAGCGTTGACTGCTCCTACTAAAAAAGAAATGTTCTATGCTGAAAGACTCGCCCATGACGATTTAATGAAACTTTATTCTACAAAGTATGATGTTCCTATGGAACTAATGGCAACTGTTCAAATTTTAGAAACTGGCTATCTTCCTAAAGAAAAGAGGGCTTTTGTTACATCAAGAGCTGGGGCTAAAGGTATAATGCAAATAATGGGGTTTCATGCTAAAAGAAGAGGGGATGACCCAAGTAAATTGTATGAACCAGAATATAACATAGAATTATCGGCAATAATACTATCCTATATTCTAAAAAGAAATGGCGGTTCTATAGAACACGCTTTGGCTGAATATAACGGCGGTAGAGGGCAGTCAAGGCTACAACAAGAAAAAAGATGTTATGAAACAAGAAAATATGTTGAAAGGGGGCTAAAGCTATATGAAGCAATAAAAAACATGAACGGCAAGAGTGCTAGCTCAAAATAAAATATATGGGGGTGTGATAAATGTCAGCTATAAGAATTGAAGAAGCGATAACAAGGTCTGAGGGAAACGTTTTGAAAGTAACGATAGAAGGAAGCGTTGCGTCGGAAATACTTGAAGAATATCGGGACTTGCTTGATGGTCTGCAAACAGGCAAAAAGGCAACTGGTAATCCTAAAACAGCTCCCGTAAAAGCAGAAAACGACGAAAAGCCTGCTAAAACAGAAGCCGTTGATGAAACAGACTTTGGAATAGATGACCCGAATGAGCTGTTTAACGACGAGGAAGAAGAGGAAGCTCCGCCAGTCAAGAAGCCTTCTTCCAAAGCTCCCGCTAAATCGGATTCTGGTGTTGTTTGCGGTGTTTGCAAATCTGGCGTATGGGATAACAGGGACAACAAGAAAACTCCAAAGTCCCCAGATTTCAAATGTAAAAAGTGCGGAGCCGTTGCTTGGGTTGATAAAAAGGGTGGTAAAACACTCAAATGGGTAGAGAGCAAGTTCTAATTTGCTTTTTACTGTTTCCTGTGATAGGCACTTTATAGTGCCCTATCACAAGAAAATAACAAACTAAAAAGGAGAGGTATATGGTAGAATATACAATAGACGAAGTTAAACTATTGAAAACGGTTGCGGTGATACTTGAAAAGTTCAAAAAAGAGTCAAAGATTTCTCTATCAGATTACCAACAGGTGTTAGAAAAACAGGGGCGTAATTCTGAACATCTGCTCGGTGTGGTGCTGACATATCTTCCCAAAGTTGAAAGATGGTATCGTGAAAAGCGTGGTGAATACATACAAAATAACCAAGAAGGACTTCCTAAAAACGCCTATGAAAGAGAGTGTGTAATCAAGTCCGAAACCGCTAAATTCAGGGAAATAAGAGACACTATGGTGTCTGCCAAAATATTTGCAGATTCAAGAAGAAACTATATACAATCACTATTAAAAAGTGCCAACGAAAAAAACTCTAAAAGATTTAGTTAATAAGGGGATAAGAAATGGTTTGGACACATTTTCTTGATATGCAAAGTGGGGGAACCCAGAAAGAGAAATGGGGCGATATTTATATTGAAGCCCCAATAAAGGAAGCATCACTTGTTTTCTATAACAGATTCGGTCATAGTCCCTATCGTGTTACTTGCACCTGTTGTGGGGAGGATTACTCATTAAACGAAAGTAAAAATCTAGAACAGGCGACTGGTTTTTCTAGAGGATGCGCTTTTGTTTATAAAAACGCTAAAGGACAAGAAGTTGAACGAAACGACGCATACGGTTATGGTTTTGGAAAAGGGCTTAAAAGAGGGTTCAGTGGGTGCTATGTGGAAAGAGTAGATGAAAAACGGGGCAGACCGTATCTTTCTTTAAGAGATTATGTAAAATCTAAGGGCGTAAAAATAATAAAGAGGAAAGATATTAAAAAAAGCGAAACAGTCGGAGAACTACCGACACAAGGATATATTTGGTATGATTAAGAAAACAAAACAAACGGCGTGCCAGGAATTTACGAGTGATGTTAAATTAAAGGGGAAGCTAAAATGATAAATAAAATTAAAAGGTTTTTTTATCGGATGTTCCGCAGAAAACCAGTAACAGTTCCGCTGTTGTCAATTTCTAAAGAACATTTTGATAATATGGCTGAAGGAGAGTGGTATTCGGTTGGTTGTGCGTATCAAAAAGTTGGGGATAAGCAAATTCTTGAACGTCTTTTTATTCAAAGATTTGGAACTGAAAAGGAAGGACAAAATGAAAAAGATAAAATATAGGATTGAAGGAACGTGTTATGTTGACGATAAATATACACAGGAAGACATGCTTTCTTTCAATAGTTCAAGAATGTTGCCAGATGATATAAAAAAGGCTGTTGAAAAGTCTGCTTTTGAGCGTAAGAGGAACTTCCACACCACTATCATCGGGGATAGCACAATAGACTGGAAAGACAAGTTCTTTGAACAGATGGAAGAAATAGAAAAGAAGTGGGGCGTAGCTGTCTATAACAACGTTCTCAGATTTTTAGAAGAAAGTCACAAAAACAAAGGACATAGGTTCCAGACCTATATGGCTCACGATATTGCTAAAATAAACTCAGACAGTGAAACAGTGTTGTTTGCTTTTGACCAAGCTATGCAAAAACAGATAGGAAACATTGCATATGTTAAAAAGATAATATATACACAGAACGATAAGAAACAAAAGATGTCTAATAAAGCCGAGCTTATAAAGGAAAAAAGTGACGGTGTTATAGCAAAATTGATGGCGTATGGAGATAAAAATTGAAAGACGTGAACTTCATAAGCGAGTTTCATAAGGACATACTGCATATTTATGACTCGTTGTTTGGCATGAACTTTTACTTTGTTAAAGCCAGAACAGAAAAAGAGTTTGTGTCTAAAATCAAACCTTTAATAGATATACCACTAAGAGAAAACAGTGAAAACGCTGTTGGTAGTTTCAGGGTTATAAATTACGACTGTTTCTTGTGGGGCTATAAGCCTGAAGACATAGCACATGAGTGTTTCCATGCTACTCACCACGTTATGAAAAATGCTGGTATTCCTTTGAATAATGATACCAGTGAAGTATATGCTTATCATTTGCAGTTTTTAATGAGAGAGATTTTTCGACCAAAGAAAGGCTCTAAAAAATGAAAGAAACCGATAGGAAGCTCACCCCAGAAATGGCACTTGAAATGATAGAAGAAATATCAGCTCACGCAGGTTTGGATAGGAGCAGACACATAGGCACAGATAAAGAAGAGCACGACGCAGAAATGGACAACATTTATGCAATAGCTCATGTAGCTACTAGAACCTGTGAAAACCTACACACCGAGTGGGAAATAGCCGCTTTGAGGCAGTATGACGCTATGAAACTTAACCAAAAAGGAAACCGTGATTAGTCAACAACCTATAGTATGTAAAAAGCCAACTTTACTACTTTTAATGTGTAAGAAAGGACGAAAAACGTGAACAAATCCGACAATGTTAATAGCCCGTCACACTACAACACAGGAAAGTTTGAAGTTATAGACATAATAGAAGACCGACTGACAGACGAAGAACTGGAAGGCTATTATATGGGCAACGTATTAAAATACATTTGTCGATATAAATACAAGAACGGTATGGAAGATTTGAAAAAAGCTGTGTGGTATATTAACAGGCTCATAAAAAGAAAGGAAAACAAACACGGTTTAGAAGTAAGATGAAAAGATACATGAAGTATGTCAAGATGGGTTTCGGCCCCCATTTAATTATAGACGGATATGACTGCAACAAAAAGAAAATATCAGATATGGAGTTCATTTATAGGTTTTTAGACGAGTTGCCTGATAAAATAGGGATGAGGAAAGTCGGGAAGCCTGATGTTGACAAGATATTCGAGAGCGAAAAAGACGAAGACTATGGTATATCTGGTCTAGTTCTAATCATGGAAAGTCATATAGCAATCCATTCTTTCCCTGCCAAGAACTGCATATTCATAGACATATTTTCATGCAAGGACTTTGACACTGACAGCACCAAGAAGATGATTATAGAAGCGTTTGAAATAAAGAAGCCCGTGGCTACTCTATTGAGCAGGGGGGACGAGTTCCCTAAGAACATAAAAGAAGCCAAAGCCATATGGGATAACTTTAGAAAGGATAAAAAATGTCTGAAGTAAAACCAAGCGTTGTTCTTAAATACTGCCGAAAGATAAACAGGGGGGTTTCTGAAGAATTTTGTAGCGTAAAGTGTGGGGCTTACTTCGATAAGAAAGAAGACAAATATGTGAAATGTTTCTGGAATTTTAGCAGACTCCCAATGTTCATACAAAGCGGTAAAAACGACAAAGAGGTTCTTCTATGAGTAAAACTACTCTATTGATTGACATAGAAACAGCCCCAAACTTAGGTTGGGTATGGAACAAGTGGGAAACCGATGTCATAGCTTTTAAGGAAAACTGGTATATACTATCGTTTGCTTATAAGTGGTTAGGGGATAAGAAGACAAGCGTGATAGCTCTGCCGGACTTCAAAACATATAAAAAGGATAAGAAAAACGACAAGGAACTTTGCCAGAAACTATGGGACTTGTTCGATAAAGCCGAGATAATCATAGCCCATAATGGAGATAAATTCGATATAAAAAAGAGCAACACAAGATTTATAGAACACGGGTTTAATCCGCCAAGCCCATATAAAACAGTTGACACAAGAACAGTTGCAAGAAGCTATTTCAGATTTGATAGCAATAAACTTGATGATTTGGGTCAATACTTGAAGCTGGGTAGAAAACTTCCTACAGGCGGGATAGATTTGTGGTTCGGTTGTATGGCAGGCGATAGAAAATGTTGGAAAAGAATGAAAGAATACAACAGAATGGACGTTGACTTACTTGAAAAAGTCTATCTGAAACTGAGAGGATGGATGAAAAGACACCCAAATCTTAACATGATAGAAGAAACTGTTGACAACTGCCCTAATTGTGGTAGCAGCGAGCTTATTCGTAGAGGATTTGCTTTAACACGTATTTCCAAAAGACAGAGGTATCAGTGCCAAACGTGTGGGGCTTGGTGTCAGGGAGAGTCTGTGCCTAAATCTGGAATTGTGATGAGATAAATGGATAAATCATATCTAATATATGGGAACGTTGTCAAGAACATAAAAGCCGTTGATATTGTAAAAAACACGGCGGTTGTGCTATTTACAGACAACAAAATAGCCAAACACGACTTCAAACCATTTTTATGGACAACAGATTTCATAGATGATATGAAAACACGGTTCAAACACCACGAGTGCGAAGAATTACAGGGGTCTAATGAATATAACAGGCTTATACATTTCAATACCAAATCTGAATATTTCAACGCCCAACAACTCTTTCTTCATTTGAAAGTCCCATTCTTAAAAGTGAACGATATGTCACAGCAATTCATGATACAAAAAGGCTATACGTTGTTTAAGGGCATAACGCTATCAGATTTGAGAACGCTCTATTTTGATATAGAAACCTTGAAAGGGGTGTCGCTTGACGATAATGAAATTGCGTGTATATCGGTTAAATGCGGGGACTTTGAAACTGTTATAGACGGAACTCAGGAAGAAATAATAGACAAGTTCGTAGCTACTATTAAAGAACAAGACCCTGATATTATAGGAACGTATAATGGGGAGTCTTTCGATTGGGTTGTTATTTATAACATAGCTCACAAGCTAAGAAAACCCCTGAAAATAGGCAGATATAACACGCCTCTTTATAAATACAGGACAACCGTAAAACTGAACGAAACCCAAACGGTTTTTATAGAAAAGTTTGGGGCTTTAGGTCGGCACATAATAGATTTTTATTATCTAACGAAACGGTTCAATGTTATAAGAAGAATATTTGACAGCTATGGATTAAAAGACGTGGTGAAAACTCTTGGAATGACAAGAGATGACAGAACTATGGTTGACACAACAAAGTTGAGTGAGCTTTGGGCTAATCCTGTAACACGAGAACAGGTTAAAGACTATTGTCTTGATGACTCAAGAGACCTTGAAATATTGTCTAAACTTCTGTTGCCCACCGAGTTTTACCAGGCTCAGATGCTTCCTATTTCTTTTGAAAAGCTGTGTATATCAGGAACTGCCAACAAGCTTAACAGTATATTTTATCGGTACTACTATAAACATAAGCACTCTATTCCTATGCCTAATTTAGACGATAAAAGGGACTATCAGGGTGGGCTTGTCGGGAATTGGTGCAAGGGTGTTTATAGAGACGTTTGCAAAGTTGATATAGGTTCGATGTACCCGTCTATAATTCTGCTGAATAAAATCAAACCGCCAAAAGACTATTTAGACGTGTTCCTGAAGACTTTAACTATATTAACAGAAAAAAGACTGTCATTGAAGAACAGGATGAAGGCTTTTACAGGGAACAAAAAAGAGATAGCTGACGGTATACAGGGAGCATATAAAGTCATAATAAACTCGTCTTATGGTATTTTAGCGTCAAATGCTTCTCCGTTTGCCTATCCAAAGGGAGCTGAGAAGGTTACAGAAGAAGGGAGAGCCATAATCACAGCTATGAAAACAGCCCTTGACAGCAGTGGGCTTAATGTGCTATCATTAGATACAGATGGAATATTTGTTAGTTAAACAGACGAAAGGAAACACTATATGGGATTTGTCGAATATTTAACTTTGATTTTTGCTATATTCAAACTGGCTGGGGTTTTGGATTGGAGTTGGTGGGTGGTGTTTTCCCCTATGCTGATATTTTATGGTGGGGTGATGGCGTTTGCACTATTACTTGTTTTTTTACAGTTAGTTATACTGTTTTTTCAATTATTGTCAGATGAGTGGGGGGCAGTAATATCAACATTAAGGAGGAAAAGATGAACGTTTTGATATGGTTAGGCATGGCTTTATCTGGTATAAGTGCCGTTAGGTTTTTCCCGCAAGTTTGGAAGACATTCTGTGTAAAGAGGGTTGATGACTTGTCTTTTTTTGGTCTTATGTGGATAGGAACCTCATCATTGCTGTGGCTGTTTTATAATATCTACACCATACAAAAAGCTGGGTTAATAAATCTGCCCTATTTTCTAAACAATTTTGTTCAGCTTTTATCTGTCGCTGTTCTTATTTTTATGTATGTGGTATATGAAAAGAGAGGAAAGAAAAATGCGAGACCCAAA
>Ga0116143_10002296_pt1 | contig 21104 bp, 16 predicted proteins | sample AD_UKC034_MetaG_FD_89745 | JGI IMG/M metagenome (GOLD analysis project Ga0116143, IMG submission 89745) | Active sludge microbial communities of municipal wastewater-treating anaerobic digesters from USA - AD_UKC034_MetaG | ecosystem: Engineered > Bioreactor > Anaerobic > Digestate | place: USA...
ACCGGGCCGAACAGGTTATGGCGGCGGCCGCCGGCGCCCCGGGCGTCCATCTCTTCTGCCACCAGCCCCGACCCACCGGAACCGGCAACGCCGCCCGGATGGCGGCCGAACTCCTGGCCTCCCTTGACTACCGAGACAACATACTGCTGGTGGCCGGCGACAAGGTCATCGAATCGGAACCGCTCCAGCGCCTGCAGACCGTCTTCGAGGAAAGCGGGGCCGACCTGGCCTTCCTGGCGGGCGAAATCCAGCATTTCCCGGATTCCGGCCGGATCATCTACGGACGGGATAACCGGGTCCGGGGCATCCTGGAGGTCTTCGACATCGCCCGGGTCCAGCTGCTCCAGGCCCTGGAACGGATCTGCCGGGAAAGGCCGCTGACCGCCCAGGAGGTCCAGGCCATGGCCCTCGGCTACTTCCGCCGGGAGACCAAGGCCGCCCTGGCCCTGGGCGGTCTCTGGGACGCGGTCCGAAGCGGCCAGCCGATAACCCGGAACCTGCTGAAAAGGAACTTCCGGCCCGGGGACTTCGAATTCCAGGTCAACCGGCGCCGCCTGGAACCGGAGCTGGTCTCCGGGCTGAAACACGTCAATCTCTCCGTTTACCTCTTCCGGGCGCCGGCCCTTTACCAGGCGCTGGAGCAGATCTCCCGGGACAACGCCCAGCAGGAGGAGTACCTGACCGACACGGTGGGCGTCCTGGCCGACGCCGGGGCCCGGCTGGAGGCGGTGCCGGTGGTCAACCCCCACCAGGTGATGGCCTACAATACGCCCGCCGAACTGGAGAAGATCGAGGCCTACCTGGCTTCGCGCCGCCGGATCTCGGTCCGGGAGGGGCGCAAAGCGCTCCGGCCAGCCACCGAGTGGCTGGCGATGGTCGAAAGGCCGGGCCGGGAACTCAACGCGGCCCTGGCGGAAATCTACGGCAGCGATTTTCCCTACCAGGAGCAGAAACGCGGCCAGCTGGCCGCCCTGCTCCGCCGGTACCTGGAACTCTTCGGCGACGAACCGGTGGTCATCGGCCGGGCGCCGGGGCGGCTCAACATCATGGGCCGCCACATCGATCACCAGGGCGGCCACATAAATCTCATCGCCACCAACCGGGATGTCTTCGTGGCCGCCGGAATCCGGCCGGACCGGAAAATCCGCCTGGTCAATCTGCACCCCCAGCTCTTCGCGGACCGGGCCTTTGCCATCGAGGAGATTCCGGACGGCTGCCGCGAGAAGAACTGGCTCGACTTCGTGAACGGCCCGAAGGTGACCCAGAACCTGGCGCGCAACGGCGGCGACTGGTCCCAGTACATCAAGGCCGTCCTGGCCCGCTTCCAGGCGCGCTTCCCGGACCGGCGGCTGGCCGGGATGAACCTGGCGGTGACCGGCGACGTGCCGATCGCCTCCGGACTGAGCTCCTCTTCGGCCCTGCTGGTGGCGGCCGCCGAGGCGGTGGCCGCCCTCAACCGGCTCAACCTCGCGGCCGAGGAGTTCGTGGAACTCTGCGGGGAAGGCGAATGGTTCGTGGGAACCCGCGGCGGCTCCGGAGACCATGCGGCCATGAAGTTCGCCCGCCGCGGCCAGGTAGTCCAGGTGGGCTTCTTCCCGCTTCAGATAACCGATACCGTGCCTTTTCCCGAGGAACACTGCCTCCTGATCGCCAATTCCCACCAGCCGGCGCGCAAGACCGCCGGGGTACGGGACATCTTCAATCACCGGATCGCCTGCTACCAGATCGGGCGCGAACTCCTCAAGCAGGCCTTCCCGCATTACGCACCGAGCATCGAACACCTGCGCGATTTCAACACCGAACGGCTGGCGGTGGATTATCCGACCCTCTTCCGGATGCTCAAGGCGATTCCCACCGAGATCACCCGGAACGAGGCCCGGAAACACGTCACCGACGCCCGGGCGCTCGCCTGCCTCGAGTCCCACGCGGAACACTTCAACCGCTACCCGGTCCGGGCGGTGGTAATCTTCGGCCTGGCCGAATGCCAGCGCAGTTACCTCGGGCCGAATCTGATGCGGCGCGGCCAGGTGGAGGAGTTCGGCCGCTGGATGTCGGTCTCCCACGACGGCGACCGGGTGGTCAGCTGGAACGAGGAGGGACTCTCCCGCCCCTTCACTGTCGATTATTCCGACCCGGCGCTGGACCGGCTGATCCGGGAGGCGCGCCGGGACCGGGAGGAGTCGCTCCTTCGGCGCCAGCCCGGCAGCTTCAGCTGCAGCACCCCGCAACTCGACCGGCTGGTGGACCTCGCCCGGCGCCAGCCCGGCGTTAAGGGCGCCCAGCTTTCCGGGGCCGGCCTCGGCGGCTGCGTCATGGCCCTGGTGGAACGGGAGCGGGCCGGGGAACTGGCGGCCGCGCTCGCCCGGGACTACTACGACCCGGCCGGGCTGGAACCGGACCTTTTCACCTGTTTTCCGGTGGCCGGCAGCGGAATCCTGACGGCCTGAAACCGGCCGGCACAAAACATGAACGAAAAGGAATCCTCACGGAAAAACGCCCGGGCGCGCCGCGACCTGGCCGTGATGGCCGGACTGGCGGCCCTGCTGTTCGTGCTGGAATCATCCTTCGGCCTGATCGGCCGGAGCGTGGCTTTCATAACCAGCCGGACGCTGACCTGGCCGCTGGTCGCCTTCGTTTACGTGACGGTCTGCCTGGCCTTCGCCCTCAGCATCTTCTCCCTGCGCCGCTGGAAGGATCTGAAATCAGAAATCCAGGAACGGGAACGAATCGAAGAAATGCTCTTCAAGATCCGGGAAAACCTCGAAACGACCATCATGGAGCAGACCGACGACCTGCGCAAAAACAACCGCCAGCTGATGCAGGAACTGGCGGAACGAAGGCGGGTCGAAACGGCCCTCACCCGAAGCGAGGCCCGCTTCCGATCCTTCATGGAGAACGGACCGGCCCTGGCCTTCGTCAAGGACGAGGCCGGCCGTTACCTCTATGTCAACCGAGCCTGGGAGAAACTGCTGGGCCGTTCCCGGCGGGAGGTGGAAGGAAAGACCGATTTCGAAGTCTGGCCGCAGGAGACGGCCGAGAGCCTCCAGGCCAACGACCGGCGGGCCTGGGAAAGCGGCCAACCGCTCGAGATGCTCGAGACGCTTACGCTGCCCAACGGCGTCACCGTTTACGGGCTGACCGTGAAATTTCCGCTCTCCGACCCCGCCGGCGGCCGGTGGCTGGGCGGGATGGTGATCGATATCACACAGATGAAACAGGAGGAGGCGGCCCGGCGGGAGACTGAGGTACGCTACCAGTCGATCTTCGATAACGCCGGCGACCCGCTGATCATCAGCGATCTCGAGGGAAAATCCCTGGAAGTCAACCGGGTGGCCTGCGACCTTTCCGGCTACACCCGGGAGGAACTGCTTCAAATACCGATCACCCGGTTGATACCCCCAAAGTTCGCCAATCGGATCCCGCGGATGATGAAAACCATCAAGAAAGAAGGCCGGGCGGTTTTTGAACTGGAGGCGGTCACCCGCGACGGACGCTCGCTGCCGCTGGAGGTGAGCAGCCGCCTGATCGATTTCGGCGGCCGGATGACGATACTCAACATACTCCGCGACATCAGCGAGCGCAAGGAGACCGAGGCGAAACTGTAGGCGGGCTTCCGGAAGGTGGCCTCGATGCTGGACGACACGATTCACGCCATCGGCCGCATCGTGGAACTCAAGGACCCCTACACCGCCGGCCACGAGGAACGGGTGGCCCAGCTGGCCTCGGCGCTGGCCCGGGAACTGGATCTTTCGGAAGAGGCGGCCGGAACCATTTACATGGCCGGGATCCTGCATGACATCGGCAAGATCACGGTGCCGGCCGAAATTCTCAGCAAGCCCACGAAACTGAACGCCTACGAATTTTCAATCATCCAGACCCACGCGGCCGCCGGTTACCAGATCCTGAAGGACATTGACTTCCCGGGACCGATCGCTCTGGCCATCCTGCAGCACCACGAACGGCTTGACGGGTCGGGCTACCCGAACCGGCTCCCGGCCGAAAAGATCATCCGGGAGGCGCGCATCCTGACGGTGGCCGACGTGGTGGAATCGATGTCCTCGCACCGCCCCTACCGGCCGGCCATCGGCCTGGAGAAGGCGCTGGAGGAGATTACCTTGAACCGCGGCCGCTTGTACGATCCGGAGGTGGTTGACGCCTGCCTGCGCCTCTTCCGGGAAAAGTCCTTCCACTTCGTTTGAGCCGGGCCCACCTTAAACGACAACCACGTCCAGGACCACCATCGCCAGGAAACCCAGCAGGGTGCTGAAAGTGGCCAGGTCGTTGTGGCCGCCGGCCTGGGACTCCGGGATCACCTCCTCCACCACCACGTACATCATGGCCCCGGCCGCGAAGCCCAGAGCATAGGGCAGCAACGGCTGGGAAACGGTGACCGCGGCGGCGCCCAGCACACCGGCCACCGGTTCGACCACCGCCGACAGCTGACCGAACCAGAAGGCCTTGAGGCGGCTCTGGCCGGCGTTGCGGACCGGCAGGGCGACCGCCAGTCCCTCCGGGATGTTCTGGATGCCGATCCCGATCGCCAGGGCCGAGGCCAGGTTCCGGTAAATTTCCCCGCCGGAGACGGAACCGAAAGCCACCCCGACCGCCAGCCCCTCCGGGATGTTGTGAAGGGTAACCGCCAGGACCAGCAGGAAGGAGGTCGGCAGTTTCGTGCGGATTCCCTCGGCCTTCTCCACGGCCAGGCCGGGGTGAAGGTGGGGCAGCACCCGGTCCAGGAGCATGATGAAGACGCTCCCCAGCAGAAATCCGGCCACGGCCGGGATCCAGGCGGGGTAAGGACAGTCGGTGCACAGCGAAATCGCCGGCAGCAGCAGGGAAAAGATGCTGGCGGCGATCATCACCCCGGCGGCCATTCCGAGCATCGACTCGAAGAGGCGTTGGTTGGGACGGTGGACCAGGAAAACCAGGGCGGCGCCCAGGGCGGTCAGGCCCCAGGTGAAAGAGGTGGCCGCCAGGGCCTGGATGACCGGATTCAACTGGGATAGCTGGTCCATCATGTCGAGTTTCCCGGCCGAAACCCGGTCAGACGTCAGCCCGCCGGCGGCGGAGTACCGGCGGGAAGTAGATGAAGAGGTGGCTCACCCGGTCGCTTTCGCCCAGGTAGATCTCGCCGGCGGAACCGGTGCAGGCGGCCGAAAATTCGTAGCCGTGCCAGAAGGTTTCGCTGGCCGCCAGCGGCAGGCCGAGATCCTCCAGGGAATGCTCGTCCGGGTCGTACCGGAAGAGGCGGGCCATGCCGGACCGGGTGCCGCTGATTCCGTAGATCCGGCCGTCGAAACCGGCGGCCAGCGCCGGACAGCCAGCCGCGGCCGAGGCCTTGCCCAGGGAACGGACCCGGCCGGAGGCGGGATCGAGGCTGAAGAGGACCCCGTCGGCCGAACCGCCGCCGTAGATCAGGCCGTCGTAATCGTTGAAAACCGCCGATTCCAGCCGGTTATACATCTCCCGGCCGGCCAGGGCGGGCAGATGTGCGCCCAATCCTTCCAGGCGGTCGACCGCCGGATCGTAACGGAAGAATTCACCCTCGGAACGGCAGCCGTAAACGACACCGGCGCCATCCAGGACGAGCCGCTCGGAAAAACGTCCTTTGGCGTCCAGCTCGGCCTTAACCTCGGACCGGTCGTCCTGAAGATCGTAATAGAAGAATTTTCCGCTCGCCCGGCTCACGCCGTAAAAACGCCGGCGCCGCCCGTCAAGCACCAGCCCGGCGATACCCTCGCCCGGCACCGGAACGCCCAGCATTTCAACCGGGCCGCAGCCGTAACCGAACTCGTTTTGAAAATCGCGGTCGGTCAAGCAGCGGAAGAGGCGTCCGGCCTCCGGCCCCTCGGAGATGGCCCCGTAAAGCGTCCCGTCCGGGGCGGCCACCAGGGCCTGCCGCACGCCCGTGGCGCCGGGAATCACCCCGATATCGCAGACGCCGTCGCCGCCCGGACCCGGATCATATAAAAAGAGATGGCTCCGGACCCCGGAGGTGGCTCCGTAAATCCGGCCGTGGCAGCCGCGGCAGAGCGAGGTGATGGCCGATTCACCGTCGGGAATCGGCTCGGAAAGGGACTGGTGGTTGCGCAGGACCCGGTTGATGATCCGCCCCTCCCTGACGTAAGGCGAGTAGTCCCCGCGGTAGGCCGGCGGTTTGACCGGCCAGGTTCGTTTCCGCAAATCTTCTTCCCGGTACATGCTCACCCCCAGGGTTTGATGTCCTTGAAGGAAAAGGTGGTCGGCTGGCTCGAAATCCCGGTCGGCCGGTAGATGTACAGGCCGGTCGGCGATAGCCCGGCCTCGGCAAAGTAAAGGTTGCCGTAAAAATCGGGCGTGGCGCTGGCGATGGCCACCGGTTCGTGTTCACCGAACCTGATCCGGCCGACCTTCTCGCGCTTGCCGTTGGCGGGATCGAGACGAAGCAGCCAGGTGGAGTCCTTCGCCGCCTCCGGAAGGCGCATGGTGTAGTAGAGTTTGCCGTCCGCGCCGAAGACCAGGCCCCGGACCTGCCAATGCTCCATGCTCCGCTCGGTGCGTGCCGAACCGAGCGGGAAAGCCGGGCCGAGGTCATCCATCCGGCCGTCGCCGCCGGCGTAGGGATCGTACCGCCAGAGGCGCGACTCGAAGCCCCAGTCGGTCCCGTAGAAGCAGGACCAGTCCGGCGCCGGCACTACGTCGTAAGGGACGTTGTGCCAGCCGGTCCGGCCGGCGGCGCTGGGACATTGGACGCCCAGGCGCTGAAGCCGGTCGCGGCCAGCCTCGCAGCGGAGTATCCAGCCGTAGTCGTCGGTGGTGTAGGCGTTGCCGGCCCGGTCCAGGAAGATCGCCTGGGGGTTGATGTCCCCGATGCGGCCCAGGTCGAGGTAGCGGCGCTGATCGAGGTAGTAGACGTAAAAATGGTTGCGCGGCCAGGTCAGTCCGTAAAGTTTGTGCCGCTTCTCGTCCAGGGCCAGCGCCCGGCTGCCCTCCTTCAAGGGGCCGATGCCGAAATTGTCGAGGCGGCCGGAGGCCGGGTCGTAGGTAAAGAGGTAGGAACCCGGGAAGTTCCGGACCGGGTCGTCCCAGCAATTCCAGGGGCGCCAGATCGGATCGCCCAGCGGCGGGCCCGAGGCGTGGGTGGCGCAATAAAGGAGGCCGTCCGAACCCGGCAGCAGGCAGTAGTGAATTTTGCACTGGGTGGCGTGGCCGTTGTCGGGCGGCTGCCCCACCGCGGGGCCCACCTCGAGCAGGTACTCCAGTTTCCGGGCGGCCGGATCGTAGCGCAGGATAAAGACGCTGAGGCCGCCGGTGCATTCCCCGCAGGCGGAAGCGTAAATCATCCCGTCCTTCCCGGTACAGAGACCCCAGACCGAGTCGTGAAGCGGCAGGGCCTCGAAGGGAAGGTACTCCAGGCGTCCGCCGGCAACGGACTGAACCCGCTCATTCTTCGCCATAAGAATCCCCCGGATGTCTTACCAGGTTAAAAGACGGCCGCGCTCCGCCGAAGGGGCGGAACCGCCGTGGAAAAATTCACTCCGGCCGGCCGGCCGGATACGAAAAGACCCGGCCGCAGTAAGGCGGCAACAGCAGCCGCACTCCGCCCTCCCCGGCCTCCAGCCGCCGGTTGGCGTAAAGGTCGAAGACCCGGGCCCGGCCGGGCAGGAGCAGCTCCCGCTCGGTCCCGGTGGGGTTGATGACCGCCATCCCGTTGCGGTAACCGCGGGTCCAGAGTTCGTTCTCAACCTTGAGCGGTCCCGGTTCTCCCAGCCGCAAGGCGTAGATTTCCCGGGCGCAGCGCAGGTCGTCCGGGCCGCCGGCCCGGGCCAGCCGGTAGGTGTCGCACCAGAGGAAGTTGCCGACCATGGCCGCCGCGTAGCAGAGCATCCCCCAGTCCTTGGCACCCGGTGAGGGACGCGGGATGCCCTGGCCGTCGGTGAGGCGGGGCTGGATCTTGGCAAAGCTGCGGTTCATCCAGACCACCGCCTTGCCCTGTTCGACGGCCTCCTGGTGCTTCCAGATCGCCTCTTCCAGGAACTCGAAGAAGCTCTCCGGGGAACGGGTCATCTGGTGCTCGATGTTATCCTCATCCATCATGGCGTCGGCATACTTCCAGTACTGGGTCCGGGCGTGGTTGTTGAACATCACCACCCGGTCCGGGTTCCCGGCCTTGACCGTCCGGTAGACCCGGGTCAGGACATCGAAAAAGATATCCGCGCCGTTCCGGGAATCGGCGTGGCGGTGCTGGCCCAGGGTGTCCCCGAAGCACTCCTCCCGGAAGGCCCCGATGTTGTCGATAAAGATCCCGTCGGAACCAAGCTTCAAGAGGTGGTTGACCATGCCCAGGTAGGCGTCCACGTATCCGGGACTCTTCAGGCAGCCGTAGTAGTGGCCGACGTACTCGGGCGTGCCGTACTTGTACTTGCGCTCGCCCTTGGAGTTGATGAAGAAGAGTTCCGGCCGGTCGCTGAAGTCCTTGTAGCGGACCAGCGGCTGGTTCCGCCAGGCCGCCAGTTCCTCGCGGGTCGGCCGCTTCTCCTGCCAGTTGCCCCAGCGCCCCCGGCGCGTATCCTTGGGATCGGCCGCCCAGCGTTCCAGCTCGTGGAAATCGATCCCGAAATGGGCCGGGTTATCCAGGTAGGGAACCACCTTCCGGCCGGCCGCGCGCACCTCGGCCAGGTCCGACTCCGGCACATGGGTCTCCACCGAAAAGAGCTTGCGCAGCTCGGCCGACGGCGCCCACCATTCCAGGGGTATCGCCAGCTGTTCGCTCGCCCGGAGCCAGCCGGGCGCCGGCGGACCGTACCACTCGGCCAGAGGATAGACCTGGTCGTCGGGAGCAACCATCTCGGCCCGGTTGGTGATGAAGACCCCCTGGAGAAAGTAGTTCCGTGCGGTCATCTTCGAAGCGTGGTAGCGGATGATCAGCTCCGAGGCCGGCTGCTCGAGCTGGAAAACCACCGGAGCGGACCAGGTGTTCCGGAGCGGGTGGGACAGCTCGGTCCGGCCACCCAGGATCACCTCGACCTTGCCCTGGTTCAGGTTGCGCAGGTAGACCCGGTACTTACCGGGAACCAGGGGCGGGTCAAAGGGAAGACGGTAGTCCAGGAAACGGGGCGATTCCGCGCCCGCCTTGAAAACGCAGCGGATGGCCGGCCAGACGTTCTCCAGGCCGGCATAGGCCGACCAGCCCGGCTGAAGCGGCAGATCGCCGGACTTGTAGAGGCGGGAGAAGGACGCCGGTTCGCCGCCGGCTTCGAGTGAAACGGCCATCCCGATAAGAAGAAACAGGAGTGCCGCCATCTTCCAGGACGGCCGGGACGATTTTGTTTGGAACACCAGGTTGTCTCCTCGGCTGTATTTTTAAAGCTCGAGCGAGTAGTGGATCGAACGGGCCAGTTCCCTGAACCCGTGCCGGGTGTACATGCGCTGGGCCGGTTCATCCACCTCGAGCGTCGTGACGAAGGCCCTGGTCATGCCGGCCGCCCGCAAGGCATCCAGCACCCGCCGGTGCAGGGCCGACCCGATGCCCCGCCCCCGGAAATCCGGGTGAACGGCATTGTTCTGGACCGTCCCGAACCGCCGTTCCGGGTCAAGGCTGTAGGTGGCATAGCCGACCAACCGGTCCCCTTCCAGCGCCACCAGGACCCGGTCGAGGTTCTCGACGCAGAACCTCTCCAGGTCGCCCCGTTTGTATTCGTGCCAGGGACGCCCCTCGATCTTCCCGTAACGCTCCTCCAGCCGGCCGGCGATCGTCACCCCGGCCCAGGCGGCCGCGGTCATCTCCAGTATGGCCGGGACATCAGACGGGAGTGCTCCTCTTATTTCCATGCCGTCTCCTCAAACCTTCAAGCGTTCGTCGGACTCGAACTCCGAGAGCAGGCGGCCGACGGCTTCGATTTCCCGGGGGGTCAAAGCGCGGCCCGAGGCCTGGACGGTCTCCTCGATCTGGTAAGGATGGCGGGCGCCGACGATGGCGGCGGTCACCTCGGTCCGCCGCAGGACCCAGGCGATGGCCAGCTGGCCGATCGTCAGGTTCCCGGCCGCGGCGATCTCCCGCAACCGGGCCACGAAGTCCAGGTTGACCTCCAGGGCCAATCCCTGGAAGCGGGGGTCGTTCCGGCGGTGGTCGTCGGCCGGCAGGCCGGCCACCCAGTCCCGGGTGAACTTGTCGGTCAGGATGCCCTTCTGCATCGGGCTGTAAGCGACCACCCCGATCCGGTTCGCGCCGCAGAATTCCAGCAGTCCGGACTCGATGTCGCGGCGCAGCAGGCTGTAAGGCGGCTGCAGCGAGGCGACCGGATGGATCTTCAGGGCCCGCTCAACCTGCTCCCGGCTGAAATTCGAGACTCCGCCGTAGCGAACCTTCCCTTCGCGCACCAGGTCGGCGATCGTCTCCCAGGCCTCCAGGAAGGAGTCACCCTCGCCGGGATGGTGAATCTGGTAAAGATCGATCCGCTCCACCCCCAGCCGCTTCAGGCTCGCCTCGGCCTCGGCCCGGACCGAAGCCCGGTCAAAACGGAAGGTCGCGCCGCCGGCGCCGTCGCTGACCCGGCAGCACTTGGTGGCAACGATCGGTTTTTCGTCCAGGCCCCGGAGCGCTTGCCCGACCACCGTCTCCGAGTGGCCCAGACCGTAAACGGCGGCGGTATCAATCCAGTTGATGCCCAGCTCCAGGGCGTGGCGGATGGTTCGGACCGACTCCCGGTCATCCTGGGGGCCCCAGCTGAACTTCAAGCCCGGGCCGCCGATCGCCCAGGTCCCCAGTCCGACCGAGGTCAACTCCAATTCGGTCCAACCCAACCTTCGTTTCTCCATGCCTCTTCTCCTTTTCACCTCAAGGCCCAGCCCGGCCGGGAACCCCCCGGGGTCACTTTTCAACCCGCTCCAGCTCGCGCTTCTTCTCGGCCGGGTTCAAGCCGCGGCCGGCCGCGGTCTCGCCCGGCAACGCCAGGTAAAGGTCCGGGGTATAATCAATCTCCAGCGTTCCTTCGACCAATTCGCAGTCAAGCAGGTGGCCGCCGCCGGAAAGATCAGCAGCCAGAAAATGGAGGTGATAACCGGCCGCGTTGACGGTGCCGACGAATTCCGGGCAGTAGAAGCCGACCAGCACGCCCTCCAGGTCCTGGAACTCGAAAACCGGCTGACGGTCGGTGACCGCGGCCAGGGGCGGGTAAGGGCGCGCCTGTTTCGGCACGCTGCGGGTCTTCACCCGGCGGAAACGGCCGGATATCTTGACCGCGCCAAAAAGGTCCCTCTTTATCTCGCGGTCGAGCCGGATTTTCAGCCCCTCGTAATCGAGCGGACCGGTCAGGTCAAGACGGCGGTCGGCCTCGAAAAAGGTAACGGCCGCGAAGGGAGTGCTGCCTTCGTCCGGCACCAGGAAGACCTTTCCGTCGGCCCGCACCTGGTAGAAGCGGCCGTCCAGCCCGGCCAGTTCGCCGTCCAGATCGGCCAGGGTGCCAATGCCGAAATCGCCGTGGCGCTTCAACTGGCCGATGGTCAGCCGCCCCTGGTAGTCACCCTCAAGCAGGGCATCCAGCGTCGAGGTCTGGTACAGGAGTTCCCGGTTGGGCGCCAGCCCGGCGCAGCCGGCACCGAAAAAAAGCACCATCAGGATTGTCGCGGCCAAACGGATTTTCATGTCGCTCCTTCGAATCGGCAAGTTTTTCGGCTTGCACAAAAAACACCCGGAATGTCTTTTCAATCAGTATAACTTAAAAGATAATGAAAGCAAAATCAGGCGTGCCCCGGACGCCGGCGGCCCTTTTTTCAGCCCCGGAACCGGCCATTCGATTACCCGGGAAATTCAACCGATCCGGCCGGCGTCTCCTCCGTCAGGACCGGATCCAGCCGCGGCCCGGTGAATCGGATCCGGTTCTCCAGGCCGGCCACCCGGCCGCACCGGCAGTTCAGCAGGGCCAGGTCGTGCAGGCCGGCCGGCAGCTCCGGGCCGACCGATTCCAGCCGGAGATTCTCCAGACCGAAGTCATCAACGTTGGCCAGGATGAAGTAGGCGGGGGTCCGGGCGTAATCCTCAAGCTGGGAATGGGCCTCCTGGCGGCCGCCATTCATCTTGAGACGGCGGGAAAAATCCACCGGACCGGCGGCCCGGAAAAGGATGTCCTGGAGGCGCAGCGCCTCGACCGGGCGGCGGCGCAGCCCCTGGATGAGGCAGGTCCCGGAACTGACGATCTCCAGGTTGCGGAACCGTAGGTTGCGTATCCGGCCCGGCGCCGAGGTTTCGGTCCGCAGGTTAAGGTCGACGAAGATCGGCCATTCCGGATGGCCGAGCCGGTCGGCGGTTTCGATCCGGATGTCTTCGAAGAGCACGTCCTCGTAACAGCCGCCGTCCTTCATGAAGCAGGCCAGGGCCAGCGGCGTGTTGGTAATCACGCAGTTGTTGAAGGAGACCTGCCGGATGGCCCCCCGGCTCTCGGTGCCCAGTTTCAGCGCCGAACAGGTGGTCTCCAGCCGGCAGCCGGTCACCACGATGTTTTCACAGGGATGCTCCGGGCTGTTGGATTTAAGGACGACGCAGTCGTCGCCGGCCCGGATATGACAGTCGGAAATGATGACGTCGCGGGAGCTGTCCGGGTCGATGCCGTCGGAGTTGATATGCTCGGGATCGTTCAGAATTTCGACTTTCCGGACTTCAACCCGCTCGCAGCGGAAAAAGTGCAGCGTCCAGGAATCAGAGTTTTCGAAGGCGGCTTCTTCGACCCGGACGGACCGGCAGGAATCGAAGTAGAGGGTGCGGCGGCGGAACTTCGGCCGCGGCCAGGGGACTTGGCCGGTCGCCTGGCCGTCGACCCGGCCCGGCCCCCGGAGGGTAATCCGCTCGGAATCGCGGGCGTAGAAGAGGACCGGAAGCGGCAGGTGGGCATAATCCTCGACCCGGGTACTGGCCCGGATGACCGCGCCCGCTTCCAGGCGGAGTTCCAGACCCGAACCCAGGGTCAGCCCGCCGCAGAGATAGCGGCCGGCCGGCACCCGGACCCGGCCGCCGCCGGCCCGGACGCAGGCGTCGATCGCCCGCTGGAAGGCCGGGTGCTCCGGCGCCGGGCCGCCGCCCCGGGCCCCGAAATCGGTAACGCAGAAATCCCGTTCTCCCGCCATCGTCTCTCCTTTCGCCGCCCGTTTTTGTTTGGCAGCTGCCGGCCGGATATGTTACAATTTTTGGGTAAAACCTGCAATCCGACCCCCAAACAACCTGTAACCCGGAAGGGGCTCCATGTCCGAATTGTGCGTGATCATCCTGGCCGCCGGCAAGGGAACCCGGATGAAATCCGACCTTCAGAAGGTCCTCCATCAACTGCTGGGCAAACCCATGATTCACCACCTGGTCGAGGAGGTCCGCCGGCTGGAGCCGGTCAAGGTGCTGGTGGTGGTCGGCCACCAGAAGGAAGAGGTGATGCAGCGGCTGGAGGGGCTGCCGGTGGAGTTCGTGGAGCAGACCGAAATGCGGGGCACCGGCGACGCCGTGCGCCGGGCCGTCGAACGCCTGCCCGGATACGCGGGCGAGATCCTGGTCCTCTGCGGTGACTCCCCGCTGCTGCGCAGCGAAACCCTGCTGAAACTGCTTGAACTCCACCGCCGGGAAGGGCCGGCGGCTACCCTGCTGACCGCCCGCCTGGAGAATCCCACCGGTTACGGCCGGATCAAGCGCAACGGTACCGGTCTGGTCGAGGCCATTGTCGAGCAGGCCGACGCCACCGACGAGGAACGGCGGATCACCGAAGTGAATTCCGGCGTTTACGTCTTCGCGGCGCCCCGGCTCTTTGAAACCCTGCCCGGGCTCCGGCCCGACAACGCCAAGGGGGAGTATTACCTTACCGACGTCATAAAGTTCCTGCGCACGGCCGGGGAACGGGTGGCGGCCCAGGTGGTGGCCGACCCCAGCGAAATTCTCGGCGTCAACACACCCGAAGAACTGGAAAGGGCCCGGCAAATCCTGGCCCGCCGGAGGCAATCATGAACAACTGTCTTCTCTTCACCGGGTCGGCCAACCAGGAATTGGGAGCCGCGATCGCCGCCTACCTGGACAAGCAGGTGGGCCGGATGGCGATCACCCACTTCAGCGACGGTGAAATCATGGTGGCCATTGAGGAGAACGTGCGGGGCAAGGATGTTTTCATCATCCAGTCCACCTGCCCGCCGGTCAATGAAAACCTCATGGAACTGCTGGTCATGATCGACGCCTTCAAGCGGGCCAGCGCCGAGCGGATCACCGCGGTCATCCCCTACTTCGGGTACGCCCGCCAGGACCGGAAAGACAAGCCGCGGGTCCCGATCACGGCCAAGCTGGTCGCCAACCTGCTGACCGCCAGCGGCGTCAACCGGATCCTGACCATGGACCTGCACACTCCCCAGATCCAGGGCTTCTTCGACATCCCGGTCGATCACCTCTTCGCCGCGCCGGTAACGGTATCCTACTTTCAGGAGAAGAAACTGGACCGGATGGTGGTGGTTTCGCCCGATGTCGGCAGCGTCAAGATGGCCCGGGCCTTCGCGAAGGCCCTGCGCACCCCGCTGGCGATCGTGGACAAGCGGCGCGACGGCCCGACCTCGGTGGAGGCGGTCAACCTGATCGGCGAAATCGACGGGTCGGTAGCCATCCTGGTCGACGACATGATTTCGACCGGTGGCACCCTGATGGAGGCGGCCGAGGTGCTGAAGAGCAAGGGGGCTACCGCCATCTACGCCAGCTGCTCCCACGGGGTGCTGGTCGGTGACGCGGTGGCCCGGCTGGCCGCCTCCTCGATCGCCGAACTGGTGATCACCGACACCATCCCCCTCGCACCGGAGAAGAGGCTGGAAAAGATCAAGGTCCTCTCGGTGGCCGGCCTCCTGGGCGAGGCCATCAAGCGCATCCACCTCTCCGCTTCGGTAAGTTCGCTTTTCCTGTAAAAGGGGGGAGAGAACGCCGGCAAGTCAGGCCGGCCCCCGGCTTACCGCCGGGGGCCGGTTTTTATTTCGGGGTCAAATCCAGGAACGGTCGCGCATCGCCGATATCAATTCCGAGAGGGCAAGCAGGTAAGCGCCGTCCCGCCAGCTGGCCTTCTGCTCCCTGACCCGCCGGGCGACGTCCTTGAAGGCGCCTTCCATCTTGGCATCTATGAAATCGTACGTCTCCTGGGCCGAAGTCTGGTTGCCGCTCTTGGCGTTTCGCCATTCCACGTAGGAGGCGACCACGCCGCCGCTGTTGGCCATGATATCCGAAATGACCGGGATTTTTTTTCGGGCCAGGATCTGGTCGCCCTCCGGGGTGGTCGGCCCGTTGGCGGCTTCGACCACCAGCTTCGCCTGTACCCCGGGCGCCGTCTCGGCGGTAAGCACATCCTCGACCGCGGCCGGAATGAGCAGGTCCACCGGCAGGGCCAGGATGGCCTGGTTGGTGATCCGTTCCAGGCCCTCAGCCGGGAACTCTTCCAGCAGCTTCCCCTGGCGCACGAAATCCAGAATGGCGGGCACCGGCAGGCCGGCCTTGGAGTAAAGGCCGCCGGAAACATCGCTCAAGGCCACCACCCGCGCCCCGCTCTCGTGAAGGAAGGCGGCGCTGTGGCTGCCGACATTGCCGCAGCCCTGGATGGCGACACTGGCCTTGGAAACATCGAGGTTGAGAATTTCCCGGCAGGCCAGGCGCGAGGCGGTAAAGACGCCTCGGCCGGTCGCTTCGCGCCGGCCCGGCAGTCCGCCGAGCCGGGGCGGCTTGCCGGTGACGCTCTCGGGATGATGCGTCTCTCCGTAGATGATCGCCATGTCCGATGGCGTCGAACCGAGGTCGGGCGCCGGTATGTAGGCCCCGGAGACCAGTTCGTCCCGGATCATGTGCACGAATTCGCGGATCAGCATCCGTTTTTCAAATTCGGAGATACTGCGGGGGTTCAAGGCGATCGAGGACTTGCCGCCGCCGAAGGGAATTCCCATCAGGGCACACTTGTAGGTCATCAGCTCGGCCAGGGTCCGGGTCTCGGCCAGGGTGACGTTGGGGGCAAACCGGATGCCGCCCTTGGCCGGCCCCAGCACCAGGTTGTGGTAAACCAGGTATGAATCGTAGATAAGCAGTTTACCTGCCCCCACCTTGATGTTGACCGACATGATGACCTGCTTCTCCGGAGCAGACAACATCATACGGGCCGTCTCCGGGATATCCAGGTACTTTTGAAGCCTTTCGAAATCGAGCATCACACACCTCCTTGAAGGTTTCATCCGGCCGGCGGCCGCTCTCTCCTGAACGAGGAAAAAGGTCCTGACCGAGGAATAACCGCGCATTCCGGCGCCCGGCGGTCTTCAAATGCTGTCCAGGCGCCAGACAAAAAGGTTGTAGGGACCATCCAGACCGAAAAGGGCCCGGGTCCGACCGGCCGGGTCAAGCCGGGCCAGAGATTCCGGGTCGGGCTTAAAATCCGGATTCTGCCGGCCAAAGATGGCCAGGGTCTTCTCCAGGTCGAGCACGGCCGCCATCAATTCCGAGCTCAGGGACCAGCCGGCGGCCACGCTTTGGAATGCTTCGATGCCATCCGAACCGGCCGCCATCGAAAAGGTCAGCGAATCGGTTCCAAGCCGCTCCATGACTCCGGCCGCGACGGCCAGGACGGTCTCGGGGCGGCCGCCGAATTCGACCGGCTGCCAGGCGCCCCGGCCGGTGACGGCCAGGTACCCGAAATCCTGGCCGCGGCCGCCGCCAAAAAGAAACAGGCCCGGCTTTTCAAATATCAGCCGGTAGTCGCCCGGCCGCCGCCGCAGGCGGAACGGATGTTTTTCGTAAGCGGCTCGAACCTGGTCAAGCCAGCCGGGTTCGCCCAGGTAACGCCGGACCGGGGCTGGCGTTACCCCGGCCGCCTTCAAACTGCGGGCTGTCAACCGGAGGCTGAGCGTTCGGCCGGCCTGTTCATAGCCAAAACGGCGGTAACGGAAACGGTCGCCCCAGAGGACCGAGACCGGGTAGCCGTCGCCCCGCATCCGCTCCAGCGCCCGTTCCATGAGCCGGGTCATGAAACCGCGCCCCCGCAATTCCGGCCGGGTCGCTACACCGCCGATGCCGGCCGCCTTCAGCCGGACCGGACCCTGCCGGAGATCGAGCGGAAAGATGCGCACCAGGCCGACGATGCGGCCGCCGGAACGCATCAGGATCGTATTCCCCGGGTCAAAAGCGGCCCGTCTCCAGACGGTCGGGTACTGCTGGGGGAAAAAATCCCGGTAATGATTGTAGGAGGACTCCAGCATCCGCTGGATCTCTTCAAAATCGCCGGCGGCCGCCGGCGCTATCCTGTCCATTTGCCGAGCTTCGGATTTGATCGTGCCGGGAACGCCCCGGCCGGCGCAGCCACAGATAAAAACAGGCCAAAAAGTTATGTCTTAGTATAACCCCTGGCCGATTATTTCGCAACCGGCGGCGGCTCAGGGACGGGGATGAAAACGCCGGTGCACTTCCTTGAGACGGGAGCGGTCCAGATGGGTGTAAATCTGGGTGGTGGCCAGGCTCTGGTGGCCGAGCAGTTCCTGGACGAGCCGGATGCTGGCCCCGGCCGTCAGCAGGTGGGTGGCAAACGAGTGGCGCAGTATATGCGGATAGACCTTGGCGGTAATCCCGGCGGAAAGGGCGCTGCGGCGCAGCAGCTTCCAGACCGCCACCCGGCTCAGGGCCCGGCCCTGCCGGTTACGAAAGAGCGGCACCTCGGCCGAGGCGGAACCGGACACCGTCTCCAGGTATGACCGCAACGCCGCCGCCGCCGGCGCGCCGAAGGGAATCAGCCGTTCCCGGCCGCCCTTGCCCCGGACCCGGACCAGCTGCTCGGCCAGGTCCAGGTCCTCCCGTTTCAGGCCGGTCAATTCGCTCACCCGCATGCCGGTGGCGTAAAGGAGCTCCAGGATGGCCCGGTCCTTCAAGCCGGGTCGACCCGGCTTCGGAGCGGCCAGCAGCCGTTCCACCTCAGCCGGGGAAAGGACGCCCGGCAGGTTCTTTTCCAGCCGGGGACTCTCCAGGTCCGGCAGCGGGTGGGCCTTCAGGACCCCTTCCTGGAGCAGGAATTTCAGGTAGGTGGAGATGGCCGCCATTAGCCGGGCCAGCGAGGCGGCCGCCAGAGTGCGCCGGCACTCCATCAGGAAGGAGGTGAACTGGGGGTAGGTAATCGATTCCAGGGTCAGGCCGCGGCCGGAGAGAAAGACGTCAAACCTTTTCAGGTCGCGCCGGTAAGCCAGGATGGTGTTCCGGCTCAAACCCCGTTCGAGGGTCAGGTAGCCGAAGAAGCTTTCCTGGTCCGGGAGCCCTGTTTCCGCCATGGTCCCTCCGGTCCGTCCGGATTCAAACGGTTGCCTGTTTATCGCCCGGATCGACCAGCAGGCGCCTTTCGGCCCCGATGGTGGTGGACGGGCCGTGGCCCGGATAAACGACCGTTTCCGGGGGAAGTTTCAGCAGTCGGCGCAGCGACCTTTCCAGGTCCGGATCCGAACCACCCTCCAGATCGGTCCGGCCGACGCCGCTGTTGAAGAGGGTGTCGCCGGTCAGGACGAAACCGGCCGCCACCAGGCAGATGCCGCCGGGAGAGTGTCCGGGCGTATGCCAGACGGTAAGGCGGCCGCCGCCCACCGCCAGTTCCTGTCCCTCCTCCAGGAAGCCGTCCGGCGTCGGAATCTTTTCGCCGTTGTCAACCCCCAGTATCAGAGCCTGGTTAACCCGGGCATTCTTCAACAGGGGAAGGTCGGCCTGGTGCAGGTAAAGCGGCACGCCCAGGAGCTCCTTGATGGTGTCGGCGCCGACATGGTCGAAATGGCCGTGGGTGTTGACTACCGATTTGAAACGGACACCCGATTTCTCGACCGTCTTGATTATTTTGGGCTTATCCGCCCCCGGATCGACGATCAGACCTTCCTGGCATTCCGGGTCGAAGACCAGATAGCAGTTGGTCTGAAGCGGTCCCACTTCCAGCGTTTTGATCTTGAGCATCGTTCCCCTAAGGTATTTGCCTGGTGTCGATCATCTTCGAAAATTCGGCCTCGGTGAGGACCCGGACCCGGAGTTCCCTGGCCCGGTCCAGTTTGGACCCGGGATCGGCCCCGGCCAACAGGAAATCAGTTCGGCCGGAGACCGAGTCGGCGACCCGGCCGCCCAGGCGCTGGATGATCTCCCGGGCCCGGGACCGGGTCCACTTTTCCAGCCGCCCGGTAATTACGAAGGTCCGGCCGGCCAGCGGTCCGGTCCCGGCCGGACCGGCGAGGCCGTCCCGGCGGTCAAAGCGGACACCGGCCGCCTTCAATTCCTCCAGCAACCGCCGGTTGTCCGGATTGCGGAAGTAGTCCGCCAGGCTGCCGGCGATCACCGGCCCGATTTCGTGGATGGCGGTCAGATCCGCCTCCGGGGCGGCCGCCAGCTCATCCAGAGAGGCAAACCGTCCGGCCAGGACCTCGGCCGCCCGGAGTCCGACGTGACGGACACCAAGGCTGTGAATCAGGCGGGCGAGCGGCCGCTCCCGGCTGGCCTGGATGGAAGCCAGCAGCTTCCCGGCCGATTTTTCACCCAGCCGTTCCAGGTTAACCAGCTGGCCGGGGGTCAGCCGGTAGAGGCCGGCGGCATCCTTTACCAGTCCCAGGTCCACCAGGCGGTCGACCAGTTCCACGCCCAGTCCCTCGATGTCCATGGCCTCCCGGCCGGCGTAATGCAGGATCCGCTCCTTGACCTGGGCCGGACAGCCCGGGTTGGTACAGCGCACCGCCACTTCCTGCTCCGCCCGCGATAGGGGCCCCCGGCAGGCCGGGCAGAACTTCGGAAATTCGAACTCCCGTTCGGTTCCCGTCCGGAGTTCGGTAATGACCTTGACCACCTGCGGTATGATCTCGCCGGCCTTTTCGATGAAGACCCGGTCGCCGATCCGGACGCCGAGCCGCCGGATTTCGTCCTGGTTGTGCAGCGAGGCCCGACTGACCGTGGTGCCGGCCAGCCGGACCGGCTCCAGCACGGCCACCGGAGTAATCGTTCCCAGCCGCCCCACCTGGGACAGGATGTCCAGGATCCGCGTGGTGGCCTGCTCGGCCGGAAACTTGTAGGCCAGCGCCCAGCGCGGGCTTTTGGAGGTCGAACCGACCGCCGCCTGGACGGTCAGGCGGTTCACCTTGAAGACCAGGCCGTCGGTTTCATAGGACAACTGGCGGCGGCGCTCGGCCCAGAAGGCGCAGGCATCCAGAAGCGCCCCTACGCCCCGGACCAGCTTGATGTTCGGGTTGACCGGAAAGAAATTCCGGCCGAGAAATTCGAGCGTCTCCCAGTGGCTCGCCAGTTCCGGCTCCGGGAAACCGGCCCAGGCGAAGAAGAGAAGGCGGCGCCGGGCCACCTCCCGGGAATCAAGCAGCTTGAGCGAGCCGGCCGTCGCGTTGCGCGGGTTGGCGAAAACCGGCTCCTCCGATTCGAGGCGCTCCCGGTTGATCCGGGCGAAATCCGCACGGGTCAGGTAAACCTCGCCCCGGACCTCGAGGCGGCCGGCATAGGGTATGGCCAGCGGGATCGTCCTGATGGTCCGGATGTTGGCGGTCACGTCGTCCCCGCGCCAGCCGTCCCCCCGGCTGACCGCCCGCAACAGGCGGCCGGATTCGTAGACCAGCGACAGGGCCACCCCGTCAACCTTCAACTCCACCACGTACTCGATCTCGTCCGTCTCCAGGAGCCGGGCCAGCCGCCGGTCGAATTCCCGGACCTCGGCTTCCGAATAGCCGTTCTCCAGGCTGAGCATCGGCCGCAGGTGTTCGACCGTCCGGAAACCGTCCAGGGGCTGGCCGCCCACTCTCAGCGTCGGCGAATCGGTTCTTTGCAGTTCCGGAAAGCGGCCTTCCAGTTCCTTGAGTTCGCGCACCAGGCCGTCGTACTCGGCGTCGCTGACGACGGGGTTGGCCTCGACGTAATAACGGTGGTTGTGCCGGTTGATCGTTTCAACCAGGGCGGCGATTCTTTTCTCGGCCGACTGCTTGTCCATGGTGGTCAAAAAATCCGGGCCCGGAAGCCGGGCGGGCTTCAACTTCCCAGCATCAGGAGAAAGGCCAGGTCCTCGGTCGCCTTGAGCGAGTGCGGGGCGCCCGGCTTCATGGAGATGAAGACGCCCGGACTCATGCTTATCCGGCGCCCCTCGAGAACG